>Ga0207658_10003267_pt1 | contig 11523 bp, 9 predicted proteins | sample KBSS33metaG_FD_184322 | JGI IMG/M metagenome (GOLD analysis project Ga0207658, IMG submission 184322) | Switchgrass rhizosphere microbial communities from Kellogg Biological Station, Michigan, USA - KBS S3-3 metaG (SPAdes) (version 2) | ecosystem: Host-associated > Plants > Roots > Rhizosphere >...
GATCTCTCGGCCCGTCCGCGGTGGTATGCGGCGACCGCTTCGGCATCGATGCGCCCGCCGGTGTCACCGACGAGTTGAGCAGCAACCGCCGAGATCTCGCGCAGGTCACTACCCACCGCGTCTAACAGTGCCGCGGCGGCGTCGGGCGTGATCTGGCCGCGAAAGCGGCGAACCTCTGCGCGTAGGAACTGCTGGCGCTCCTCGGCGCGGGTGATCCGAGCGCAATCGACAACCTCCGGGCGGGCGCGCCGTATCGCTTCCAACACGGCCTTACCCTTCGCCCCGCCCAGGTGTTGAACGACCACCATGGTGTCCTCGTCCGGGCTGATCAGCATGGGAATGGCGGTCGCGGCCAGTTCGGCCTTGAGGTCCTGCGCCGAACGGAGCACAACCAACCGGCGGCCCCCGAACAGCGACGGACTCAGGACCTGCAGTACCTGCATGCTGTCCAGAGTCGCGGACTCCAGCTCGATGACTTCGGTTTCCGGGTCGGCGGTCAATGCGGCGGCGCGAACATCCTCGATCCCCCGACTGGTCAGAAACTCCTCGTCGCCGACGACCAATGTCAGCGGGGCCACTGCCGGGGCGGTCTCGTCGGGCACCGGGCCATACTCGCATGCTGCTACGTCGAGTACCCCACGCAGGCGCCACCCGCGTCGCCCGAGCCAGCGGCCGATCCGCGGCGGCCCGCAGCTGGCCGGCGGACGAGTCGGCCCGATGCGCGCGAACCACCGGAACGAGCTCGCGCCCCCGAGCGGTCAGTGCAATGTCACCGTCGATGTCGGTCCGCCGAACCGGAATCCCCTCCCGGCTCAACTCGGCCAGCAGAGACGGGGCCGGATGGCCGTAATCGTTTCCCTGCCCGACCGATATCACGGCGATTCTGGCTCCTACCGCACGCAGAAAGGCCGGGTCGGAGTAGGCGCTGCCGTGATGCGGGACCTTGAGGACGTCGGCCCGAACATCCGCACCGTGGGCGAGTACCGCGTCTTGGGCCTCGACCTCGGCATCGCCGGCCAGCAGGATTCGAAGCCCACCGAGCTGAGCCATCAGCATGACGGAGGCGTTGTTGGGATCCGAGCGCGATCCCGACAGAGTGGTGACCGGGCCAAGAACGTCGATACCGACCCGACCGACCACGAGATGTCGGTCCAGGGCGGCCGTGTGCGCGACCAGTCCATGCTCGGCCAACAACGCTGTCACGCCAGCGGCGGCCGCCGCGGGCTCGCCGAGCGACGAGACCACAACCTCACCGATCGTCCGTCGGTGCAACGCACCAGACAAACCACCAACGTGGTCGAGGTGAAAGTGGGTCAGGACCAGCAAGTCGATCCGTTCGACGTGAAGGTCGCGCAGGCACCGGTCGACGGCAAGCGGCTCGGGCCCGACGTCGATGACAATGCCGGCGCCCGACCCGGCGTTGAGCACGATCGCATCGCCCTGACCGACGTCGCAGGCGACCATCAGCCAGCCCGGTGGCGGCCAGCCACTGATCAGGCCCCGAACGGGAACCTGTATCACCAGTGCCGCACCAAGCGCGATGCACATCAGTAACCGTCCCAGGGATTGCCGGCCGATCTCCAGCAGCGCCGCGCTCACCGCGATGAGACCGACCGCTCCGGGTGCGCCCGTCGGCCAAGGCAGCGCCGCTCCCGGCAAAGAACCGCAGTGCTCGGCCACCCAGACCAACCAGCGGCAGGGCCAGCCCGCCAGCTGGGCCAACACAACCGCCGGCGCAAGCCAGATGACCGAGCACAGCGCGGCGAGCAACCCCACCACCGTCGTGACGGCTACGACCGGTTCAGCCAGCACATTGGCCAAGATCGCCACCACGCTGAGCTGACCGCTGATCGCAACGATGATCGGCGCCGTCACCAGATGGGCAGCGGCGGCGACGGCAACGGCATCGGAGGCGATGACCGGTAAACCCATTCGAGCCAAGGACGCCGACCACCCTGGCGCGATCAACAGCAGCCCGGTCGTCGCCGCAACCGACAGCACGAATCCGAGGTTGGCCGACAGGTCGGGCTTGGCCAGCAGCACGGCCAGGACGGTCGCGGCGAGGATCGGTAACGCCGCCCGTTGTCGTCCCGTCGCCAACCCGCCGAGCGCGAGAAGCGCCATTGCGGCGGCGCGCACAACACTCGGAGACGGTCGGGCCAGGACCACGAAAGCGACCACGGCCAAGCCACCCAGGACGGCGATCGTGCGTGGTGATGCCCGGGCCCGACGCAAAGCCAAGCTCACGCAGCCGATGACGATCGAAAGGTTGGTTCCAGACACCGCGACGAGGTGGGTGAGCCCGGCCACCCGGAAGCGTTCGTGCAGTACCGGGTCAAGTTGGCTGGTGTCACCATCCACGAGACCAGGCAGCAGCCCCCGCGGCAACGCTGGTAATCCGGCGGACGCCCGCCGCAGACCGGCGCGGACCGACCCCGCGGCACCTTGCCACCACGGCGGACGCCCGAGGATCTGGGGCCTTCCCCGCGCTGTCACCGTCGCCGCCGTGAGATCACCACCCCGCGGCGGATTTAGTCGGCCAAGTACGCGGACGCGCTGACCCGGCAGCAGCTCCTGCCAGCCATCAGCACTGGCAAAGATGACCACCCGCCCGGATATCGAGCGAGCCGAGGCTCCGAGCCCGACCGACTTGACCGTGGCATCGACCGCGATCTGGGCCTGACCGGCGCGACCGCTCCTCGAGAGCAATGTCGGATCACCGCGCAGCACCACGGTGGCCGTCGTCGTGACACGCTCTGCCGCCAGGGTGGCCAGCGGACCGCCGTGAACCCGGGCCAGCCGGACGGAAAGGGCCGCGGCGACGATCGCACACACGCACAGGCTGAATCCGAGGCTCAACCACCACCTCGAAGGACGCCGGCCCGAGCGGTGCATCGCGGTACAGAGCAGCGCACTCGCCAGCGCGGCGATCGCAAACCCGGCCACGCGGGGGGCAGGCTGGGCGAGGCCGACGACCACCACAAGCCAGGCGGGCAGAACAGCGGCAGCCAACCGGAAATCGGTGATCTCCACCATCCGTTGTTCTGCCAGCACTCGCCCGACGCTAAGTTCTTCCGGGCTTCAGCGCGGGAAACGGATCGATCTGTGGATAGCCCCTCAGGCTGTGGAAAATTCGAGCTGCCGCTCAGCCGGGCGGACGTGCGACACCGGACGGGGCCAGCTGGCGATGATCACCACGATCGCGGCGAACACACTCGGAGCAAGGAATCGCATCCCGGACAGGAAGTGACTGTCCAACACGCCAGGGCCGATGCACAGGCCGTAGAGACCCCAGACGCCGCCGATCCAGGTGATCATGCAATGAGTCCGAAAGGCCAGCACCAGGCTGGTCAAAATCAAGGCCAGGGTCCCCAGGATGAACAACGGCCCGAACGGGTTGATCGGGAAATCCGCCAGATACTTGCCGGCCGAGATCGTCCGAGTGGCTTTCAGCCAACCTCCGAAGGGAAGCGTGAAGGCGCTGGCGCCACTGATGCTTTCGGCATCCCTTGGCACCGCCAGATCGACATAGAACCACCACAGCAACAACGACGTCAGACCTGGCAGTACCACTGTGGCCGCATCGCCAACCCGCTGCTTGAGCGGCTCGATCGTCTGAAACAGCAGATATCCGGCGACTGCCACCGCGAATCCGAGATAGGTCTCCTTGGTCAGGCCCGCAGCGGCAAACGCCAGGCCCGCCAATCCCAGCTTGTGCCGCAATGCCAGGTAGACGCCCACGGCGGACAGGGCAATCGCCAACGATTCAGCGGTCCCGTAACCGATCGCAACCAACATGCCAGGAATGAAGGCAACGGTCAGCGCCCACCAGCGCGATCGGCGATATAGCAGGCAGATGCCGGCCGTGGCCGCACAGGAAACACCGGCCGACGCGATACCAACGGCCAGAAGGGCGTACGGGATCGCACCAGGTTGGCCGGCGCCGATCACCCAACCGGCGATCGACATCATCGGACGCCGGGCCCGATAACGGGGCATGTCGAAGGTTGCGGACAGGTTGTTCACCAACAACGGATCAAACGCCTGCCCGAGGTACCACTGGCCGTCATAACCCAAGCCCGGCGTCAGCTCGACATCCAGCCCACGGTCAGACAGCGCACTGGGCAGTTGCCAGGACGATCCGATTGTGAAGGGTCCGGTGACGCCATGGCTGAGATTGCTTTCCGACAGCCGCCAAAACTCAAGGGACAGAAACACCGCAGCTAGGGCTATTCCAGCGAACCCGACAAGGATCGTCTGGCGCCATATACCGGGTACTTCCCTGCCCATCCCCCGAACTTAGGCCATATTCCTGTGGTTGGCCTTCGACGAGTTGCCAAGCACACCGGGATCCGGCGCTCACGACACGGTCACCATAGCTTTGAGGTCTGCGAACTTAGCGTCTCCGATGCCGGAAACCCCACGCAGCTGCTCGACCGCGTCGAATCGCTGATGAGCAAGCCGGAAGTCGATGATGCGTTTGGCCAAGACCGGCCCCACGCCCGGCAAGGCGTCGAGTTGAGCGGCGGTGGCCCGGTTGAGATCGAGCAGACCGCCGGTCTTGGCTCCGCTGGTATTGGCTCCGCCGGTATTGGCTCCGCCGGTTGTCGCTGCCCCATCGGCCCCAGCGGTCGCATCGGCACCACTGGCAGTGGAATCACCGACCACCGCGACGGCGACCTGTTCGCCATCCACGAGCCGCCGGGCCAGGTTGATCCGGCTCAGGTCGACGCCGACTTTCGGGCCGCCCGCCGCACGAATCGCGTCGTCGACCCGCGCTCCGATCGGCAGTCGATAGACCCCCGGACGCTGGACGCGACCCGCGACGTCGATGACGATGACCTCCGAGGTCCGGACCGGACCCGTCTGCGAGTGCTGGCTGATCGTCGGGATAGGTCCCAGTGGCGCGGACGCGCCCACGGCCGGTGATTTCAAGGATCCCCCCGGCACCACCGAGTCCGTGGAAGCCGGAACCGGCCGAGCCGCTACCGGCGTCAAGGCGGACGGCCGCGCCGAGAAGACCCAGATGGCCATCGATGTCACCGACACGCATCCGACAAGCAGGCTCGACACAACCACCGGTCGCGAGGGATGCCACAGGCGGGCTGGGCTGGGTTCCCGTCGGCGAGCCAGTACCGTCCGAGCGGCAACACCAACATCTCGAGTGCGATGAAGCAGACGGGCGAGCAGTTGGCCGACCGATCCGCCTTCACCACCACGCCGCATGGGCCGACCGTAGGTGAGGATCAGCGCACAATCGAGCGAGCATCCGATCTGTGGAAAGACCGTCTCGGCTGTGGATGCGAGACTGACCCTCTATGCCCGCCCAGCCCACCACCGCCGGCGGCCGGATCGCGCAGGAACCGAGCCGGCCCTCACTGCCGTTGCCGGTCCGGCTCTGGAACTCCAGCTACCGCCCGGCGATCATCGCCACCGCGCTATCGATAGTCCTGGCCTGGGGCTTTCTGCTGCTGCCGCCACAGAACACCGACATGGCCGCCCAGTTGGCGCGGGCGGACTTCGCCGATCACTACCCACTCTCCATCATCGATTTCCGGTGGTTCGGCGGCACCGTGGGTTACGGCTACACCCTGTGGGCTGCGGCCCTGATGGCATTGCTCGGAACGAAGGTCACCGGCGCCATCGCGGCGGTGATCGGTACCTGGTACACCACTCGGCTGTTGCACCGCCTGCGTCCGGCACGGCCGGTGCTCGGCGGGATCGCGGCCGCGGTCACCCAGGTCGCCAACGTGGTCGAGGGCCGGATCACCTTCGCCTGCGGACTGGCCTGCGGTCTGATCGCCCTGACGCTGTTCACAACGAACCGGGTTCCGCGGTGGGCCGCGGTATCGATGGCCGCCTTTTTCAGCCTGCTCTGCGGCGGGGCCAGTCCGGTTGCCGCCCTGATGCTCTGGGTCGCTGGCGCGGCAGCCCTGCTGATGAAACGGCGGCTGGCCGCGATCGTGCTCACCGTACCGTCGATGATCACGGTGGGAATCACGTCGATTGTCTTTGGCGATGGTGGGCACCAGCCGTTCACGATCTGGGATTGTCTGAAGTCGCTGGGCGCCCTGGCCATCGTGGTGGCCACGGTCCCCCGGCGCTGTCTTGCGGTGCGCTTCGGCGCCAGCATCGGAATCGTCCTGGTCGTCCTGGCCTTTGCTATCCCGACCCCGATAGGTTCGAACGCGACGCGCCTCAGCTTGCTGTTCGCGCTACCCGTCGCGGCCAGCTTCATCTACTGGCGTACGAAGTCGCTGACCATCCTCGCGCTAATCACCGTGCTTGTCCTGCAGCTCCCGGTCAGCACCGGCACCATCGCCAGCACCGGCCAGGCCAGCGGTTACAGCGGCTATTACAACCCGGTCATTCAAGAGATCTATGCCCGAGGCTCCCTGACCGGTCGAGTGGAAGTACCTGATCTGGCCGGGCACTGGGATTCGGTCTACCTGGCCCGTGGAGTTCCGTTGGCGCGCGGATGGCTAAGACAGACCGACGTGCGGCTCAACGATGCCGTGTTCTACAAGAAGAAACCGACGTTCACGACGTACCGCAATTTCCTCAGCGACAACGCGATCCAGTATGTGGCGGTCCCCGATGCCGAGCTCACCAAGTACGGACGGGCCGAGAACGCCCTGTTGAAAACGGGCTTGCCCTACCTGAACGAAGTGTGGCGAAACCAGCACTGGGTTCTCTACGAGGTTCTCAATCACACCTCCCTGATCGACTCACCCGGAGTCGTGCTCAGTCAGAATCCGAACGCCATCGTCGTTCAGGCCAAGGCGGGCACCACGACACGGGTGCGGTTGCGGTGGTATCCATGGCTGGGATTGGAGAGCGCCGACAAGGGCTCCTGCATCGGTCAGGACGGTTTGTACGTGACGCTCGAGACGGTCAACGGCGGCAACTACACGTTCAACTCGAAGTTTCCGATCGGCACCGGCCATTGCCCGAAGTCCTAACTGGCCACCCCGCTCACCGCAGGCGCCGGATGACCACACCGATCAATCCTGGTCCGACATGGGCACCGACAACCGCACCGACTTCGGATTCGTGCAGAGTGTTGATACTGGCGATCTGCTGTTTGAGCTGGTCAGCAACCTGAGCGGCCCGCTCCTCGGCGGCTAGGTGCTGGACGGCCACGTCGACCCGATCCGCGCCCGCTGCCTTCACCGCGATCTGAACCAACCGCGCGATGGCCTTGGAGGACGTTCGCACTTTTTCCATCGGCATGATCCGACCCTGGACCAGATGCATCAACGGCTTGACCGACAACGCGGTTCCGAGCATCGCGGCCGCGGTTCCGATCCGACCACCACGGTGCAGCCATTCCAGGGAGTCGACGTAGAACAAGCAAGATGAGTTGTCGATACAGCTCACCGCGGCCTGAGCCACCTGCTCAGGCGCGGCGCCCGCTCGAGACGCCTCGGCACTGGCCAGCACGGCGAAGCCCAATGCCATCCCGGTTGCCCGCGAATCGACCACGGTAACCAGGCCGTCCTCGAATTCCGCGGCGGCCAGCCGGGCTGAGTCGCAGGTGCCGGAAAGCTCAGCCGACAGGTGAACCGACACGACGGCCGAGGCTCCTTCAGACAACGCCCGATCGAACACCGCGGTGAAGTCGGTCGGGGTCGGCCGGGAGGTCTGGACCGAGCCTCGTTCTCGCAGCACCGCCGTGACATCGGCCGGGCTGACGTCGATGCCCTCATGTCCGGTGCGGCCGTTCAACTCCACCAGCAGCGGCACGACGGCAATGCCAAGCGATTCGGCCAGCCCGTCAGGCAGGTAGGACGTCGAGTCGGTGATGACTGCGACAGGCCCAGAGTTCGTCACCTGCCGAAGGTTAGACGACGAAGTTGATGAGTCGTCCGGCAACCGCGATGACGCGCTGCGTCGGTTTGCCGCTCAGGGCCGCGATTACTTTCTCATCGGCGCGGGCCAGGGCCTCCATGCTTGCCGCGTCCGCCCCCGCTGGCACGTTGATCACCGACCGAACCTTGCCGTTGACCTGTACCGGCACCTCGATCGTGTCATCGATCAGCAACGCCGGGTCGGCCTGCGGGAACGCCTCCCACGCCAGCGAATTTTCATGACCCAGCCGAGCCCACAACTCCTCAGCAGCGTGCGGAGCCAGCGGCGCGAGCATCAAGATCAGCGCCTCGGCAACCGCACGCGGCGCCCCGCCGTGCGGGTAGGTCTGCGTGACGAGATTGTTGATCTCGGTTATCCGAGCGATCGAGGTGTTGAAGCGCAGCGTCTCATAACCCTCTCGCACCGCATGAATCGCCTTGTGCAGGGCACGATTCAATTCCGCCGGCACCTCGTCGGAGCTGGTGTGCAGCTCTCCGGTGTTCTCGTCCAGCACGACCCGCCAGATCCGTTGCAGCAACCGGTACGGTCCGACGATTGCCTTGCTATCCCAGGGACGCGACTGCTCCAAGGGCCCCGAGAACATCTCGAACAACCGGAACGTGTCGGTACCGAATTCGGCGATGAATTGATCCGGCGTGATGACGTTCTTACGGCTCTTGCCGATCTTGCCGAACTCCTGGGTGACCAGCTCACCGTCGTAGTAGAACTTGGTCACACCGTCCTGCACGACCTCGCGGACGTCGCTCGCCTCAACCCAGAACCCATCCGAGTTAGCGTAGGCCGGAAGCTGCAACATGCCCTGATTGACCAGCCGGTGGAAGGGTTCAGAGCTCGAGACGTAGCCGAGGTCGAAGAGCACCTTGTGCCAGAACCGTGCATAGAGCAGATGCAGAACGGCGTGCTCGACGCCACCGACATAGAGGTCTACGCCACCCAGCGGACGCTGCGGCGTCGGTCCCATCCAATACTTCTCGATCGTGCGGTCGACCGGCTCGATGTCATTGTGCGGATCCAGATACCGCAATTCGTACCAGCATGATCCGGCCCAGTTCGGCATCGTGTTCGTCTCACGCCGATAGGTTTTGACGCCATCGCCCAGGTCCAGCTCCACGCTTACCCAGTCGGTCAGGCGACCCAACGGCGGTTCGGGCAGTGAGTCCACATCCTCGGGCGGGTAGGACTTCGGCGAAAAGTCGTTGGTCTCGGGCAACAGAAGCGGCAGCATCCGCTCGGGCAGCGCGATCGGCTGGTCAGACTCGTCGTAGACGATCGGAAACGGCTCGCCCCAATACCGTTGACGGCTGAACAGCCAATCTCGTAGGCGGTAAGTAACCGTGCCCTGACCCGCCCCGATCTTTTCCAGGTAGGCGATGGTGGCCGCCTTGGCCTGCGCCACGTCCATCCCGTTCAGGTCCAGATCCGGCGAGGCGGAGTTGATGGCTGGCCCCTCGCCCGTGAACGCCTGAGCGTCGAATCCCGCGGGCGGAGCCACGGTTCGAATGATGGGCAGGTCGAATGCCTCAGCGAAGGCCCAGTCCCGCTCGTCCTGACCGGGAACCGCCATGATCGCCCCGGTGCCGTAGCCCATCAGAACGTAGTCGGCGACAAACACCGGAATCGAGTTCCCGTTGATGGGATTGATGGCGAAAGAGCCGGTGAAAACGCCGGTCTTGGCCTTGGCCTCGACCCCCTGCCGATCCAGGTCGGACTTGGCCGCGGCACTGTCCCGATAAGCGGCAACACCCTCGGCGGGGGTCGCGAAACCGGCCGTCCAGCTTTCTTTGGTGTTATCCGGCCAGCGCGACGTGGTCAAAACGCTCACCAGCGGATGCTCCGGAGCCAGCACCAGATACGTCGCTCCGAACAAGGTGTCGGGGCGGGTGGTGAACACCTGGATAGTCGCTGAGCCGGCCGCGAAATCAACATGCGCGCCCGACGAGCGCCCGATCCAGTTCTTCTGCATCGTTCGTACCTTCTCGGGCCAATCGATGAAGTCCAGATCATCGATCAGGCGGTCGGCATAAGCCGTGATACGCAGCATCCACTGAGCCAGCGGCTTGCGGAACACCGGGAAGTTGCCCCGCTCGGATCGTCCGTCCGCGGTGACTTCTTCGTTGGCCAGTACGGTTCCCAGTCCCGGGCACCAGTTGACCGGCAGCTCAGAGATGTAGGCCAGGCGATGAGCGTTGACGACCTCGACTCGCTCGGTCTCGGTCAACTCCGACCAGGGCCGGCCAAACCCATTCGTGCCGGGGTCGGGCTGGCGAGAGCCGGCATCGAGCTCGCGAATGAGCTCCTCGATCGGACGAGCGCGGCCACGGCCGTCCTCGGCGTCACCGTCGTAATAGGAATTGAAAATCTTCAGGAAGATCCACTGGGTCCAGCGGTAGTACTCCGGGTCGGTGGTCGCCAGCATCCGACGCTGATCGTGACCCAGGCCAAGGGCTCGCAGCTGCCCCTTGAAAATCTCGATGTTGCCGTACGTCGTGGTCGCCGGATGCTGCCCGGTCTGGATTGCGTACTGCTCGGCCGGCAGGCCGAATGCATCGAAACCCATCGTGTGCAGAACATTCTCGCCACGCATCCGCAGATACCGCGCGTAGACGTCGGTGCCGATGTAACCCAAGGGATGACCGACGTGCAGACCCGCCCCGGAGGGGTACGGGAACATGTCCATGATGAAGGCGTGCGGCCGGTCCTTGACCTGCTCGAAGCCCGCGCTGAGCTCACCGCAGGGGTTAGGGGCATTGAACGTGCCCCGCTGCTGCCATTCGTCCTGCCAGCGTTGCTCGATCTGCACGGCCAGGGCTGCGTTGTATCGATGCGCCGGTGTCTCGGCGTCCTCGATGCGTTGCTCGGTCATTTACAGCATAGTAGTGAGGCCTCCGCTAAGCCTCGGCATCGCCTGAGTCGGCATCCGGGGTCAACAAGGGCACGACCAGTCCCGGCGCACCGGCGTTATGCGCCCGCAGTGTCCAGCCGCTGCCGACGTCGCGCAATTCGGTCCAATGGCAGTTGGCCAGCGGCGCCAGAATGGAAGGATTTTGCGGCAGTCCCAGCATGGCCGCGGCCAGACACATCGATGTCGCGCCATGGCTGACCAGCACGATGAGTTCCACCGGTGGCAATTGCGCGACCACGGCTAGGGCGCGATCAGCCACCTGCTGGCGGCTCTCACCACCTCGGCTGGCAAATACGTCCCGCCCGCTGATCCAGTCGGCGAATTCCTCGGGATAACGGGATTGGACTTCCTCACGGGTCAAGCCCTGCCAGTGCCCCAAGTGCCTTTCGCGCAGGCGCTCGTCGAAAAGGGCCGGCCGGCCGAGCATCTCGATGATGGGTTCGACGGTTTGACGGCATCGCAGCAGATCAGAGGCGATCAGCAGGTCGGGGTGCATCGCCGCGATCAAACCGGCAACCTGCATCGCCTGGGCCTGGCCGACGGAATCCAGCGGCGGATCGGCCTGACCCTGGTAGCGACGTTCGGCATTCCAGGCGGTCCAGCCATGGCGCAGTAGGACCAGGCGACGAGCACCCACCAGTGTCAGCCCTGTTCCGGAGCGGCGTCGGGGCTGAACTCGATCAGCGGGCAGTCACTCCACAACCGTTCCAGGGAGTAGAAGACGCGCTCTTCGGCGTGCTGAACGTGCA
>Ga0207658_10003270_pt1 | contig 11518 bp, 14 predicted proteins | sample KBSS33metaG_FD_184322 | JGI IMG/M metagenome (GOLD analysis project Ga0207658, IMG submission 184322) | Switchgrass rhizosphere microbial communities from Kellogg Biological Station, Michigan, USA - KBS S3-3 metaG (SPAdes) (version 2) | ecosystem: Host-associated > Plants > Roots > Rhizosphere...
TTTCTGATCAACGTGTTTTGGCCGCTAAGCGAACAGAGATTACCGCCGGTTCTCAAGGAATGCGCACCCCAACCCTCCACTTCCAAACTCGCAGTCTGAGCCATTCTCGATCAAAGGTGCCTCTACACGGTAATTTGAGAGTCGCGCAAACGACGCGCGCGTGGCGAATCAATTTATATGACGAGCGACCACGACTGATCCTTCCCCCGGTTTGTAAGGATCCCCCCAGACGCTCTGCAATATCTGCTCACCAAACAGCCGCATTACTGCGACCGCACGGCCGCCTTGTCCCTCGTTTCGGAATAAGACGCGCGTCGCCGCATGTTGCGACACGCTGCGGCCAAGGAACTCCTTTAAGCCGGGAATGATCTGTCGGTCATCGCCCTCCGCTTAGGGATCCAGGACAGATCACGTACGGTCGCCATAGTGAACGGGTCGATCCCCCGGGGAGTTCGAGTATCAAGGTCCTCCACGCAGGCAGCAGTTTTAGGCAGGCGTGCCCAGCGCAACCGCTGGGCGAGCCGGCAATTGGCACGCTCGGCGCGTTCGCGTTGGATCATGAGCGCCAGTCGCTCCTCGAAGCGCATGGCCTCGATCCCGCGGTCGGTGAGCTGTTGTTCAGGAGCTGCAGCCAAGCCGTGCAGACGCATCTCGCGTAGCTGCTGGATCAATGGTTCGAGCAACTTGTCAGATCTCCTTGGGTGGTTGAGGGCACGTTCGATCAGTGGAAGTAGTCCGGTCCGCGCACGTTGGGGTGTTCGCTCGGGGTCGCGGCACTCTCAGTCTGGAGTGACAGGCTGCCCTGGCCGCCATCAGTGCTGCTACGGGACTGCTGGAGCAGATCGCGCAGCGTTCGATAACTGAAGGCTCCGAGCTGCAGCGCGGCGCCGGCGGCATGCTCCAGAGCCTGAGGGCTGAAGTCATCGGCCAGGCGCAGGATCCCCTGAGCATTGCGGATCGTCTCACCGAGGTGTTTCTTGCAAAGAGCCTGTTTGGCGAGCACCGCGGCCGTGTTCGGGCCGATTTTGCTCGCCTGATCCAGCAGACGATCGAAGCCAAGAGCCCGATAAGCGCGGTGCTCGGGCGGTCGATGTCCCTCGATTGTGCGTCGCTCATAGGGCCGCTCGACACGCGCGTGTGCGGCAATGAGTGCTCCGCGCTGGAAGATCTCCACCAAGTGCGCGCCGATGCGCACGTCCATGCGCTGCCCGATCAGCGTATACGGCACAGAGTAGTAACCGCGGTCGACTTCGATGTGGTGATCGCGGTGCACGAGGGACTGATGCCAAGACGCGTACTCGTGACGGCGCGCGGGGAGTGCCTGTGCGATCGGGCGCTCGTAACGCTCGAAGAGCTCGTTGCGGCTGCCCTCGCGCTTCTGGAACGGCTCAGCGTTGATCTGCGCAACGATGCTGGCGATCGCAGTGTTGAGTTCGGCAAGGGAGAAAAATACCGTATCCCGCAATGCCGCCAGCACACGCCGCTGCGCGATAAGCACCGCCGTTTCGACCTTGGCTTTGTCGCGTGGCTTTCGAGGGCGCGCCGGTAGCACTGCAAGCCCGTAGTGCTCAGCCAAGTCGCGGTAGGTCGGGTTGAGCTCGGGATCGTAGCGCAGTGCCCGGCGTACGGCCGTGACGGTGTTGTCCGGAACGAGCGCCCTGGGCACGCAGCCCGCTGCCTCCAAGGCGTTCACGTGTGCGGCGAGCCAATCACGGCTTTGTTGCGTGGCGGTCGCTTCCACGTACAGCCAGTGGCTGAAGCCCCAGGCGGCAACGAACAGCCACACCGCACGCTGCTCGCCGGTGTGCGGATTGGTTACGTATGCCGGATCACCGCCGTAATCGACGAACAACGCTTCCCCGGGGACGTGCTCCTGCGCCAGAGTCACTTCGGCGCCCGTCGTTGCACGCCAGCGCTGATAGCGCACGCAGAAGGCGGTGTACTTCAGTCCGTTTGGATGTTGGGCGTGATACTCCCGTCAGAGTTGACGGCGCGTGACGTGCTTGCGCGACAGTTCGCGTGCTACGTACGCGAAGCCCGGCTCAGCAAACGCGGCGGCGGCCGCCACCACAGGCGCGCGCGGATACAGTTGCGTCTCCAAAGCCGCATCATCTACTCCTTCGGGCAACGGCCAGCTGATGCCCGCCTCGCGGGCGCGCTTCAGACACTCCTGAACCGTCGAGCGTGCGCAGCCAACGCTTTGCGCCACCGCTCGATCGGTCAGGCCGCTGGCCCGCAGCCTCAAAATCTCTCGTACTTTGCGCATGGACAACCTTTCTTGAGCCACCGTCGTCATCCCCTGTGCAAGCAGGGTAAAGGGAGCGTCGAGTAGTCAGCGCGACTCATGAGAATTACTGTGTCAACTCATGGAGCTAAGCATTTGCCGAACTGCGCCGTGCCAGGACGAATCGCAGGGGGTGCGGTCGTACCAGACGCGCCACAGTACGCGGATCCATGCTCGGGCCAGGATGCGCACGGCGTGCGGCATCGTCGCTTGCGCATCGCCATCGTCACGTGGGCCGACAATTCCCGACACGCCAGCCGTTGGGCGGCGCTGATCTACCAGCGCGCCCGTGCACGAGGGGCTCGCCACCCCAGGCCCGCCGGAAACAGACGCCACGAGACTTACCCGATTGATGAGTGATTGGAGAGGCGCCGGCCTCGGCGGCCAAGTGCGCCTCACTGAGGTATCGCTCACGCACCGAGCCGAGCTCGGTCAGAATCTGTGCAACGTTCACCTGTCCGATGCGCGGAAAAGACATCAGCAGTTGCCCATCGGGGAGCGCGGCTCCGTGGTGCTCGATGCGCTTTTTCAAGATAGCCCCGGGTGTGACTTGTTAGCCGGCAATAAGCCATCATTGAGCCAGCGATGCAAAGTGGAGGGTGCGGGTCCGAGTGCGCCAGCGGCCTTCTCGATGGTTATACACTCGCCATTTTTCGGATGTTGATTTGGTTCGAAGCACGAGATTTCCCAGTGCGTTCGCAAACTACTGACTTGATTAGCAGTGAACGACAGAGCGGCTAGCCGTTGTGCTCCCTGGCGGTTGAGGATACCGGCGATGACGGTATCGGGATAATGCCCTGCCAAGCGTCGCAGCAGGTCGATCGTATCATCGGCGGTGCGGGTGGGTGACGGATGAGCGCGGCAATGGAATGTCCATCTCGGTCATGAGTCCGCCGCGCCAGCGCAGCGTGAGATGGGCGTTGTATTTCTCGCGTTCCATTTCAGCGTGACGTCGTCGAGCAGTGTGCGCAGCAACTCTTTTCGATCACGATCGCTCGTTGTGGAAGCGGACCAAACACTCTTAAAGTCTTTGCCGAGTGCGAGGATCGAGTCGCGCTCCTGGTGAGTGAGGGACGCGGTCGAGAGTGCTCTCGCTTGGCGAGTTCGTCCTCAGCGCTCTGAATTCCTGCAGGGCGCTGTTCCACTCAGCCTCGAGCCCGCGCGCAACCAGCTTGCTCTCCGGGTCCACTGCGCGGTAGCGCCGCTCGGCACGCTGTGCGCTGTACCGCGCGTGCTCGACGTCGCGACGGAACTGCATCAGGGTTGTTTCATGAGGGCGCTCCCGGTGCCCTCGAACCCCCACAACTCCATCGATCCTCGAAAATCATTCCCAATGACCGGCACCCTCAACCTCAGCACCTGGTATTCAAACCGGCCAATTTCACCGGTTTTCACGCCGCCGCTAACAAATAGGGGAACTCCCTCAGGAGATGCCGTGACAGCACCAACAAGAGGCGACCCGCGCGTGAGACTATCGCTTAAAGTGGTTTCGCGAATATTTTTGGTTAGAGTCGCGAGCACAGAGAAGGACCTCATGAGCAAGAACGCCGTCCAGACTGCGTCAGGTGGTGACCGACGACGTTGGCGGGCGCTCATCGCGCTGTGCTTCGGCGTGCTCATGATCGTGCTCGATACGACCGTTGTGAACGTGGCGTTGCCTTCGATCCGCGACGATTTGAAGTTCACTGAGAATGCGCTCATCTGGATAGTGAATGCGTACGGGGTCACATACGGCGGTTCGTTGCTGCTGTGCGGTAGACTGGGCGACCTGTATGGTCATCGCCGGATGTTTTTGATTGGCATTGCCCTTTTTACCATCGCCTCGCTCGCATGCGGGCTGGCGAACACACAAGGGCTGCTTGTCGCCGCGCGCGCGGTGCAGGGTTTGAGCGGAGCCGTTGTCGTGGCAGTCTCACTCTCGCTGATTATGAACGTCTTCGTCGGCGACATCGAGCGTACAAAGGCCTTGGGAATTTACAGCTTCGTGTGTCTCGGCGGCAGTAGCGTAGGCTTGCTCCTCGGAGGCACGCTTACCAGCTTACTCAACTGGCATTGGATCTTCTTCGTCAACGTGCCCCTTGGCACGGCGGTGTACGCGCTGTGTCTGTCGCTCCTACCGAACGTCCAAACGAAGACGGCTGACGGTCAGCTCGACGTCTGGGGCGCCGTGACTGTGACGACATCGTTGATGCTAGCTAATTACGCCATCGCGAACGATAACGAGACGAATGAGAATTCCGCTCAAACGTACAGATTGCTTGCCTGCGCGGCGGCATTGTTTGTCGTATTCCTCATCATTGAGACGCGTGCGCAGACACCGCTGATGCCGCTCCACGTCCTCAGACGGCGCAATCTCGCCATCTCGAGCGCCGTGTGCACTCTCTGGGCTGCAGGCATGTACGCGTGGGGCTTCATTTCTGCGCTGTATATGCGCCTCGTGCTCGGATACGGACCGATGCAGGTCGGTCTTGCGTTCCTTCCCGTGAACATCATCGTAGCCGCGTTCTCGTTGGGGCTTTCTGCTAAGCTGGTTACACGCTTCGGCATCAGAAAGTCCCTCGGCAGCGGCATGATGCTGACTGCGGCGGGTCTCGCGCTGTTAGCGCGGGCGCCTGTAGATGGAGACTTTATGACGCACGTCCTTCCGAGCATGATACTTGTCGGGCTCGGGGCAGGCAGCGTGTTCAATCCCTTATTGCTCGCCGTCTTGGGGGACGTCGCACCTAGCGAATCCGGTCTGGCCTCAGGAATCGTCAACACCATGTCGCTGATGGGCGGCGCACTCGGCCTCGCGATCCTCGCTAGCTTCTCCGTCGCGCGCACGAACGATCTGCTTGCGTCCGGCGCCTCCACTCCCGTTGCCCTCACCGGGGGTTACCACGTCGCTTTCCTGCTTAGTGCTGTCTGCGTTAGTACGGCTGCATTGCTCGGTTCCTCGTTGCTGCGGACGAGGGTGCGAGCAACAGAGTCGGATAGCTCCAGCGTCGGAGCAGCCGCCCCCCCGAGCGCAAAGGACTAGGTGTCACCTTTCGCCGTAATGGAGCCATTGAGTTTTCGGCATATAGGAGCCACTCGGTTTTCGGCGTAATGGCGCCACCGGGTTTTCGGCATATTGCAGCCAGTCCCGTTGTGGGGCCGGGCATCTCGGATCAGCGGAGCACCGCTACCCTCTTGCGCATCAGCCCGATGCGGAGGGGAGCGCGGTGGCACGCAGGAGATTCGAGATGTTTCAGTATCGACAGATCCTGGTGCGCGTGCGCCAGGGTGATACGGATCGGGAGATTGCTCGCAGTGGGTTGATGGGGCGGCGCAAGGTCGCAGCCTTTCGAGCTGCGTGTCAGCAACAGGGTTGGCTCGACCCGGGCACCGCACTGCCTGAGGATGCCACGCTGGCCGCCGCGGTCGGCCAGGCCAAGCGGGCGCGATCCACCATTTCCAGTGCCGAACAGCATCGCGAGCTGATCGCCCGATGGGTTGATCAAGGTGTCAACGGTGTTGCGATCCATGCGGCACTGCGTCGTGAGTGCGGTTACGGTGGAAGTTATTCCGCGGTCTATCGACTCATTCAGTCTCTCGGGGATCGAGAGCCGGATGCGACGGTGCCGCTGTGCTTCACGCCGGCAGAGGCTGCCCAGGTGGATTTCGGCGCTGGCCCGTTGTTGAGGAATCCGGTGACGCAGCGCGAGCGGCGCACATGGGCCTTCGTGATGACGCTGTGTTTCTCGCGTCATCAGTACTTGGAGTTTGTCTTCGACCAGACGGTGGCAACCTGGTTGGGGTGTCACCGCCGTGCCTTCGAGTGGTTCGGCCGAGTGCCAGACCGCCTCATCATCGACAACCCCAAGTGCGCGATCATCCGCGCCTGCATCCACGATCCGATCGTGCAGCGCTCCTACGCCGAGTGCGCCGAAGGCTATGGTTTTCGGATCGAGGCCTGTCCGCCGGCGGATCCGGCCAAGAAGGGGATCGTTGAGGCGGGCGTCAAGTACGTAAAGGGTAACTTCCTCCCCCTGCGCCAGTTCCGCGATCTGTCGGATCTGAACGCCCAGAGTCGTGAGTGGGTGTTGCAGGAAGCCGGCCTTCGCATCCATGGCACGACACGCGAACAACCGCTGGCGCGTTTTGCGCTCGAACGGCCTTTGATGAAGCTGTTGCCTGCGGTGGCGCCGGACCTGGGTGTCTAGGCCCAGGCCAGTGTCCATCGCGACTGCCACCTGCAGTTCGAGAAGAGCTTGTACTCGGTGCCGTTCAGTCTCGTGGGTCAGCGCCTGTGGCTGCGTGCGACCGACACCACCGTCACGATCTTCAAAGATCATCATCTGGTCGCCACCCATCTGCGGGCGCGTAATGCCGCCACCCGGCGCACGGTGCGTGAGCATCTGCCGCCGCAGGCGCAACTGTTCTTCGCCCATGACCGGGCTTGGTGTGCAGAACAGGCGGTCCGCATCGGACCGGCGTGTACGCGACTCATCGAGCAGCTGTTAGGTGATCGCATCCTCGAGCGGTTGCGCGCTGCACAAGACGTGCTGCGTCTGGCCAGTCGCTATGGCCACGTGCGCCTCGAAGCCGCGTGCGCCCGGGCTCTCGCGCACGACAGCCCTCACTACCGCACGGTTCGAACGATCCTCGTGGGTGGACATGACCTGCGCATCGAACCGACCTATGCCGATCCCGCTGCGATCTACCTGCACGGCGCGCGCTTTGCCCGGGCCGCCCACGAGTTGTTCGGCACGGATGAGCTGACCGGCGATGTTGTTTCTCCCGCGACCGGCAACTGAGGCCGATCGCGATCTGCAACCCACGACACTCCATAGGAGTTATCCGATGAACCCGCTCCCAGAACTATCCCCGTACCTGAAGCAACTGCGCCTCTCCGGCATCCTCGACTCCCTCGAGGCGCGTAACCGGCAAGCCATCGACGGCAAGCTGGCCTACACCGAGTTCCTGGCGCTGCTGATCCAAGACGAGGTTGCCCGGCGCGAACAGAAGAAGTTCGATCTGCGGCTACGGCGCGCCACCTTCCGCGCCATCAAAACGCTCGAGCAGTTCGACTTCGAGCGTTTACCCAAGCTCAACCGGGCACTCGTGAACGAGCTCGCCACCGGACGGTATCTGTCCGAGCGGGCCCCCGCACTGATCGTCGGACCCTGCGGCACAGGCAAATCCCACATCGCCCAGGCGCTGGGCCATTGCGCGGTTCGTCAGGGCGCCGATGTGCTGTTCACCACCTGTACACAGCTCACCGCCAGTCTTAACGCCGCACGCGCCACCGGCGGCTACGAGCGTAAGTTGGCGAGCCTCGCTCGCATCGCACTCCTCATCATTGATGACTTCGGCTTGAAGCCGCTGCGGCCGCCCGCGGATGAGGATCTGCACGATCTGATCGCCGAGCGTTACGAGACCGCCAGCACAATCGTCACCATTATATGGAATTACCCTCCACAGCTTACGTTTGAGTTGTCTTTGCGATTTGCATCTGATCATTGTGGTCTTGTCTGCAACGCACTCTCCCCACGCGCAGCGTGGGCAAGAAGCTCTTGCACCTCGGTGCCGATGGTATACAGGATCGCTTGCGTGCAACACTTGTAGTGACCGAACGCTGATGGCCGACCGTGACGTGATAAAATTGGATTGTTTCCGTAGCCGCGCACGAAGAACACTCATGGCCGCCACCGATGTAAAAGCCATCGGGTCTGCATGGCATCGCTACCCGATGATCGCAGCGCACGCTGATGCGGCGCGTTGGATCCGAAGTTGCGTGATGCTTGGGTTGGCAGGCAATACGATTGCCGCCTACTCGCGCGCCATGGAGATATTTCTGGGCTTTTGCCAAAGCCGGTCGGTGGAAGCGCGCTGCGCCACGCGCGAGCTCATCGCGCAGTACGTCCACTATCTGCGAACCCGGCCGCGTCAGGGACGAGGCAACATCGTGCGGATCGACTCTCAAGCGGCTATTTCGCAGCCATCGATCGGCTTCTGGCGCGTCTGAAGACCACGCCGACACCCGGCCAATTTTCCGCTACAAGCAGCTCACGCACGGCTGGGAGCGCAGACGAGCCCACAGCCTCGCATGCTCGCCAACAGCCAGTAGCAAGAGCTTCTCCCCGCGCAAAGCCGCGGTGAGACTGCGTTGCCTGGCAGACAACACTGAATAAAGATTCAGATGAAGAGCCAAGAAAGAGACGGATTCTGTAGAGCGCCGAACCGGCCAGAGATTACGCAGGATCAATTCCAAGTAACTTATAGCAACCTCGACTTCGCGGAGTGGGATCAGGCTTACCCGGCCAACCGGCTACTTGCTTCAGCAACTTTGGATCGGCTGCGACACAACGCCTACTGCCTGGTGCTCGACGGCGAATCCTTCCGCGCGCCACGCTTGGCACCCGGTGGGGTCAAAGCACGAGTTGCCACAACACCAAAAACCGCTCAGGCTTGAACCATCCGTAGATGCCCGGTCTCCGCACTCAAAACTGGCGCCATTACGCCGAAAAGTCCCGGCTCCTTAATGCCGAGAAGTGACACTAGGATTGCGAGGTATCGTTTTCCGTACCGTATAGGTGCTCGAGGTGCCTCTCGCAACTAAGATTGTGGCCCGCGGCCAATTGGGACTGACACGACCGAGGCACTCTGCCGGATCGTCTTTCGATGGGTCATTACCTCAATGCATTGATACTGCCGTACAAGTCATTGTCGTCCACCTCCTCGATCGCGTACTGCTGCGCCATATGACTGGTTGAAGGGTAGCAGGACGGATAACAGAACATCGGCAGATTATCGCGCGCCATACCACCACACGTCGCCGCCGAGAGATCACATGACGCCAATGCTGAATAGTACCCGACTAACTCTGGCAGTTACCGCTCGCGTACGCTTCCTTTGACGGTTCTGTCGCTATGTTGCGGGCTTCAATTGCGGGACTTTGCCCATAATCTCTGTCGAAAATAACTTGATACGGCCGATTGAATAGCGCTTCGAACCTTTCATGGTACGCTCTCCGCCGCCCTGCGGAGAGAGTTCGCGGCCGGCAATGGAAAAAATTCTCCAGTTGATCAAGTCGGAAACGTCCATCGACAACGAGGTGCGAAGCGGCTAACGCGCGAAGCATGGGAAGTGGCGGCTGTCGGGACCTCGAGCAGACGTTCTCGAGCGTTGAGACCCGAATCCAGCGCTGAGCAGTAGCAGGCGGCAGCCGTTGGTTGCACAGGTTTTGGAACCTCTCGATCATCTCCGAAATGGCACTTGGAATTTCCTCTGGATGGCCGGGCCGGCTCCTAACGCGCGGACGCAGCGGCACCCCAAGTTCACGAAACGCTCGTGAGATGAAATCCTTGTCTCCGACTATTCGTGGGTCTGTCGAAGATCCCTTGCGAAACAGCTCAATCTCGTCGGCGCTCGGGGATTGATCAAAGATCACTCGATAGGCCTCATCTTGAACGTGAGGATTTCGAGATCCGCGTGAAATCATCCGCAAAATCACGCTGGTCTCGAGCCCGCGCGCACGTTTGTGATTCCGATAGTAGGTATCACTGTTGAACTGTGGAGCGCTAACCGGGGAATCTGCGGCTTCAACGCGTGGAATCCAATGAATGAATCTGCCAAGGAGCACGAACCAGCGCCCTGGCTGAACGAGAAGAACTTGCGCGTGCGGCCGAAAGACCGAACCAGTCTCACGACGTGAGCGGTTGATTTTGTGGGCAAATTTCTCGCAGAAGCTTCCGAGTGCCTTGGTCAGTGAACCGCCACCTGCACGCACGCCCAAATGCATTTCATTCTGGTCTACATACATGAAATGAAGATGCATCCCATGCACCGCTAGCGTCGTAGTAAGAAGATCTCGAAACAGGTCACGCTCTAAACTGTTCGTGAAGATCATTCTGTTGTTTGCGGCCCTCCGAGAAAAGTAATACCAGCCAAAAGCCATTGTCGGCAAAACTCGCTCGCGCGACATCCCTGCGTACTCCGTGAATAGGTCCTTCTACGCCCACGGAATTTCCTAATGATCGTCGCTCCGGTCACCAGCCTGTGTGGCGCCCTTGTTTATCTGATCAATATCTTTCGCGACTGATCGATGGGTTCATCCGTGAGACCCTCATGCATAGGCGAAACTTGCTGCATTGGACCAACATTACCGTTGTCTAGAACTAAACCAGATCCCAACGTAACTGGACTTCGGTACAATTTCCTTTCCGCTACTAGCGCGCAATTAGCTCAATACTTGAGGCCGGCCACGTGACTCGCTCCTGCGCGCTCTTCAATTATCTTATGCACTAGCTACGATAGCATTTCAACAAAAACTACCCGTTTTGACGCCATTGAGGGACAGTTCTTTGAGGTAGCGTGTCCAGTGTCCTCGCAGCGTTAGTCCATGCGTTTGTATGGCTAGGGTTGGATCCAGACACTAATTCCAAATTCAGACACCGTGCTCAGCCCTCCGACGAAATACCGAGCACCGACGTTGGCAAGGCATAGCATGCCATCGCGTTGGACCGTGCAGGCAAACGTCAAACGTCGAGTGGACAGCGCATTACCAATAACTGACGTAGCTGAGAGCGCTGCCTGGACTCCTGAAAGATCCCGGCCGATCCTGAATGCCGCTTCTATCACAGCGGCGGCTCTTGCACCGCCCATCACACGCGCGTTCGCGAATTCTTCGGGCCAGGACTGTCGGGTCAGCGACCGCCATCGCGGCAACCGCCGCAGTGAGGTGGGGGGGGTGCCGCTAAGGCTGTACCTATCGCCCGCCACCTCCTTCAGAAAACATCACGCCGGTATCCTAACCGGGCTTCAGCCCCCGCCCCTGCTGCATCGGCTCGAAAATAGACATTCGTGTGTGACCGCAACGTTTACGCCGCTGAACTCTTGGTCAGTGATGAATGGTGAATACCGGTCACCGCTCGCCCCGACGGATCGGCTGCGGCTTCGAAACTCTGATCCCACGCGATTGCAGCGGGCGATGAACACGCAATCGACTTCCCTACCGGCACCGTCCTCGTACAGGCGGGGTCTGGAAAATGCAGCTCGAAGATTCGCCGATAACAATAGGCCTCCTTCGACTGCGGCGGATTGATCGGAAAGCGCGCCGAGGCCCTAGCCAGATCCCTGTCACTGACCTGCGATGCCGCGTGAGCCTTGAGTTCATCAATCCAACCGTAGCCCACTCCATCGCTAAATTGTTCCTTCTGCCGCCACAGTATTGAATCCGGTAGATAGTCTTCAAATGCCTCTCGCAGCACC
>Ga0207658_10003271_pt1 | contig 11512 bp, 12 predicted proteins | sample KBSS33metaG_FD_184322 | JGI IMG/M metagenome (GOLD analysis project Ga0207658, IMG submission 184322) | Switchgrass rhizosphere microbial communities from Kellogg Biological Station, Michigan, USA - KBS S3-3 metaG (SPAdes) (version 2) | ecosystem: Host-associated > Plants > Roots > Rhizosphere...
TTTTAGCAGGGTTGCCGGTAATCAAACTTCTTCTTTCAAACTGTTCGCCGGCTTTTATAAAACTCAATGCACCAACTATACATTCATCATCCAGCAGTACATTGTCCATTATCACGCTGTTCATACCCACCAGGCAATTCTTGCCTATTATGGCGCCATGAATAACCGCGCCGTGTCCAATATGGGCCGCTTCTTTTAATAATACCGTCGCTCCGGGAAACATGTGGATGGTACAGTTTTCCTGTACGTTGCATCCGTCTTCAATAATTACCTGACCCCAGTCGCCACGGATGGCTGCTCCCGGTCCTATGTAAACGCTTTTACCAATGATTACATTGCCGGTTACGGCTGCCTGCGGATGAACAAAGGAAGATGCATGCACAACCGGTATAAAATGATTGAAGGAATAAATCATCTGGTAAATTTAATACTTGTTTTCGTCGCAGATTACCCGGAACCTGCTATACAATGATTCTTCAGGTGAATAGGTTGATAGCTTAGTATCTTTTAATTTAAGACGGTTAAGCAGTAGAATGACGGTAAACTTGTATAAAAATAGAAAAGTGCGGCTAATGCAGGATGGGTTCTTTTACTATTCACCTTTGAAAACAGGTAGCCGCTTTTGAAGAAATGCCTGCACTCCCTCGTTGTAATCATACGTTTGTGCAGCAGCGAATTGCAATTTGTCTTCTGTTTTCAATTGGTTTTCAAAAGAATTATTAAGTGAGATATTTAATGCCTGCTTGGTATAGGCCAGGCCGCGCGTAGGCATGGCTGCCAGCGTTGCAGCTATCTTCAGTGATTCGGCGGCAAAAACATCGTCCGCAAAAACCTTATACAGCATGCCATACCGTTCTGCTTCCGCGGCGCTTACCTTATCACCGAGCATCATTAAAGCAGTTGCCTTTTGCCAGCCTATTAAACGTGGTAAGGTAAACGTGCCGCCGCTATCGGGTATTAACCCTATTTTGGAAAACGCCTGGATAAAAGAAGCGGATTGTGTTGCTACCACAATATCACAACACAAAGCAATATTGGCGCCGGCGCCGGCAGCAGCGCCATTGACGGCACATACAACCGGTTTTTCCAGGCTCCTGATACGGGCAACAATGGGGTTATAATGTTCGGATAATATTTTATCAAAGCAGGGCGCCTGCTCACCGGATAATTCACTTAGATCCTGCCCGGCGCAAAATGCGTTGCCGGCCCCTGTCAGGTAAACCGCTCTTATATTTTTATCTGTTGCACAATCATCTAATTTTTTTTGCAGCAGTAGTGCCATTTCCCTGTTAAAGGCATTCATTTTTTCAGGACGGTTAAGGGTAATCACCGCTGTATTTCCCTTTAGCTCAAACAAAACGAACTCCATAGATAATTTATTAGATGATTTTTGAAAAGCTCAATGACATTTAAAATAATCAAAAGGTTCAAGGCAGTCGTTGCATTTGTACAGGGCCTTACAGGCGGTAGAACCAAACCGGCTTATCATACGGGTGTTGTACGACTGGCAATGCGGGCACTGAATGGCTTCCTCTTCTGCAAACAATTTTACATCGCAAACCGCCTGCACGGGGTTCGGCGGTGCAATGCCGTATGCTTTTAACTTTTCTTTACCGGCTTCACTCATCCATTCGGTTGTCCAGGCTGGAGACAAAACAGTGCTGATCTTAACATTTTTAAAACCGTATTCCAGCAAAGTCATTCTAATCTGCATACTGATTACATCCATGGCCGGGCAGCCGCTATAGGTAGGGGTAATGATTACCTCAATTTCTTCGCCCTGTATCTTTATATCACGAACAATGCCCAGATCAATAACGGACAATACCGGTACTTCCGGATCGGGTACCTGTTCAAGAAGAGATAGTATCTTTTGTTTACCGGTTTCCATATTATTACCATTCAACACCCGGGCAGGTTCTCTGAAGGTATTGCATTTCCATAAGTATATAATCCAGGTGTTCCGTATGCCTTCCTTCTTTGCCGCCGCTCTGCATCCACTGATTCGGCGGTAGCTCCAGCGTGGCTTCCTGCAGTACAGCGGATGTTTTATCCAACCAGGGCTGTTTTATTAAATCAAGATCAACGGCGATATTTTCTCGTGCTAATTCTTTCTCATAACTGGCATTGGCTATCAGTTCACCTGAGTAGGGCCAGAGATCATGCAAGGCATTGACTATACGTTGATGACTTTCTGTTGTGCCATCACCAAGACGAATCACCCATTCCGCGCTCCACCGCAGGTGGTAAATAACTTCTTTCAATGATTTTTCTGCAATGGCAGCAAGCGTGGGATCTTTACTTTTTTTCATTGCATCGTATAACCAGAACTGGTAGTTGCTGAAAAAAAATTGTCGCAAAACTGTTCTTGCCCAATCTCCTTTATCCAACTCTGCGAGCAGGCAGTTTTTGAAATCCCTGCTATCACGGAGGTAGGCGATCGTGTCTTCGGTAACCGGTTGTTTTGCTGGCTGGTTGATTGGTCGATCCGTGGCCTCGTTGATCAGCTTTGCAGCATACTGGTAAAGATTGCGCGCCTGTCCTATCAGATCAAGTGCGATATTACTAATGGCGATATCCTGTTCCAGTACGGGTCCGTGCCCTGTCCATTCTGCATTCCGCTGCCCAAGAATAAGGGCATTGTCGGCCAGGTGAAGGGTATAGTTGATTAGTTGATTGGTTGATTGGTTGATTGGTTGAGTCATTTCCTGGAATTGGGAATTAGGAATTGGGAATTGGGCTGTTTGCGGTTTTTCCCCTGGTTTTTGATCGGTCAAGATAAGAAATGAATCCGTTAATAAGTTTGAAGCAGGTTTCGCATAGCTCGTCTCCTTTATTCAGCTCATCCTCCGTAATGTATTCTTCATCAAATGCCGTTGCTAAATGTTCCATTGTTTCCGTAATAGATCCGCGGGCGATGATAAAGAAGTTTCTTGTATCTGTGTAGGTATATCTCCCATATCCCTCTGCAATAGTAGCGGTGACAGAACGGGAGGATCTTTTTGATTGCGATACCAGCATATACTTCTCTTCTGTGGGGAATTTTTTTACCAGCTTCGACATGAAAATTCTTAACTCTCTTGATTTTTTGTAACAATCAAGTTCTTTGTATCCTTTATAACTATTCATAAAAAAGGTTTACAGAATATTATTGGCCCAATTCCTGATTACAAATTCCTAATCCCCCTGAGCAACTCACATGTGCTTCAGCTCATCCGGCAATTCATAAAATGTCGGATGCCGGTATACTTTATCATTGGCCGGGTCATATAAACTTTCTGCATCATCCGGGTTGGATGCATGGACATGGGCCGATTCAACCACCCAGATACTGATGCCTTCCTGGCGGCGGGTGTATACATCGCGGGCGTTCTCAATCGCCATTTTTGCATCTGCGGCATGCAGGCTGCCCGCATGTTTATGGTCGAGGCCTTGCTTGCTCCTTATGAATACTTCCCATAGCGGCCACGCATCGCCGGAAGATTTTTTTGAATGCTGTTCAGCATCGCTGCCGGCGTTTTCCTTATCGCCATAATCGCCGTAGCGGTATTTTTTTACAAATTCTTGCATACAGATTATTAAAAATAAAATAATGAATTCTTAAAGCGCCTGCAATGCCGAAGCCACTGATTGCTGCTTTTTTTTCTTTTGTGCATAAGCAACTGCCGCTTCTCTTACCCAGGCACCCTCTTCATGTGCTTTTATTCTTGCGGCCAGCCTTTCTTTATTACACGGGCCGTTTCCATTGACAACGTTTTTAAATTCATTCCAATCGATGGCGCCAAAATCGTATTGTTGTTTTGTTTCATTCCATTTCAGATCAGGATCGGGAAGCGTCATACCTAATATTTTCACCTGTGCTGCACACATGTCTACAAAACGCTGACGCAGCTCATCGTTGCTGAAGCGTTTTATTTTCCAGCGCATGCTCTGTGCACTATTCGGCGATGCATCGTCACCGGGGCCAAACATCATTACGCTGGGCCACCACCAGCGGTTGATTGCATCCTGGCACATAGCTTTTTGCTCTTTGCTGCCTTTACTGAGCGTGAGCAGGATTTCGAAGCCCTGTCGCTGGTGAAAGCTTTCTTCTTTACAGATTCTTACCATCGCCCTCGCGTAAGGTCCGTGCGAACAACGGCAGATAGGTACCTGGTTGATAATGGCTGCACCATCTACCAGCCAGCCAATTGCCCCCATATCGGCCCAGGTAAGGGTTGGGTAATTAAAAATGGAAGAGTATTTAGCTTTTCCACTATGCAGCTGTTCAATCATTTCATCGCGCGTAATACCCAGTGTCTCTGCAGCGCTGTACAAATACAAACCATGTCCTGCTTCGTCCTGTACTTTGGCAATCAGGGTTGCTTTTCGTTTTAGTGTAGGTGCGCGGCCAATCCAATTGCCTTCGGGCAACATCCCCACGATCTCACTATGCGCATGCTGGCTGATCTGCCTGATCAGGGTCTGGCGGTATTTGGCCGGCATCCAGTCCTTGGGTTCAATGCGTATATCAGCATCAATTTTTTCCTGGAAGCTTTCTTCTAACCCGGTATTAACCATAGAAATATTTTACAGCATAAAGGTAAAAATTATTTAGCCAACCACTAACAATTGTTAGTTTTGGTTTTTCGCGAATGAAAATGTAAACTGCGTATATAATGAACGAAATTGGGACTCTTATTGATTAGCCATATGAAAAAGACATTCTTGGTTGTTTTATTATTTTCGCTCTTTATATTCAGCAGCAGCCAATGTAAAAAAAATGGCACCGATCCAACGCCTGTTCCACCACCGGTAACGCCGCCTGTTACAGCCACCAACGATATGGATTTGTGGCTGACCAAATCGGATCAATCGGTCTTATTGCAGCAGCAGGGCACGACGCTTTCTTTTGGAACAACTGCCAACACCAACATAAATATAGAGGTGGATACCAGCACGCAATACCAGACGGTAGATGGTTTTGGTTATACACTTACCGGGGGAAGCGCTCAGTTGATAAATGCCATGCCCGCCGCAGATAAGGCCAACCTGTTGCAGGAATTGTTTGGCAATGCCAGCAATGCTATTGGCATTAGTTACCTGCGCATCAGTATTGGTGCATCCGATTTGAATGCTACCGTGTTTTCTTATGATGATATGCCTGCGGGGCAAACAGATTTGAGCCTCTCCAATTTCAGTTTGGCGCCCGATAAAGAAACCGGTACCGGTTTAATATCGCTGCTGAAAGAAATTATTGCTATCAATCCGGGCATTAAAATTATAGCCACACCCTGGAGCCCGCCTGTATGGATGAAAAATAATGGCAGTTCTAAAGGTGGTAACCTGCAAGTCGCTTATTATAACGTTTATGCACAATACTTTGTAAAGTACGTTCAGCAAATGAAAGCAGAAGGAATAACAATTGCTGCCGTTACTCCTCAAAACGAGCCCTTAAATCCTGATAATAATCCCAGCCTGCAGCTGTTGGCCACCGATGAACGCGATTTTATAAAAAACAAACTTGGCCCTGCTTTCCAGGCTGCCGGCATCACTGCTAAAATTATTGCGTACGATCATAACTGTGATCATGCAGATTATCCTTTAACAGTTTTTAGTGACGTGGCGGCAGCAGGTTTTACAGACGGGGCAGCTTTTCATTTATATGCCGGCGACATAAGTGCATTGGGAGCGGTACATGATGCCTACCCAAGCAAGAATCTTTATTTTACTGAACAGTACACCGCGTCTACCGGCAACTTTGGTGGAGATTTAAAATGGCACCTGAAGAATGTAATCATTGGTTCGATGCGCAACTGGAGCCGTAATGCGCTGGAATGGAACCTAGCCAACGATCCTGCTTACAAACCCTATACGCCCGGTGGTTGTACTACTTGCAAAGGCGCACTTACCATAGGTAGCAGTGTTACCCGCAATGTGGCTTACTATATTGTAGCGCACGCTTCTAAATTTGTACCCTCAGGCTCTGTAAGAATTGGCAGCAATCTTTTCAGCAACCTGCAAAACGTTGCATTTAAAACGCCAGCAGGCAAAAAAGTATTGATTGTAGAAAACGATGGCAGCATTGCAACTACTTTTAATATAAAATTTAATAATAAATGGGTCGTTACTTCGCTCGACGGCGGCTCAGTAGGCACCTATACATGGTAGCTATATTTAATTGCATCATTATTTAGGCTTAATCAAAACACGATTGCTTATGAAAAAAACAATTTTGCTTACGTCAGCAGTATTCCTGCTAGCCTTTAACAGGCAGTCATCAACAAACAATTCAAATTCCATTGTACCGGTTTTTGTTGCCGATGGAAAAACAATAAACGTGTACAGCACTGCTGATAGCACTCATTTCCGGTTAAGCCTTACCGACTCATCCCTGCAATTGCAGGATTTTGGCCAGCCAAAGGAAACCCAGCCCTGTGTTTTTGTGGATCCTTCTAAAACATTTCAAACCATGATGGGCATTGGCGGAGCGCTTACCGATGCTACTGCAGAAACTTTTGCCAAATTACCTATGGCCAGGCAGCAGGAACTATTGCAGGCATTTTATTCGCCTCAAAAAGGGATTGGCTATACGCTTGCCCGCACAAATATCAATAGTTGTGATTTTTCAAGTGACAACTATACTTATGTGGCAGATGGCGACAAAACACTAAAAACCTTTAATGTTGAACACGATCGAAAGTTTAAAATTCCATTGATAAAAAAAGCAATTGCTGCAGCGGGCGGTAAACTTTCTTTGTTTGTTAGCCCCTGGAGCCCGCCAGCCTGGATGAAAGACAATAATGATATGCTGCATGGCGGTAAATTAAAGCCGGAATATGCCGATGCCTGGGCCAATTATTATATAAAGTTTATCCAGGCTTATGAGAAAGAAAATATCCCTGTATGGGGATTAACTGTACAAAACGAACCCATGGCTACCCAGCGTTGGGAATCGTGCCTGTACACGGGCGAAGAAGAAAGAGACTTTATAAAAAATCATTTGGGGCCTGTATTGTATAAAAATAATATGGCTGCAAAAAAGCTGATTGCCTGGGATCATAACCGTGACCTGGTATACCAGCGCGCCGCTGCAGTGCTGAATGATAAAGAGGCTGCCAAATATGTATGGGGCATCGGTTTTCACTGGTACGAGCCATGGACCGGCGGCACCATGCAGTTTGAAAATTTGAAAAGAGTAACTGAAAGTTTCCCCGATAAACATTTAATTTTTACCGAAGGTTGTGTAGAAGCCTTTAGCCTGGCAAGGATGAGTGATTGGTCGTTGGGTGAACGCTATGGCCGATCAATGATCAATGATTTCAATGCGGGTACAGCCGGCTGGACAGACTGGAATGTTTTCCTGGATGAAACCGGTGGTCCCAATCATGCAAATAATTTTTGTTTTGCACCGGTACATGCTAATACCAGCACCGGCCAAATTTATTATACCAATGCCTATTATTATATCGGGCAGTTTTCAAAATTTATCAGGCCGGGTGCCAAAAGAATTATCAGTTCTTCCAGCAGGAGTGAATTGCTCACTACCGGGTTCATAAATACCGATGGAAAGATAGCCGTAGTGGTGATGAACGATAGCGGCAAAAAAATTCCTTATTATTTGTGGATTGCGGGTAAAGCGGCGGCCATTACCAGCCTGCCCCATTCCATTGCAACACTGGTTTTTTAAACAATTACGTTATCGCCTTAACCGGGGCGATCATCATTGTAGCTATTATTTTTGATCATAGTCCACGCTTAGCCTTTCACTCCTGGGGTGCGATTGACAGGTAAGTATATAACCTTTTGCTACTTCTTCCGGTTCAATGCATAGTTGTTATCCCATATAAACTTCACCGGCTATCAGCCTGGCGCGGCAGGTAGCACATACACCTCCTTTACAGGCAAATGGTAAGTCTGCCCCGGAGGCGAGGGCTGCATCGAGGATAGAAGCGCCCGCATAAGGAAGGTTAATGTTAAAGGAAGCGCCGTCTGAACGGATAGTTACGAGGCTGATCTTTCCCTCGTCGGAGGAGGCTGCAGTTGGTTCTTTTTTTTCCGCAGCGGTTATTTTGTTGCCCGGTGTGGTAAATAATTCAAAATGGATTTTTGAGGCGTCCACTCCTGTTTTTTGCAGGTAATTCTTTACAGTAGCAATCATCGCTTCAGGGCCACATAAAAAAAATTCGTCGCAGCTTTTAAGCCTTACCAGGTGTTTAAAAATGGCAACACATTTTTCTTCGGTTATCCTTCCCTGGTATAAGGGGAATTCTGTTGTCTCCCGGCTCAGTATATAGTGTACCGCAAGCCGGTGCATGTATATATTCTTCATGGCTTCCAGCTCCTCCCTGAAAATGATGGACGATCGGTTTTGATTTCCGTAGAAAAGAGTGAAACGGCTGTTGGGCTCTGTTGCCAGCGTAGTTTTTATGATAGACAACAACGGCGTAATACCGCTACCAGCTGCAAAAGCTACATAATGCTTTTGATTTGAGGGATCCAATGCCGTATAAAATTGGCCGGTGGGCGGCAATACCTCCACCATATCGCCGGCTTTGAGCTGATCGTTGATCCAGGCAGAGAATTTCCCACGATCAACTTTTTTAACGGCTATTCTTAATTGATTTTCAAAAGGGCTGCTGCAGATGGAATATGACCTTCGCAGGTCTTCTCCTTCTACCATTGCCTTTACCGTAATGTTCTGGCCCTGTTTAAATGCAAACAAATCTTTTAAGTCTGGCGGAATATCAAAAGAAACAGAAACACAGGAATCGGTTTCGGCACGGATACTTTTTACCTTTAGTTGATGAAAATGCTTGGCCACAGCTGTTATTTATTTTGCAAACCGCCGATCAGGATGGCAATCATATTTTCTTCCAGCACTTCACCGCTGATCTTTTGCTTGCTTCGGTGCCAGCTTTCAATACCGCTGACGGCGTGCAGCATTATGAGCACAGCGGTAGGAGCATCAATTTTTTTGATTTCATTTTTTTTAATGCCTTCCTCAATAATGGATGCAATGCGTTGGCGGTAAACCCTTCTTTGTGTTTGTATATTGGAGAGATAAGGATCGGTCAGGTGTTTCCATTCCCGGTCGCTGACATACACTTCCTCATAATGGTGCAGCATCTGCTGAATATGGAACCTGAGAACAGCTTCAATTTTCTTGAGGGCAGAGAGCTCAGACGCATCTACCTTATCAATATAGCTCATAAACTTATTGGCAACCTTGAAACAAAGTTCCTGCAGTATTTCCGCTTTTGAACTGATATGATTGTATAAACTGGCCGCCTCCACGCCCACTTGTTCGGCCAGGTCGCGCATAGAAGTGGCGCTGAAACCCCTTTCACGGAACAGGCGGGCCGCTGTTTCGATGATCGTTTCTTTGCGGGTGCTGTTTTTTCGCTGCCTTATTTTTGCCATAGTACTAAAAACTTGGGAACAAAATTAATACTAACTGGTAACAAATGTTAGTTTATGATCGCGGATGGAGGCATTTTCTGCAGTAACGCGCAAGCATCTACTGCAGGCTGCGGAGGTTTTTTTGCCGATGCGATTGCGGCAAACAGGTGAACTACCAGCTGCTTACTGCCGTCATTTTGAAAAGGCATTTTATCAAGCCCTTTATTTTATGCGAAGGTTGTATGACCAACCAAAAAAACGTAGGTTTGCGCCGGTTTTTAAGCCATCGGCACAATACCATCAGTGTATACCGTACAATACCAATTATTTATCAACTAAATCAACACTATGTCTTTAATAGCAGTAGGTACCATGGCTTTTGATGCCATTGAGACGCCATTTGGCAAAACCGATAAAATCGTAGGCGGTTCAGCTACTTATGTGGCCTATGCAGCGAGTTATTTTGTGAAACCGATCCACCAAGTATCCATAGTTGGATATGATTTCCCGGAGGCGGAAATGAATGAACTGAAACGACGCGGCGTACAACTGGAAGGTGTTGAAATCATCCCGGATAAAAAATCATTTTTCTGGAGCGGCAAATACCATATGGATATGAATAGCCGCGACACCCTGGTAACCGACCTGAATGTACTGCTTGATTTCAACCCTAAAATACCCGCCAGCTATCAGGGTGCTGAATTCCTGATGCTCGGCAATCTTGACCCCGTTATACAAAAACAGGTTATCGAGCAATTAAAGCCGCGCCCGAAACTGATTGTGATGGACACCATGAATTTCTGGATGGATATCAAAATGACTGAATTGCTGGAAGTATTGAAATTGGTAGATGTGTTGATGGTAAATGACAGCGAGGCCAGGCAACTGAGTGGCGAATTTTCCATTGTGAAAGCAGCCAAAAAAATTATGGCCATGGGCCCGCAGTACCTGATCATAAAGAAAGGAGAACACGGCGCCCTGCTGTTTCATAAAAACGAGGTGTTTTTCGCACCGGCATTGCCGTTAGAAGAAGTGTTTGACCCAACAGGTGCGGGCGATACATTTGCCGGTGGTTTCGTGGGACATCTGGCGAAGACAAATGATATTTCTTTCAATAATATGAAATCAGCGATTATTGTCGGGTCGGCTATGGCTTCCTACTGCGTTGAAAAATTTGGTCCCGATCGCCTGAAAGAGATCACTAAAGAAGAAATAGACATCCGCATCCAGCAATTTGTGCAGTTGGTGAGTTTTGATATCGAATTGAGTGCTTAAAATAATTCCCGCGGTTTGTCGCGGCGAGGTGCGAAGCTGAATTTGTATTAAATGATTGTGGAGACAGAAAGAAGAATAAAATAAATTCGACTGTTGGAGGCATTAGCCGTATGTTTTTCTTTTTATAATATTCACTATTATGGCTGAATAATTCCCCGGTTCGTCATGGCGAGGAGTTGCGAGGAACGAAGCAAAGCCATCTACAACGCTTCTTCGAAGGAAGCATGCACAAGGTTTTGCCGCCCTTGAACAGCAAAAACAATTTGTATATAAATCTGGGAAAAAGTTCCAGCCATAAGAATAGTGATTGAAGTATTAAAAAATGATTTTCAATTTTACCTTTCTCATAATTTTCTTGCCAGTGTAACTGCCTGTTTGAAATGATTTGTTTTGCCGGCAAGATTGAATATTTCTGTAAAAATGATGTATGCGCCAACGGGTAGTTTTAAAGACTTCTCATCTAATCCATCCCAACGGAAATAGCCGCTGAGACCACAGAGCGCATTGTGGGTAATGTATCGAACGGCCCGGCCGCTGGCATCAAACACGGTAATATTGCATACATAACCCGGGTCCGGAAAATGATACTCAATTGTGAGAAAGTCATTGTAACCATCGTTGTCAGGAGAAAAGGACCTGGGTGTTACCGTAATATTTCCCTGAGACGCGGTGCCGGTGCTTAACTGTGAATTCTGGTAACCCGGCGTTCCGTAACCAGCACTGCTGGCGGCCGAATGCCAGTTACCGGCCTCCTGTGTGGGTTTATTGTAATCTATTCGCTCCAGGGCAACGCCTTCATTATTATTAATTAGTTTAAATTGCCAGTGCTCATCATAAGCAAGTTCGTCAATAATGG
>Ga0207658_10003276_pt1 | contig 11500 bp, 9 predicted proteins | sample KBSS33metaG_FD_184322 | JGI IMG/M metagenome (GOLD analysis project Ga0207658, IMG submission 184322) | Switchgrass rhizosphere microbial communities from Kellogg Biological Station, Michigan, USA - KBS S3-3 metaG (SPAdes) (version 2) | ecosystem: Host-associated > Plants > Roots > Rhizosphere >...
CGAGGACTCGGCGTTCTTCGTCGGCGCGTCGATCGCGTCCTACTGCCCCGAGCATAGGGCGGTGATCGACTAGCTCAGCCGCGCCATCCAGCCGTGCGTGTCGGCGAACGTGCCGCGCTGGATGCCGGTCAACGTGTCCCGCAGCGCCATCGTGATCTCCCCCGGTCCGCCGTCGGCAATGGTGAACTCACCGTCGCCGTACTTGACCCTGGCGACCGGGGTGATCACCGCTGCGGTGCCGCACGCGAACACCTCGGTGATCTCGCCCGCGGCGACCTTCTTCTGCCACTCGTCGACGTCGATCTTGCGTTCCTCGACGGCGAACCCGGCATCAGTTGCCAACTGCAGCAAGGCATCTCGCGTTACCCCGGGCAGGATTGACCCGCTCAGTTCTGGGGTGACGAGCCGGGCCGTGCCGCCGCTGCCGAACACGAAGAACAAGTTCATCCCGCCCATCTCTTCGACGAAGCGGCGTTCCGCGGCGTCCAGCCAGACCACCTGATCGCAGTCGTTCTCGATGGCCTGGGCCTGGGCCAGCAGGGACGCGGCGTAATTGCCGCCGAACTTGGCCGCGCCGGTACCGCCGGGGCAGGCACGCACGTACTCCGTCGACAGCCACACGCTGACCGGCTTGATGCCGCCCTTGAAATACGCTCCGGCGGGCGAGGCGATGACCAGATAGCGGTATTCGCTCGCCGGCCGCACACCCAGACCCGCCTCGGTGGCGAAGATGTAGGGCCGCAGGTACAGCGACTCCTCGCCGCCCGCCGGCGGCACCCATGGCCCATCGACGGCGATCAGCTGCCGCAGCGACTCGATGAACACCTCTTCGGGCAACTCGGGGATCGCCAACCGGCGCGCCGAGGAGCGCAGCCGCCTGGCATTGGCCTCCGGCCGGAACGAGACGATGGAGCCGTCCGCCCAGCGATAGGCCTTGAGCCCTTCGAACACCTCCTGGGCGTAGTGCAGCACGATGGCCGACGGGTCCAGTTCGATCGGCCCGTACGGGATCACCCGCGCGTTGTGCCACCCCTTCCCGTCGAGATAGTCGATCGAGACCATGTGATCGGTGTGGAACTGGCCGAACGGCGGATCGTTCAGAATCGACGCCCGTACCTCGTCGCTCACCGGCTTTGCGTTGCGCTCAACCGTGAACTCGAGGGGGCCGTCAGTCATGCAGCGATTGTATATCCGCTCGCTACCGGGTTTTTGCCTCGACAAACGGGGGCTTAACGACTTCACATTCGAGGCTGCGGCCGCGGACATCCACCGAAACTATCTGGCCGTCGGCGATGGCGGGGCCGTTGACGTCAGTGTCAATCAGCGCAAGCGCGATGCCGACTTTCAAAGTCGGAGAAAAGGTTCCCGATGTCGTGACGCCGACCGGGCGATCTCCGTCGAGGACGGTGAGGTCAGGCCGCAGTACGCCGCGGCCGAGAGCCCGCAGCCCGCGCAGGACGCGCTTGGGACCCGTCTCCTTCTCCGCCAGCAGCGCGTCGCGTCCCCAGAACGCGTCCTTCTTCCAGCCGATCGCCCATCCACAGCCAGCCTGCAGCGGCGAGATCTGCAGTGACAGTTCGTGGCCGTGCAGCGGGTAACCCATCTCGGTGCGCAGCGTGTCGCGGGCCCCCAGCCCGGCCAGCTCACCGCCCGCACTGCTGACAGCGTCCACCAGCGCGTCGAAAACCACGCCGGCCTGATCCCACGTCGGCAGCAGTTCGTAGCCGTGTTCACCCGTGTAGCCGGTTCGGCACACGCGAACCGGCACACCGCCGAATTCGGCGTCCGCATACCCCATGTAGTCCATGTCCGTTGGCAGCCCCAGGCCGCCGACGACGTCGGTCGATTTGGGTCCCTGCACGGCGAGCACGGCATACGAGCGGTGTTCGTCGGTGATGGTCAGTCCTTCTGGTGCGCGCTCCTGCAGTGCCGCGACGACAGCGGGCGTGTTCGCCGCGTTGGGCACCAGGAAAATCTCGTCATCAGAGACGTAGTAGGCGATCAGATCGTCGATGACGCCACCGGAATCGGTGCAGCACAACGTGTATTGCGCCTTGCCTTCTCCGATGCGTCGAAGGTCGTTGGTGAGACCGGAGTTGACGTACTCGGCGGCGCCAGGTCCCCGCACCAGCGCCTTACCGAGATGGCTCACGTCGAACAGGCCGACGGTGGTGCGCGTCGCGGCGTGTTCGCTGACTGTGCCTGCGTATGACACCGGCATCAGCCAACCCGAGAACTCCGCGAAACTCGCGCCGAGTTGGCGATGGCGTTCCTCGAGGGGGCCGTGTTGGACTTCGCTCGCATCTGTTTCCCGCACGGAAATCCACCCTAATCGGGAAGTCGACGCTGGCAGACTCGGGTCGTGGTCGATTTCGAAGCCTTGGAGGCGGCCGGAATCGCTAATGCGCGCGAGCGCGCAGCGCTGATCGAATATCTCGACGGTCTGGGGTTCACGGCCGAGGAGATGGTCGAGGCCGAACGCCAGGGACGGCTGTTCGGCCTGGCAGGTGACGTCCTGCAGGGGCCGGGCCGCCCGATCCACAGCCTTCGTACGGCCGCCGACGCGCTCGGCACATCCGTCGATGAGGTCGCGACCGCCTGGGCGGTGATGGGCCTGAGGATCTCCGACCCTGAGGCACTCGCGCTGAGCCAGGCGGACGTCGACGGACTCCAGACGTGGGTGGCGATCAAGGCGCTCGTCGGCGATGACGCCGCACTCGCATTTCTGCGGGTGCTCGGCAACGCCATGGCTCGAGTCGCCGAAGCGGGTGGGACGATGGCGCGCATCGCGCAACCCGACCTACTGGTGACCCACAGCGGCGACGAACTCACCACGGCGAAGGCATATCGTGCGGTCACGGAAATCACCCATCGGTTCGGCGTCCTGATCGACGCCGTCTTCCGGCAGCACATCGTCAGCGCCCGGACCCACTTCGAGGGCGTCATCACCGACGCGTCGGCAAGCGTCACGTGCGGCATCGGATTCGCGGATCTGACCGGATTCACCACGCTGACGCAAATCCTCACGCCGACCGAATTGCTTGACCTACTAGTCGAATTCGGCGGCACGGTCTCCGACCTGGTGCACGCCGACGGTGGACGTGTGGTGAAGTTCATCGGGGATGAGGTGATGTGGGTGACGTCGACTCCCGAACTCCTCGTGAAAGTGGCGATGGATCTCGTCGAGCACTCCCGGGCGCGGGAGGCCGGCCTGCAGGTTCGCGCAGGTCTCGGCTACGGCTCCGTGCTGGCCATCGGCGGCGATTATTTCGGAAACCCGGTCAATCTGGCCGCCCGCCTTGTGGGAGCGGCGGCGCCGGGCCAGATCCTGGCGTCCAACGACGTTCGCGACGAGCTGGCCGCCTGGCAGGCCATCCCGCAGGAACCGTTGATACTGAAGGGATTCGATTCCCCGGTGACGGCCTACGACCTGCACCTGTCCCGCTGATGGTCGACCTGGACGCGCTGGAAGCCGCCGGACTCGCCAACGCGCGAGAGCGAGCGGACCTGATCAACTACCTGGACAGTCTCGGGTTCACCGTCGAAGAGATGGTCGAGGCGGAGCGTCGCGGCCGACTGTTTGGGCTTTCCGGCGACGCCGTCAGGCGGACTGGGCGACCGACCCACAGCCTGCGAACCGCTGCCGAGGCACTCGGACTGCCTCTGGACGACACCGCGCACTTCTGGACCACGCTCGGCTTGAGCGTCCCCAACCCCGACGACGTCGTGTTGAGCCAAGTGGACGTCGATGCCCTGGCCACCTGTGCCGACATGAGGCAGCGGCTCGGCGACGACGGCGGCCTGTTGCGACTCGTCGGCGCCGCTATGGCCCGGCTCGCGGAGGCCGAAACGACACTGCTTCGCACGTCGCGGCCCGACTTCTGGATCACCCGCAGCCACGATGAACTCACCACTGCCCAGGCCTGGCGCGAAGTGGCCGAATTGATTCCCCGGATCGGGGCGCTGCTCGACGTGGTTCACCGCCATCACACGACACGCCCGCGCCTCTTCGAGAGCGTCACCCTCAATCCGTCCGAGAGTGTGACCTGCGGCGTCGGCTTTGCGGACCTCTCCGGGTTCACCGCGCTCACCCACGTGCTGTCTCCCGCAGAGTTGTCGACTCTGCTCAACGGGTTCGGTGCGGCCGTCAGCGACGTGGTGCAGGCCGACGACAGTCGATTGGTGAAGTTCATCGGCGATGCGGTGATGTGGGTGAGCTCGACTCCGGAGGGCCTCGTACACACGGCCGCAGACCTCGTCGAGGACCCACGGACGCACGAATCCGGACTGAGGATCCGGGCGGGGCTCGGCTACGGTCCCGTCGTCGCCATCGGCGGAGACTACTTCGGCGACGCGGTGAATTTGGCCGCACGGTTGGTGGCCGCCGCGTCGCCAGGACAGATCCTCGCCTCCTCGGACGTAAGGGATGCGCTGCAGGAATGGCCCGCAATCCGGCAGGAACCGTTGACGCTCAAGGGATTCGATGCGCCCGTGACGGCCTACGACATGAGCAGTGCCGGCCGGTAGCTAGGCTGGAAGCTCGTGAGCACCGCAAATCCCGGATATCAGGCCCCTACCGTCACCGTCGCCTCGTCGCTGCCCAAACGCACGAAGGGTTCGGTGGTGTTGATCGTGCCGGTCGTCAGCGACCAGGACGACGACGCGACGGCTGGTGCCGCTTCAGTCGTCGGCAATCCGTTTCTCGACGCTGAGGCCGTCGGGGAGATCGACGTCGCGCTCAAGGCCCTCGGCGCGAAGGGCGGCGCCGATCAGGTCACCCGGGTTGTCGCACCGTCGCTCCCCGTGGGCAGCGTCCTCGCGGTGGGCCTGGGTAAGGACCGTGACAAGTGGCCCGCCGACGTCATCCGCCGCGCAGCGGGAGTGGCAGCGCGTTCGTTGAACGGCACCGAGACCGTGATCACCACGCTTTCGGACCTGGACCTCAATGCGACGATCGAGGGGCTGATCCTCGGCGCGTACCGGTTCACCGACTTCCGCAGTTCCAAGACCGCACCGAAGGACGCGGGCCTGCGTGAGATCACGGCGCTGACGGCCGACACGAAGACCAAGGGACCGCGGACGAGAGGAGCACCAAACACAGCTGCAGCGGCTGCCGAGCGTGCCGCGGCGATCGGCAGCGCGGTGGCCACTGCACGCGATTTGGTCAACACCCCGCCGAGTCATCTTTATCCGGCCGAATTCGCCAAGCGCGCAAAGGCTTTGGGTGAGGCGGCGGGCCTCGAGGTGGAAGTGCTGAACGACAAGGAGCTGGCCAAGGACGGGTACGGCGGCGTGATCGGGGTCGGCCAGGGCTCGTCGCGACCACCGCGGCTGGTCCGCCTTATTCACCGTGGGGCGAAGACCAAAAAGGCCAAGACCGTCGCGCTCGTCGGCAAGGGGATCACCTTCGACACCGGCGGCATCTCGATCAAGCCTGCGGCCAACATGCACCACATGACCTCCGACATGGGCGGTGCAGCGGCCGTCATCGCCACCGTCGTGCTGGCCGCCGAGCAGCAGTTGCCCATCGACGTGATCGCGACCGTGCCGATGGCCGAGAACATGCCGTCGTCGACCGCGCAGCGCCCCGGTGACGTGCTCACCCAGTACGGCGGCATCACCGTCGAGGTGCTCAACACCGACGCCGAGGGCCGGTTGATCCTGGCCGACGCGATCGTGCGGGCCTGCGAAGACAAGCCCGACTACCTGATCGAAACGTCGACGCTGACAGGCGCGCAGACCGTGGCGCTCGGCGCCCGCACGCCCGGCGTGATGGGCAGCGACGAGTTCCGCGACCGCGTCGCCGAGATTTCCCAGGAGGTCGGCGAGAACGCCTGGCCGATGCCGCTGCCCGAAGAATTGAAGGACGACCTGAAGTCGACGGTGGCCGACCTGGCCAACGTCAGCGGCTCGCGCTATGCGGGCATGCTCGTCGCGGGCACGTACCTGCGCGAGTTCGTCGCCGACGGGGTGCAGTGGGCGCACATCGACATCGCGGGACCGGCGTACAACACCGGCGGGCCGTGGGGTTACACCGGCAAGGGCGGCACCGGCGTGCCGACGCGCACGATGTTCGCAGTCCTCGAGGACATCGCTGGGAACGGCTGATTACATCACGCTGGCACGGGCGGAGCTGCGCATCACCTGCGGCAACAGGTGCGCGACGCCGTACACGAAGTAGGCCTCCGGCGCCACGGGCCGGATCGGCTTGTTCTTCTTGACGGCGGACACGATCGCCTCGGCCACCTTGTCGGGACCGTATCTGCGGACGGCGAACGCCTTCTCCAGTTGCGCGCGCCGCGCCTCGACCTTGGCCTGCTTTCCGGCGGGCACGTCGAACCGGGTGGTGTGCACGATATTCGTGTTGATCACGCCGGGGCACACCGTCGTGAGCCCTACCCCGGCCTGATCGAGTTCGGCGCGCAGGCAGTCGCCGAACATGAACACTGCGGCCTTGCTGGTGGCGTATGCATTCATCGACTGCTGCGGCGAATATGCGGCCATCGAGGAGATGTTGACGATGTGCCCGCCGGTGCCGCGATCGACGAGGCGGCGGCCAAATGACCTGCAGCAGTTGACGACTCCACCGAAGTTGATCGCAAGGACGCGATCGAATTCGTCGCGCGGCGTTTCGAGGAACAGCCCTGCATGACCCACCCCAGCGTTGTTGACCACGATGTCGGGCACGCCGTGCTCACAGCTCACCCGCTCGGCGAATTGCTCGACGGCGTCGGCGTCGGAGACGTCGACGGCGTAGGCGTGCGCGACGCCGCCGCGCGCGACGATATGCGCGGCGGTCTCCTTCGCGGTGGCCTCGTCGATGTCGCTGACCACCACTTCGGCACCCTCGCGGGCGAACGCCAGCGCGGTTTCGCGACCGATGCCGCTGCCCGCGCCCGTCACAGAAACCAGTGTGTCGCCGAAATATTCGCGCGGACGGCCGACCTGCGCGCGCAGCAGCGCCCGGCTCGCAGGCTTGCCTTCGAGGAAATCGATGAACTCGGCAACCGACTCCGCGAGCACCTGGGGATGCGACATCGGCATCCAGTGGCCGGCCTTGATGTCGCGCCGCCACAACCGCGGCACCCACCTCTTGGTGTCTTCGTAGACGTGTGGCCGGATATGCGGGTCGCTGGAGTTGACGATGAGTTGCACGGGCACGCCGACGTAGTGATCGGTCCTCGCCGAGCGAATTGTCTTGAAGTAGTTGGCGCGGTACACCTTCAGACTGTTGGCCGCATCGGAGCGATACGTGTCGGAGTGGTAAAGGCGGTCGGCGGGAATTCCGTCACGAATCATCAGCATGCGCCGCCACCCATCCGCCAAGAACGTCCGCACAACCAACGGCGCGAGCACCGGTATGGAGAAAGGGGCCATATATGAGAACCGCAACAGCTGATCCAGCGCCTGCAGGAACCGCCGCGGCCGGTACGGCCGTTTGAGACCGCCGACGATGAACCGGTTCATGTGGTCGCCGCTGGGACCCGACACCGACGTGAACGAAGCGACGTGATCGCCTGCGCTGGGCCGGGACAGGTAGTCCCACATCCCCGCCGACCCCCAGTCGTGTGCGAGCACATGTACAGGCTCGCCGGGCACCACGGCGTCGATCACCGCGGCGAAGTCGTCGGCGTAGGCCGCCATCGTGTATGCCGAAACAGATTTGGGCACAGAAGTTTTGCCGACACCGCGGTTGTCATAGCGGATGACGCGGAAGCGGTCTGTGAGCAGCGGTGCGACGCCGTCCCACAGCACATGCGAATCCGGCCAGCCGTGTATCAGCACCACCGTCGGCCCCGCGGGATTGCCCTCTTCGTAGACCGCGACGCGCACCCCGTCACTGCTGTCGACGAACCGTTCGGTGATCTCGGCCATGGCACCTCCGCACAGTTAGTGGGACCGCCGGTACCGTATCAGCCTTCGAGTTCCTCGCGAACGGCGCGCTCACGTTCGATCCGCCTGCGTGCGTCGTAGTCCCGCATCCGCTGTGGATAGCCCACCTTCTGCACGTCATAGACGGGAATCTGAAGCTGCTCGCTCAGGCGTCGGGCGCCGGCGTCGCCGCCGGCCCTGCGGCGGGTCCACTCCCCGTCGGCGGCCACCAGGACGACCGTGACGTCGGTGACGGTGGTCCTCGGTTCGACGAAGGCCTCTACGCCGGTGTGCTCGGCGACCCACTGCTGCAGGTAGCGCAGATCGGCCGCGCGGTCGCTGCCGTCGGCACCCCGCGCCTTGCGGCCACCAGCCCGAAACCTGTCGAACAGTCCCACCTGCACTTCGCTCCTTTTCTCACCTCTATCGATAGTGCCAGAGCTTCGAGACCTCAGGTCTGCGGCGAACTGCGCACAGAGACGTGACAGGATGGGACCGGACATTCGAGCCGGTACGAACTGACCGACCGTTCCAGGGAGCGAGGGAGTCGAAACACATGGCCATCTCCGTTCAGATGCCCGCTCTCGGTGAGAGCGTCACCGAGGGCACTGTCACCCGCTGGCTCAAGCAAGAGGGCGACACGGTGGAGCAAGATGAGCCGTTGCTCGAGGTGTCCACCGACAAGGTCGACACCGAGATCCCGTCGCCTGCCGCGGGTGTGCTGACGAAGATCATCGCTCTGGAAGACGACACCGTTGAGGTCGGCGGCGAGCTCGCCGTGATCGGCGAAGCGGGCGAATCCGACGGCGAGGCGCCGGCCGCGCCGGCCGCGGGGGAGAAGCCGGCCGAAGAAGAAAAGCCTGCCGAGGAGCCGGCCGCACAGCCCGAACCCGCCGCCGAGGAGCAGGCGGCGCCGGAACCGGAACCGGAGCCGGCCAAGCCGGCCGCGCAGTCTTCCGGCGGAGGCGAAGCAACGTCGGTGAAGATGCCCGAACTGGGCGAATCGGTCACCGAGGGCACCGTGACGCGGTGGCTGAAGAAGGTCGGCGACTCCGTCGAGGTCGACGAGCCGCTCGTCGAGGTGTCCACCGACAAGGTCGACACCGAGATCCCGTCACCGGTCGCGGGCACGCTGCTGTCCATCACCGCCGAGGAGGACGACACGGTCGCCGTCGGCGGCGAGCTCGCCAAGATCGGCGAAGCAGGTGCTGCGGCGGCCGAGGAGCCGGCACCCAAGCCCGAACCGAAGGAAGAGGCCAAGCCCGAGCCGAAGCCCGAACCGAAACCCGAGCCCAAGCCGGAACCGAAACCGGAGCCCAAGCCAGAACCGAAAGAAGAGGCCAAGCCCGCGCCTGCCGCGGAGGCGCCATCCGTTGACGGCGGCCCGTACGTCACCCCGCTGGTGCGAAAACTGGCTGCCGAGAACAACATTGACTTGGCGACCGTGAAGGGCACCGGCGTCGGCGGACGGATCCGCAAGCAGGACGTGATGGCGGCCGCGGAGACCAAGAAGGCACCGCCCGCTCCGGCGGCTGAGGCGGCACCCGCGGTACCGGCCAAGCCGGCGGCCGCCGCCCCGACGCCCGCGCCCGCATTGGCGCACTTGCGCGGCACCACGCAGAAGGCCAACCGGATCCGGCAGATCACCGCCAAGAAGACGCGTGAATCCCTGCAGGCGACAGCTCAATTGACGCAGACCCACGAGGTCGACATGACCAAGATCGTGGCGCTGCGGGCCAAGGCGAAGAACGCCTTCGCCGAGCGGGAAGGCGTCAACCTGACGTACCTGCCGTTCATCGCGCGTGCCGTGATCGACGCGTTGAAGATTCACCCGAACGTCAACGCCAGCTACAACGAGGACACCAAGGAGATCACGTACTACGACGCCGAGCACCTCGGTTTCGCGGTCGACACCGACCAGGGGCTGCTTTCGCCGGTGATCCACAACGCGGGCGACCTCTCGCTTGGCGGACTCGCGCGGGCGATCGCCGACATCGCCGCTCGCGCCCGGTCCGGCAACCTCAAACCGGACGAGCTGTCCGGCGGGACGTTCACGATCACCAACATCGGCAGCCAGGGCGCACTTTTCGACACCCCGATCCTGGTGCCGCCGCAGGCGGCGATGCTGGGCACCGGGGCGATCGTCAAGCGCCCACGGGTCATCGTCGACGAGTTCGGCAACGAGTCGATCGGTGTGCGGTCGGTGTCCTACCTGCCACTCACCTACGACCATCGGCTCATTGACGGCGCCGACGCCGGCCGCTTCGTGACCACCATCAAGCGCAGGCTCGAAGAGGGCGCGTTCGAGGCCGATCTTGGGCTGTAGAACCCTGTGACCAGCGCCGTCATCGCGATTGCGGGGTCCTCAGGGCTGATCGGCTCTGCGTTGGTATACGCCTTGCGCGCCACCGACCACAGGGTGCTGCGGATCGTGCGCCGCGCTCCGTCGAACGCGGACGAGGTGTTCTGGAACCCGGACACCGGCGAGTTCGACCCGAGCGCCTTGGACGCTGTGGATGCGGTGGTGAACCTGTGCGGCGTCAACGTCGGTGACAAGCGGTGGTCGGGTGCGTTCAAGCAGTGCCTTCGCGACAGCCGCATCGGGCCGACGGAAGTGCTGTCCACCGCGGTGGTCGAGGCCGGTGTTCCCGCTCTGATCAACGCCAGCGCGGTCGGCTACTACGGCGACACCGGTAGCCGCACGACCGACGAAACCGCCGCTGCCGGTAGGGGTTTCATGGCCCAGCTGTGCGCGGACTGGGAGGCCGCCACCTCGTTCGCTGAGCGTGACGGCACGCGGGTTGTGCTGGTGCGGACAGGTCTGGTGCTGGCACCGTCGGGTGGGATTCTGAGCCGGATCAGGCCGCTGTTCTCGCTGGGGCTCGGTGCCCGATTGGGCAACGGGCGCCAGTACATGTCGTGGATCAGTCTCGAGGACGAGGTCCGGGCGCTGCTGTTCGCGATCACCCACGACGAGGTGTCGGGTCCGGTCAACCTGACCGGTCCCGCCCCGGTGACCAACGCGGAGTTCACCGCCGCGCTCGGCCGCACCGTGAACCGGCCCACCCCGCTGATCGTCCCGGGGTTTGCGCTGCGCATCGCACTGGGCGAGTTCGCGGAGGAAGGCCTGTTGGGCGGGCAGCGCGCGATCCCCGCCGCGCTGGAGCGCGCCGGTTTCGTCTTCCATCACAACACCATCGGCGAGGCGCTGGCCTTCGCCACGGCGCCGAACAACACATGACCGGGGGTAGCGTTGCGGCCATGGCGGCATCGATCCGGTCGACGGCTACGCCGATCGACGTTCAGCGGCTCGGCACGGTCGACTACCAGGCGGCCTGGCAACTCCAGCGCGAGCTCGCCGACGCACGAGCCGCAGGCGGTCCGGACACCCTGCTGCTGCTCGAGCACCCATCGGTGTACACCGCAGGCCGGCGCACGCTGCCCGAGGAGCGCCCCATCGACGACACGCCCGTCGTCGACACCGATCGCGGTGGCAAGATCACCTGGCACGGGCCAGGCCAGCTGGTCGGGTATCCGATCGTCGGCCTCGTCGAGCCACTCGATGTGGTGAATTTCGTTCGGCGCCTTGAGGAATCGATGATCAAGGTGTGTGCGGGCCTGGGCCTGG
>Ga0207658_10003281_pt1 | contig 11491 bp, 8 predicted proteins | sample KBSS33metaG_FD_184322 | JGI IMG/M metagenome (GOLD analysis project Ga0207658, IMG submission 184322) | Switchgrass rhizosphere microbial communities from Kellogg Biological Station, Michigan, USA - KBS S3-3 metaG (SPAdes) (version 2) | ecosystem: Host-associated > Plants > Roots > Rhizosphere >...
GGCTCGCCGACCACCAGATCGGCGTCGGTGCGGGCGTCGTCGAAGAACACCTCGTTGAAGTCCGCCGTCCCGGTCAGCTGCACGATCGGCCGGATCTCGACACCTGGTTGGTCAAGCGGCACAAGCAAATACGAAAGGCCCGCGTGTCGCTTCGAGCCCTTTTCGGATCTGGCCACCACGAAGCACCATTGCGACAGGTGCGCCATCGACGTCCAGACCTTCTGTCCGTTGATCACCCACTGGTCGCCGTCGAGCTCCGCCGTCGTCGATACGTTCGCGAGGTCACTGCCCGCGCCGGGTTCCGAGTAGCCCTGGCACCACAGCTCGGTGACGTCGAGGATCTTCGGCAGGAAGCGCTTCTTCTGCTCCTCGGTGCCGAACGCGATCAGCGTCGGCCCGAGCAGTTCCTCACCGAAGTGATTGACCTTGTGCGGCGCGTCCGCGCGGGCGTACTCCTCGTAGAACGCGACCCGGTGGGCGACCGATAGACCACGCCCACCGTGCTCGACAGGCCAGCCCAGGCAGGTCAGCCCGGCGGCCGCCAGATGCTGGTTCCATGCGCGGCGTTCCTCGAACGCCTCATCCTCGCGCCCGGGCGCCCCGAGTCCCTTGAGCGCGGCGAAATCGCCGACGAGGTTCTCTGCGAGCCAGTCGCGGACCTCGGCCCTGAACTCCTCGACCTCTATCACCCCTGTAGGCTAACCTACCAAGCACTTGCTTTGTTAGAGGAGCGTCAATGGGGACCGATCGAAGGACCATTCCGCAGGTCCTGGACCGGATTACCGACCAATTCTCCGAGCACGACGCGCTGGTCACGCCGGATCGGCGGCTGACCTACGCCGAACTGCGCGACCAGGTCCGCCGGGCCGCCGCGGCAATGATCGACTTGGGCGTCAGCGCCGGAGATCGGGTCGCGATCTGGTCGCCGAACACCTGGCATTGGGTGGTGGCATGCCTGGCCACCACCTACGCCGGCGGAGTCCTCGTGCCGCTGAACACCCGCTACACCGCCAGCGAGGCCACCGACATCCTGGCGCGAACCGAGGCGCCGCTGTTGTTCGCGTCCGGCGAGTTCCTCGGCGCCGACAAGGCCGCGTCGGTGGACCGCGAGGCCCTGCGCAAGCTGCGGCACATCGTCCGGATCCCGGTCGAGAAGGCCGACGGGACCTGGGATGAATTCATGGCCCGCGGCACCGACTTACAGGCAGCCGACGACCGGGCCTCCGCCGTCACACCCGACGACGTCTCTGACATCCTGTTCACCTCCGGCACCACCGGGCGCAGCAAGGGCGCGCTGTGTGCGCACCGGCAATCGCTGGCCGGCTCGGCGGCGTGGGCGGAGTGCGGCCAGATCACCAGCGATGACCGCTACCTCTGCATCAACCCGTTCTTCCACAACTTCGGATACAAGGCCGGCATCCTCGCCTGCCTGCAGACCGGGGCCACGCTGATTCCGCAGCTGACGTTCGACCCCGAGGGCGCCATGCAGGCGGTGCAGGAACACCGGATCACCGTGCTGCCCGGACCGCCGACCATCTACCAAGTGCTTCTCGACCATCCCAAGCGCGGCGACTACGACCTGACCTCGCTGAGGTTCGCGGTCACCGGCGCGGCAGTGGTGCCGGTCGTGCTGATCGAGCGCATGCAAACCGAGTTGGACTTCGACATCGTGCTCACTGCATATGGGCTGACCGAAGCCAACGGGTTCGGCACCATGTGCAGCGCTGACGACGACCCCGTCACTGTCGCCACCACCTGCGGCCGACCAATCGCGGACTTCGAACTCCGGATTGGCGAACACGATGAGGTGCTTCTGCGGGGACCCAACGTGATGCTGGGGTACCTCGACGACCCGGAGGCGACGGCGGCTGCAATCGACGCTCACGGCTGGTTGCACACCGGCGACGTCGGAAAGCTGGACGCCGCAGGCAATCTCAGCATCACCGACCGCCTCAAGGACATGTACATCAGCGGCGGCTTCAACGTCTACCCCGCCGAGGTCGAGCAGGTGCTGGCGCGGTTGGACGGCGTAGTCGAGTCCGCGGTCATCGGCGTGCCGGATGAGCGCCTCGGCGAGGTTGGTAAGGCCTTCGTCGTGGTCAAGCCGGGTGTATCGCTGGATGAAGAGACGGTAATCGCCTACACGCGTGAGCATTTGGCGAAGTTCAAGACGCCGCAGTCCGTGGAATTCCTCGATGTTCTGCCGAGGAACCCGGGCGGCAAGGTGGTCAAACCGCTGTTGAGGGAAAGAACCTGATGGACCTGAACTTTGACGACGCAACATTGGCGTTCCAGGCCGAGGTGCGTGACTTCCTCGCCTCGAACAGGGACTCGTTCCCGACCAAGTCGTACGACACCGCCGAGGGCTTCGAACAGCATCGGCGCTGGGACAAAGTGCTTTTCGACGCGGGACTGTCAGTGATCACATGGCCCGAGAAGTACGGCGGTCGTGACGCCACGCTTCTGCAATGGGTCGTCTACGAAGAGGAGTACTTCCGCGCAGGCGCACCGGGACGGGCCAGCGCCAACGGCACCTCGATGCTCGCACCGACGCTGTTCGCCCACGGCACCGAAGAACAGCTCGATCGGGTGCTGCCGAAAATGGCCAGCGGCGAGGAGATCTGGGCGCAGGCGTGGTCTGAGCCGGAGTCGGGCAGCGACCTGGCATCGCTGCGTTCGACTGCGACGAAGACCGACGGCGGCTGGCTGCTGAACGGTCAGAAGATCTGGAGTTCACGGGCGCCGTTCGGGGAGCGCGCATTCGGGTTGTTCCGTTCGGATCCGGCCGCCGAGCGTCACCGCGGTCTGACGTACTTCATGTTCGACCTGAAGGCCGACGGCATCACGGTCCGGCCCATCGCGCAGCTGGGCGGGGACACCGGTTTCGGTGAGATCTTCCTCGACGACGTGTTCGTACCCGACAACGACGTGATCGGCGAGGTGCACGATGGCTGGCGCGCGGCGATGAGCACGTCGAGCAATGAGCGCGGCATGTCGCTGCGCAGCCCGGCTCGCTTCCTTGCACCGGCCGAACGCCTTGTCGAGCAATGGAAAACCAATCCCGATCCGGTGTTCGCCGACCGTGTCGCCGATGCGTGGATCAAGGCGCAGGCGTATCGGCTGCACACTTTCGGGACCGTGACGCGAGTGGCCGCTGGTGGCGAGCTCGGCGCCGAGTCGTCGGTGACCAAGGTGTTCTGGTCCGAGCTCGATGTCGCGCTGCATCAGACAGCGCTGGACATGCAGGCCGCCGACGGTGAGCTGGTTGATTCCTGGACCGATGGCCTGCTGTTCGCGCTCGGCGGCCCGATCTACGCGGGCACCAACGAAATTCAGCGCAACATCATCGCCGAGCGCCTGCTGGGCCTACCGCGAAGATAGAGGAAATTCGACTGTGTTCTTTCAGACTGACGAACAGCAGCGCGACTTCGCCGCGAGCATCGACGCGGCGCTGGGCGCTGCCGACCTGCCCGCCGCGGTACGTGCCTGGGCCGCGGGAGACACCGCGCCCGGCCGCAAGGTGTGGGCGCAGCTCGCGGACCTCGGTGTGACGGCGCTGGCAGTGCCGGAGCGCCACGACGGCATCGAGGCACACCCCGTCGATCTCGTCGTCGCGGTCGAGCGGCTGGGCCGCTGGTGCGTACCAGGCCCCGTAGTTGAATCCATTGCGGTGGCACCTGTCTTGCTCGTCGATGACGAGCGGTCGGCTGCGCTGGCGTCCGGTGAACTGCTCGCAACCGTCGCCCTGCCGCCGCAGGTGCCGCGGGCCGTTGATGCGGATGTCGCCGGCATCGTGTTGGTGGCCGCCGATGGCCAGGTGCGTGACGGCGTCCGCGGTGAGCAACATGAATCTGTCGATCCGAGCCGAAAACTGTTCGACGTCAACGCCTCCGGTGAATCACGGTCGGCCGATGTTGCGCGGGCCTACGAATTCGGTGCACTTGCGACGGCCGCACAGCTGGCCGGTGCGGGCCAGGCGCTGCTCGACGCGTCGGTCGAATACGCCAAGCAGCGCAGCCAGTTCGGCAAAGTGATCGGTACCTACCAGGCGATCAAGCACAAGCTGGCCGACGTGCACATCGCGCTCGAGCTGGCGCGGCCGTTGGTGTACGGCGCGGCGCTGTCGCTGGCGGACAACTCGGAAGACACCGCACGCGACGTCAGCGCCGCCAAGGTCGCCGCTTCCGATGCCGCGCTGTTGGCGGCGCGCTCGGCGCTGCAGACCCACGGCGCCATCGGATTCACGCAGGAACACGACATGTCGCTGTTGCTGCTGCGGGTGCAGGCACTGCGCTCAGCGTGGGGCGACCCGACGGCGCATCGGCGTCGACTTTTGGAGGCTTTGTGACTTCCGAAGACGAGCGCGAGTGAGGATCGCTGGGCCCACGCCCGAAGGGCAGGGGACGAGGAACGAGCGAGGACCGGTGGGCCCACGCCCGCAGGGCAGGGGACGAGCGGGAGTCGAGACATGACAGAAGAACGGGAACTGCTGCGCGAGACCGTCGCGGCGTTGGTCGACAGGCACGTGTCGTCGGCGGCGGTGCGTGAAGCAATGGCATCCGAACGCGGTTATGACGAATCGCTGTGGAAACTGTTGTGCGAGCAGGTCGGTGCGGCCGCGCTCGTTGTGCCCGAAGAGCTGGGCGGCGCGGGCGGCGAGCTTGCCGACGCCGCGGTGGTGCTCGAGGAACTGGGCAAGGCGTTGGTGCCCACCCCGTTGCTCGGCACCACGCTTGCCGAACTCGCCCTGTTGGCGTCTGGCGCGCCGGACGCCGACGCGTTGGAACGGTTGGCCGAGGGCACGTCGATCGGCACGGTCGTCTTCGACCCCGAGTTTGTGATCAATGGCGATGTCGCAGACATTGCGATCGCAGCGGACGGCACAAGGCTCAGCCGATGGACGACCTTCACCGCGCACCGCGCCGAGGCCATGGACCAGACGCGCCGACTTGCGCGCGTCGACCCCACAGACACCGCCGACATCGGCACAGACCCCGGGCTCGCCGACACCGCCGCGATCCTGTTGGCCGCCGAGCAGATCGGCGCGGCCGCGAAGTGTCTGGAGCTGACCGTCGAATACACCAAGGACCGGGTCCAGTTCGGCAGGCCGATCGGCAGCTTCCAGGCACTCAAGCACCGAATGGCCGACCTGTACGTCGCGGTCCAGTCCGCGCGGGCCGTCGTCAACGACGCGATCGCCGCGCCATCGGCGACGTTGGCGGCGCTGGCGCGGGTGACGGCCAGTGAGGCCTTCACGAAGGTGACCGCCGAGGCCGTCCAGATGCACGGCGGGATCGCGATCACCTGGGAGCACGACATCCAGCTGTACTTCAAGCGCGCACACGGCAGCGCACAGCTGCTCGGCCCGCCGCGCGAACACCTGCGGCGGCTCGAAACCGAAGTGTTCTAACGTTTGACGGCTTGCAGCGTATAGCTCAGCGGGAGGCTTTGCGGCTGCTCGATGAGCCGCCATTCACCGTCCTCGCGGTACATGCGTCCGGGCAGTCCCTCCCACGGCACTGAGTCGTGCTCGACGAACATGGTGAGTTCCAGGCCCGCCTCGAGGATGCCGGTGATGACGTCGCCGATCCCGTGGCTCCAGTCGCTGGCCTGGTTGTTGTCGAACTCGACTTCGGTGTCGGCGTATGTTCCTGGCGCGTCGAAGGTCTCCGGTTCTGCCCGCTCGAAATACGAGTAGCGCAGTACCCATTCGTCCGTTCGCTGTTCATCGAAGGCCAGCATCATCGGATGGCCCTCACGCAAGAACAGCCGCCCACCCGGGCGCAGTAGTTCTGCGACCGTCCTTGCCCATCGTGCAACGTCGGGTAGCCAGCACAGCGCTCCGATGCCGGTGAACACAAAGTCGAACCCCCCGCCCACGACGGTAGGCGCGTCGTAGACGTCGCCTTCCACGAAGGTGACATCGGCGCTGGCGTCGGCGGCTATGCGTCGGGCGACGGCGATCGATTCTCCCGAGAAGTCCAAACCCGTCATCGCGGCGCCGAGGCGGTGCAGTGAAATGGTGTCAGTTCCGATGTGGCATTGCAGATGGATTCCCCGTTGCCCCTTGATGTCACCGAGGCGGGGCACGTCGAATCGGACCACGTCGGAAAGGCGCGTCGGGTCTGCGATGATTTCGGCTACGGCGTAGTCCGGCGAACTCGCGTGGGCTGGCGCGCGTTCGTCCCACCAGGCTCGGTTGATCGCGAAGTGGTCGTCGGCCATGCGCCAAACCCTGCCATACCGCCGTTGTTAACCTGACTGGGATGAGCGTTGCGTTGCGAGCAGGGATTCCGCCGTTCTATGTGATGGATGTGTGGTTGGCCGCCGCGGAGCGCCAACGCACACACGGCGACCTGGTCAATTTGTCGGCAGGCCAACCCAGCGCGGGGGCGCCCAAAGCGGTGCGGGAGACCGCCAAGCAGGCTCTGGACAGCGGCCCGCTGGGTTACTCGGTTGCCCTGGGCATCCCCGAGTTGCGCACCGCGATCGCGAGCTCCTATACGGACCGGCACGGCCTCGAAGTCGACCCCGACGACGTCGTGATCACCACCGGCTCCAGCGGAGGCTTTCTGCTGGCGTTTCTTGCATGCTTCGACGTCGGCGATCGCGTGGCCATCGCCAGTCCCGGCTACCCGTGCTACCGCAACATCCTCTCGGCGCTGGGCTGTGAGGTCGTCGAGATGCCGTGCGGACCCGAGACGCGGTTCCAGCCGACGGCGCAGATGCTTGCCGAGCTGGACCCGCCGGTGCAGGGCGTGATCGTGGCGAGCCCCGCCAATCCGACTGGAACGGTCATCCCGCCCGACGAACTGGCGGCGATTGCGTCGTGGTGTGATCAGTCGGGCGTTCGCTTGATCAGCGACGAGGTCTACCACGGGCTGGTCTATGAGGGCGCCCCCGCTACCAGTTGCGCATGGCAGACGTCGCGAGATGCCGTGGTGGTCAACAGCTTTTCGAAGTACTTCGCGATGACGGGGTGGCGGCTGGGCTGGCTGCTGGTTCCGAAGGAACTGCAGCGCGCGGTGGACTGCCTGACGGGGAACTTCACCATCTGTCCCCCCGTGCTACCGCAGTACGCCGCCGTCGCGGCTTTCACGCCGGAATCGATCGCCGAGGCCGACGCGCTGCTGCATCACTACGCGGCCAACCGACAACTGCTGCTCGACGGTCTGCGCTCGATTGGCATCGACAAGCTTGCGCCGACCGACGGCGCGTTCTACGTCTATGCCGACGTCTCGCATCTGACCACGGATTCGTTGTCGTTCTGCTCGAAGTTGTTGAACGACACCGGCGTTGCGATCGCTCCGGGGATCGACTTCGACACCATGCGTGGCGGTTCGTTCGTCCGGTTGTCGTTCGCGGGTCCGTCGGGAGACATCGAGGAGGCGCTGCGCCGCATCGGATCCTGGCTCTAGTCCCCCACGACGCCGAAATAAGGTTCCGGTACACAAAACCGGCGTTTAGCGTGTCATAAGTCTGAGCTCGTCGAGCGGCGGTAGCTGGCGTACCAGTCGAGCAGCGCGGGGTCGTCGACGGCGCTCTTCTCGACGACGCGCGAGGCGTCGGCGCCCTGGAACAGCTTCTTGATCGGCACCTCGAGCTTCTTGCCCGTGCGCGTGTGCGGAACGCCTGGAGCAACGATTATTTCGTCGGGCACATGCCGCGGTGACACTTCTTCCCGGATGGTGCGCTTGATGCGGTCGCGCAGCTCATCGGTCAGTTCGGAGTCATCGACGAGCACCACGAACAGCGGCATCCAATAGCCGCCGTCGGGTTGTTCGGCACCGATGACCAACGCCTCGGCGATCTCCGGTAGCCGCTCGACGGCTTGGTAGATATCCGCGCTCCCCATGCGGATGCCGTGGCGATTCAGCGTCGAGTCGGAGCGTCCGTGCACGATGATGCTGCCGTGATCGGTGATGGTGATCCAGTCGCCGTGCCGCCAGACTCCCGGGAACATGTCGAAATACGCACTGCGATAACGGGATCCGTCTGAGTCATTCCAAAACGCAATCGGCATCGACGGCATCGGCTTGGTGATCACGAGCTCGCCGACCTCGCCGCGCACGGGCTTGCCCGATTCATCCCACGCGTCGAGCGCCACGCCTAAATACGGGGCGGACAACTCGCCAGGCCACACCGGCACGGTGCGCACCCCGCCGATGAACGCCGATACGACGTCGGTGCCGCCGCTGATCGAGGCCACCTGCACTCGGTCACCGACGTTGTCACGGAGCCACAGCGACGACGACGGCGGTAGCGACGACCCGGTGATTCCGACGGTCCGCAGCGCCGACAGGTCGTGTTCGGTGCGCGGCACCGCGCCTGCCTTGGCGCACCCCAATACGTAGCCTGGACTGGTGCCCAGCACCGTGGCACCGACGCGGGCGGCGATGTCCCACAACGCGTCCGGCTTCGGATGGTTCGGGCTGCCTTCGTAGCAGACGATCGTCGCACCGACCAGGAGCCCGGCAACCTGGAAGTTCCACATCATCCAGCTCGGACTGGTGTACCAGAAGAAGGTGTCGTCGGCTCCGATATCCGATTGCAGTGCAAGGGCTTTCAGGTGCTCCAGCACCACACCGCCATGGCCGTGCATGATTCCCTTCGGCAGGCCGGTCGTGCCCGACGAGAAGAGGATCCACAGCGGATGATCGAAATCGACGGCAACCGTCTCCAGTTCGGTGTCGGTCTGAGCCGTCAACTCGGATGCCAGCAAGGTGGCACGCAGCGTCGGTAGACCCGCCTGCAGCGCGGCGACGTCGTCCCGCTTGTCGTGGTCCTTGCCGCCGTACCGATACCCGTCGGCGGTGACGAGGACGACGGGCTCGAGCTGGCCGAGCCGGTCGAGCGCCGCTTTCGCGGAGTAGTCCTGTCCGCAGGCACTCCAGACGGCCCCGATGCTCGCTGTAGCGATGAACGCGATAACCGCCTCGGGAATGTTGGGCAGATAGCCGACAACCCGATCGCCTGCCTGCACTCCGTGTGAGCGCAAGGTCTGCGCGAATGCCGCTACGCGCCCGAGTAATTCGCGCCAGGACAGCTCGCTGACCCCTCCGTCCTCACTGACGTGCAGGATGGCGGGCCGGTCGGTGCGCGCGTTGCGCACGATCTGGTCGACGTAGTTGAGCCGAACGCCGGGGAACCAGCGGGCCCCCGGCATGTTGGAGCTGTCGAGTACGCGATCGGGCGGGTCGCCGAGGCCGAAATACTCCCACAGCGCGCCCCAAAACGCGGATGGGTCGTCGACCGACCACTGCCACAATGACTGGTAATCGGACAGCGTCGCACCCGTGCGGTTTTGCACGAACTTGGCGAAGTCGGTGACGCGCGCGTTGGCGATATCGCTGTCCGTCGGCCGCCACTGCGGAACATCGACAGCGTGGGTCATCGGGCGCTCCACCCACCATCCATCGTGTACGACGCACCGGTCACCATGCCGGCGCTCGGCGAGGCCAGCCAACCGACAAGGGCGGCAACCTCTTCCGGCTCGACCAGTCGCTTGATGGCGCTCTCCTTCAGCAGGATGTCGGCCACCACCTGATCCTCGGGGATGTTATGGGTACGGGCCTGGTCTGCGATCTGCTTGGTGACAAGGGGCGTACGGACATACCCGGGGTTCACACAGTTGCTTGTCACGTCGTGCGGACCGCCTTCGAGTGCGGTCACCTTGGACAGTCCTTCGAGCGCGTGTTTGGCGGTGACATAGGCGACCTTGTACTCAGAAGCGCGAATACCGTGCACCGATGAGATGTTAATGACACGACCGAACTTCCGCCGGTACATGTGCGGAAGCGCCGCCCGGATCAGCAAAAATGGTGCCTCCACCATCAAGGCGAGCATCATGCGGAATTTGTCCGGCGGAAACTCAGCGATCGCATTGATGCTCTGCACACCGGCGTTGTTCACCAGGATGTCGGTCTCCAGCTGCAGGTTCTCCAGCGATGAGACGTCGAGCAGGTCGACGGCCCACGCTCGGCCACCGATGTCGCTGGCCAGATCCTTGGCGCCGGCTTCGTCGACGTCGGCGACGGTGACCGTGGCGCCGCGCGCGGCGAGTTCCCTGGCGCACGCCGCCCCGATCCCGCTCGCACCGCCGGTGACCAACGCAGTGCGGCCGTCGAGATCCGTCATGCGACACCCGCTTTGGCGAGATCCTCGCGATCGGCGCGATCCAGCGCAGCCAGGTCGATGCCCTTGGTCTCGCGGGTGAAGTAGACCGCAATGAGCGTGATGGCTGCAGCACCGGCCAGATAGAGCGCGATCGGCACCGACGAGTCGTACACCTCGAGCAGTTTGACCGCGATGATCGGTGCTAGCGAGCCCGCGACGATCGACGTGACCTGATAGCCAAGGGAGACACCGGAATACCGCATGCGGGTGGGGAACATCTCGGCCATGATCGCCGGCTGTGGCGCATACATGATCGCGTGGATGATCAACCCGATGATGATCGCACTCATGATGACGAGGTAGTTGGCGCTATTCATCATCGGAAACGCGAAGAAGCCCCACGTCCCGGCGGCGAGCGCACCGACGAAGTACACCGGGCGACGGCCGATTCGATCGGACAGCTTGCCTACCAACGGAATCGCCACGAAATGGACCGCATGGGCGGCCAGCAGCCACCACAGGATATCGCTGGTGTCGGCGTGGACTTGAACCTTGAGGTAGGTGATCGAGAACGTGACCACCAGGTAGTACATGATGTTCTCGGCGAAACGCAGACCCATCGCGGTGAAAACGCCACGGGGGTAACGCTTCAGCACCTCGACAACGCCGTAGGAGACGGCCTTGACGCGTTCGGCCTCCTGCTGGGCGGCGACGAAGATCGGCGCATCGGTGACCTTGGTGCGGATGTAGTAGCCGATGAGCACGACGACGGCTGACAGCCAGAACGCGACGCGCCAACCCCACAACAGGAACGCGTCATCGGTGAGCGTCGTGGTGAGCACAAGCAGCACCACGGTGGCCAGCATGTTGCCGACGGGCACAGCGGCTTGCGGCCAGCTGGCCCAGAACGCGCGGCTCTTGTTCGGGCTGTGTTCGGCGACCAGCAGCACCGCCCCGCCCCATTCGCCGCCCACAGCGAAGCCCTGGAGGAATCGCAGCACCACGAGTAGCGCGGGCGCCAAATAGCCAACCTGTCCGTACGTGGGCAGGCAGCCCATCAAGAACGTCACGGCGCCGACCAGCAACAGGCTGAACTGCAGGAGTTTCTTGCGGCCGTACTTGTCACCGAAGTGGCCGAAGACCACGCCGCCGATCGGCCGCGCGGCGAAGCCGACCGCATAGGTGAGGAACGCCGCGAGAATCGCATCGAGGTCGCTGTCGCCCTTGGCGAAGAAGACCTTGCTGAATACCAGGGTGGCGGCGGTGCCGTAGAGGAAGAACTCGTACCACTCGACGACGGTGCCGGCCATCGAGGCCGCCACCACGCGCTTCAGCCCCGTCGTGATCGTGGTTGGTTGGTCGCTTACCTTCGGCG
>Ga0207658_10003287_pt1 | contig 11477 bp, 10 predicted proteins | sample KBSS33metaG_FD_184322 | JGI IMG/M metagenome (GOLD analysis project Ga0207658, IMG submission 184322) | Switchgrass rhizosphere microbial communities from Kellogg Biological Station, Michigan, USA - KBS S3-3 metaG (SPAdes) (version 2) | ecosystem: Host-associated > Plants > Roots > Rhizosphere...
GGGCGCGTGCGCGATCCTGCCGCGGATCATCGGCCACGGCCGCGCGGCCGAACTGCTCTTCACCGGCCGCAGCATGAACGCCGAGGAGGGCTTCGCCTGGGGCTTCTGGAACCGGCTCAGCGCCGATCCGCTGGCCGATGCCATGGCGCTGGCGGACGACCTCGCCAGAGGGCCGACACTCGCCCACGCCACGACCAAGCACCAACTCGAAGCCGAGTGGAACGTGTCGATCGAAACCGCGCTCGACATGGAAGCCGAAGCCCAGGCCAGGCTGATGCAGACCCACGACTTCAAGCGCGCCTACCAGGCGTTTGCGGCCAAGCATCGGCCGGTGTTCCGCGGTGACTGACCTCGCCTGGCCCTTCTTCGAGGAGCGCCACCGCGAGTTGGCGAAAGACCTCGAGACGTGGTGTGAGGCGACGATCCACGACGCCGAGCCAAGCGACGTCGACGTTGCCTGCCGGGCGACGGTCGCCGAACTCGGCAAGGCGGGGTTCCTCAAGCTCGCTGTTTCCGACGGCAAGACGCGGCCAGACGTGCGCAGCCTTGCCCTCTGCCGCGAAACCTTCGCTCGGCACCACGGCCTGGTCGATTTCGCCTTCGCCTTGCAGGGGCTCGGCTCGGGCGCGATTTCGCTGTTCGGCACGGTCGAGCAGAAGCGCGAATGGCTGCCCAGCGTCGCGTCCGGCGAGGCGATCGCCGCTTTCGCCATGACCGAACCGGCGAGCGGCTCCGACGCCGCCAACATGTCGACCTCGGCCATGCGCGACGGGAACGAGTGGGTACTGGTTGGGGAAAAGACCCTCATTTCAAATGGAGGCATCGCCGACTTCTATGTGACCTTTGCCCGCACCGGCGAGGGAGAGGGCGCGCGCGGGCTGTCGGCGTTCATCGTCCCCGCCGACGCCGTCACCGTCGCCGAGCGCATCCAGACGATCGCGCCGCACCCGCTGGCGCGGTTGATTTATGACAATGTTCGCATTCCCGCCGACGCGATCATCGGCGAACCCGGCGAAGGCTTCCGCATCGGCATGGAGACCTTGAACCTGTTCCGCGTGACGGTCGGCGCGGCGGCACTCGGCTTTGCCCGGCGCGCGCTTGACGAGGCGCTCGGCTTCACAACCAACCGCCGGCTCGGCTCGGGTACGCTCGCTGACAATGCCGTGACCCAGGCCAAGCTCGCCGACATGGCGCTCGCGATCGATGCGTCGGCGCTGCTGATCTATCGCGCCGCCTGGCAGCAGGATGTCGGCGGCACCGACCACCGCCGTGCTGCGGCCATGGCCAAGCTCCATGCGACCGAGAGCGCGCAGCGGGTGATCGACGCCGCGGTGCAGATGCACGGCGGCGCGGGCGTCACCAAGGGCGTCAAGGTCGAGGAGCTTTATCGCGACATCCGCGCGCTCCGCATTTACGAGGGCGCGAGCGAGGTCCAGCGCCAGATCATCGCTCGCGATTTGCTCAAGGAGTTTGGCCGATGAAACCGCTGTGCCCGCCTGGCTGGCCGCGGCCCAAGGGTTACTCCAACGCCATGGCCGCGCACGGCCGGGTGATCTTTACCGCAGGTGTCGTCGGCTGGAACGCGGACGAGAAGTTCGATGAAACGACGCTCGCCGGCCAGTTCGCGCAGGCGCTCAGGAACATCATCGCGATCCTTCGCTGCGATGGCGCGGGGCCCGAGAATGTCGCACGGCTGACCTGCTACGTAACCTCGATCGAGGAGTATCGCGCCAACTTGAAAGAAATCGGCGGGGCGTTTCGCGAGACCATGGGCAAGCATTATCCGGCGATGGCGCTGGTCGAGGTCGTCCGCCTGGTCGAGCCTGACGCCAAGGTCGAGATCGAGGCGACCGCCGTCGTTCCCGAATGACCTACGACAGCTTCGTCCGCGACCGCCTGCCGCCCCCGGAGCTGCTGCCCGAGTTCCGCTTCGACCTCCCCGAACTGCATTATCCCGAGCGCCTGAATGCGGCGGCGGAGTTGCTTAAGGGCGGCGATCCGCAAGCGCTCGCGATCGTCAACGACCATGGCGCCAAGACCTACGCCGAGCTCGATAATTTCTCCGGCCGCATCGCGCGGCTGTTGGTCGAGGAGCATGGCCTAGTCCTCGGCAACCGCGTGCTGCTGCGCGGGCCCAACGGCTATACGATTTTCGCCGCGTGGCTCGGCGTGCTCAAGGCCGGCGGGGTGGTGGTCGCTACCATGCCGCTGCTCCGCCCAGGAGAAATCGCAACTGTGATCGAGCGCGCCCAAATCAGCCACGCGATTGTCGACAGCCGCTTCATCGGCGACTTCCGCCAGGCGGTCGAGCAAACCCACAGCATCAAGCACATCGTCAAATATGACGGTGATTACGGCCACGGCGAGTTGGAGGCGCGCACGGCAACGCTCGAGCCGCTGCCCCCCGTCGACACCGGCCGCGACGACCCCGCGCTGATCGCCTTCACCAGCGGCACCACCGGCGTGCCCAAGGGCTGCGTCCAGTTCCACCGCGACGTGCTCGCGCCGTGCGACAGCTTCGCAAAGCACCTCATCGGCCCGAAGTCCGGCGACGTCTTCCTGACCAGCGCGCCCATGGCCTTCACCTTCGGTCTAGGCATCACCCCGATGTTCCCGCTGCGCTTCGGCGCGGCCGCGGCAACGGTCGAACAAGCCGCGCCGCCGGTGTTGCTCGACGCGGTCCTGAAGCATGGAGTGACCCATCTCGGCACGGCGCCGACCGCCTACAAGGCGATCTTGTCGCAGCCCGATCTTGATACTGCTCTGAAGACTTTGCGCTATTGCATCTCCGCCGGCGAGCACCTCCCGGAGGCGACCTGGCGTGCGTGGCACGAGCGGACGGGGATCGCGATCACCGACGGCATCGGCGCGACCGAGATGATGCACATCTTCGTTTCCGCCGCGGGCGACGACATCCGCCCCGGCTCAACTGGCAAGGCGGTGCCCGGCTATGAAGCTTGTGTGCTCGATCCCGCTAACCAACCGATGATCGAGGGCGTCGGCCGCCTCGCGATCAAGGGCCCGACCGGGTGCCGCTACCTCGATGACGAGCGGCAGGCGAATTACGTGGTCAACGGCTGGAACGTCACCGGCGACACCTATCGCAAAGACGCCGAAGGCTATTATTGGTACCTGGCGCGGAGCGACGACATGATCGTCAGCGCGGGCTACAATATCGGCGCGCCCGAAGTCGAGAATGCGCTGCTGGCGCACCCCGCGGTCGCCGAATGCGCGGTGATCGGCGTGCCCTGCGCCGAGCGTGGGCAGAAGGTGAAGGCGTTCGTCGTCCTGGCCGATTTCGCGGAGCCGAGCGACGAGCTCGCCGAGAAGCTCCAGGCCTTCGTCAAGGAGCAGATCGCGCCGTACAAATACCCGCGCGAGGTGGAGTTCGTCGAGGCACTGCCCAAGACCGCGACGGGGAAACTCCGGCGGAGCGAGTTGAGAGGACAGACATGAAGCGCAGGAACGCCATCATCTGGATTGCGCTCGTTGCTGTGGCGTGCCTTTGGCTCGGTTGGAAAGCTGGGTGGTTCATGGCCCTCGACGCATGCAAGGATGCAGGAGGCGCCTGGGAGTCTCGCGGCTCATACTGCTACGGGACAAACGCAGCGGTCGAATAGGTCCGCCTACTCAAACTCCACGATGACCTGATCGACCGCGAGGCTGTCGCCGGCCTTGGCGGGCGTCGCCTTGACCGTCGCCGCCTTGGGCGCGCGCAGGATATTCTCCATCTTCATCGCTTCCATCACCGCGACCGGCTGGCCGGGTTCGACCTTGTCGCCGACCGCGACGTCGAGCTTGGTCAGCAGCCCTGGCATCGGCGCGATCAGATAACGCGACAGGTCCGGCGGGACCTTGGCGATCATGTGCCGCGACAGGTCGGCGACGTGCGGCAGCAGGACTTGCAACTTGTGCGTCGCGCCGTGGGTCTGCAGCTCCCAGTCGCGCCCCGCGCGGCGCACCTGGACGATGTGCCGGCGCCCGTCGACGGTCACCGACAGCAACCGCTGCCCCGGCATCCAGCGGCCGATGATGTCGATCGGCCCTTGGCCGTCGAGCACCGCCAGAGTCCCGCCCTTGTAGGGCTTGATGCGGACCTGATGACGCTCGCCGCCGTCGATCGCCACGACCCGGTCGCAGGACGCATGCGCTGGCGGGCCGAGCTGGCCGTCGATCTCCGCCGCGCGCTCGTCGGTGATGGTCGCGACCATGCCGGCGATGACCGCGACGTCGGCGAGAAGCTGTTTATCGGCCGGCGCGCCGTGGAAGCCGTCGGGATATTCCTCGGCAATGAAGCCGGTGGTGATGTTCCCGTCGCGGAACCGCGGGTGCTGCATCAGCGCCGAGAGGAAATCGACATTGTCCGAGATGCCGTCGATCACGAACGCGTCGAGCGCAGCGACCTGAGCATCGATCGCACCCGCGCGGTCCGGTGCCCAGGTGACCAGCTTGGCAATCATCGGGTCGTAGAACATCGAAACCTCGCCGCCGTCGGCGACGCCGTCATCGACGCGAACGCGCACGGCCTTCTCGCGCTTCTCGGCCGGCGGCCAGTAACGCACCAGCCTGCCCGTCGACGGCAAAAACCCGCGATACGGATCCTCGGCATAGACCCGCGTTTCGACCGCCCAGCCGTCGAGCTTCACCTCCGCCTGCGTGAACGCCAGCTTCTCCCCCGCGGCGACGCGGATCATCTGCTCGACCAAATCGAGGCCGGTAATCTCTTCGGTCACCGGATGTTCGACCTGCAACCGGGTGTTCATTTCGAGGAAGTAGAAGCTCTTGCCGGTCGGGTCGGCGCCGTTGACGATCAGCTCGACCGTGCCCGCCGAATAATATCCGACCGCCTTGGCCAGCGCGACCGCCTGCTCGCCCATCGCCTTGCGCATCTCGGGCGTGACGAACGGCGACGGTGCTTCCTCGACTACCTTCTGGTTGCGCCGCTGGATCGAGCATTCGCGCTCGTTGAGGTAGAGGACATTGCCGTGCTGGTCGCCGAGCAGCTGGATTTCGATGTGACGCGGGTCCTCGATGAACTTCTCGATGAACACGCGGTCATCGCCGAAGCTCGCCAGCCCCTCGCGCTTGGTGGCTTCGAAGCCCTCGCGGACATCCTTTTCCGACCAGGCTAGGCGCATGCCCTTGCCGCCACCGCCAGCCGAGGCCTTCATCATCACCGGATAGCCGATGTCCTTGGCGATCTTCAGCGCGTCCTTGGTCGTCGCGATGTCGCCGAGATAGCCGGGGACGACGTTGACCCCGGCCTTCTGCGCCAGCTTCTTGGATTCGATCTTGTCGCCCATCGCCGCAATCGCCTTGGGCGGCGGGCCGATGAAGGCGATGCCCGCTTTCTCCAGCGCCTTGGCGAACGTCGTGCGCTCACTCAAGAAACCGTAGCCCGGATGGACCGCCTCGGCGCCCGTCGCCTTGCACGCGTCGATGATCAGCTCGGCCTTGAGATAGGACTCACTCGCGGGCGGCGGGCCGAGCCGCACGGCCTCATCGGCCAGCTTCACATGCGGAGCGCGGGCGTCAGCGTCGGAATAAACCGCGACGGTCTTGATCCCCATGCGCCGCGCGGTGCGAATGACGCGGCACGCAATCTCCCCGCGATTAGCGATCAGGATTTTCTTGAACATGCGGCTCATACTGGCTTCTTCGCGAGATAGACGCCGAACGCCATCACCGCCAACCCGATCGCGCGCTGCAGGGTAATCGCCGTCTTCGCCGCGCCGAACAGGCCGAAGTGATCGATCGTCGCGGCGGCGACCAGCTGCCCGAGCAGGACAAAGAAAATCGCGTTGCCGACGCCGATGCGCGGCGCCGACCAGGTCACCGAAAGCACATAGAACACGACTCCGAACGCGGCGGCGAACGACCACCACGGCGCGCCGGCAAAGGCGCTGGCCGGCGGCGGGCCGATAAATGCCAGCACCAGCCCGGTGAGGACGAGGCCGACCGCGAACAGGATCACGCTTGCCGCGACCGGGCTGTCGATGTGTGCGCCCAGCGTCGCGTTCAACGCGGCGGTTACCGGGATGCCCATCCCGACCACCAGCATCATCGCGGCGATAGCGGTGAAATTGCTGCCGGCCTGGCTGTTCACTCGGCCGCCTCATCCAGAGGCGGGCGGTTGTGGCCGAGCAGGCGCAGCACCTCGTCGGCGGCATCGGCAAGATTGGTGCCGGGACCGAAGATCGCCTGCACCCCCGCGGCGCGAAGCGCGGCATAATCCTGCGGCGGGATGACCCCGCCGGCGACCACCTTGATGTCGGCGCGGCCCATGTCCTTCAGCGCCTCGATCATTTCCGGGATGAGCGTGCGGTGGCCCGCGGCGAGCGAGCTGGCGCCGACCACGTCGACGTCATGCGCGACCGCCATTTGCGCCGTCTCGCGCGGGGTCTGGAACAGCGGCCCGGGTATGACGTCGAAACCGAGGTCGGTGAAGGCGCTTGAGACCAGATTGGCGCCGCGGTCGTGCCCATCCTGGCCCATCTTGGCGACCATGATCCGTGGGCGTCGACCAAGCCGCTGGGCGACTAGTTCGGTTGCTTGCTCCGCGGCTTTCCAGCGCCCGTCGCGCCGGGCCTTGCCGTAAATCCCGCGCACCGGCTCGGGCACCGTGCCGTAGCGCCCGAACGCGCGTTCAAGCGCGTCCGAAATCTCGCCCAGCGTGCAGCGTGCCCGCGCCGCATCGACCGAGAGCGCGAGCAGGTTCGCATCGCCCCGAGCACCCGCCTCCAGCGCATCCAGCGCCGCGCGCGCTTTAGCCTCATCCCGCCCAGCGCGCATCTTCTCGATCCGCGCGATCTGCCCGGCCCGCACCTTGGCATTGTCAACCTCGAGGAAGTCGTGCTCTTCCTCCTCCGCCAGCCGGTAGCGGTTGACGCCGACGATCACCGTTTCGCCGGTATCGACCTTGGCCGCGCGCGCCGCCGCGGCTTCCTCGATGCGGTGCTTGGGCAGGCCTTCGGCAACCGCCTTGGTCATCCCGCCATGTTCTTCGACTTCCTCGATCAGCGCCTGCGCTTTTTCCTCGAGCTCGCGGGTCAGCGCCTCGACATACCAACTGCCACCGAGCGGGTCGGCGACCGCGGTAACCCCGCTCTCTTCGGCCAGGATCAATTGCGTGTTGCGAGCAATCCGCGCGCTGAAATCCGTCGGCAGCGCGATCGCCTCGTCGAAGCTGTTGGTGTGCAGCGACTGGGTCCCGCCGAGCACCGCGGCCAGCGCCTCGATCGTGGTGCGGACGATGTTGTTGTACGGGTCCTGCTCGGTCAGGCTGACGCCCGACGTCTGGCAGTGCGTGCGGAGCAGTTTCGACTTCTCGTTTTTGGCACCCAAATCGGTCATGATCCGCGCCCACAGGGTGCGCGCGGCGCGCAACTTGGCGACCTCCATGAACAGGTTCATGCCGATGCCCCAGAAAAAGCTGAGGCGCGGCGCGAAGGCGTCGATATCGAGCCCGCTCTTCTGCGCCGCGCGGACATATTCCATGCCGTCGGCGAGCGTGTAGGCGAGCTCCTGAACAGCCGTCGCCCCGGCCTCGTGCATGTGATAGCCGCTGATCGAGATCGAGTTGAACTTGGGCATCTCCGCCGCGCAATAAGCGATGATGTCGCTGACGATCCGCATGCTCGGTTCGGGTGGGTAGATGTAGGTGTTGCGGACCGCGAACTCTTTCAGAATGTCGTTCTGGATGGTGCCGGTGAGCGCGGCGCGCGGCACGCCCTGCTCCTCCCCGGCGACGATGAAGAAAGCCATGACCGGCAGCACCGCCCCGTTCATGGTCATGCTGACCGACATCTCGTCCAAAGGGATGCCGTCGAACAGGAGCTTCATGTCCTCGACGCTGTCGATCGCCACGCCGGCCATGCCGACGTCACCGGCGACGCGCGGATTGTCGCTGTCGTAACCGCGATGGGTGGCGAGGTCGAAGGCGACGCTGAGCCCCTTCTGGCCCGCAGCGAGGTTGCGGCGGTAGAAGGCGTTAGATTCCTCGGCGGTCGAGAAGCCGGCGTACTGGCGAATGGTCCACGGCCGCCCCGCGTACATCGTCGCATAGGGCCCGCGGGTGTAGGGCGGGAGGCCGGGGTAGCCGCTGTCGATGCCGTCGTCGGGCCCATAGACGGTTTCGAGGCGAATGCCTTCGACCGTTTCACGCGAAAGGTCGCGGCCCTTCGACTCCTTGTCGGCCAGCGTCTTCCAGTCGGATTTGGTCGGCTTGTCGGTCATTAGTGACGGTCTTTAGCCGTCAATGCCGCGGTGTTTCCATAATTTCCGTGAGCACCCCGCCCATGTCCTTGGGGTGGACGAAGAACACCAGCGTCCCGTGGGCGCCAATGCGCGGCTCGCCGAGCACCCGCGCGCCCTTGGCCTCGAATGCAGCCTTGGCGGCGTGGATCTCGGGGACCTCGAAGCAGACGTGGTGCTGCCCGCCGAGCGGGTTCTTCTCGAGGAATTTCACAATCGGCGAGTCCGCGCCCAGCGGTTCGATCAGTTCGATCTGGCTGTTGGGCGTATCGACGAAGCACACGCGGACGCCCTGGGCGGGAAGGTCGAACGGTTCGCCATGCGGCTCCGCGCCGAATATGTTTCGGTACATCGCGAGGCTCTGCTCGATCGAAGGCGTCGCCACGCCGACATGGTTGAGGCGACCGAGTTTCATAGTTGCACCGTCACTTCCGTCGTCACGCTGTTGGCGATGAAGCAGGCCTCGTGCGCGCGGTGGTGGAGATCGGCGATGGCCGCGGCATCGGGCGCATCGCCGTTCCAGGTGAGGCGCGGATGCAGTGTCACGCGGGTCATGGCCAATTTGCCGTCGGCACGCTGTTCAAGCACGCCCTCGGCTTCATCGATATAATCGTCGAGCACAAATCCCGCGCGCCGCGCGAAGTCGACGAAGAACAGCATGTGGCAGGATGCGAGCGAGGCGACGAACGCTTCCTCCGGGTCGACTCCCGCCTCGTTCGACCAGGGTGCGGGCACGATGTGCGGACTTGCGCTCGCGGGCACCAGCGCCCCGCCGTCGAACGCCCATTGATGCGCGCGACTGTACTGCCCCTTGGTGAAATCGCCGTCGCCCGTGCGAATCCAGCGGATGGTGGCGGTGTAGGTACTCATTCAGTCCTCACAGCGGAATATTGTCGTGCTTCTTCCACGGATTTTCGAGCTGCTTGTTGCGGAGCTTCCGTAAGCCCATCGCCACCCGCCGCCGGGTCGAATGGGGCATGATCACCTCGTCGATGAAGCCCTTGCTCGCGGCCACGAACGGGTTAGCGAAGCGCTCTTCATACTCGCGCGTGCGCTCGGCGATTTCCTCCGGCGTCTTGCCGCGGAAGATGATTTCGACCGCGCCCTTGGCCCCCATCACGGCGATCTCGGCGGTCGGCCAGGCGTAGTTCAAATCACCGCGCAAATGCTTGGACGCCATGACGTCGTACGCCCCGCCATAGGCTTTCCGCGTGATCACCGTGATCTTGGGCACCGTCGCTTCGGCATAAGCGAACAGCAATTTCGCGCCGTGCTTGATGATGCCGTGATGCTCCTGCCCGACGCCCGGGAGGAAGCCGGGGACGTCGACCAGGGTCAGGATCGGAATCTCAAACGCGTCGCAGAAGCGGACGAAGCGGGCGCCTTTCTTGGCGCTATTGATGTCGAGCACCCCGGCGAGCACCATCGGCTGGTTGGCGACGACCCCGACGGTGCGCCCCTCGATCCGGCAGAAGCCGACGATGATGTTGGCGGCATGCGCCGGCATCAGTTCGAAGAAATCGCCCTCGTCGGCGACCTTCCGGATCAGCTCGTGCATGTCATAGGGCGTCGCGGCCGACGGCGGAACGAGCGTGTCGAGGCTGTCCTCGATGCGGTCGACCGGATCCTCGGTCGGCCGTTCGGGTAAATCGTGGCGGTTCGACAAGGGCAGGAAATCGAAGAACTCGCGCGTCGCCAGCAGCGCGTCGATGTCATTCTCGAACGCGACGTCGGCCACCCCCGACTTGGTCGTGTGGGTGACCGCGCCGCCCAGCTCCTCCTGCGTCACCACTTCATTGGTCACGGTCTTCACGACCTCGGGCCCGGTGACGAACATGTAGCTCGAATCCTTCACCATGAAGATGAAGTCGGTCATCGCCGGCGAATAGACCGCGCCGCCCGCGCACGGACCCATGATCAGTGAAATCTGCGGGATGACGCCCGAGGCGAGGACATTGCGCTGGAACACCTCGGCATAGCCACCAAGGCTGGCGACACCCTCCTGGATGCGCGCGCCGCCTGAGTCGTTGAGGCCGATCAGCGGGGCACCGACCTTCATCGCCATGTCCATGACCTTGCAGATCTTCTCCGCGTGGCGCTCGCTCAATGAGCCGCCGAACACGGTGAAGTCCTGGGCGAAGACATAGACCAGGCGGCCGTTGATCGTGCCCGATCCGGTGACCACGCCGTCGCCCGGGATCTTCTGCTGGTCCATCCCGAAGTCGGCGCAATTATGCTCGACGAACATGTCATATTCTTCGAAGCTGCCGGCATCGAGCAGGACGCTCAGGCGCTCGCGCGCCGTCAGCCGCCCCTTGGCATGCTGGGCGGCGATGCGCTTCTCGCCACCGCCTTGCCGCGCGGCCTCGCGCCGCTTCTCAAGCTGTTCGATCGTGGTTGCCATTCGGCGGATCGTCCCCATCTAAGTCAGGCAGCCGCTGTCCTTTTCATGAGCGGCTCAACCGGTCAATCGGGCGGACTGGCGAATGTTGCAGTGCAGCAACGACCGTTTTCCATTAACTCTGCCTCGCGCCGAGGAACCGCACAGCCTCTCGGCCCGTTCATCACGGGCAACACATATTACGGAGGTTAAAGGGTAATGTTTACGCGTGTCGGGGTGCCTGTTGAGTACGAAGCCGAACCCTCGGCGTCGGATCCGCAACCCACAAACCTCATCTGCTTCTCGCACCTGCGGTGGAACTTCGTGTTCCAGCGGCCGCAGCATCTGATGAGCCGATTCGCGCGCGACATGCGCGTCATCTACTGGGAAGAGCCGGTCGATATCGGTCCCAAGGAAACCGCTTATTTGAAGGTCCGCGAAGCGGACGACGCGCGCGGCGTAATCGTCGTTGTGCCTCATTTGCCCCAGGGCATGCCCGACGACGCACGTGAGGCCGCATTGAGCCGCCTGCTCGATGCCCATGTCGCGGCGCTGCGCGGCTCGCTGGTCACCTGGTATTACACGCCGATGATGCTGCCCTTTTCGCGGCATCTCGACGCCGACGTCACCGTGTTCGACGCGATGGACGAGCTGTCGAAATTCCGTTTTGCCCCTCCCAAGCTGCTCGAGCTCGAACAGGAACTGATCGACAAGGCCGACCTCGTCTTCACCGGCGGTACCAGCCTGTTTGAAGCGAAGAAGGATCGGCACCCCGACGTCCATTGCTTCCCGTCATCGGTCGACCGCACCCATTTCGCCAAGGCCCGGTCGCGGCTGTTCGACC
>Ga0207658_10003292_pt1 | contig 11468 bp, 9 predicted proteins | sample KBSS33metaG_FD_184322 | JGI IMG/M metagenome (GOLD analysis project Ga0207658, IMG submission 184322) | Switchgrass rhizosphere microbial communities from Kellogg Biological Station, Michigan, USA - KBS S3-3 metaG (SPAdes) (version 2) | ecosystem: Host-associated > Plants > Roots > Rhizosphere >...
CCCTGGTGCCCCATGACATGTTGGTTGATCGCGTGACCGGCACTGTCGTTGGGGCGGAGATCGGCAGGCGTCGTGAGGCTTTCAGCGGTACCGACGCCCTGGCCAGCGCGATCATTGACAAGGCGGTGCCGTGGGTGCTGAGCCGCCCCTACCCGCTGCTGGTCGCCGAAGGTGCCCGGCTGGGCAACAAACGGTTCCTTGAAACTGCGATCGAAGCCGGATACGACGTGACGCTGGGCCTGCTGGATCACGACCAGGCTGAGGAGTGGCGCGCGATCCGGTCCAAGCAGCTCAAACGCACACAGAACGAGTCATGGGTCACCGGGCGGCGCTCAGCCAGCCGCAACCTCGCCAAGGCAATGGAGGGCAAGGCCCGCGTGCTGACCGGCCACCCCGATGAGCTGCGCCCGGCGCTGGCCGAGATCATCGCCTATGGCTGACGAGGCCAAGCCGCGCCGGGTGCGGATGCCCGATGACGACGGCACGCCGACCCCCGACGTCTGGACCGCCGAAGGCCTGTTCGACTCCGCCAAGGCGGCGGAGCTCTACGAGACCATCAAGACCTGGCCCGAGGAGCAGATGCGGGCGATGCTGTCCTCGCTGCGCTCCGCCGAGACCCGCGCCGCGATCAAGGTCAAGTACCGCAACGCTGCCGAGATCGCCCGAGCCGTCACGCCGGGCTACAAGATCACCCCGGCGCTGGACCTGATCGCCAACCGCATCGAGGTCTGCCTCAAGCGTGCCGAGCGCCACCTGCTGATCAACATGCCGCCCCAGGAGGGCAAGTCATCGCTGGCGGCGGTGTGGACGGTGATTCGCGCGTTGCAGCTCAACCCCAACCGCCGCATCATCCTCGCCACCTACGGCGATGCGCTGGCCGAGACGCACAGTGCCGCCGCCCGCGACATCATCAGCCGCTACGGCACCGACGTCATCGACTCGATGACGGGGCTGCCGGTGCCCGACCGCATCGGGCTCAAGCTGTCGCCGAAATCCAACAAGGTCTCCACCTGGAAGGTCGAGGGTGGCAACGGAGGCCTGGCGGCGGTCGGCGTCGGCGGCTCGATCACGGGCCGCTCGGCCGATCTGTTCATCATTGACGACCCGTTCAAGAACATGATGGAGGCCGACTCCGCGGCACACCGGGCCAAGATTTATGACTGGTTCTCCAATGTGGTGCTGACCCGTCTGAGCCCCGAGGCGTCGATCATCCTGATTCAGACCCGCTGGCACCCCGAAGACCTCGCGGGCAAGGTGCTCGCCGCCGAGGCTGAGCTGCCCAAGCATCACCGCACCTGGCATCACGTCAACATTCCCGCGATCTCCGAAGAAGGCATCACCGACGCCCTCAATCGCCCACCCGGCGTGCCGATGGAGTCGGCCCGCGACGGTGTCACCAGCGAGGGCGAAGTGGTGAAGCGCAACTTCGTCAAGACCAAGCGCAGTGTCGGTGAGCGCACCTGGTATGCGCTCTACCAGGGCAGCCCCCGCAACCCGGCGGGCGGGTTGTTCCTGCGGTCGTGGTTCGACCCTCGGCTGCCTGAGGCTCCGGCTCAGCCGGTCGCCGCCATCGTCGGTATCGACCCCGCCGACTCCGGCGAAGGCGACGAGACCGGCATCATCGGCGGCTACCTCACCACCACAGGCAAGGTCGTGCTGGCTGAGGACTGGTCGGGTCAGTTCACCCCCGACGAGTGGGCGAAGCAGGCGGTGACGTTGGCGCTGCAGATGGGGGCGCGCGAGATCGCAATGGAGGCCTACGCCGCCGCCAACAGCTACCGCGACGCGATCCGGCGGGCCTACCGCGACATGCACCACTCCGTGGTCCGCAAGCAGTACGACGGCGCGATGCTCACCCCGCTGGAGCAGCGGTGCCTGCCCGACATACCGCCCTTCACGATCTACAAGTGGCGTGCCGGAGCCCGTGTCGACAGCGTTGGCCGGGCGGCGCTGCTGCGTCAGGCCCTGGAGACCAAGACCTGCCAGCTGGTCGAGTTCAACCTGGCAGTGTTCGAGGAGCAGGCTGCCGACTGGCAGGCCGGGCAGCACCAGCCCGACCGGGTCAGCGCCGCGATCATCTGCCACGACCGGCTGGCCGCGCTCGGCAACGGCGGGCTAGGCTTGAGCGCCCCGCCTGGCGGCAGTGATGCGCGTCAGGTGGCAAACGGGCAACGTGTTCCTCCGTCTCCTCCGGCCTGGATGCGGCGCACGATCCCGGGGTAGTCTCCCGACATGCGTTTGATTGGCAACCTGCTGCTGGGAGGTGTGTTGCCGATCGCCGCGCTGTTCGGCCTGGTCTGGTGGCGCGCCCACAGCAAGATGGCGATGGTCATCTTCAGCTTCGAGTGGTGGACCTGGTATGCGTCGGTGATCTTCGTGTCGATGATGATGGGCGCGGCGATGCACCGCTACTGGAGTCGCAATCAGCCTCACCCGCCGATCAAACGGCGCGTGACGCCGGTGAAGCCGACGCCGGGCCTGGGGCCTTAGTCGCCCAGCTTCGCGACGACGTCGAGCCGGTACTGCGTCACCGGCAAGATCGGCTTCTCGATCTGCTGACAGACCGCCGCCCCGATGATCAGTGCGTCGGCCTCGTTGTTGCTGGACAGGTCGACGGCGGGGAAAGCCTTAATTGTCGCTGCCAGCACATGATCTTTGTCGGTGCCCGGCCCGCTGCCCTTGCCGAGTGCGAACTTCTTGACCTGGCTGGTGCCGACTGTCGTCAACGGCACGTCGTGGCGCTCGCACAGTTCGATGACCCGGCCCCACACATACGCCAGCACCCACGCTGAGGAGTTACCGGCGGAGAACGCCAACGTCTCAAGGCCGACGTGGTCGACGCCCTCGAACGCCGGGTCGATCTGTTCGATGAGCCGGTCGACACGCCGGATCATCGCGCGGCGGCTCTTGTCCTTGCCCGGTCCCGGCGCGGCGACCGTGGCGGTGACGATGTCAGCTGCCCACCGATCTTCGCCGTAGTCGCCGATGTCGATACGGGCCAGGCCCGTACCCGTCAATGAGGAGTCGATCGCGAGTACCCGAGGCATGGACCGACCATAGCGCACTATCCCGCCCCCGTCGGGGTAGTCTGCGGGCATGACCCTTGCAACTGTGATCATCGCTGTCGTCTACGTGCTGGCGATCGCGCGGCTGACGCGGCTGATCAACGCCGACACGATCTTGGACCGGCCCCGGCTGGCGATCATCACCCGTGCCCGGGCGTCGCGCCTGGACGCAAACGAGGCACGCGCGCTGGGCCAGGACGTTCGCGCCAAGCTGCTGGAGCGGCGCGCCCAGCGGTGGGCGACGTTCAACTACTTCGTGCAATGCCCCTGGTGCGTCGGCATGTGGCTGTCGTTCGGCACGGCCTGGCTGCCGCTGTGGTTCGCCCACAACCCCGTCGTGCAGTTCATCGGCACCGCGCTGGCGACGAGCCATCTGATCGGGGTTTGCGCCCGGTTCGCCGACACCGAGGAGATCGAGGTCGCAGAGGATGACGACGAGTAGCACGCCGGGCGGATAACCTGATCGGCATGGCCGCTTCGACACTGCGCATCGTTCGACGCCCAAAGGGCACTCCGGCGCGCAAGTCGCTGACCGCCGCTAGCCAGCTGATCGAGGACCCGCAGAAGATCAAGTCCAACATCGTCGGGCAGACCCGCGCCGACTGGCAGAACGAAGCCTGGGACATGCTCGATGCGGTCGGCGAGCTGCGCTACTACGTCGGCTGGCGGAGCTCGTCGTGCTCGCGGGTGCGGCTGATCGTGTCCGAGCTGGATGACGACGGTGTGCCGACCGGCGGCATCGCCGACGACAACCCCGACCGCGAGAAGCTGATCGAGGTCGGGCGCGCGATCGCAGGCGGGCGGCTGGGCCAGAGCCAGCTCGTCAAGCGGCTGGTCGAATGCCTCACCGTGCCCGGCGAGTCCTTCATCGCAATCATCCTCACTGATCAGGGCGAGAAGTGGTATGCGCTGACCAAGGACGAGTGGAAGTCGACGCCGGGCAACAACATCGAGATCGAGCTGCCCGAAGGCGGCACCCACAAGTTCGCCCCCGGCACCGACCGGCTGTTTCGGGTCTGGAACCCCAAGCCGCGCCGCGCCCGCGAAGCTGACAGCCCCGTGCGGGCCAACCTCGATCCGCTGCGCGAGATCGTGCGCACCACCAAGAAGATCAAGAACGCCGACAAGTCTCGGCTGGTCGGCGGCGGTGTCTGGTTCCTGCCGCAGGAGATGAGCCTGCCCAACGCGCAGTCGCCGCTGGCCTCAGGCCGACCCGGTGACCCGCTGCCGACGTTCACCGGCGCACCGGCTGCCGAGCAGCTTTCCGACATGCTCTACAACGTCGCCGTCACCGCCGTCGAAAACGACGACAGCCAGGCCGCGTTCATCCCGATCATGGCGACGGTGCCCGGCGAGCACATGGGCAAGATCATGCAGCTCGACCTCGCCAAGGAAGTCTCCGAGGTCGAGATCAAGAAACGCAACGACGCGATCGCCCGGCTGGCGATGGGCCTGGACGTGAGCCCCGAGCGTCTGCTGGGCATCGGCACCAACAGCAACCACTGGTCGGCGTGGGCGATCGGCGACGAAGACGTGCAGCTGCACATCAACCCCGTCATGGAGACGATCTGCCAGTTCATCAACTCCGAAGTGCTCAAGGGCGTGTTCACCGACCTGGGCATGGAGCCCGACAAGTACGTGCTCTGGTACGACGCCAGCCAGCTGACGATCGACCCCGACAAGAGCGACGAGTCCACCGAAGCGCACGATCGCGGCGCGATCACCAGCGAGGCCTATCGCAAGTACTTGGGCCTGGGCGATGACGCGGGTTATGACCTGACGACGCTGGACGGCTGGAAGATTCTCGCGCAAGACGTCGTGGCGAAGAACCCTGAGTTGCTGGCGACGTGGTACCCGCTGCTCGACGCGGTGCAGGGCATCGACTTCCCGACCCCGCAGCCCGTCGCCATCGGAGACGGTCGAGCGCAGCCCGGCCAAGACCCCGCAGATGATCCCGCAGCCGACGACACCGGCGACAGCGAGCCCGCCACCGAGGGCGATCAGAACGCCGCCCGGCTCCGCAGCCCGGCTGAGCTGATCGTGGTCGAAAACCTGCTCGTGACCCGGGCCTTGGAACTGGCGGGCAAGCGCATGGTCAAGACCAATGACCACGCCCAGCGGGCGCGGCTGTCGCGCTACCCCGCCCAGGAATGGCACCGGATGCTGCCGCCGGTCAACGAAGCCGATATCCCCCGCCTGATTCGCGGCTGGGACTCGGCTCTGGAAGATCGGACTATCGCCATGCTCGGCGTCGACACCGAGCAGCTGCGCACTCAGGTCCGCAAGGCGATCTACGCGAAGCTGACTAAGCCGGTCATCGACGCTGAGGTGGTGTGATGTTCCCCGAACCGGGTGAGGCGATCAACCGCACCATCGAAGCCGAAGCTGCCCTGACCGATCTGTACTCGGAGGCTTTGAATCAGTGGGTGTCGGCGACGGTCGGGTTCGTGTTGCCGGGCCTGACGGCGGCGAGCCTTCCGCCTGACCCTGATGCTGTTGCTCAAAGCACTGGGGTCTGGGATCAGCTATCAGAGGAGCTGATCCTAGCTGGCCTATTTTCGATTTACGGGCTATCGGTCGTTGAGGCGATGAACGCGCTGGAAGTGCCACTTCCCGTGGCGAGTCTTGGCGAGTCGCGAGAGCGCCCTCCGCAACGGGTCATCGACGCGATCGTGCGCACGACCGAGGCCACCGAAGATGACATCGTCTTTGCGCACCGGCTGCTCGCCGGTGATTCGCACCTGTCGCAGGCATCAGCTGATTTCATCGAGAGCCAGCGCGAGGCGGTGTCGATGACACCGGGCCTGATACGCGACAAGGTCGCGGCGGCGGTGCGTGAGGTGCCCGCTGAGCCCGAACCTGAGATCACCGCCGTGATCACCCGCCAGCGCGAGGCGGCGGCGTCGGTGCTCACACCGGGCAGCGTCGCCGTGCGCGACGTCGCCCGCCACCAGGGCTATCAGGCGGCGGGCGTACAGAACGCGGCGGTGGTCGAGGCGGCGCGATTCTCCGAAGACGTTGACGAACTGGACAAGGTCTGGATCGCGACGATTGACAGCCGCACCCGGCCCACCCACTTCGCTGCCGACGGGCAGCGCGCACCCTTGGGCGGTAGTTTCACCGTTGGCGGGGCTCACCTTGCGTACCCCGCCGACCCGACCGGCCCGGCGGCGGAGGTGCGCAACTGCCGCTGCCGCGTCGGCATCCTGGCCCATGACGAGGAGCTGCCGAGTGAGATCGACCGGCACACTGAGCGTCTTGACGGACGAGACGCGACAGCACGCAATCGCGTCGGCTCGCAGTCTGACGAGATACAGCGCCGCGCTGATCGTGGGACCATTCGAGCACGCGACGACGAAGACGGCATCGGGCGCACCGCCTCAGCCGAACCGAGTGAGGAGCACGACATGACCGTCAAGAACACCGAGCAGGGCGGCACCACGACGGTGCTCGCCAACGACGGTGAGGCTGACGCACCGACCGGCGAGACCTTCCGCACCTTCACCGACTGCGTAATCGCACTGCTCGGGGTCTCGACCTCGGATGACCGCATGATCGCCAAGGATGCTGAGCTGTCCTACCGCAGCTTCCCGCACCCGCTGATGTGGATGAAGCAGACCGGGTCGGGCTACGGCGGTCACACCGAAGCCTTCACCGTCGGCGCGATCGAGTCGGCCCGGGTCGACGGCGACCGGGTGCTGGGCAGCGGCTACCTGCTCAACACGCCCGAAGCTGACGAGGCAGCAACCGAGCTGGGCCATCAGGTCACCGCCCCGTCGGTCGACCTGGCGCAGACGGTCTGGAAGCTGGTGGACGAAGACGGCAAAGAGATCAGCGAGGAGGACTGGTGGGACCTGCCCATCGACGCCAAGGTGCTGCAGTGCATCACCGCCGCCGAGCTGATCGGTACGACGCTGGTCGCCAAGCCCGCCTTCGGGGATACCTCCATCACGCTCAACGCCGAGCGCGAGAGCCGCGACATCGCCGTGGTCGCCAGCGCGGCTGAGGAGTTCCGGCCCCGCACCTACCCGGCGCACCTGTTCGCCAACCCGAACCTGTCGGGTCCGACGCTGCCGACAATGGACGACGACGGTCGCATCTACGGCCACATCGCCTGCTTCGGCGCGTGCCACCGCTCGATCCAGTCCAAGTGCGTCATGGCCCCGCGCAGCAAGACTGACTACGCCCACTTCCACACCAGCCCGGCGGTGCGGCTCGATGACGGCAGCCGCATCCCGGTCGGTCGGCTCACCGTCGGCACCGGCCACGCCCCCGACAGCTACTCGGGTGCCCCGGCCAAGGCCCACTACGACAACACCGGCACCTGCTTCGCGCTGGTGCGCGTCGGCGAAGACGAGCACGGCATCTGGTTCTCCGGCGTCGCACACCCCAACGCCACCCCCGATCAGGTCGAGGCGGGCCTGACGGCTCCGCTGAGCGGCGACTGGCGCGACTTCGGTCAGGGCCTGGAGCTGATTGCGGCGCTGGCCGTCAACACGCCCGGCTTCGCCGCCCGTGGCCGCGACGACGAGCAGGGTCGGCCCATTGCACTGGTCGCCAGCCTGGGGCCGTCACCGCACGCCGACGGCGGGTACGCCTCACAGCTCACCGCCGAGGCCATCGGTGACATCGTGGAGGCGGCAGTCAACCGCGCCTACGCCAAGCGCCAGACCGACGCCGAAGTGGAGTCGCTGATCGCGATGGCCACCGAGAAGGTCGGCCCGCCCCCGCCGCCGAAGTCGCCCCGCGATCAGGTCGGCGAGCTGCTGGCTCGGGCGCGTTGATGGGCTGCCGTTGTGGCGGCGGCGCGGGCACCGGCCAGACGTCGACCGACATCATCGGATACCGGGCCTACCTGCCAGGCGGCGTCGTGAGCCCGCCGCTGGATCAGCCGCCGTACTTCAGCTACCGCGAGGCCCACACTGAGGTGCTTTTGGCTGGTGGGGGCACTACCCGTGCCATCCGCCGCGAACCGTCGGAGCCTGCTTCGGTCTGACCTTGCACGGTCATTGTCTAAGTTTCTGAATCAGAGAGTTCCTGATCTGCGCTATGTGCCGGGGAGCGATCGCCGAAGCCGTTTGTGCTCGATCCAGAACGAGGAGATCGCAGTGACCATCCAGAAGCCGATCCCGCGCCATCGCGTGTTCAGCGTCTACAACGTCGGCCAGTTCCGCACTCAGGCTCCGTTCGCGGTGCCCGAGACCCTGCCGGAGACCGTGGCCGAGCTTGACGAGCTGCTTGAGGCCGCTCGCGCCGAGGTGCACGTCTACGAGGCACAGCACGCCGCCGGGCGTGACCTGAGCCCCGAAGACGTCGAGGCTCTGCGCGGCCTGGTCGGCGAGGGCGGTGCGATCGAGACGATCACCGCTGCCCGCGACGCCGCTGCAGCCGCCGAGGCCAATCACTCCGCCGAGGTCACTGACCTGCTCAGCCGGGCCGCAGCTTCGGCTGGCGGCGACGCGCCTGAGGATGACGCGCCGGAGGGTGACGCCCCCGAGGGCTTAGCGCCGGAGGGTGACGCCCCCGAAGGCGACGCACCTGAGGGTGATGCTCCCGAGGGCGACGCGCCGAACGCGGTAGCCGCCAGCGCAGCCGGTGACGGACGCCCCGTGCGTTTCACCGGCACTCCCGGGGCCAACGATGTCGTGCCCGGCCATGAGGCCAGCGAGCGGCGTCCCGGCTGGAACATGCACCCCGGTGCCCCCGGCTACCGCGAGGGCATGGGCCAGGTCGGCTTCGGCGAAATCGCCCGCAGCCTCGATCGCATCCGCCCGGGCAGCCGTGCTTCGATGCGGCCCAACCGCCCGAACAAGATGCAGGACGGTCGTGAGTACGCGCGCCAGGTCGTGTCGACTCTGGACCGCAACGTGGAGGTCGTGGACGACGCGCATGCGCTGGTCGCGGCCATCACCGAGGCCACCAAGGCATCCAACCTGCAGCGTCCGACCTTCAACGACGAGGGATCACTGACCGCTGCTGGCGGCTGGTGTGCCCCGTCGGAGCAGCTCTACGACTTCTGCGACGTTCCCGACGCGACTGACTTGGTCAGCCTGCCGGAGATCACCATCAACCGTGGTGGCATCCGCTGGCCGGTCGAGCCTGACCTGTCGGGCATCTTCGCCGAGTTCGAGTGGTTCTTCACCGAGGTCGAGCTGGAAGCCACCGACGTTGACGGCAACCCGACCGCAGTCAAGACCTGCGTCGAGGTGCCGTGCACCGACGAGTTCGAGGAAATTCGCCTCAACGCCGTCGGCTGGTGCGTCGAGGCAGGCATCCTGCAGGTCCAGGGCTGGCCGGAGCTGGTCGAGTGGTTCATGCGCAACCTGACTCAGGAGCACCTGCGTGCCCTGAGCCGCCGCACGATCCTCGACATGGTCGCCGGGTCGACCAACATCACCATCCCGGCCACCACGACCATCGGCGCGGTCGCGTCGGTGCTCAACAGCCTCGCGCTGGTGGCGACCAACCTTCGCCTCAAGCGGGGTCTGGCACGCACCACCACGATCGAGGGTGTCGCTCCCAGCTGGTTCCACGAGGTGCTGCGGGCCGACATCGCGATGCGCGCTGGTGGCATCGAGGTCTTCACCGTCACCGATGCGCAGATCGACGCGGCACTGCGGGCACGCAACATCAGCCTGCAGTTCGTCGGCGACTGGCAGACCCGCGCGACCAACAAGCCGGGCCTGCTCGCCACCACCGAATGGCCGGAGACGGTCGATGTGCTGCTGTACCCGGCGGGTACCTGGTTCCGTTCGATGAGCAACGTCATCGAGCTGGGCGTCATGTACCCCAAGGAACAGCTGCAGGTCAACCGCTTCACCCGCATGTTCACCGAGGACGCCATCGCCGTCGGCAAGCGTTGCGGTGAGTCGGTCAAGGTGACGCTGACGCTCGATGTGTCGGGCGCTACCGGCATCCCGGTTCGTCGCACCAACCAGGCGGCGTAAGCGGTAACAGCAGACTGAAGGCGGTGGTCGTGGTCATCCCGAGGCAGACCACGACCACCGTCTTCGCCGTATCGGAGGACGATGGTCGGATTACCGTTCGCCTTCCCCGCCGACTTCATACCGTTGGAGGATGAGCCCATGACCACCCCGGTGCTCCAGCCGATCCAGTTCGAGCCCCCGCTGCAGAACCCCAGCCCGTACGGGCTGTTCGCGGCGACCGACTGGCAGGTGCCTGCCGACGTCGGCAATTCGCCCGAGGGCGCGGCGGTGCGCCACCTCAACGGTGTCGACTTCCGCCCCGTCGGCAACTACGCCGGTGAGGGCCAGTTCGGCATCTGGCCCAACGACAGCTGCGTGGGCGGCGAGCCGGTGCCCAACGACATGCGCAAGGAAGGCGATCGCCCGGTCGGGCTGGAGACCTTCGAGCCGCAGGTGCTGTGGGCCTACGACGAGTGCGACCTGACCCCCGCCAGCCAGGCGGAGGTACGCACCCGGGTGCAGCAGATTCTCCGGCTTGAGGAACAGGTCGCCTTTGAGCGGCAGTTCTCGACCCGGCTGCTGGCCGACGCCGACGCACTGCCCGGCGTGATGCAGACCGCCACCAGCTTCAAGCTCGCGGTCGGCTACCTCGAAGCGCAGATGGCGATGACCAACACGCTCGGCTACTTCCACGCCGGAGCGCAGTGGGCCAGCCAGGAGTTCGGCCTGGTCATCAAGAGCGGCACGAAGTGGGTGAGCCCGCTGGGGCACACCTGGGTATTCGGTGGGGGCTATGTCGACGGTCTGGACGACGTCATCGTGGCCACCAGCCCGCCTTACGGGTGGCGCGACGACGTCACCGTGCGCACAGCTATTGGCGAGCGCGTCAACACCTTCGCCGCCGTGGCGGAGCGTACCGTGCTTGTCGGGTACGAGCACTTGATCGCTGCAGTTCAGATCACCCCGTAACGAGGAGAACACCATGCCCGCAGGAATTGCCGCCACGGTCGACGGCGGCTACGCGACCATCGACTTCATCGACCAGTCGTTGCGTGGCCCGGCGCTGGCTGATCTGCTGGAGATCGGTGGCCCCGACAGCATCGAGACCATCACCCGGCGCGGGCCGCGTCGCCAGTACCGCGTGCTGGTCGGCAACGCTCAGGCGGCGGGGCTGCTGGACGGCGACGAGGTCGCCCGGGTGCCCAGCGCCGGTCAGGACTCCGGCAAGGCCGCTGCCCTGGTCGCCGCTGACCCGAACGTCAACGCAGGCGGCGGGGAGAACTGGCACACGCCGACCGATCAGCACACCAGCGCCAACGCCTACGTCGGCGACACGACCGTGACCGAGGCCCGCGCGGCGTCCAACCCGGTCTACACCGGCACCGCTGAGCAGTTCGGCGGCACCAGCGCGGCGGAGACCCCGACGCACCGCGAGGTCATCGACCACGTCAAGGCCAACGCTCACGTCATGGGCGTG
>Ga0207658_10003297_pt1 | contig 11455 bp, 12 predicted proteins | sample KBSS33metaG_FD_184322 | JGI IMG/M metagenome (GOLD analysis project Ga0207658, IMG submission 184322) | Switchgrass rhizosphere microbial communities from Kellogg Biological Station, Michigan, USA - KBS S3-3 metaG (SPAdes) (version 2) | ecosystem: Host-associated > Plants > Roots > Rhizosphere...
CCATGAAGCCCTTCCGGACCTCAGTTGGAACATCGCGTCCCTTGAATGTCTGGACGGCGATCGCCTGAACCGTAGCCAGGGTGTTCTTGACGCGGTGGTTCAGTTCGTTGACCAGCAGTTTCTGGCGCGCGTCCTCCTGCTTTCGCTCGTCGACATCCCGGAAATAGACGGACAGCCCATGGGGGTTCGGGAAGATGCTGATGTCCACCCAATGGCCGACGATCGGGGACATCGCCTCCAGCCGGACCACCTTGCGCTCCTCCGCCGCGCGAAGATGTGCGTAGTAGGGTTCGCTTCCCACAGCCTTTGGCATTTCGGTCCAAAGGTGTCGACCGATCAGCTCCTGGCGGGTCCGGCCCCACCAAGCTTCGGCTACCCGATTGACGTAGGTGAAGCGCCAATCGAAATCGACGGCGTAGAAGGCGTCGGAGATACTCTCCAGAACCTCTTCAGCGGAGATCAGCGGCCGCGCTGGCGGGCGAGGCTCGGCTGTCCGCGTGGGGACTTGCCCTTTCCTCTCCGTACTCTTTGCCAATCTCTGCCTACGCATTGCGAGAGGGTGGAACGCGCGAGGTGGCGGGATGGGTTGCGAGCTGCCCGACGTCTCGGCGGGACGGTGTTCCGGGAGCGTCTGGTGCGGGTCGCAGGCATCAGGGGCTGCCCCCGAACGGATTGACGTAGCTATCACACGTCGGCTTAGGGGTCGTCAGCCCCGATCGGCCGCCGAAGCGAATGTCCGCATTCTGGAGCGAAGCCAATGTCGGCTTCTGGCGCTGCTCGGAAGCAGGCCGCCGGGCCTCATGCTTCGGCGAAGCGAACGTTGCGAACGGCCGGAGAGGGTGATGGGGTGGACGCCCCCCGACGGCATCCAGGTGCCAAAGTGAGGTTGTCGAACTTCACTTGAGGGAGGCGTCCATGGGAGAGGTTACCACCATCGGCCTGGATATCGCGAAGAGTGTGTTTCAGGCGCACGGCGCGGATGCGGCGGGGTCTGTCGTCTTCCGGAAGAAACTGGGGCGCGGCCGGCTATTGGCCTTCTTCGCCGCGCAGCCGCCGTGCGTGGTGGCGATGGAGGCCTGCGCCGGCGCCCATCACTGGGGTCGCGAGCTGACCGGCCTCGGCCATTCGGTGCGGCTGATCCCGCCGGCGTACGTGAAGCCGTTCGTCAAACGGCAGAAGAACGACGAGGCCGACGCCGAGGCGATCTGCGAGGCGGCGCAGCGGCCGACGATGCGGTTCGTGCCGGTGAAGAGCGAGGAGCAGCAGGCCAACGGCGTCGTCTTCCGCGCCCGCGACCTGCTGGTGCGCCAGCGCACCCAGCTCATGAACGGCCTGCGCGGCCATTTGGCGGAGTACGGCTACGTCGCCCCGAAGGGCGTCATGCATGTCGAGCGCCTGATCGCGGTGGTGGAAGATCCTGCGGGCGAGCTGCCAACCGCCGCCCGCACGAGCCTGCAGGCGATGATCCGGATGCTCGATCAGCTGCAGGTGGAGATCGCCAAGCTCGACACTGAGATCGCCAGCCGGGCGAAGCAGGATCCGACCGCCCGGCGGCTGATGACCATCCCAGGGATCGGTCCCGTCACCGCCGCGGCGATGACGGCGCTCGCGCCATCGCCAGAAGCTTTCCGGTCCGGTCGTGACTTCGCCGCCTGGCTAGGGCTCACGCCCGGGCAGAGGTCCACCGGCGGCAAGCAGAAGCTCGGGCAGATCACCCGGATGGGCGAGCGCACCTTGCGACGGCTGCTGATCCTGGGGGCCGCCGCGGTGATCAAGCAGGCGCTGCTCAAGGGGCGCCGGCGGGATCCTGGCTGGCGCAGATGCTCGCCCGCAAGCCACGGATGCTGGTCATCGTGGCGCTGGCCAACCAGACCGCGCGGATCGTCTGGGCGCTCTTGGCGCGAGGCGGCATCTATCGAGCTCCGGCGCTGGCGGCCTGACCGCCGTCAGCTCCAGAGGCGTCGAAGCGTAGGTCGGGCGACGGAGGGTATGGCGCACAGTCGGCGAGACGGGATCGGGAAAACCAGGGACTTCCACCGTGCTTCGAGCACGCGAAGGGTGATTTGGACCCGATCCGCGAACTCCCATACGGGCCAGCGCCACTTCGGCGGCGCATCACAGGCCGGACAGATGGCAGCATCCGACCGAGCGCACAGCGCCTCTCAAATCCGACTCGCGCTGAAGGGGGCGTCCACAGATGGAAGTCGGACCCTCCTAAAGGCGGGCACCGTCCATGCGACCAGATAGATCAGCGAACTTGCGATGCAGGTCAGGCAGAGGAACAGCAGGAGCCCGAACCCGTCCAGCAGTGCACCCTCTCCTCCGAGGAGCGTGTAACCACCGAGCGTGATCGCGATCCATCCGACGCACGAGAGCGCCATCGCTGTCGTTCTCGCCCATCGGCCGGACAAGTTGAGAAGACGCAGCCCCAGCTGTCGCAAACACTGCCGCGCCCTGAGCCACAGCGAAGGCGGCCAAGCTCATGAACGCAATCATCGGCGACAATCTCCCGGCAGAAGCGCGCGATCTTACGCCGGTCACACCGGCGGCAACCAGACCCTGGCAAGTTCAGTAAAGGGTGGGGGAGCGGGCGTGCGCCTGATTGGTGTGTGCTGGTTCGGTCGATCAAGGCGGGAGCGAACCAGATTTTCGAAGTCTGCGGAAGACTGCTTTGGGCCGAACTACTAGACGCCACCCAAGACGGATGAAGAATATGTGCACCGTCACCATAAGAATGGAAAGGGCGACGATGGGGACATAGCTGCAGCCAGTTTTATTGGAGCATTCCGCGACGACCCAGGCCATCGAGAACAATAGCAAAAGCAGGGAGAGAATCGCGAGAAGGAGCAAGAGCAAGCCTGCGCCTGCGGCGGCTATGCGCCACAATCCTACGCCCTCTGCGTCATGCGTTTTCGTCGGAATAGACACTTCCCACTCGGAAGGACGACCTTCAGTCACGCACGGTAACATGTCTTCCGGCTTGGTGCTCCGCGTCAGACTGGGGTCGATAGCGCTTTCATTCCCCCGGCACAGAAGCTGACGTTCCGTAGGTCGCTTCAGGGTGGATGCCGTTGAAAAAGGCCGCAGATCTGACGCGCGCTGAGTAGCGACGGATGCCCGCGGGCTCAGGCTGGATGGGCCTGAGGGCTGGGCGGGATCAGCTTGGCGAGTTTGCGGAGGTTCTGGGCGGTGGCGGCGAGGAGGAATTGAGGTGAACCTCCTCGCACAGCCGCCGCTCCGAGCGGACGGAGCGCATCCCTCATTGCGTCCCCCAGCTTGTCTCGCAACGAGCCCTTGAGAGGGCGAATTGCGCTCGCACAGGTTGAAGCTTAAGCTTATGAAGGTATACGCGTCGAGCGCGTAAATTATCGGATCACTACCTTTTAGAACTAGGTCGATACGGTCTCCGATCGATGAATGCGCCGCCCGCAGGTCGATCAAGTCGGATTGCTGGCGGCAGCGCTTAAACGGCGCCAGTTCAGCGCGGCTTTCGCCATCTTGGGCTCGCTTCGACGCCTCTTGGGCGTCGGGTGGCGCTCACATCAGCTCAACACAGCCGACCCAATGCCGGAAACAGCGCCGAGTAGCGCCGCCATAATGCTGCCGATCAGGCCCCCCAGCAGTACGATAAGTGCTGGGCCAAGCCATTTGGCTGCAGTCTCAATCTGACGTAGCGCCGCCGTCTGCTCGAGCTCGCCCGCTCGCTCCAGCATGGGCCCTAGTCCGCCAGATTGCTCCCCCACCAGCGCCATCTGGCGAATCGTAATTGGCATGCCCAAACATGCTCCGAGCGCCGTGGAAATGGTTGCGCCTTCATAGATGCCGCCAGCTGCAGTTTCGAGACGTCGCCGCGCCAATCTCATCGGCAACGTCCCGACGGCGAGGCGGAACGCCTGCGGCGCCGGCACGCCGGCGGCCATGAGGCGACCAAGGACGGCGGCCGCGCGACCATAGATCAGGCGTCGACTGACGGTGCGTGTCGGCCCATCAAGGACAAGGGACTCCAAAGCTGGCGTCAAAGCCCCCATCCGCCAGAAAACAAACCCCGCAATAGTGGCGATGCCGATACCGGCGACGATGAGCGGCCACCCCTCCCGCAATAGACCGCTCAGACCCACAAAGGCCCGGATCCCGGGCCCGACATTCGCGCCCAGGTCCGCCATAAGCGGCTCCAGAGACGGCGCCACGACGCCGAGCAGGACAAGCAGCGCGACCAATGTGGAGACCAGGATGAAGAGCGGATAGCTTAGCGCCGACCAGAAGGTCGCGCGCAGGGCTTGGTCCCTTTCGATCTGACGCGCGGCCGCGCGCATGGCGCCTGGCAGGTCGCCTGACGTTTCCCCCGCAGAGATTAGCGCCGAAACGTGCGTCGCGCGGTCACCAAGCGCGTTCGCGAACGCCTCCGAGGCGCGTTCCCCGCTCGCAATGCGGCGCTGGAGTTCCGCCAGGAGCGTCGCGCGAGTCCCGCTCGGTGATTGAGCGCGCAAGACGCTCAGTCCGGTCGTCAGACTGCTCCCGCCGCTACACAGTTCGCCGAGGAGAAAAAGCATCTCGCCCAATTGGGCTGAGCCGACCCGACGCGTAGGAACGGAGATGCGACCGCTTGAGGCTGCGCGCAGCCGAACCGGCGTCAACCCATCGGCTCGCAGGCGCGCCGACGCTTCCGCCATCGTCGCGGCCGCCAGGAACCCGCGCTTGCTCCCGCCTCGTCGATCTAGCGCGTGGAACTGGAACCCTTGCGTCATGCGCCCACCACCGACATCACCTCGGCCACGGTGGTCAGGCCTGACATTGCCTTTTCAAGGCCGTCCTCAACCATCGCGCGGCGGCCACATAGTTGCGCGCGTTGCGTCAGTTGGGCGATCGGTTCCCCGCGTGCGATAGCGCCACCGAAATCTTCGTCGCAGAGGAAGGCCTCCATCAGCGACACGCGCCCAGCAAAGCCGCTTCCCCCACACCTGACACAGCCTTGGGCTTCCCAAACCTGCTCCAGCGGGAGCGACGCCACGGCTTCGGCGAATAAACGTTCCGGTTCGCGCGCGGCTCGCGAGATCCGACAATGCGGACAAAGCCGGCGCACCAGCCGTTGAGCTGCTGCGCCCAAAAGCGCGGCTCCGAGCTGATAGGGCTCAACGCCCATGTCGAGCAGCCGCGGGATTGAACGCACCGCATCGTTCGCATGCGTTGAAGCGAGGACCAGGTGGCCCGTCATCGCCGCCTGCGTCGCGACGGCGGCGGTCTCCGCGTCGCGGATCTCGCCGACCAGTATGACGTCGGGATCTTGTCGCAGGAACGACCGCAGCGCCGTGGCGAAGGTCAGACCGATCTGCGGCGCGGCCTGGATTTGGCTGACATGCTCGAAGTGATGCTCGACCGGATCCTCGATGCTCAGAATTTTCTTGTCGGCTCCAGCCAGGCTGTTCAGCAACGCATAAAGCGTGGTTGTCTTGCCGCTTCCTGTCGGGCCAGCCAGCAAAAAGATTCCGTGGTTGGACTGCGCGGCCCGCGCGAGGATATCGGCCTCTCGCTGGGCGACACCTAGCGACGCCAAATTGAACTCGACGCCCACGCGATCCAAAATGCGCAGCACGACCCCCTCGCCAAACACGGTTGGCGCCACCGACACCCGCGTCTCGACGGTGCGTCCCTCAACGACGAAGGTCGCACGGCCATCCTGCGGCAGCCGTCGCTCACCAAGGTCGAGGTTTGCGAGCACCTTGATACGGGTGACCAGCGGAGCTGCGAGGTCACCGGCTTCGACCCGTTCGGTGACCAAGCGGCCATCGATACGAAGCCGCACCGAGACATCATGTCGTCGCGGCTCGAAATGGATATCCGACGCTCGACGGGCGACAGCCGCCTCAAGCACGTTGGACAAAAGCCGCGCGGCTTGGCTGTCCGCGCCGAGATCCAGCACCCGCTCGACGTCTGCCTGAAGGCGCTGATCGGCCGTGACGTTTGCGAGCGAGGTTTCATCACCGGCAAGCTGCACCGAGCGTCGATAGTCACCCGGCAAGGCGGCCTTCACCGTCACGTTGCGGCCTGTCGCAAACGCTAGGCCCGCCAAGCCTTCATCGTCCAATGGATCGAAAGCTGCGACCACGACGCGCCTCGGCTCGAGCCCCAGCACGAGAAACCGGTGCGCCTCGAGAAACGTCGGCTGAACGCCCGCCTCCGCGGCTGACAGGGGAGCCTCCAGTTCAGGATCCCAGATCTCGCAACCACAGACGCGCGCATAGGCGTTTGCAAGATCCGCATCGGAGACCACTCCGAGCTGGTTGAGAATTTGCTCAAGCGGACGTCGCGTGTGTATCGCGAGTTGCTCTGCGCGCGCCTGAACGCTGGCCTCCAGTTGACCAACGTCGACGAGGTGTTCGAATACGCGTCGCCGACGCGGATCGGCGTCTATGGCCGTCGCTGGCGCGAGACTCATGCCGAGAGCCTTCCCAAGACAATCGGCCAAAAGGCGGCGGCGATGAATGGACCAAACGCCAGGCGATCGCCCGATTGGAGGCGGCCACGCGAAGCCATCCATGCCAGCGCGGCGCAGGCGGCTAACACAAGTCCGATTGGCATCAGCGTCGGCCCAGCCCAAAAACCCAACGCCGTAAGAAGCTTCACGTCCCCGCCGCCAAACACCTGGTGTCGCCGCACGAGCTCCAGTCCTCGCACCGCCAATGTGAGAGAGGCCAGCGTCAGCGTCGCGGTGAGCGTGCTAGAGATCAGCTCGCCCCGCCAAGCCGAGACGAACAAGCCGCCAGCGCCCACCGCGAGCGTCGCCCAATCTGGAAGGCGAAGGATCGCGCCGTCGTAGGTCGCAAGGTAGACTAGCAACAGTCCGAGCACGATTGAGGGAATCCAAATTTCCGCCGGCGCAAGCAGCATGGTTGTCGCCACTACGAGCCCTCCGGCGACTTCAGCCACGGGGTGCGCCAGCGCGATGCGAGCCTGACAATTCGCGCACCGCCCCCGTCGAGCGATGAACGATGCGATCGGCAGGGTCGCGAAGTACGACAATTGAACCGCGCAAGCGTCACACCGCGACCGTCCGCTCATAGCGTCAAGGCCCGCGGTGGAACGCAAGGCGCTCGTCGCAACGAAGCTGCCTGCACAGGCGCCAATGAGGAAGCCGAAACCCGCGAGTAGGGGCAGGCCCGACATCATGATCCCACAATGTCTGCATTCGCGCCGGAGCCGCCGGTCTTTCCGTCGGCGCCTAAGCTGACCACATGGGGCGACGTTGCGTCGGAAGGCGCCTCGTATTGCAGGGGCCGCCCCCATGGGTCGTCGAGCGACTTCGCGTTTCGAATGTAGGGGCCAATCCACCCTTCCAGGCCTTCCGGCGCCGCGACCAACACCCGCAATCCTTCCTGCGCCGTTGGATATCGACCGACGTCGGAGCGGAACATCTCGATCGCGGTGGAGACGTTCTCCACCTGCAGACGCGCCGCTTTGACACGCGCTCTCCCCAGCTGACCGGCGATCATGGGGGTCAATACGGCGGCAAGGAGCCCGATGATCGCGATGACCACGAGCATTTCGGTCAAGGTGTACCCCTCATCAGTCCGTTTCATGGGCCCCTCCCCGGCTTTTGTGCAGCTGGTCTAGGCAGCCTGCGGGGCTTGCCGATGCAGCGAGCTCATCGATCGTCGCAGCCGGCTGATCGAGGTCTCCGGTGAAACGCAAGAGCTGATCAATCTGCACGGTCTGGCCCCGCACCACGACAATGCGCCAGACCTCTCCGTCGCGGGGTCGGTAGCTAGTCACGCGAGCGGGGCCGGGCGTTGCGAGCGCGTTATCAGTCAGCCGTGAGTGCGTTGAGACGAGCGTCAGGCCGCAACGTCGCCATCGAGCATCGTCATCGACCTCCACAATTGCGCCCCTCGCGGGCGGTTCGCGGCCTTGCGAAAGCGCCACCAATTTCGGTCCGATCCGACGTGCAGCCTCATCGCCTATCACATCGGACAGACGCTGCAGCCCACGACCACCGCTCACTTCTGCGAGCGAGAGCTTTCGTGCCTCGGGCTCGGCGAAGACCTCTGCTGTGCTCCGCGTCAATGGTTCTCGCCATTGGACGGCTGTTGTCTCGTCCATGTGGAGCAAGCGCCAGGCGGCAAGATTTACGAGACCTTCTGCTGCGTACCGATCCTGCAGGCGCTCCCAGTTTCGCCGTGACGCCACCACGTCAGACCGCGCCAATTGAAGGCATGCAATGGCGATGGTAGCGAGAGCGATCGCACTCACGCCAAAGACAGCTGTGAGGAAGCCGGCGTCAGTGCGCTTCGTTGAGGCCGCGTTCACGGATTTCCCCCATCGGACGCTTCAGCGCTTCGACGTCAGCATCGCTCGCCTGCCCCGCGCGTATGATCTTGGCGCTCAGAAGAACGATAAGCTCGGTTCTACGGCCAGATTTGGTGTTGGTTTTGAAGAGCGATCCGGCGATCGGCACGCGACTGAGGAGCGGAACACCGACATCGTCATTGCTGCGAACAGAGCTGATCAAGCCGCCAAGCGCCACGGTGACACCCTCCGAAATTGCGAGCGACGATTCAAACTTCCGCTGCTGGATTGTTGGCGAGTCGATCCCCGACGTCGTCGTCGGCGCGACCGCGCTTACTTCTTGGGAGAGGTCAAGGAGCACGGAGTGCTCGCCGTTGATGCGCGGTTTGATCTTTAGGATCACGCCCGTGTCGCGATACTCCGTGGTCACCACAAGCGGAGCGCCGGCGGCGGCCGTTCCTTGGGCTTGCTGAACGACGATGGGGACCTGGTCCCCAACCTGGAGGGTCGCTGACTGATTGTTCAGGGCGACGAGCTTCGGCGCCGAGACCACCTCGACGTCGGTTCGCGCCGACAGCGCGTCAACGATGGCAGTGATCCCACCATTGATGTAGGTGAGCGAGACGCCCGGGTAGACAGGCCTGATGGCCCCGGAAGGAAATTGCGATTGGGTGATGTTGAGCGATCCAGTCTTGTTGACGTATGACCAGTCCACGCCGAACCGGAAGTCGCGGTTCAGCGTAACTTCGAGCACGGTAGCCTCGATCAGAACCTGATCAGGGGCGCGATCGAGCTGCTCGAGCGCAGACTTCAAGCTCCGCCACCGTGAGGCCGGCGCCATTACGAGAAGGCTGTTCGTGGAGCGCTCGACGCTCACCTTCAGCGCATCGGCTGTGAACCCGGTCGTTGGTTCGTTCGCTGGCGCGAGACTTCGGACTGGGTCGGCGCCCGGCTCCGTGCCCCCGCCGCCGGAAGTGCGCGCTTGCGATGGCGTCACCGAAGCAGCCGGATCCAATGGCCGGCTCGATGTACTGTCCAAAGCCCGCAACGCCTCCGCCAAGGCGTCGGCAGCAATGTTGTCTGGCCTGTAGATCCAGAGCGACGTGGGTTCCTCTGTCGAAGGCCGATCGAGGCGGGCGGCCCAGTTCTCCATCTGATCGAGCAGGGACTCCGATCGGGCGAGCACCACGACAGCATTCAGCTGGACCATGGGGACTACCGCTACGCCGGACATGTCAGCTGCTTTGACGAGACGGTCCAGATCTGCGGCCACAGGAACAGGCGAGGCGGTGCGAAGCGTAACGACGCGCATACGGGCGTCTGACAGCTTATTGCGATCGAAGACGGCGATTGTCTCCTCCGCAGCCCGGATCTCCTCGGATGTGCCGCCGAGGACCAGAAGCCCAAGCCTGTCATCGGCGTGCACCACGATGTCGGCGCCCGTCGCGGAAAGCACTTTCGCGACCTCTGACGGCGTTGCGAAGCGAAGGGCCTCGGCGACGACCTGATAGCCGGCGCTCCCGCGTCCCCTCCCTGATTGCACGCCGCGAACGCCGCGCGCCTTATTGGCCGGGACGAGCGCGATCGAGCCATCTGCGCGACGCACCATCGCCACGCCGTTTTCCGCCAGCGCTGTCTCAAACACGCTGAGCAACTGATCTCGCGTAAGTTTTCGCTCCACCCGCAAAGTGATTTTGCCGGTCACAGCCGGATCCACGCTAAAGGGAATCCGAAGCGTTTCGCCGAGCACCTCATTCGCCACACTGGCGACGTCGGCGTCCACCAGGGTGAGCGAATAGCCTTGCGCAGAAGGTGCTGCGACGGCTTGCGATCCAACGATCGCCGCAAGTGCGACGGCGCAGACCGACTTGCGTACAAATCGAAGATCAATTGGCCGCATTTGACGTCTCTCCGACGGCTTGACCGTCGGTCGCAGCCTTGAACATTTCGAGTGTCACGGTGTCGCCAGACGCCGTGCGCACAATAGCCGACGCGCTGTGGAGTTCGACGACTTCAAGCCCGGCGACAGGCTCGCCAAGCGCGATCCATTGCGGCTTTGCGCCAGCCACGGAAATTAGCGCCGCGTTCCGACGTGGCGTCATGATGGTGCCCTGTAGGCGTAGCTCAGCAGCATTTGGCGCCGGACCTGCCTCTTCAGCTGAGGGAAAGAGGCCGAAGCGGTCCAACGAAGCCAACTGGCGCAGTGCGGGCGTGGTCGCCGTTGCATCCAGCAGCGCCGGTAGACGGCCAAGCGCTTGGAATTGCTCCGACGCGAGTTCAGCTGGAAACAGGCCCCACCAGAGCAGCGCGGCGACTCCGACCGAGGCGGCGGTCACATGAACAATGTTCATGTTCGGGCCTGCTGACAAAGGACCCGTCCGGAGAATTGGGCCTGCAGCCCACCGGCGCCGGTCCGCATGATATCGACCGAGTCAAGGAAGACCGGCAGGTGGGCCTCGCTCGTGGCGCGCAGAAAGCGCGTGAACGCCACTTCGCCGCCAGAGGCGGTGAGATAGACCTGCGCGCCGGACATTGCCGCGGGCAGAGACCGCTCTAGGCGAGCGAATTCGAGCCTCTCCACCCTGACGCCTGACGCCGCACCCGCGGTTCGAAGCGCAGCGGCGACTTCAACGATGGCGACCTCTCGGCTCGTTCGGCACAAGGTGGAGCGTGGAGGCGGCAAGCTTGGAATCGCTCGAAGCGCGACAGCTTCCTTGGCTGAAGCCTTCAGCGCAGCAACCCGCGCGCCTTGTTGGTCGGCGCGCGAGGCCACGAGCAGTCCCGCGACAGCGATCAGGACGCTCCCGCATGCCGACAAAGCGGTAATGAGATTTTGACGGCCGCCTCCCACTACGGAGCTCCGCGAGCTGAGGGTGCGAGCTGATTCGGCCGATCCTCCACGACCGAGGGACGAGCGGTACCGGCCTTAAGGACCGGCGGCGCAGACTTGCCGATCCGCCACATCTGAAGACCTGCGACGCGCTGGATCGGAGTGAGCGATCTTTCGGGCGTCAGTAGGGGCGCGCCTCGTCCCTGCGCCAGAACCTGCATCTCTCCGGCGGCCCAAGTCACGCGTTCGAGGGCGACCGATGGCGCCTTCGACTGGCCAAGCCAAACGAGATCGGCGGCGACATCGGCGAACGACCGACCCTCAGCGCCGGCCTTTTGCAGGAGG
>Ga0207658_10003306_pt1 | contig 11441 bp, 12 predicted proteins | sample KBSS33metaG_FD_184322 | JGI IMG/M metagenome (GOLD analysis project Ga0207658, IMG submission 184322) | Switchgrass rhizosphere microbial communities from Kellogg Biological Station, Michigan, USA - KBS S3-3 metaG (SPAdes) (version 2) | ecosystem: Host-associated > Plants > Roots > Rhizosphere...
AGTGGCTGAGCCGCGTCGCCCTCGCCCAGACCGGCTACGGCCATTTCTTCATCGAGCACAACCGCGGCCACCACGTGCGGGTGGCGACGCCGGAGGACCCGGCCAGCTCGCGGCTGGGGGAGAGCTTCTGGACCTTCCTGCCGCGCACCGTCGCCGGCAGCCTGCGCTCGGCCTGGGGGATCGAGGCTGCCCGGCTCGACCGGGTCGGGACCGGCCACTGGACGCTGCGCAACGACATCCTCGGCGCCTGGGCGATGACCGTCGTCCTCTTCGCCGCCCTCGCCGTCGCCTTCGGCCCGATCGTCCTCCCGTTCCTGGTCCTGCAGGCGGTGATCGGCTTCTCGCTGCTCGAGGTCGTCAACTACCTCGAGCACTACGGGCTGCTGCGGGAGCGCAAGGAGGACGGCCGCTACGAGCGCTGCCGTCCCGAACACAGCTGGAACAGCAACAACGTCGCCTCCAACGTGCTGCTCTACCACCTGCAGCGCCACTCCGACCACCACGCCAATCCGACCCGCCGCTACCAGGCGCTGCGCCACGTCGAAGAGGCGCCGCAGCTGCCGACCGGGTACGCGGGGATGATCGTCCTCGCCTGGTGCCCGCCGCTCTGGCGGCGGGTGATGGACCGGCGCCTGCTCGCCCACTACGGCGGCGAGGTGACGCGGGCCAACATCCATCCCCGCACGCGGGAGCGGATCTTGGAGCGATACGCGTGAGCCGCTTCCGCTGCCCCGCCTGCGGCTACGTCTACGACGAGGAGGTCGGGAACCCGCGCGAGGGGTTCCCGGCGGGCACGCCTTGGAGCGAGGTGCCGGACGACTGGCCCTGCCCCGACTGCGGCGTCCGCGACAAGGTCGACTTCGAGCCCGACGAGGGCGATTGACCGCGGCCGGTGCGACGATTGGGGGCGTGGCGTCCCCCTCGCGCACTCCCGCAACCTCGGCCCGCACCCCCTATCCGGAGGCGGCCCGTGAGCTGCTGCGGCAGACCTTCTTCGACGCCGCCCGCGACCAGCTCGCCGAGCGCCCCTGGTCCGACATCACGATGGCCGACATCGCCGCCGCCGCCGGCGTCTCCCGCCAGACCCTCTACAAGGAGTTCGGCAACCGCCACGAGTTCGGCCTGGCGCTGATCCTCCACGAGGGCGAGCGCTTTCTGGCCGAGGTCGAGGCCGCCGTCCTCGCCCACACCGACGACCCCCGCGCCGCGATCGGCGCCGCCCTAGAGCTCTTCCTCCGCAGCGCCGGCGAGGACCCGCTGGTCCGGATCATGCTCAGCGACGACGGCACCCAGGGTCTGCTCCCGTTCGTCACCACCGAGGGCCGGCCGGTCGTCCTCTGGGCGACGACCCGCCTCTCGGCGGTGATCGAGCAGGGCTGGCCGCAGGCCGCCAGAGCCGACGTCGCCCTCCTCGCCGAGGCCCTTGTCCGCCTTGCGATCAGCTACATCACCACCCCGAGCGAGAACCCCCACCAGACGGCCGAGCGGGTCGCCGAGCTGCTCGGGCCGTTCATCGATCACGCCCTCCAATAAGATCTGTGGCTCTGCGGCTGTGGCGGAACTGGTAGACGCGCAAGGTTGAGGGCCTTGTGGGTGGCAACACCCGTGATGGTTCGACTCCATTCAGCCGCATGATGGATCGGTCGCCGCGCACCCATGTCGTCTTCCTCGGCGGCCCGGGAGTGCGGTACGAGGAGCGCCTGCCGCCGGCGCCGCTGCGTCCCTGGGTTGCGGTCAGCTGGCGGATCAGGGCCGAGCGGCCGTTCGACCTGCGGATCGTTCCCGACGGATGCATGGACATCATCCACGGCGACGCGATCGGGTCGTTCAGCGGGCACGAGGTCGCCCGACTCGAGCCCGGCGTCGTCTACGAAGGGCTGCGGTTCCACCCGGGCGGCTTCCCGGCGCTGTTCGGGGTCCCGGCCGACGAGCTGACCGGTCTGCGGGTGCCGCTAGCCGATCTCGCGAAGGAGCGCGATCTGTTGCGCCTGGCCCGTGAGGCGCAGCCGCCCGACCCGCTTGCCGGGGCGAGCTCCGTCAGTGCCGACGTCCGCACGCTCGCCCGCGAGGTCGGCTACAGCGAGCGCCAGCTCCGGCGCCGGGTGCTGGCGGCGACCGGCCACAGCCCGAAGCGGATGGCGCGGATCGGGCGCATGCAGCGGCTGCTGAAGGCGGGGCGGGAGGAGAGCTGGGCTCGCACCGCAGCCGAGCACGGCTACTACGACGAGGCGCACATGGCCGCCGACGTGCGCGAGCTCGCCGGCGCTACGCCGCACGCGCTGATGTCCGTTTCTTCCTAGGCGGCGAGTCGGCGCCGGCGTAGGGTCGGGCGAGAAATCGACCGAAGGGAGGGACGGCGTGGACGTCCAATTCATCGCCAGCTTCGCAGTGATCACCCCCGAGCCCGAGGCGAGCCACGGGCTTTACCTCGAGGCGCTCGGCCTGCCGCTCGAGGGCGAGGACGACGGCTACCTGCACAGCGAAAAGATCGACGGCAGTCGCCACTTCGGTGTCTGGCCGCTGGCAGCGGCGGCGCGGGCCTGCTTCGGCGAGGACGACTGGCCGCAGGGTCGGCCGGTCCCGCAGGCGAGCGTCGAGTTCGAGGTCGCTGACCCGGCGGCGGTCGACGCCGCGGCGCGGGAGCTGGCGGCGGCCGGCTACGAGCTCCTGCACGAGGCGCGCGAGGAGCCGTGGGGGCAAACGGTGGCGCGGCTGCAGACGCTCGAGGGCGTGATCGTCGGCATCTCCTTCGCGCCCCAGCTGCACGACTGAGTCAGGCCGCTGGGGTGAGCGAGTAGGGACCTCACTCGATCGCGATCAGCGCGATGCTGGCGAGCCCGAGGAGGACGCCGAAGCCGGTCAGCACGAGCAGCATCGAGTCCGAGGCGTCGATCTCGTGGCGGCCGCCCAGCTTGCGCTCCAGCTCGCGGGCACGGAGCGTGCCGTAGGCGATCAAGACGACGCCGTAGAGGGCGAAGGCGATCCCGGTGATGACGTAAGGCCAGGTTTCCTTCGTGCCCGCGAGCTCGGGCACGACGCGGCCGACGCCGACGCCGACCGCGATCGCGGTGAGGCCGGTCCGCCACCAGGCGAGCTGGGTCCGCTCGGCGGCGAGGTGGGTACGGCGGGGGGCGCCCTCGGGAGTTTCCTGCGGCTCTGGCATCGCGACCTTTCAGCTTGGCACGGCGGTTGGGCGGCCGATGTCAAAATCCCGCATACAGCTTGAAGGTGTCCGCGCAGGGCGCTAGCCTTTGCGAACAGATGTTCGAATGCAGCGGACCCGGCGACGGAGGAAATTGACCGACGATGGTTGACCTCGACCTGACCAAGCGGCAGAAGGAGATCTTCGACTTCATCCGCAAGTACGCGGCCAAGACCGGCTACCCGCCGACCGTGCGGGAGATCGGCAAAGCCGTCGGCCTGCACTCGTCTTCGACCGTGCACGCGCACCTGGCGAACCTCGAGAAGCTGGGGCTGCTGAAGCGCGACCCATCGAAGCCGCGGGCGATCGAGCTGCTGTTCGAAAAGGCGAAGAAAGCGGTGCGGCCGGGGTACGAGCTGCCGCTGATCGGCCAGGTCGCCGCCGGTGCGCCGATCCTCGCCGAGGAGAACATCGACGAGTACCTCGAGATCCCCGACGTGATCGGCGGCGAGGACGGCGACTACATCCTCCAGATCCGCGGCGAAAGCATGAAAAACGCCGGCATTCTCGAGGGCGACTACGTCGTCGTCCGTCCCTCCGACGATGCCGACAACGGCGAGATCGTCGTCGCCCTGATCGGCGAAGAGGCGACCGTGAAGCGGATCTACCGCGAGGCCGACCACATCCGCCTGCAGCCCGAGAACGACGAGATGGACCCGATCCTGACCACCGAGGCACGGGTGCTGGGGCGGGTTGTCGGCGTCTTCCGCAAGGTCTGACTGAGCGTCCGCGAGACCGGCGCATTTCGGCGTCCTCGGTCGCTCGGCTCGGGTCACGCACTTGGAGTGCGCTCCCCTCACCTCGCCTCCCTGCGTCCTTGAACTGCTTGGCCCCGCGGACGCTCAGGGCGGATCCGTCCTGTGACCGAATCCCGCAGGCCGAGCGAAAACCAAGCAAGGCGGTGGACGCAGGGAGGGCGGTGAGCGAGCGCAATGGAATTGCGGAGCGATCCGCACGACCGAGGACGCCGAATTGCGCCGGTTTGCAGCCGGCCGCCGAAGGACTACCATCCGCATGCGGGCCGAGCGGACCGCGGCGCGGAGAGAAAACCGCCTCGAGGAAAGTCCGGACACCACAGGGCAGGGCGGTGGGTAACGCCCACCCGGGGAAACCCGCGGGAAAGTGCCACAGAAACACACGGCCGATGGCGCGACCGCACGTGAGTCGCGTACAGGCAAAGGTGAAAAGGTGCGGTAAGAGCGCACCGGCGTCGCGGTGACGCGGCGGCCAGGCAAACCCCGCCCGGTGCAAGGCCAAGCAGGACCGTCGACCCAGCCCGGCGAGGTCCAGGTAGGCCGCAGAGATAGATGGCCGCTCACGACAGGATCCGGCTTACAGGCCCGCTAACGGAAAGGCCCCGCGAGGGGCCTTTCCCATTGAGGTTGCCGAAACAGGCGAATAGCGCCTGATTCGGCAACCTCGTCAAATCGGGGCTTGCACGGCCGATTTCGGCGCTAATTGCGGGCGTCGGGCGTGTCGATCGTTCGTTCGATGCACGCGATTCCTCCTCGTTGCAACTTTTCTGTCTTAGCATTTGCTAATCTGCCGCCAACTTCCGCTGAATCTTCGCCTACATATCGCGAAGAGCGGGGGACCCAATTAGTTGGGGCGAGTCGCGGCGTCTGCCGCGTAGCGCAGCTCTTTCAGCGCGAGCCCGTCAGCTAACCCCGCAAGCGCCCGAAAGAGCATGAACCCAGCCACCAGCCGCCACGGGCGGACACAGACCTCAGATCGCTTCTGCCGGCTTCGCCTGCGCACCGCGATCGCCCTGATCGCGACCGCGCTCGCCGGTTTCGCCGCGATTCCAGCCGCGCAGGCCGCCACCGGCGGGGCCTCGGGATACGAAGCGGCCGCTCCGGCTGGCGAAGAAGTCGCGTTCGGGCCGATGCGCTACGGCGGCGCCAGCTGGTACGGCCCCGGCCTCTGGGGCCGCAGCACCGCCTGCGGCGCGGTCCTGCGTCCGACCACGATCGGCGTCGCCCACAAGACGCTTCCCTGCGGCACGATGGTGCGGTTCACCTACGAAGGCCGCACGGTCACCGCGCCGGTGATCGATCGCGGCCCCTACATCAAAGGCCGGGCCTGGGATCTGACCGCCGCGGCGAGCGAAGCGATCGGTCTCGAATCGGTCGGCGTCGCCCGGGTCGGCTACCAGGTCGCGGTCGAATACGCCCGGCCCTGAGGCGACAGGCAACTGTCCCGCGCCGGTAAGGACCCCCGATTCGTCCCCTAGCAGGGGAAAACGGCGCTCGCGGCCGCTCTGAGAGCTAACCTGCCGTGTTCCACGCAGTCCAGGAACGTGCGGCGCCGCGCCGCGCCATCGTCGAGAGAGGAGCATTCGCATGCCGAGGTCGTCGCAAGCAACGCCCACCAAGCAGGGGCGGCGCCGGGGTCGCCGGCTCGGGTTGGCGGCGCTCCTCTGCGTCCTCCTCGCCGCGGTCGGCGCCTTCGCCGCGACCGGCGCCGCCGCGCCCGGAACCGCGACGGTGGTGCTCGGCAGCACCGCGACCGTCCCCGATCCGTCCTGCCCGGAGCTGCCCTGCCAGGCGGTCGGCAGCGTCACCGGCTTCCAGGTCAGCAACGACCAGGCGAACCAGCCGTTCACGATTCCCCGCGACGGCACGATCAAGGCCTGGACGCTGACCCTGGCCCAACCGACCAACAAACAGCGCTCGTTCTTCAACGGCTTCTTCGGCACCCCGCCGGAGGCACGGCTGGCGATTCTGCGCCGGGTGCCGGAAACCAACCCGCCGCGCTACTCGCTCGTCTCTCAGGGCGCGATCAAGGTACTCTCGCCCTACCTCGGCCAGACGGTGAAGTTCGGCTCGAACCTGGCGGTCGAAAGGGGCGACATCGTCGGCATCTCGGTCCCGACCTGGGCGCCGATGTTCTCTCAGGGCCTCGACGAGAAGAACGTCTGGCGGGCCAGCCGCGCCCCCGGCACCTGCACCAACTCGACCTCGATCCGCGAGGGCGAAGCGCTGGAAAAGGTCAACAAACGCGCGACTTTCGGCTGCAAGTACACGACGGCGCGCCTGCTCTACACGGCGACCCTGGTCGAGGGCAAATAGCCCGAAACGAGGAGAGCCCGCGCTCGGCGCGGGCTCTCTGGGGTTCGCTTTCGGGCGGGGCCTATGCGGCGGCGGGGAGGACCCGGGGGGTCGCCTGATCCTGCGGCAGTGCCGCGGCGCTGGCGATCAGGCTTTGGAACTCGTTCAGCGCCAGGTGCGCAACCGCCTCGAGGATCTCCTCGTCGGTCCAGCCGATTTCCCGCGCCTCCTCGTGGAGGTGGAGCGGCGGCGGGCCGTCGGCGTCAAGCGCCTGCTTGAGGTAGAGGAGCAGCGCCGCCTCCTTCGGGTCCGAGGAGGTGAAGCTGCGGGCCCGCGAGACCTCGTCGAGGCCGAGCCCCGCCCGTCGCGCCGACTTGGCGTGCTGGGCGATGCTGTAGGTGTCCTCGCGGTGCTCGGCTACCGCCAGCGCGATCCGCTCGCGGGTCGCCTGGGGAAGGACGCCGCCGCGGAGCTCGGAACGCATGCGCGTGTAGGCGCGCAGGACGGCCGGGGCGCCGGCAAGGACGCCGACGAACTTGGTCACCGCGCCGCCAGCGGCCTGGATGGACTTGATGAGCGGGGCGCTCTCATCGGGTGCGGTCAGCTCATCGTGGATCTGGAATCTGCTAACTGCGGTTTTTACGGTCACTCTGCAACTCGCTTCTGCTCTGTCTCAATGCGATGCCGCTTGCTCGTGGGCGGCCGCTTTACAGAGCCTTTACGTGGCCTTTACTTTACTTTGAGCCGATTACTTACGTCGGGTAAGTTATACCGACTTTCCAACCAGTCTGCAAGCTGGGCGGGGTGCGCCTGATCACATTTGGTTACCCGATATACGGCTTTGCGCACCGCCGCGGTTCATTCGCCTATCGTTGCCCCCTTCTCGCGACCCCAGGAGGCAATTGAGGCATGGCAGACGAACCCCGCAGCGGCGCCGACGTCATCTCGCAGGTCCAGGACGAAGACGTCCGCTTCATCCGCCTCTGGTTCACCGACGTCCTCGGTCAGCTGAAGAGCTTCTCGATCAACGCCTCTGAGCTCGAGGACGCCTTCGCGGGCGGAATGGGCTTCGACGGCTCCTCGATCACCGGTTTCAACCCGATCGAGGAGTCCGACATGCTCGCCGTGCCGGACCCGGCGACCTTCGAGATGATCCCCTGGCGGCCAGAGGCCGAAGACCGCGTCGCGCGGATGTTCTGCGACATCCGCGTTCCCGGCGGCGGCCCTTATGAGGGCGACCCGCGCTGGATCCTGCAGCGGGCGATGAAACGGGCCGAGGAGCTCGGCTTCGAGGCCTACAACATCGGTCCCGAGCTGGAGTTCTTCTACTTCCGCTCCGCCACGCCTGAGGGCGGCATCCCCGAGCCGCTCGACCAGGGCGGCTACTTCGACCTCACCACCCTCGACGCGGGCTCCGACCTGCGCCGCGAAACGGTGCTGGCGCTGGAGAAGATGGGGATTCACGTCGAGTACACCCACCACGAGGTCGGCCCCTCCCAGCACGAGGTCGACATGCGCTACAAGAACGCGCTCGAGATGGCCGACGACTGCATGACCTACCGGATCGTCGTCAAGGAGATCGCGCTCAAGTACGGCTATCACGCAACCTTCATGCCGAAGCCGCTGTTCGGCGAGAACGGCTCCGGGATGCACGTCCATCAGTCGCTCTCGAAAGACGGCAAGAACGCCTTCTACGACGAGGACGACCCCTATTTCCTCTCGCCGGTAGCGAAGTCGTTCATCGCCGGCCAGCTCAAGCACGCGCGCGAGATCTCGCCGCTCTTCGCCCAATGGGTCAACTCCTACAAGCGGCTGGTGCCGGGCTACGAGGCGCCGGTTTACCTCGCCTGGTCGCGGCGCAACCGCTCGGCGCTGATCCGCGTACCGCTCTCCCACCCCGGCAAGGAGGCGGCGACGCGGGCCGAGCTGCGCTGCCCCGATCCCGCCGCCAATCCGTATCTCTGCTTCGCCGGGATGCTGCAGGCGGGGCTGGAAGGGGTCGAGAAGGGCTACGAGCTGCCCGAGCCGATGGAGCAGAACCTCTACCACCTCTCGCAGGAGGAGCTCGCCCACCAGGGGATCGAGCAGCTGCCGGCGACGCTCGGCGAGGCAATCGAGATCGCCGCCGACTCGGAGCTGGTGCTGCGCACGCTCGGCGAGCACACCTTCCGCCGCTTCGTCGAGATCAAGCGGCAGGAATGGGACGAGTACCGGGTCCAGGTGACCCCGTACGAGATCGAGAACTTCCTGCCGATTCTGTGACGCGGCAGGGCTGAAGCCAACGGAATGGGCGCGTCGGCGACTCTCCACGTTCTGCGCGTCTTCTGCGACGAAGCGGGGGCGAACGGCAACCCGCTCGGGGTCTTTCTCGACGGCGCCGAGGTGCCGGCGGACCGGCGGCAGGCGATCGCCCACGATCTCGGCTTCTCGGAGACGGTCTTCGTCGACGATCGCTCGTCGGCGGCGATGCGGATCTTCACCCCCGGCCTCGAGCTGCCCTTCGCCGGCCACCCGAGCGTCGGCACCGCCTGGCTGCTGGCCCGCGAGGGCGAGGCACCGGAGGCGCTGCGGCCGCCGGCCGGTGAGGTTCCGGTGCGGCGCGAGGGGGAGGGCGAGAACGCCCTCACGTTCGTCTCGGCCCTGGCCGAGTGGTCGCCGCCCTGGGAGCTGATCGAGTACACAGACCCGGCCGAGGTCGCGGCGCTGGGCGGCCCGCCCGGCGGCCGCGAGGACGAAATCTACGTCTGGGCCTGGGAGGACGAGGCAGCCGGCAAGGTGCGCTCGCGCTGCTGGTCGCTCGCCGACGGCGTCGGCGAGGACGAGGCGACGGGCTCGGCGGCGATCATGCTCGCCGCAGCCACCGACCGCGAGCTGCTGATCCGCCAGGGCGAGGGCTCCCTCCTCCGCGCCCGTCCCCTCGGCGATGGTTGGGCCGAAGTCGGGGGGCGATGCGTCCTCGACGAAGCGCGCGACTACGAGGTCTGACCCAGCAGCTCGGCGAGCTTGTCGGGGTCGGCGACCGGAAGCTGGCAGGCGAAGTTCTCGCAGACGTAGGCGGCGGGGCGGCCGTCGAGGAGGGTGCGGCCGACGAGGAGCGGTGGCTGCTCGGTGCCCTCGGGGCCGGCGGCGAGGACGAGGTGGGGGCGGTACTCGGATCGGACCACCGCAGCGAGCTCGGTGATGTCGTCCCCGACCAGCGCCACCTCGCGCACCCGTGCGGCCGCGAAGTCCATCGCCCGCAGCAGGTGGGCGAAGGAGTCGGGGTGCTCGGTCGCCGGCTTGGCGAAGAGGGCGAAGATGTCCTCGGCGGCCTCGCGATAGCGGCGCTCACCGCTCAGTGCGGCGAGCCGCAGCAGTCCCAGCGCGGCGGCGCTGTTGCCGCTCGGGATCGGGTGGTCGCCGACGTCCTTGCGGCGCACGATCAGCTCCTGGTGGTCGACCGAGGTGGTGAAGAAGCCGCCCCGCTCGGGGTCGGCGAAGCGGTCGAGCATCGCCTCGGCCGTCGCGACCGCCGCCTCGTACCAGCGTGGCTCGAGGCTCGCTTCGTAGAGCGTCAGGAGCGCTTCCAGCAGGAAGGCGTGGTCCTCGAGATAGGCGTTGAGCCGCGCCTCGCCGTCCTTGTAGGTGCGAAGCAGGTGGCCGGCATCGTCGCGCATCTGCTCCCAGACGAACTCGGCGCAGCGTCGCGCCGCCTCGAGGTAGTCGTCGCGGCCGAGCACCGCGCCGGCCTCGGCGAGCGCCGAGATCGCCAGCGCGTTCCAGGAGAGCAGCCGCTTGTCGTCGAGCCCCGGTCGGATCCGCTCTTCGCGCGCCGCCAGCAGCCGCGCCCGTGCGGCGTCCAGGCCTGGCGGCTTGGGCGCTGCGGCGCCCTGCGCCCGATGCAGGATGTTCGCCCCCTCGAAGTTGCCGCGTTCGCTGACGCCGTAGAACTCGAGCAGCGGCGCCGCGTCCTCCTCGCCGAGCGCCGCGCGGATCTCCTCCGGGAACCAGACGTAGAACTTGCCCTCCTCGCCCTCCGAGTCGGCGTCGAGCGCCGAGTAGAAGCCACCCTCGGGGCCGCGCATCTCGCGCAGCATCCAGTCCAGCGTCTCCTCGCAGACGCGGCGGTAGCGCTCCTCGCCGAACGCCTGCCAGCCGTGCAGGTAGGCGGTCGCCAGCAGGCCGTTGTCGTAGAGCATCTTCTCGAAGTGGGGGACGAGCCAGACGCGGTCGACCGCGTAGCGGGCGAAGCCGCCGCCGAGCTGGTCATAGATGCCGCCGGCCAGCATCGCGTCGAGCGTCTCCCGCACCACCGCGGTCTCGCCGCGGGCCAGCAGCAGCTCGAGCGAGGAGGCGGGCGGGAACTTCGGCGCGCCGCCGAAGCCGCCGTACTGGCGGTCGGCAGCGGCGAGCAGGCGCTCGGCCGCGGCCGCCAGCTCCGCCTCGCCGACAGCGCCGGGGCGCGGCTCGACCGCACCGAGTGCTCCCAGCCGCTGCCGCACTTCCGGCGCTCGCTCGCGGATCGCCTCGCGTTTGGTCTCGAAGGCGTCGACGACCGCTTCCATCACCATCCGGAAGCTCGGCATGCCGCGGCCCTCGTCGGGCGGGAAGTAGGTGCCGCCGTAGAAGGGGACGCCGTCGGGGTCGAGGAAGACGGTCATCGGCCAGCCGCCGTGGCCGGTCATCGACTGCACCGCCTCCATGTAGATCGCGTCGACGTCGGGGCGCTCCTCGCGGTCGACCTTGACCGGCACGAAGTGCTCGTTCATGTAGGTGGCGGTCTCCGGGTCCTCGAAGCTCTCACGCTCCATCACGTGGCACCAGTGGCAGGCCGAGTAGCCGACCGAGAGCAGGATCGGCCGGTCCTCGTCGCGCGCCCGGGCCAGCGCCTCCTCGCCCCAGGGATACCAGTCAACAGGATTATTCTGGTGCTGTAAGAGGTAGGGACTGGTCTCCTGGGCAAGGCGGTTAGGCATGAACTCACCCTACCCACCCCAATTTTCAGGTACCCAGGCGCCCCTGCGACCGTCATGATTCGCTAACGGTGGGTCGCCATGCCCCAAATCAAAACCACAACCTGACTCTCGAGCAGGTGATGGAGAAGCTGGCGCCCCCCGAGCGGGCGGTGGTAGAGGACGCGTTGACCCGTGCCGCCAAGACCGAAGCCGAGCTGCGTTTCCTCGCCGACCACGATCCGCTGACCGAGATCG
>Ga0207658_10003312_pt1 | contig 11431 bp, 9 predicted proteins | sample KBSS33metaG_FD_184322 | JGI IMG/M metagenome (GOLD analysis project Ga0207658, IMG submission 184322) | Switchgrass rhizosphere microbial communities from Kellogg Biological Station, Michigan, USA - KBS S3-3 metaG (SPAdes) (version 2) | ecosystem: Host-associated > Plants > Roots > Rhizosphere >...
CGGCTATGACCCACTCCAGCACCTCGGTGCGGCCGCGCCGGTCGGTGGGCATGAGCGCCGAGCTCTTTTCCGCAAGGTGCAACAGGATCGCACCGCTCTCGAAGATCGTGAGGTCCCCATCGGTCAGCCAAGGCACCTGGCCGAATGGCTGCGCTGCCAGATGATCGGGGCCGCGATCACGAAACGGCGTGCTTTCCACCCGATAAGCCAGCTTCGCTTCCTCCAGGGCCCAGCGGACCCGCAGGTCCCGCACGAGGCCGCGCGGCATTTCCGGAACCCAGTCATAGGTGGTGAGGATCAGCTCGGTCATTCGCGGTCTCCAAGAAAAACGGGAAGCTTGTCGCGCCAGCGGCGCCAGCCTTGTTCGTCACTTTCGCGCTCAGCCTCATTCGGCAGGTGTTCGTGGATCAGGGACACCACGGTGCTTCCATCGAACGCCTTGAGCAGGATGGTTACCAGCGATATTGGTTCCGAGGCGCCGGGCAGCAGCTCCCAGGTAAACGACAGCTTCCGCTCGGGCACGACCTACCGGTTCGCCGCCGTCAAAGGCGTATAGCTGGTATCGCGCGTCGCGGAGGCTGTCGAGGACCGCCGGAACCCTTTGCCTTCGATCGGATGAACGCACGGGCGGGCCGCGCTCACCATGACGGGGATACGTCCGACGAACTGACCCTGGCGATGCGCCATCTGGTCGTCCGTCAGCCAAAACAGGTCGCTCGAATTCAGTCTCCTCACGGAGCCTGGATCACATCGAACATCTCCTATCGATGGGACCAAACATCTAGCGAAAAACGACCGTCTTGCCGCCCTTGCTGATGATGCGATGTTCGGCAAACCAGGTCACTGCACGGCTGAGCACCGACGCCTCGACTTCCTGGCCGAGCATGACCAGCTGCTCCGGCGTAAAGCCATGGTCGACGGGGCGGGTATCCTGGTGGATGATGGGACCTTCGTCCAGGTCGGCGGTAACGAAATGCGCGGTAGCGCCGATCATTTTGACGCCGCGCGCATGGGCTTGGTGATAGGGACGCGCTCCTTTGAAGCTGGGCAGGAAGCTGTGGTGGATGTTGATGCAGCGCAGTTCCAGCCGGCGGCAAAGTTCTTCGGAAAGCACCTGCATATAGCGGGCAAGCACGACCAGATCGACACCTTCGCGGTCAATCAGGTCCAACAGCCGTGCTTCCTGTTCGCCCTTGTTGTCGTTCGTCACCGGTAGCCAGTGATAAGGCAAGCCCTGGAATTCGCAGAAGTCCCTCATAGTCTCATGGTTGGAAACTACACCGACTATATCGAGCGGGAGCATGCCGGCCCGCCAACGGTGAACCAAATCATAAAGACAGTGCCCGAACTTGGAGACCATCAGCAGGGCCTTGGGCCGGCGGGCGAGATCGTGCAGTTCCCATTCCATGCCGAAACGATCGGCGACCAGGGCAAAGCCCGTATGCAGGGCTTTCACGTCGATCGACAGGTGATCTTCCGGGCGGAATACCACCCGCATGAAGAAGGTCCCGGTTGAGGGATCATGGTACTGGCTGGATTCCTCGATCGTGCAGCCTGCATCGGCCAGATAAGAGGCGACCTGGGCAACGATGGCCCGTCGCTCCGGGCAACGAAGAACGATCACAAAACAGGGATCACGATCCGCCACGGGGATTTCCTTCGGCTACCAGGTCGAGAATGGCCACGCTGAACCACTGCTTCAGGTGTTCCGCGCAAGTGATGTCGGCGACGAGATCCAGTCTGCTTTCGCCGGCTCTCGGCGCGACGATCAATGCATGGATCTGCGCGAACCGGGTTCGCGCGCAGCTGCCCACGGCTACGAGCGCGGGCAGATCGAGACTGGTGCCCTTGGCGAGCACGGCCAATGCGCGTTCGCCGGTGATGCGGAAGCGGACGAAAGCCTCTCCGCTTTCCGCAACGTGACAGGTTGCCGGGGCCAGGGCTGCGGCGAGCCGCTCGGCCGGCAAATCAAAGTCGAGCAGCAGCCATTCGCCCGGGGCCAGCCAGCACAAACGGGCGCCATTGACCGTGGTGGCGTGGCCAGGGCGGAGCGGCGGGGCTGCGCCGAGCAGGGCGGCAGCGCGAGCCAGCACGGCTTCATCGGGGAGACGGATGCGTAGCGAGATTGCCGGCCCCGATGGTCGCTGCGTAACTTCGACCCCCCTGCGTGCCAGAGTCCATTGATCATCAGACATGCAAGCGCTCTCCATTTGGGTCGAAGCTGCAAAGCTCGACCACCCGCGCCTGCCGCACCCCGGAAAAGGTGCGTATGTCGACTGTTTCACCCATTCGCGACTGCCCTGCGCGCAGCATACCCAGCGCAACTCCACGCCCGACGGCCGGGCTGAAGGCAGAAGAGGTCACGTAGCCATCGCTGGCGCGATTGCGATCGAGCACATGGGCGCCAATGGGCAGGACGGAGCCGTCCGTAGCACTGAAGCCGACAAACTGATGGCGATCGGTGCGTTGCTGTTCAGGCAACAGCAGAGAGCGCCGGCCGACGAAATCCGAGGTCTTTTTCAGCACATGGCCCCAGCCGACGTCGAGCGGCGTCGTCGTGCCGTCGGTGTCGCTGCCGACGTGAAGAAACCCTTTCTCGGTGCGCAGGATCATCCAGGCATCGACGCCCACCGGCACGATCCCCTTGTCGCTGCCGGCTGCCATCAGCAGGTCCCAAAGCTCCCCGGCGCGAGACGGCGCGACCGCGATCTCGTAGGACATTTCACCGGTGTAGCTGACGCGTTGAACCCGCGCCGCCAATCCGGCGACCGTCCCTTCGCGCCAGCTCATGTGCGGGAAAGCGGTGGGATCCAGGTCGATCGAGCTCCCGGCCGCACACAGCACATCGCGCGTGGCCGGGCCGGTCAATGTCAGGACTGCCCAGGCAGAGGTGATCGGCGCGACGACAACGTCCAACCCCGTCCACTCGCATTGCAACCATTCCTCCAGCCAGTCCGCAATGCGCGAGGCACCCGCACTCGTCGTCGATATCAGGAAGCGGTCGGGCGCCAGGCGTGCGACCACGCCGTCGTCGATGACGGTGCCGCGCTCATCGAGCATCAGCCCATAGCGGACTCGGCCGATGGCGAGGTTGGCAATGCGATTGGCATAGATGCGGTCGAGGAAGATTGCCGCATCCGGACCGACGACTTCGATTTTGCCAAGTGGCGAACCGTCGAATAGACCAGCGCCGCGGCGTACGGCGTCCGCCTCGCGCTGCTCGGTGGCTGCGCGATCTTCGCCAGGCTGGGGGTATCCCGCAGGGCGCTGGAATCCGCCCATTTCCTCGAACAGGGCACCGGCCGCGACATGTCGCGAGTGGGCGGGCAGACGCCGCAGCGGCCGGAACAACTCCCCGCGATCCGCGCCGGCGAAGCTTGCCAGCGGCACCGGCGTGTATGGAAAGCGGAAGCGCGTCGTGCCGGTCTCAGCCGGCGTGCGGTCGCTGAGCGCGGCCATGATCCGCAGTGCGTTTACGTTGGCGGTCTTGCCCTGGTCGGGCGCCATGCCAAGCGTCGTGTATCGCTTCAGATGTTCGACTGACCGATAGCCCTCGCGGGCGGCAAGCGCGATGTCCGCGCTGGTGACGTCGTTCTGGAAATCAACGAAAGCCTTGCCCCGGCCTTGGGGCAGTAGCAGCGAAGCACCGCTGCCGGGCTCACCATGTCCAGCCGCTGCCCCCACGCAGGAGACATGATCGGGAGCACCGTTGGGAACAAAGCTTCCAGTGTCGGCATCGTAGCGCAACTGGCCACCGGCCTGGCCGAACAAGTGCAGGGTGGGGCTGTAACCGCCGGATATCGCGATGCAGTCACACGCGACTGTTATCATCCGTTCGTCGAACAGTCGGATGCGGGCCGACTTGACCCGACGGTAGCCGCGCGTGGCCACGATCCTGGCTCCTATATGCATGGGTACGGCCAGACCGGCGAAACGAGCGATCAGCTCTTCGGACACTCTCGCCCGTTCGTCGATGATTGCCGCGATTCGGACACCCGCCTCGATCAGGACCTCGGCGGTACGCCAGGCGGCATCGTTGTTGGCGAACAGGATCGCACAAGTGCCGGGCAGGGCGGCATGGCGACGCACAAAGTGCCGCATGGCTGAGGCGAGCATCACGCCAGGGCGGTCGTTGCCGGGGAACACCAGCGGCCGCTCGATCGCGCCAGTCGCGAGGATGATCTGGTCGGCGCGGACCTGCCACAACCGATGGCGCAACACAGGTTCTGCCTGCCGTTCCGTAACGTCGGAGGCGATCCGTTCGGACATGGCAAGCGCGCCGTGATCGAAACAGCCGGTGACGGTGGTTCGCAGGTGCACGTCGACGCTAGCGGCAGCAAGGCATTCGCGAGCATTTGCCAGCCAATCCGCCCCGGTCAGGCCTTCGACTATCTCGTCGTCATAGAGCAGTGAACCGCCTAGCAGGTTGTCCTGCTCCACCAGTGCGACCCTGCCGCCCTTGCTGGCGGCGGCGAGGGCGGCAGCGATGCCGGCCGGTCCGGCACCGACGACCACAGTGTCATAGCGGACAAACGCAGTCTCGTAACGATCCGGGTCCGGGGCATCTGCCGCCCTGCCAATCCCGGCGGCGCGGCGGATCGGCCCCTCGAACAGGTGCCAGTGCGGCCACATAAAGGTCTTGTAGTAGAACCCGGCACCGAGAAAAGGCGACAACAGCCGGTTGGCGGCGCCCAGGTCGAAAGCCGCGCTTGGCCAGCAGTTCGCCGGGCGCGCGTCGAGCCCTTCGTAGAGTTCGATTTCGGTTGCACGGACGTTGGGTGTGCTGCGACTGCCGATGCCGAGTTGGACGAGCGCATTGGGCTCCTCCACTCCGGCGGCGAGAAGACCTCGGGGGCGATGATATTTGAACGAACGGCCGAGCAGGGTCACGCCGTTGGCCATGAGCGCGGAGGCGAGCGTGTCGCCTGGATGGCCCACATATTCCCGGCCTTCCCAACGGAAACGGAGCGTACGCGTCCGGTCAATCAGGCCGCCGGTAGGCAAACGGCACTGCGATCCCCGGCTCATGGCGTGTCCTCCCCGTTCGGCATGGCGCGTGGCGGATCGGTCATCGCATATGTTGCATGGATGCGATGGCTGCGCGTGTCGCGCGCCACGTTGAACCAGCGCTGGCATCCGAACCCATGATGCCAGCGTTCGAGGTGGATGCCACACGGATTGCCGCGTTCGAACAGATAGCGGGTCCACTCGGCGTCATCGACGGCCTCGGGCGGACCAGGGCGGGCGATGTGGGTTTCCCCGCCATAACGGAATTCGTGCTCGTCGCGCGGGCCGCACCAGGGGCATTCGATCAGCAGCATGACTTTAGTGCCTTAGTGCGCGATGCCAGAGGCTGCAGCCTCGTCGATCAAGGCGCCGCGCGCGAAGCGATCGAGGCCGAATGGCCGCGCGATGGGGTGGGGTTCGCCGGTGGCGAGGTGGTGAGCCATCAGCGTGCCGCCGACCGGAATGGCTTTGAATCCCCCAGTGCCCCAGCCGCAGTTCAAATATAACCCCGGCACTGGCGATTCGCCGAGGATCGGACTCGAATCCGGCGAGACGTCGACCGTTCCGGCCCATTGCCGCAAGAGCCGGACACGTCCAAGCGAGGGAAATTGCTCGGCCACCGCGCCCAGGACCGAACGCGCTACTGGCAAATTGCCGCGCTGGGCGAAGGACGGATAGAGGTCCAGTCCGCCGCCGATCACCAGTCCGCCCTTGTCTGACTGGCTGAGATAGACGCCGGTCGCGAGCGACAGGATCACCGTGTCTAGCACCGGTTTGATCGGTTCGGATACGAACGCCTGTAATGCGTAACTGGTCAGCGGCAGACGAAAACCCGCCAGTCCGGCGAGCGCCGAGGTATTGCCCGCCGCCGCCAGTTGAACCTTGCCGGCCATGATCCGCCCACGCGACGTCTCAACGCCCACCACTTCGCCGCCAGGCCCGCGCAGGAAGCCGGTGACCTCGCAACCCTGAATGATGTCGACACCAAGCGCATCGGCGGCGCGGGCATAGCCCCATGCCACCGCATCATGCCGGGCAGTGCCGCCGCGCCGCTGGATGAGTCCGCCCTCGACCGGGTAACGGGCTCTTGGCGAACAATCGAGGGCGGGCGCCAGACGCGCCACCGTCGCGCGGTTCAACACTTCGCACGCCACGCCGTTGATCTGCATCGCTCCGGCCCAGCGGTTGATCAGATCCATGTCATGCCGGCTGTGGCCGACCATGAGCATGCCGCGCTGGCTGAACATGATGTTGTAATTGAGTTCCTTGGACAGATTCTCGTAGAGCCGAACCGACATGTCGTAGAGCGCAGCGCTTGCTGGATAATAATAGTTCGAGCGGATCACCGTAGTGTTGCGACCGGTGTTGCCCCCGCCAAGCCAGCTTCGTTCGAGCACTGCCACACGCCGAATCCCATGAGTGCGCGCCAAATAGTAGGCGGTGGCAAGGCCGTGGCCGCCGCCGCCGACGATGACCACGTCGTACCGCGAAGCTGGCTCAGGATTGCGCCAGGCACGGCTCCAGCCCCGCTGCCCACGCAACGCTTCGCGGAAAATTCTCCATGCCGAATAATGCCCTGCCATTGCCTCACGATACAGTTGTGTATTGTAAATGTCAAAGGCAGTCACTGCCGGCGGTGGCCTTCAGTACGGCCTGTACAAATGCGTCGATACCCGCTTGCTCAGGCCTTCGTGCGCAAGCCCTGCGGATCGTAGAGCGGCTCGGGCACGAGCCTCGCCGGGCGCGGATCGCCCAAAATCGGGATTACGAAACCCTCAGCGTGACATGCCGCTGCGCGGTCAATATAGCCGAGCGCGATGCTCTGGCTGGTGCGATGGCCGTACCCGCCGGAGGTGACGTAACCCACCATCTGTCCATCGCGAAGGATCGGCTCGTAGCCGGACGCGTCCGCGTCCTTGGCATCGACCACGAACGTGGCCAGAGTTCGTGAGGAGCCGGCTTCGCGCTCGGCAAGCGCGGCGGCCCTGCCGATGAAATCGGGCTTTGCAAAATCGACGAACCGATCCAGCCCGCTGGCGCCCGGTGTGGTGTCGCGGCTGTATTCACGGCTCCAGACGCCGACGCTTTTTTCCAGCCGCATTGAGTTGAGCGCATGCAGCCCGAAATCGACGAGTCCCAGGTCTTGCCCAGCGGCATGAATTTGCTCGTAAAGAGTAACCAGTTGCTCTCGCTGCACATAAATTTCAAACGACAGCTCACCCGATAGCGACAGGCGGGCGACAATCGCATCTGCGCCAGCGACCGAGGCGGAACGGACCGCAAGCGGCGGCAAGGCCGCAGACGACGTGTCGAGATCGGTCAGCCGCGACAGCAGTTCACGAGACGACGGGCCAGCGAGAATCAGGCCCTGAAGATCATCGGTGCAGTTGCGCACGGCAATGCCTTCGCCGGACAGGCTGTGTTGGAACCAGCGGCCGTGCCAGGCCTGGAGATAGCCCGAGCCAAATAGCATGAAGCGATCTTCTGCCAGTCGCATTGCAGTAAGATCGCCCATCAGCCTGCCCGATTCCGCGAGCAACGGGGCGAGCCGGATCCGGCCCAATGCCGGTAATGCGTTGGCGACCATATGGTCCAGCGCGGCCGCCGCGCCGGGCCCGGAAATCTCATATTTCGCGAAGGATGAAGCATCGAACACGCCAACGCCGTCGCGGACGCCAGCAACCTCGCGCCCCACCGCGGCGAAGGCGTTGGAACGCCGGGCGGTGGGCGTTTCAACAGCAGCTTCTCCAGCAGGCGCGAAATAGAGTGGGTATTCAAGCCCGAAGCTCACGCCGAACACGGCATTTTTGGCCTTGAGCAGGGGATAGAGCGGATCGGTACGATGCGGTCGGCCCACGGGCCAGAACTCGTTGGGATAGGAAATCACGAAGCGCTTGGAATAGAATTCGCAAGCCTTTTGCTGCACCCAAGACGGCGTTGCATAATCGCCGAAGCGGGCGACATCCATCGCGAAGATGTCGATACCTGGTTCGCCTTCGATGATCCATTGGGCCAAGGCCAAGCCCACTCCGCCGCCTTGCGCGAAGCCGGCCATCACCCCGCAGGCCGACCAATAATTCGGGATGCCGGTCAAAGGTCCGACCAGTGGGTTGCCATCGGGCGTGAAAGTGAAGGGGCCGTTGACGATCCGGCGGATGCCAGCTTCGGCGACGGCCGGAAATCGCTCATAGCCCTTTACCAGCGCGTCGGAGATGCGATCCAGCGCCGGGGGCAGCAATTCGGTGTCGCCATAGTTCCATGGCGTGCCGCCGAGTGCCCAGGGGGTGGCGTCCTTCTCATAAACGCCGACCAGCATTCCTTGGCCTTCCTGTCGCATGTAGATTTCATTGTCGAGATCTACCACCAGCGGGATTTCGCGGCCCAGTTCCACCAGCTCCTTGAGCGGTTCGGTGACCAGGTAATGGTGCTCCATCGGCACCAGCGGCAGGTTCACGCCGACCATCGCACCCATCTCGCGCGCCCACAGGCCCGCCGCATTTACTACATGTTCCGCTTCGATCTCGCCCTTGTCGGTGATCACTCGCCAAGTGCCGCGCCCCGTGGGCTGAAGGTCCATCACCCGGGTATGGCGATAGATTTCGGCACCGTTTCGGCGTGCGGCCTTGGCATAGGCGTGGGTCACGCCTGAGGGATCCACATGCCCCTCGTGCCGGTCATAGAGTGCCCCCAGCACATTGGTCACGTCAATGAGCGGGCACAGGCGCTTTACCTCATCCGGGCCGAGCAATTCGGTGTGCAGGCCAAGTACCGGGTGGCGCGCGAAATCGGAACGCAATGCTTCCCATCGTTCCGGCGTCGCTGCGATGTTCAGGCCACCGGTCATGTGCATGCCGATCGCCTGGTCGGAAAGGCCCTCGATTTCCCGATAGAGGTCGATTGTATAGGACTGGAGACGGGCAATGCCGGGGTCGCCATTGATGGCGTGAAAGCCGCCAGCGGCATGCCAGCTCGAACCCGCAGTCAACTCCTTGCGCTCGATCAGGCAGACGTCCGACCATCCAAGCTTGGTGAGGTGATACAGTACGCTACAGCCGACAACCCCGCCGCCGATGACCGCTACTCTGGCGTATGACTTCATCGATTCGCTCCCGAGAGCTTCCAAATTCAACGATCCTCGTTCGCTCGCAGTCTCGCATTTCCCTGCGAATCGCACGCGCTACGATGGTGTGTTGATTCCAGAAGCTCGCTTCACATTGACTCCCAATTTGAAGACAATACACATGTGTATTGTCGAGTCCATGCGCAACCAAGAGAGTATCATGAATACGGCAACCTGGAGTTTCGCCGGATTGAGGGCAGGCCACCTGCCGAGCTGTGCGCGACCGGTTCCAGCAGACGGCAGCGGATCTGGATTCAGGTCACTCACGGCAGGCGCAGGGGCAGGGCCGTGACGCCCGAGACGTTGGATGCTCTGCGCCAGGCGTGGGAGGGTGAGCTCTTCGGGGAGGCCCTGATGCGGGAATTGGCCTGGCATCTTACCGATGCCGCTGCCCATTCAGCCGAGCTTGAGGCGATCGCGCGGCTGGAGAGGCGGATGGCTCGGGCGCTCGCACGATTGCCCGGAGTTGCCCAGGAAGCATCGGCTGCGCGGGCTGCGGCCCAAGCGCGGGCCATCGCATCGCGATTGACCACTTGGGAAGCGTTTCTTGAGGCCTCGATGCCAAGTTTGCCCTTGGCGCTAGAGCGCTTCCGCGCGAACGCGCGGCCTGAAGCCGGAGAAGTGTGCACGGTCCTGGATCTTCTGGTGCGTCACGAGATCGCCTTGATTCAATTTCTCGAACACTCCGCAACTGGCTGTCCGCCAGGGAGGAACCAGGCTTTGGAGCAGGTTGAATGTGACCTTGTGCGCTTCCTCGCCATAGGCTGACTATTCGTTGGCAGCGCTCGCTATGCTCGAGAGGAGCGCGCGGGCAGCCAGAAGGAAGAATATGGCGGCAGTCAGGTAGATCGGGCATACCGCCAGCAGCGCATAACGCAGGGACTGGTCGCCAAGCGTCGAATGCAGCAAGTCGCTCAGCGCGCCCACAAGCACTGGCCCGAGACCCAGGCCGAGCAGGTTGACCGCCAGCGTAAAGGTCGCGACTGCAGTCGCCCTCGAACGCCGGCCCGCCACCGCTTGAATCATGGCGTAGCTCGGCGCCAGATAGAGACCCAGCGCTACCGAGGGCACCACCAGCATAGCCAGCGCAATCTCCAGGCGGCTGGACATGAAGATGAAAGCGATACTGATCGCCGCGACAAGGCATGCACACATTGGCAGCCACGCCAGCCAGCGGCGGTCGCGCACGATCAGCCGGTCCGCCAGAATGCCGCCGGTCATTGTTCCCACCAGCAGCGGCAGGCCCTGAAACAAGGTCAGCCAAGCGCCGACCTTGATTGCCGGCTGATCAAAAGTGCGTTCGAAATAGGAAGGCAGCCACAGGAAGAGGCTGTATTCGGCGATACCGATCGCCACCATCGCCGGGATCAACAGGGCAAACGCAGGCCGTGCGAGCAGGCTGCGCAGGGCGTTCATCAAAGGGGGAGGGGTTCCAGTCCCGATTGCGCCATCGGAAAGTCCTCGCGGCGGGTCCCGGACCAACATTACCAGAAGCAGGGCGACCGGGATGCCAACGGCTCCAAGCACCAGCATCGTGGTCCGCCAGCCGAGCGCATGATCAAGGTAGCCGCCGAGCACCGGGGCCAGCGCCGTACCCAAGGCGCCGCCGGTGCTGAATACTGCCATTGCGGTGCCGCGCCGCGAGATCGGAAAGGCATCGCCGATCATCGATTGGGCCGGTGAGACCGCGCCCGATTCACCCGCGCCGACGAGCATTCTCGCCGCCATCAGTGCGGCGAAAGAGCCTGCCATTCCACAAAGCGCGGTCGCCAGGCTCCAGAGCAGTACCGAAGCGGTGAGCACCGTCACGCGGTTGCGGTGTTCGGCCAACCGCGCCACAGGCAGCGCGAGCGTGGAATAGAGCAGTGCAAAGGCCCCGCCGGTGAGCAGCCCAACCTGGGCATCGGTCAAGGAAAGGTCCGCCTTGATGCCTTCAAGCAGCATCGCCAGAACATAGCGGTCAAGGTAGTTGACGAAAACGAAGACGGTAAGGACAGCGAGCAGGCGTCCCGTTGGGTGGGAAGCCGGCAAGGTGATCGCGCTCCTTGGGTGCATTACCTGCTCGCTCCATCTTGGGTGGGCGGGGTGCCAACCGGATAAGACAAGGTGTTCCGAAACGCCCTAGCCATGTCAAGACAGATATGTATTGTAAGGTGTCGCTGCTTTTTGCGGCGGTGGCTGAGGCGCAGGAGAAGAACGTGGTGGTTGCAGCCGTTTCCGGGTCTGATGTGGTCCGTCGGAGCCTTGTCTGGGATGCGCATTCCGGCTTCATGCCCGATCGCAAAGCCGATCTTTCCAATCTGG
>Ga0207658_10003323_pt1 | contig 11415 bp, 5 predicted proteins | sample KBSS33metaG_FD_184322 | JGI IMG/M metagenome (GOLD analysis project Ga0207658, IMG submission 184322) | Switchgrass rhizosphere microbial communities from Kellogg Biological Station, Michigan, USA - KBS S3-3 metaG (SPAdes) (version 2) | ecosystem: Host-associated > Plants > Roots > Rhizosphere >...
CGAGGAGGTGACGACGGTCGCCGTCGCCTGCGGACCCACCGCCTGCTCGATCGTCCCACCGGCCGGTTCGAAGGAGGAGTCGCCCGTGTAGGCGGCCTCGACCACGTGGCGGCCCTCGGGGAGCTGTGACGAGGTCGGCGGCAACGAGGTCGCGCTGCCGTTCTGCAGCGGCACCGGCTGGCCGAAGGCGATGCCGTCGATCAGGAACTGCACGGCGCCGGTCGGCGTCCCCTGCGCGGGGGCGGCCGCGCTCACGGTCGCGGTGAATTTCACCGGATCGCCGAGCGAGGAGGGATTCTCCGAAGAGCCGAGCGCCACCGTCGAGCGACCGCGATCGACCCGCGTCGTCACCGTCCCCTTGCTGCGGACGAAGTCACGGCCACCGTCGAAGACCGCTTCCAGGCTGTGCGCGCCCAGGGTCGCCGGCGGCGCCGGGACCGTCGCGGTGCCCGACGCGCTCAGCGGCACCGAGCCGCCGACGTCGTCGCCGTCGAGCCGGAACTGGACGCGACCGGTGGGGATGCCGACGCTCGACGGCGAGGCGGCCACTTCGGCGGTGATCGTCACCGGTTGGCCGACGACCGAAGGGTTGACCGACGCGTAGACGGCGGTGGCGGTCGGCGCCGGCTGGTTGGCGAGCGAGAAGAGAGCGGGTTCGGCGACTTTTTCCGCGGTCGCTTCCGCGGTCCAAGGACCGGCGGCGCGATTGGCGATCAGCGGCGGCGAGGTGGCGACACCCCTGCTGTCGCTGACCGCGGTGGCGACCGTCCCCTGCCCGCCGTCGTCGAAGTAGGCGCCGGCCGCGCTCGCCGGCAGGCTGAACTTGACCACCACGCCGGGGACGGGATCGCCGCTCAGCGCCGTCACCTTGGCCTGCAGGGGCGTCGGATAGCGCGAGGTGATAACGGTGGACTGGGCGTTCCCGGCGTACGCCGCGACCTTCGCCGGGCGCTCCACCCAGGTGATCGCGACTTCGCCGTTGCAGCTCGGGCCGCCGCCGACCGGACAGTCGGCGCCGGAGACGAGGTAGCGCGTGTCGCGCGCCGCCGACAGGACGTAGGAGCTGCCGCCGCCTCCGCCACCGCCGCCGGCCGCCAACAGGAATTCTTTTTCGCCGGTGCCTCCACCTTCGCCTTCGCCTTCTTCGCCGCTGTGGCCGCCGGGGCCGACCCAGTGGCTGCCGCCGTCGCCGCCCTTCCAGCCGCTGCCGCCGCCACCGCCGGCGCCGAGGTTCGGATGGGTGTACTCGCTCTCGCCCGCCCCACCGTCGAAGCCGTCGCCACCCCAGCCGCCTTCGCCGCCGAGGTTCTCCAGGGAGCCGGGTTCGGGCAGGAGGGTCGGCGAGGAGCCGTCGACGCCGCGCGGGGTATCGGGTCCTTCCGCGGTCGCGCCCGCGCCCCCTTCGCCGCCTTCGTAGTCGCCGAGGCCATCACCGCCGCCACCACCGCCGCCGCCCGCGATCAGGAGCGGCGTGTCGTCCTCCTCCGGCGCCCCGCGCGTGATCGCGCTCGCGCCGCCGCCGCCGGCGCCGTCGTAGGAGGTGGGGAACAGGGTTTCGCCGTGATTGCCGCCGGTGCCCCAGCCGAAGCCGCCGTGGCCGCCACCGAAGCCGCCGACGTAGACGTTCAGGCACTCGCCGCTGACCACGGGCAGGCTGGTCACCACACGGCCGCCGGCGCCGCCCGCCCCGGTCCGGTCGAACTGGCCGCCGTGGCCGCCCGTCGCGTCGACCCGGATCGCGACCACTCCGGGCGGGACCCGGACCTGCTGCACCGTGCCGGTGTAGGCGAATTCGACGCCGCCTTCAGGCGAGGGCGGCGCGTCGCAGGCGTTGGCGGCGGCGGCGGGCCCGCCGCCGGCGAGGCCGAGGAGCGCGGCGGCGAGCGTCACCGCCATCACGGCCACGGCGAGGATCAGGCGTTTCATCGGACGCTCACCGCGATCCTGCCGATGGTGCGGACGTCGAGGCCGACCGGGACTTCGCTGACCGCGGTGACGATGCCTGTGAGCGCGAGCGGTTCGGGACCGGCGGTGGCGGAGCGTTCGCGCCGGGCGCTGTCCCACGACCCACCCGGCACGAGGCGCACCGTGCTCGTCGCCGCCCCCGGCAGCGAGATCGGCTGCGCCGCGAGCGTCCGTCGATCGCGGTCGAGCAACGTCAGCCGGCCCTGACAGCGCTCACCGCGAGGCGCGCCGCACGCCACGCGCAGCCCCAGGCCACCGTTCCCGTCGAGGGGCGCGGTCCGCGTCAGCACACGGATCGCGGGCGCCCGGGTCGAGACCAGCTTCATCTTCGCCGCGGTGCCCGTGGTGCGACCTTCGCCGACCAGGTGGACCACGACGGAGAGCGAGGCGCGACGCGACGCCAGCAGTTCGCCGGCGCGGTCGAGGTCGACCGGCAGCGACGCATGCTGGCCGGCTCGCAGGGAGAGGAGGCGACGGGCGAGCACCTGCTTGCCCGCCCGCACCGTGACCGCGGCCGCACAGGGCCCGGCGTGGCAGGAGACCGCGAGCGGGAAGGTGCCTTCGTCGTCGATGAGGGCGCGCTTGCCGCGCAGGGTGATCCGGCCGCTCGCCGCGCCCGCGTCGCCTCCGGCCGCCGGGCCGCCTGCCGCCGCCCCTCCCCCGCCACCGGCCGCGGCCGCGGTGACCCGCTGGGTCATCGCCGTCGCGCTTTCCGAGAAGGTCGTCGCGCCCAGGTAGCGGGCTTCGACGCGGTGGTCGCCGGGCGCCAGCCGGACGGGGCCGGAGAGCGCCCGTCCGCCGCGGACCCCGACCGCGTCCCCGATCGCGTTGCCGTCGACGAGGAACTGCACGCTGCCGCTCGGCTTGCCGGCGGCGACCGCGGCGGAGACGGCCGCGGTGAAGGTGACCGGCGTGCCCTCGCGCTCCGGGTCCGCGCTCGAGGACAGTTCGGTCGTCGTGTCGGCCGTCACGACGAGGTGATGATCGGTGCCATGGCTGCGGGCGAAGCGCGGCTGCGCCGAGTCGTCGACGTACTCCGCCTCGATCGAGTGGCCGCCGATGGCGAGCGAGCAGGCCGGCGCACCGAGCGTGCAGATCGGCGAGATCGAGGCGCTGCCGCCGACGAGCCGCACCGGCAGGCCGAGCGCGTTGCCGTCGATGAAGAACTGCACCGTCCCTTCCGGTTCGCCGGCGCCCGGGGCCAGCGCGGCAACGCTCGCGGTCAACAGCACGTTGCCGCCGAAGGCCGACGGCTCGGGGTCGACGCTTACCTCGGTCCTGGTGCGCGCCGGGGTGACGACCTGGGTCAGCGTCCCGGCGCTGTCGTCGGCCGTCGCCTGGTCGGAGGAGGTGAAGGCGGCTTCGACGACGTGCGGCCCGGGCAGCAGATCGCCACCCGGTCGGCAGTCGACGCTCTCCTGGCCGCCGCCGACGGCATGGGGCTGGCAGACCGGCGTCCCGTCGATGCTGAAGGCGATCTCGCCGCTGACCGGGATGCCCGGGTCCTCCCGGCGGACGGCTGCGGTAAGCGTCAGCGGCTCACCGGCGGCGGCGGGGTTGACCGAGCTCGAGACGAGCGTCGCGGTCGCCGTCGGGCCGACCGACTGGCGCCCCTGGCCCGAGGCCGGCGCGAACCCGGCCGCGCCGCCGTAGGTGGCGGTCACGGTATGGGTCCCGAGCGGCAGGCCACCGGGGATCGGCAGCTCGGCGTGGCCGGCGGAGAGGGGAACCGGCGCGCCCCGGTCGGCGCCGTCGACGGCGAACTGCACGCTGCCGCTCGGCACGCCGTCACCCGGCGCCTGCACGACCACATCGGCGCCGAGGATGATCTCCTCGCCGACTTCGGAGGGGCTCGGCGTCTGCGTCAGGGTCAGGGCGGTCGCCGCCGGCTCCACCCGCTGGGTCATCGTCGCCGCGGAGGCGCGGTGGCCGGCGTCGCCGAGGTACTGGGCCCGCACCTGGTGGGTGCCGACCGCGAGGTCCGCGAGTGCGGGCGCCGAGGCAACCCCGCGCGCCGCGTCGAGCCTGACCGGTTCGCCATACGGGGCGCCGTCGACGAAGAACTGCACGGCGCCGGTCGGCTGTGCTTCCGGATCTTCGAGCACCTTTTCGGGAAGCACCGACGCGGTGAAGACGGTTGGCTGGCCGAAGAGCGAGGGGTCGGTCGAGGAGGAGATCACGGTCGAGGTGGCCACCGCGTCGTTGGTGAGCGCGAAGCGCGCCGGGATGGCGGAGCCGTCGACCGAGGCCTCCGCGGTCCACTTGCCGGGCAGCGAGTCGGCGACGACTTCGCCCACGCTCGCCATCCCGTCGGCGTTCGTGCGGACGCTGAGCTCGCGGACGAGCGAGGTGCTCGGATCGCGGAAGAACCCGGACGGCCCGCCGTCGGGCGCGCTGAAGGTGACGGTCACGTCGGGCACGGGCACGCCGAATTCGTCGGTCACCTTGACGCTCAGCGGGGTGGCGAAGCGAGCGCCGATGAAGGTGTGCTGTTCGGAGCCGCCGAGGACCGTCGCCGCCGCGGGCGGCGCGCCCCACTCGAGGGTGACGACGCCGTTGCACTGCGGGCCATTGGTTTCCTGCCGCGTCGGGCAGTCGCGGGAGCTCGCGTAGTAGGCGGCGTCGATCACGCCGGCGGCGACCGCGGAGGAGCCGGCGCCGCCCCCGCCGCCGCCGATGCCGCTGAAGAACTGGGCGGTGGAGTTGCCGTTCTTGGCCCCGCGGCCGCCCTGGCTGCCGCCGCCACCGCCACCGCCGGCGCCGCCGCCTTCGCCGACGTCGACGCTTTCGCCCGAGCCACCGTCGCGATGTTCCTCGCAGCCGCCGCAGCCGCCGCTGCCCTCGTTCCCGTTGTTCGCCGATTCCTTCGCCGCCGAGCCTTCTTCGGGCGGATTCCCGCCGTCACCGCCAGGACCGCCGTAGTAGCCGTTGTTCTCGTCGCCACCGCCACCGCCGCCACCGCCGGCGACCACGAGCGGGCCGGCGGGCGCGACGATCGCGCTCGCCCCGCCGCCCCCGGCGCCGGAGTTGCTCGCCGGATTGCTGCCGGGGGCGGTGCCGTGGGAGCCGCCGTGCGCCCAGCCCCAACCGCCGTCGCCTTTGCCCACCTGGCCCACCCAGATCTGCAGTTCGGTGCCCGGTTTGACCCGCACGGCTCCGGTGACGCCGCCGCCGCGCCCGCCGCGTGCGGTGTGGTCCTCCTGTCCGCCGTGGCCGCCGACCGCGTCGAAGTGCAGCCATTCCACGCCTTCCGGCACGGTGAAGGTTTCGAAGGCGCCGGTGTAGTCGAACGTCTTGGTGCCATGGCTGATCGCCGCCGCGGGCGACGCCACGATCGCCAGCGCGAGCAGGGCGCAGCAGGCCAGGAGAGCCGCGCGCTTCATCGCTGTCCTTCCGGGCTCACGGCGATCGCCAACGAGGACAGCCGCCCGGCGCTCACCTGGTAGACCGCCGGTCCGCCGCCGGCGGGAGGCGGCGCCAGGTACAGCGTCGCGCGACCACCGCGGCCGGTGCGCTGCGCACGGGCGACGGCTTCAGGGGAAGCACAGCCGAGGGTGCGATGGAGCGTCAGCTTGGCGGGACCGCCGCCGCCGCGGTCGACCTGGACCTGGACCCGGAGGCCGCCGCTGATCGTCTGCCAGCGATAGCCGAGCCGCAGGGACTGGACCAGCGGGACGGCGCCGGAGCTCACGCCGCCGACCTTCGCCCGATACCGGGTCGCGCGCCAGCCGCTGCCGTGCGGCAGCGGCGCGTCGGCGGCGAAGGTGCCGTCGGCGCCCACGGTCGAGCGGGCGACGACGCGTCCACGCGCGCTGATCGTCACCGGCTGCCCGGCGAGCTCGGCGGCGACGATGCCGGCCACCCGGACCCGACCGGCGTGCGGCGCCAACCGAGTGAGCGCGGGGACGGCGCGACAGGCCCGGCCGGACGGAGACGAGGGCGAAGCCCCGCCGCCCGAGTCGCCGGCGGGGCCGGCCGCGGGAGCGACCCTCTGGGTGAGGACCGCCTGGCCCGCCTGGAAATCGCGGTCACCGGCGTAGGAGGCGGTGAGGTCGTGCTCGCCGAGGCCGAGATCGGCCACCGGCGGTGACACCGCGTCGCCTTCCGGATCGACCTCGACCGGCTCACCCAGCGGCTCGCCGTCGAGGCGGAACTGCAGCTGACCGCGCGGGTTGCCGAAGGCGGGCGCGAGCGCGGCGACGTGGGCCGCGAAGGTGACCGTCGAGCCCGGCGGCGAGGGATCGGCCGAGGGGGTCACGGTGACCGCGGTCTCACCGCGCCCGACCGTGTGCGTCTCCGACGCTTCCTCGGCCAGGAAGCGCCCGTCGCCCGAGTAGCGGGCGGAGATCGACAGCGGCCCGGCGGATAGTTCTCCCAACAGCCCGAGCTGCGCCTTCCCGGCGGCGTCGAGCGGGCGGGGCAGGCCGATCGGCCGTCCGTCGGCGAAGAACTGGACCGTGCCGGTCGGCGTCCCGGTGCCCGGATCCACGGCCGTCAACGCGGCCGACATCGTGACCGGCTGGCCGAAGGCGGTCGGGTCCGGTTCGGACAGCAGCTCGATCGCGACGGGGGCCCTCCCGACGCGCTGGGTCAGGCCTCCCGAGGAGGGCTGCAGGCTCTGCGCCGGGTTGCCCGAGTACCGCGCCAGGACCTGGTGTTCGCCGACCGACAGCAGCTGCGGATCGACCCGGCACGGCGCCCGCGCGTAGCCGCCCGACTGCGCCAGTGGGACGTTGCGGCAGATTTCGGTGCCGTCGAGGGTGAACGTCACCGTGCCGGCGGGACCGAGGACGTCACCGCCCAGCACGGTCGCCGTCAGCGTCACCGGCTGGCCGGCGACCGCCGGCTCGGCCGAAGAGGTGACGGTCGTCGCGGTCGTCCCCGGGCCGACCGCCTGGTCGAGCGAGGCGGCGGTCGTGACGTAGCGCGGCAGGTTCGCGGGGTCGGCGGGGTCGCCCGCCGGCAGGTAGGTCGCGAGGACCTGGAAGTTGCCGCCGACGAGCGAGGAGAAGGCGGAGCTCGTGCGCGCTTCGCCGTCGACGAGGTCGACGGTCTCGAGCGGTTTGCCGTCGACGCTGAACGCCACTTTGCCGTCGGGGGTGCCCGCGCCGGGCGCGACGGCGGCGACGGCGGCGTTGAAGAACAGCGCGTGCCCGATCTCGGTCGGGTTGTCCGAGGAGGTCAGGTCGAGGGTCGTCAGCGCGGGTTCGACGCTCTGCGTGGCCGAGGCGGAGGCGGAGGCCCAGGTCGAGGTCGACGGGCTGTAGGTCGCTTCGACCTTGTGCGTGCCGGGAGCGAGGGTGGCGATGCTCGCCGAGGTCGCGGTGCCGTCGACGAGCGGCACCGGTCCGCCCAGCGGGGCGCCGTCGACCGTGAAGCTGACCGTCCCCCGGGGCGTGCCGGCGATCGGCGCGGCGGTCACGTAGGCGATGTAGGCGGCGGGCTGGCCGAACACCGCCGGCTGCGCCTTCGGCGACAGGGCCATCGTCGTTTCCGCCGCCTGGTTAACCAGGCTGAAGCTCGCCTGCCCCGACACCCCCGTCGCCGAGGCGGTCGCCGTCCAGGCACCGGCGTCGAGACCCGCGGTCAGGGGCGGCGCGGTGGCGACGCCGTTGGCGTCGGCGGTCACCGTCACTTCATGAGCGCCGCGCGCGAAGGTCGCGGTCGCCCCGCTCGCGGGCGTGGCGAAGCGCACGCTCGCGTGCGCCACCGGATCCCCGTCGGCGGCGGTCACCCGGGCCTGCAGCCCACGCCCGAACGCGGTCCCGACTTCGGCCTGCTGGCCGGAGCTGTCGCCGTACACCGCCACCGCCGATGGGGTGTCGGGGGTCCAGGCGATCCGGACGCTGCCGTCGGCGCGGTCGCCGACGCTGTCGACGATCCCATATTTCACGTCGCGGGCCGCGGGCGCGGCGTAGGAGAGCCCGCCGCCTCCTCCGCCGCCTCCCGGTGCGGTTCCGCCGCTGTCGTGGCCGCCACCGCCGCCGGCGTACCCACCGCCACCGCCACCACCACCGCCGCTGTATTCGGCATCGTCGCCGCCGGCGCCGTCGATTCCCCGGCAGCCTTCGCAGCCGGCGGCGCCACCGTCGCCGCCTTCGGCGTGGTTGGCGTCTTCTCCCGCGCCCGCGGGACGGCCGCCCTCGCCACCGCGGCCACCGTAGTAGCCGTCTCTGCCGCCGTCGCCGCCGCCTCCGCCACCACCACCGGCGACCAGGAGCGGGGACTCGTCAGCCGCGAGGAGCGCGCTGCCACCACCTCCCCGCTTGCCGTCGTGGGCGTAGCTGGGCGAGCCTCCGCCCGCGCCGCCGTGACCGAAGCCCCAGCCTTCGTGGTTGCCGCCGTAACCGCCGACGTAGACATCGAGCACGTCGCCTGGTTCCACGGTCACCCGCCCCGTCACGAAGCCACCGGGGCCGCCCTTCGCGGTCCGCTCGGTCCACTGCCCATGGCCGCCGGCGACGCTGACTTCGAGTTGGCGCACCCCTTCCGGAACCGTGAACGTCTGCACCGTCCCGGTGAAGCCGAAGACCCGCGAGCGGGTTTCGGTGGGGGTCGCGGCATGGGCGGCGGTCAGGATCCCGGCGCCGACCAAGTTCGAGCCGGCCGGCAGCGCGACCAGGCCCAACATGAGAGTGAGGACGAGCAACGGTCGACCCCGCCGTCTCCCTTTCCGAGCCACTTCGGCCTCATCTCTGGTCGCGCCGTCCCGCTCCAACATCGCTCCTCTTATCGGCGCCGCGAGGGCCTTTCTGTACCCGAACGCGCCGGAGTGTCGATGACCGTCCCGACACTTTCAACAGGGACGCTCCCTGAACTTTTCCTCACTCCTCCCTGAGGTTAGGAAACAGGCACCATCGTCGCCGCACGCGGGAGACACGGAGGTGGGCCGGCTAGAGGATCCGCTCGTGGGCGGCGGCGTAGATGGTCGGGACCGTCGGCCGGAAGCCGAGCTCGTGGGCGAGGGACGGATCCATGCGGCCGGCCCAGGGATCGGTGAGAGGCTCGGCCGATCCCTCGAGCGGGTCCCCGGCGAGCTCGGCCATCTCGTAGACGGTCACCGGTCGGTCGTCGGCGACGTTGACGATCCGGCCGTCCATGGTCCCGTCCAGCGCGATCGCGACCGCGCTCATCACGTCGCGGTGATGGGCGACCGAGTAGGTGTGCGCGGGGTGCAGGCCGAGGCGCGGCGCCATCCTCGGGATCATCTCGAGGTGCCCGTCGCCGTCGCCGTAGACGAACGGCAGGCGCAGGATGGACCAGTTCAGCCCGCTGCCGCGCAGCAGCTCCTCGGCGGCCAGCTTGCTCGCCGGGTAGGCGGCGCCGGGGTCGCAGCGGTCGCCCTCGCGGCCCGGCCGCGCCTGATCGTGGTCGTAGACGTTGCCGGTGCTCGCCATCACGAGGCGGGCGGCAGGGGCGCCCGCCTCGGCGGCGGCGATCAGGTTCCGCGTGCCGTCGAGGTTGGCCCGCCAGATCGCGTCCTCGTCCTCGGTGCGAAAGAGCGCCGCCAGGTGGACGATCGCCTCGACGCCGTCGAGTGCCGCCGGGAGCGAGTCGGGGACGTCGAGGTCACCGCGGATCGGGGTCGCGCCCGCCGGCAGGTCGACCTCGCGGCGGACGAGTGCGTGACAGTCGAAGCCCGCCGCGAGGAGCCGGGGCAGGAGCCGCGAGCCGACCAGCCCGGTGGCGCCGGTGAGCAGTAGCTTGGTCATATGTTCCTTTCGGCTGATCATCAGTGTTACTGACGATCAGCGTAGCAGTAGGATCTGGGGCGTGATCCGAGACCGAGACCTCCCCGCGGCGGTGAACAGCCGCCTCAGCTACCTGCTCAAGCGGGCGGGACTGGAGCTCGCCGAGCTGAATGACGAGGCCCTCGCTCCGCTCGGCCTCAGCCATGCCGAGCACACCGTCCTGCTCTCGATCGACGCCGGCGAACCGCGGTCCCAGCAGCAGACGGGGCGCCGCATCGGCGTCGACCGGACCACGATGGTGGCGCTGATCGACGGCCTCGAAGACAAGGGCCTGGTCGCGCGCCGCCCCGATGACGCGGACCGCCGCCGCAACGTGGTCGAGCTGACCTCGAAGGGCCGCGCGACCCTTCGTCGCGCGACCAAAGCCGGCGACAAGGCCGAGGCGCGACTCCTGGCCGGGCTCGACGACGCGGAGGCCGCCCAGTTGCGAAGCCTCCTGCGCCGCGTCGCCGCCGACTCCGACCGCCTGCATCCTCCGAGCGGCTAGGCCGTCCCGTCCCGCGACCCAGCGGTGGGGGACTCCGGCGGGGACCCGGACGATCTCATGCGAGCCAGTGAGTTGGGACCTCCTCGCGCTTCGTCCTCGATCCGTCAGGCCTCGCCGGCGCGCTCGTAGGTGAGGTGGGCGAGGCCGTTCCCGATGGTCTTCGCCTGGATCAGGCGCAGGGGTCGCTTGTCGGTGGTCTCGCCGAACAGGCGCTCGCCCGCGCCGAGCACGACCGGGAAGATGGTCAGCCGCAGCTCGTCGACCAGGTCGTGCTCCATCAGCGTGCGCACGAGAGGGCGGCTGGCGTAGACGACGATCTCCCCCTCGATCTGTTGCTTGAGGTTCGAGACCTCGCCGACGACCTCGCCCTTCAGCACGGTCGCGTTGGTCCAGATCGGCTCCTCGAGGGTCGAGGACACGACGTACTTGGGCAGGCGGTTCAAGCTGTCCACCCACTCGCCGCTCTGGGTCGGCGACCGCAGACCGAAGTACTCGTCGCTGCGCCGGCCCATCAGCAGGGCATCGGCGCCGCGTGCCTCGGCAAGCTCGAGCTCCGCCCAGGCCTCGAAGTCCTCGCCGATGAACCCTTGGAACCAGCCGCCGTGCCGGAACCCTCCCTCGCCGCTCGGGTCCTCGACGACGCCGTCGAGCGACATGTTCTGAGCGACCACGATCTTTCCCATTTTCGTTCTCCTTGCCTTGCGTTTGTGATGTCTCGTGGGTCGAGGCGTCCGCGGCGAGGGAAATCGGGCGACGAATTTCAGGGCCCGCCGGCGTCACTACCGGTGATGCGAGCGAAAGGAACACCCGGTGCGAGGATGCGAGCGTGAGCGACCAGGCCCTGGAGCGTGCGCGCGCCGGCGAGGAGGACGCGTTCAGCGAGCTGACCGACCCGTACCGGCATGAGCTCGAGGTGCACATCTACCGGATCGTCGGGTCGGTCCACGACGCCGAGGATCTGCTTCAGGAGACCCTCGTCGCCGCGTGGCGCGGGCTCGACGGGTTCGAGGGACGTGCGTCGGTCCGCGCCTGGCTCTACCGGATCGCGACCAACCGCTCCCTCGACGCGCTCCGGGCGACCCGACGCCGGCCCGAGGACCTGCAGCCGATGACCGAGAGGCCCGAGCCCACGCGGTACGGCGAGGCGATCTGGCTGGAGCCCTTCCCCGACGTCCTGCTGGAGGGGATCCCGGACCAGGCTCCCGGGCCGGA
>Ga0207658_10003325_pt1 | contig 11413 bp, 13 predicted proteins | sample KBSS33metaG_FD_184322 | JGI IMG/M metagenome (GOLD analysis project Ga0207658, IMG submission 184322) | Switchgrass rhizosphere microbial communities from Kellogg Biological Station, Michigan, USA - KBS S3-3 metaG (SPAdes) (version 2) | ecosystem: Host-associated > Plants > Roots > Rhizosphere...
TGACAGTCACGGTACGCGAGCAACGCTCACGTACCGTGACTCACGCGCCTGGTGGCCGACAATTGTTGGTGTCGAGCACTTTTCGTGCTTCTACGTCGACTTGTTAGCCGCCAAGAGCGCGTCGCTGTATGTGACCAGCGCTGCTGACGAGTGAGTTTGGCGGAACATCGGTTGCCACGACCGCGCCCGCGGCAACGACCGATCCCGAGCCGATCGTGACACCGGGAGCGATAGTCGCATTGGCCCCGATCCACACATTCGTCCCAACATCGATCGGGGAGACCGTAATCCCGTCGAACCGGGCCGCCGGTTCAACGGGATGGCCGGCGGTACAGAGCGAAACGCCTGGCCCGATCATTGTGCTGTCTCCGATTGCGATGCCCCCGAGGTCATAAAACGAGCAATTCTGGTTGACGAACACATGGTTGCCCAGACGCAAGTTGAGGCCGTAGTCGCAATAAAATGGCGGATAGATCGTGGTGGTCTCAGGCAGCGACTGTCCCAGTATTTCCTTCAGCAACGAGTTGCGGCCATCCACGTCCGAGTGCCGTAGAACGTTCAGCTGCGATGTCAGGTCCATGACAAGCTGGACCCGTTCCACCACGTAGCGCGACTCGTCGGTACCTCTGGGGATCAGCCGCGCCGAGTTCTTCTTCATATCTCGATCCTGGCATCGACCGCGGGGCATCGCATATGGCGACGCGCCTCATTGCCAAACTTGGCAACGCGGTTCGATGGTGGCAAGCGGAAAGCGCTACACGGCAACCGAAATCAATGGCAGGACTGGTAGCTCAGCGCGGACGCTCAGACCAACGGCTCGGGCGTGAAGGTGACGTCGACTCCGCCTACGGTCATCGTCACCTGACCTTCGATCACCATCACCTGTGCCGAGACCCGTCGGTCGACACTCTGGGCCAGTTGCTGCACGGCTGCGTGTGGTATCTGCACCACCGACAGGTTCGACAGCCCCGCTACTTTGGGGCCGACGGTGCGCCACCAGGTGGCCACGCCCGCGGCGAACGGGAAGAGCAGCACCTGGTCGGCCTGGCTGGCCGCCTTGCCCAAGACCCGTTCGTCGGGCTGGCCGACGTTGATCCACTCCAGGATCCGGCCTGTGTAGTCGGCGAGCCGCAAGTCAGGTACGCCAGGGGTGGACAGGCCCGCCCCGAACGCCAACTCACCATCGACCTCATTGAGCCGATGTGCGCGCAGCCCAAAAGCCAACAAGCGCACCACCATCCGCTCATCAGTCTCACTGGGATGCCGGGCCACGGTCAGCGCGTGATCGGCGTAGTAACCGTGATCGACATCGGAGACGCCGAGTTCGACTTTGAAGACTGTTGCAGAAAGGGCCACGTAATAGTGTCCACCAAGGTGACGCCCGCCGAGCAGTCGGGCCGCGTTGAGTGGTCTGGCCGCCGAGCCGGCCATCGGTTCGAGTCGCCGCCGATAGGCCACGGACTGAGCACTCTCCGACGATGGTCTGTGCAAGATCAACTGGGGCGCAGCGTTGCGCGGAGAGTTCTTTCGCGGAATTACCACGGTTGACTCACTGCCGTAATGCCGCGTTGGCACGGTCGACATTCATGCCGCGAGTGTTGTCGAGCCTGGCCATGGTGCGTTTCACCGCGACCTACGCGGTGGTGCTGCTGGTCGTCGCCACCACCTTGGTGGCACAGGGCCCGCAGGTACAGGGCCGTGTGATCGACCACTTGAGCACCAACCTGCACAACCTGGCTCGCGGTCAGCTGGGCACCCTGATCGGCAGTGCCTTCGTCACCGCCGACAATGACATCTATGCCTGGCTGCCCGGGCTGGTATGCCTGCTCGCTCTGGGCGAATTGCTCTGGCGCGGAAAGGGTGTGGTAGTCGCATTCACACTCGGCCACGTCGGGGCAACCCTGATCGTCGCCGCCGCGCTGGCCATCGCGGTTCAGGCGGGTTGGCTACCGGCGTCGATCGCTGACGCCAGCGACGTCGGCATCAGCTACGGCGCGGCTGCCGTACTGGGCGCTCTAACCGCCGCAATGCCCGCCTCGTGGCGGCTACCTTGGGTCAGTTTCTGGCTTGCGAACGCCTTCGGGGTCGCGACCGCATCGGAGAGTTTCGACTTCAGCGCTGCCGGACATGTCACCGCCTTGACGCTGGGGGCGGTGCTGTCCACCCAATTACGCACGCCCGCGCAGTGGACACCGCCGCGGCTGTTGCTGCTGGCGGGCGGGGTGGCATTTGGCTACAACGTCTTGATCGGGTTCGGGGTAACGTGCGCTCCGGCTATCGGATTCGCTGCAGCGCTGATCGCGCTCGTTGCGAGCTTGGTGCTCCGCAGATGGCGAAGTCGTAATGTCGGTTCGTGGAAGCGGTCGCCGAAAATGACACAGCTGGGGCTTATTTCATCGAACGGCGTGGCACTGAGGTTACCGAGACCGCACTCGACGTCCGACGGGTTGCAGAGCTAAACACCCGGCCGTTGCGGCCAAACAGGGCGTCTGTCCGCTCAGACTGGGGTGTTTTTTCGCTGCCAGCGTCTTACGTGATCGTTCGTGCTCACCCGGTCCTGACGGGTTTGGGCTTCGGTGTGGACCACTCGGTCACCGGGGCGTGGGGCCAATCTGAATCCGGCGTAGACGACTCGACGTTCGGCGCTCACCGGGGGACAGCTGCGATGGATCGTGCAGGTGCAGTGCACGGTGATGTCCCCAGTCGTGGTGGGCAGGTCGAGGTTGGGAAGGTCGAGACGGCCGTGGAGGTTGGGATCGATGTTGGCTCGGTGCGATCCGGGCACCACACCGATCTGCCCGTTGTCCGGCCCTGCTCCGGTTACCGAGATCCCCACGACCAGTGAGCAGCAGGTTCGGCTGTGGTTGCCCGGTGTGCAGTCCTTGTGCCAATCCAGGTCCGAAATACCTTCCACGACACCAACTTTCTTGAGTAGACCCGCGGCGATATCGCCGTGTTGAGGATCGGCTGTCTCCATCTCGTCGTCGGTGATCTGCCCGATCGAGAGGTAACGCTCGTCGCGCAGCAGGTCGCGTAACGCTGCGGAGTTCTCGTTGAACGCCAAGATTCTCGCCGGATACCATTGGTCGTCTGTGGTTCGCGCCCACCACGAGCTCCCGTCTTCGCGGTGCGCGGCTGCCATCGCCGTATCCAGATCGGCGGATACCGCCGCCATCTCGTCTGCGGTGAAAACCTGGCGCAGATGCAGGTACCCGGTTTGCGCGAGGAAGTGGCCGAGCACTTGGGGATCCTCGTCGACCCGGAAACTCTGCCGCGGATCCATCGGTGCTCCCGACCGGTCGGTGAATGCGATGCTGCCCGGCCGGTATACAGGTCGCGCATCGAGTAGGCACCGCAATACCGGTTCCCAGGACAAGAACTGTGCAACTGTTCCCTTGGTGACGGTGCCGCGCCCTGATACGGTCAGCCACACCGTCGACACCACGTCCTGCATCAGGTCGGAGAACCCGGCGCGATCGGTGCGAACGACCAAGGCGTCACCGGTAGCGCTCTGCACTCGCAGCCGTCCGTCGGAGCCGACGTCGAAAGTGATGGGCTGTCCGTCGACCTCCAGCGTCAAGGGCGCCAACCCCGCAACCGAGGCAGCTGTACCGGCTTGGCCAGCGCGGGCTTCGAGGGCTGCGGCCAGGTGTCCGGCGCGAAACGCATCGACGTCGAGCTCGACAGCATCGCCCCGGTTGCGGGTTCGTAGGTCAATCGACGGCATGGTCGTTCTCCTTGGTGAGTGGTTGATCAGTGATGAAGGCGGATAGCAGCGTCCGCACTCCGGTTGGCGTGTCCGGGATTTCGGGGGCGTCCGGGTCGAGCAGGTGCTGGTTCTGCAGGCCGCCCCACGCGGCCAGCACCAGGGCGGCTGCGGTCGATGGGTGCACACCAGCTCGTAGTCGGCCCGACTGGCGGATGTCCTCGAACCCGTCCGTCAGTGCTGCTTGCAACCGCCGGTTCCGGCGCACCAGGTGCTCATGTGCCGGATGCTCCGGGTCGGTCGCCTCGACGCTGAGCCGGAGCATCAACTCGGCGAAGCGTAACGACGCATCATCGCCTGTCGCGAGCACCGCATCCAACGCGCCGAACAGGTCGTCGTGCGGCTCGGCAACTTCCTGTGCGGATTGCTCCTGCTCGTCGAGCAACACCTCCAAAAGCACCTTCTTGCTCGGGAAGTGATGCAACACAGTGGTTTCCGGCACGCCACAGCGCTGGGCCACAGCGCGCAGCGACCCGTTGTTGTATCCCGCGCAAGCGAAGACTTCCAAGGCGGCTGCCAGGATCTGCCGGCGGCGTTGTGCTGATTTCGCATACTGACCGCGCGCGCCAGGCTGCACCGGCGATGACGATCCCGAATCGGCTGTCACAAAACTCGAATATACACTCGGTTTTCATGACGACACACTTGGTGCCGCCTCACCCCCAACCCGTACGGACTCGCGATGTCGTGCTCTACGCCGTGACGATTTACGGACTGCAACTCACGGTGATGCTTCCTGCACTGTTCAGCCTGGCCGTCAAAATCGCCCTGCTGAACCCCGACGGCAAAGACGTCACGTTGGGATTGACTGCGGGCCTGTCGAGCCTGTTCGGCTTGGTCACGCTGCCTGTGGCCGGTGCCATGAGCGATCACTGCAGGTCCCGGTGGGGCAGACGTCGGCCGTTCCTGGTGGTCGGTATCGGCCTGATCGCAGCGGGTTCTACCGTCATTGCCGTCGCCGGTTCACTGGTTTTCTTGGGTCTCGGTTCGGCGGTGACTGCGGTAGGCGGTGCCTGCGTCACGGCGGCCGTCGCGCCGTTCATCGTGGACCTGGTACCCACCCAACAGCGGGGCCGAGTGGGCGCGGTCGGCGGGGTAGCCACCCAACTCGCCGGCGTTTCCTCACCACTGCTGGGGGCATTGCTTGTCAACAACCTGCTGGCTCTGTTTCTGACGCCGGTCGCGGTGCTGGCGGTGTGTGGGCTCGCGTATCTGATCGCCGTTCCCGACCCGCAGACACGTGCTACAACCCAGCGGTCTGCGGCGCGGCCGCCAGCAATGCTGGCGAGCATCGCGCCGCTGCGACAGAACCGCGACCTAGGCTGGCTTCTGATTGCGAAAGTCCTCGTGCAAACCGGGCTCAGCACCTTCGCCACCTACCAGCTCTATTTCGTTCTCGACCGGTTCGGATTCACCCCCCAACAAGCCGCCGGTCGACTCGCTCTCGTTGGCGCGCTCGGTGTCCTGGTGGCCACCTCGTCAGCAATCCTCGCCGGAATCCACTCCGACCGCACCGGGCGACGCAAACCCCTCGTCTACCTCGGCGCCATCTGCGTATCTGCGGGACTGACGCTGACCGCACTGACGTCCACCGTCACTGGCTACGGGATCGGCGCTGTCATCGTCCTGCTCGGCGTCGGAGTGTTCGGCTCAGTCGACCTCGCTCTCTACAGCGACCTCATTCCCGCCGGCAACGACACCAGCACCCTGCTCAGCCTGTTCCAACTAGCTGGCGGCCTGCCCGCCGCTCTAGCGCCACTCATCAGTCCGGCAGTGCTGTCGCTCGGCGGTGACCAGCGGTACACCATCCTCTTTCTCTGCGCCGCCGGCGCCGCATTCGGTGCCGCGCTGGTTACCAGCCTCGTCGCAGAAGAATCACGTTGAGCTCGAAGCTGATGCTGTCCATAAACCGTTGGAGTCGAGGCACTTTCGTCAAATCGCCCCGGCGGTACTGCAGATGAGGGACAACGAGCACATCGGTGATTGATCGTTTGAACACGGCTGATCGCGCTCCTTATGCGCTTGGCGCTCCACCAACGGGGAAGCCACACTCTGTTGCACCGCAAGACAATTCCGCCCCTTTCGTCGACGAGCGGGCCGGAGGTCTTGGCGACCAAAAGTGACATCGGTTGCAGTACGCGCGGTAGAGCAGCAGGACGAACACGGTGAATCCACCGAGATTCAGAGTGGTGTGCCCAATTAGCGCGGCCCTGCGCTTAATCGGCTCGCAGGAATTAAAGGGTCCTCGTCAGTATCAACGCTGCTTCGTTGTAGGGGAACAAGCGATAGATAAGTCGGGGTGCTGGTGTGATGAGGGGTACGGCCTCGTTCTTGCTGACCACCCTCGGATTGCCCACTACGACACCTTTGCCCCTCCGGTGCAGCACTGTCGGACCGCCGGCCAACACGTTTTGAAGCCAGTCCGATTCAGGTCCGTAGCCGATGAGAATGGCGAAGCCATCGCGGGTCTTGAATACCAACAGGGGCGTTTGATAGCGACGGCCTGACTTCCGTCCGGTGTGCTCAAGCGTGCCCAGGCATGGAAGCCAAGGGGTCACCGAGCGAGCCACCGGATTAGTGATGCGGCGGTTGAATTGTGCGACAGCACGAGGCACCCGCATGAGATTCCTTTCTCAACAATGTTCAGCGGCAGGCCGATACGTGGCGATCGGACTAGGCCCGGGCGCGACCGCCATACCGTCGGAGTGAGGTGGTGCGCCGGTGAGCCGTCACATCTGTCACCGTCTCACGGCAAGTACACCAACCGGCCCAGAACGGTGGCGATGACAACGGTACTGAGAAACACTGCCTTGATCGAAGTGGACCACGGCCAGTTGTGCGGTCGAGGTCAACAACAAGAGGTCAGGCGCTGATTCACCTGATGCGATACACATTGGTTTACCTGACATAATGTACCTTATCGGCGTTTGGCTTTTGACTGGTCCGAGTTGGCGGCGACGGGATTGGCGCGAGTTTCTTCCATCGCCTCATCTCGTCGAGCCATACCCCGCCTGCGGTCCACCCGCGGCCTGTCGCGCTCGTATGGCAGCCGCACGCCCGACACAGCCAACCAGGCGCAGCTCCACGCCGAACGGAATGTGGCAACTACGCAACGAGGCCTCGGTGCGCGCAGAGGTGCTCGGGCCACCCATGCGGGGCGACACCCTGTCGAGCTCGCAGGCCGCCTCGACTACGCCGATTCGTCACAGTGACGTTTTATGTACACCCAGCCACGCGTGCGAGTGTCGCTTGCAGCGCGCAACTTTTCGATCCACAGCGGCGGCCCGTCACTCAAGCGCCCCAAAGCATCAGCGGGTCCAGCGCCGGCAGTTGCACGACATGCAGACCGGATTAGACATCAGCCGTCCTCCCCTGCCGTCCGAGCCACCCCATCATTATTCGTCACTGTGACGAATAATGATGGGGGCCAACTAGTTTCAACCCTCATGGATACGGAATGATCAAGCCGTGACCGACGTGCTCGCCGACCCCGTCAACGCCGCACTCGACGGCCCGCACGTCCGGTTCCGTGAGGTCAGCGGACGAATCCGACGATATCGCTCCGACGTCTCGGTGTTCTATGGCCACCCGCGTGAACTGACAGACGAGGACTACGATCACGTCGCCCGTCTTGCCGGGCACACCAAGATCGCACTGCTTCGCGACCGCGCTACGCCACTGCCCACTGGGTGGTCAGTCGTCGAGACGTTTGGGTTGGTCCAATATGAGGGCAGCGCAGTCGAAACCGCCTCCGACCCTCACGCAGTAACACTGACGGCGGCCGACGTGCCCGAGATGACAGCCCTCGTCGAGCGGACCAAACCGGGACCGTTCCTCCCCCGGACCATCGAACTCGGCACCTACCTCGGCGTCCGCGATGCCAACGGTTCGCTCGTCGCGATGGCCGGCGAGCGGATGCGGCCGACCGGTTATACCGAAATCAGCGCAGTATGCACCGCACCCGAAGCCCGCGGACAGGGCCTGGCATCCCGTCTGATCCGCGCGGTCGCCCAGGGTATTCGTGATCGCGGCGAAACTCCGTTCCTTCACACGTCCGACGACAACCCGGCTCAGAAGCTCTACGCGGCAATGGGTTTCAAGCTGACGCGTTCAGTCCCGCTCGAGATCGTCCGCGCTCCCTGACGCGAGACCGCTCACCTATCGCCCGAGTTCGCCGCGCCTTACGTCTCCACGACTTTGAACATTGACCAGTTTCAACTGAACAGTTTAGACTGTATATATGGGCCGGGTGAGCGAATCCGCATCTACCGCCGCACGCGATCTCCGCGTGACATTCAGCCGACTGCGGCGTCGCCTGAGGCAGTTCGCCGCCGCGGATGACCTGACACCATCTCAGACCGCCGTGTTGCTGCGGCTGGCCAAGGACGGCCCGTCCTCGACCAGCCAACTCGCGGGCGCAGAACGGGTCCGCCCGCAATCGATGGCGACCACGGTGGCCAGCCTGGACCAGCATGGCCTCGTAGCGCGGGCCCCGGACCCCACCGACGGACGGCGGCAGCTCATCACCCTCACCGCGCAGGGTCGCCGCCGTGCGGAGATCGACCGCCAGGCGCGAGAGGGCTGGCTGGCGCGCGCATTCGAAGACCGCTATACCGAGGCCGAACGTCTTGCTGTCATCGACGCACTGGCGCTGCTCGATCGCCTATTCGCCGACGAAAGGAATTGAAGAGCAATGAAACTGGGTATTCACTACATCGACTTCCTACCCGGCGACGCAACGCAACTCCAGCCGACGTTGGCCGCCACTGCGACCGCCGCAGAGGACGCCGGCTTTGCGCTGTTCACACTGGCTGACCACTTCTTCCAAATGGAGAACATCGGAAATGCCGCCGACCCGTTTCTCGAGTGCTACACGACACTGGGATATCTCGCCGGGATCACTGAGCGAATGAGCCTCTCCACGTTGGTGACCGGCGTGACCTACCGCCACCCCGGCGTGCTCGCGAAGACGATGACGACCTTGGACGTGCTGTCCCAGGGGCGGTCGCTCTTCGGCCTCGGTGCGGCCTGGTACGACCGCGAGCACCGCGGGCTCGGCATCCCGTACCCCTCGTTGTCCGAGCGGTTCGAGATGCTTGAGGAGACGCTGCAGATCTGCCTGCAGATGTGGAGCGATGACAATGGGCCCTTCGAGGGCAAGCACTTTCAGCTGGACGAGACCTGTGCTCCCCGCCACCGGTGCGGCGCCCGCCGATCCTCATCGGCGGTTCCGGTGAGCGTAAAACGCTTCGGCTCGTCGCGCAGTACGCCGACGTGTGGAACAGCACGGGACCGCTGGACAAGATGCCCCACAAACTCGAGGTGCTGCGCCGCCACTGCGACAGCGTTGGCCGCGATCCCGCCACGATTCAGTTGACCGCGGGATCATTCGCCGATCCATTGGCAGACGTCGACGAGTTCCTTCGCACGCTCGATCGGTGGGCCGAACTTGGCTTCGACCTCATCATGACCGGTCCATTGCCCGGTAACCCCGACCCTGCCGGCTGGGTCAGTCGACTCGGCGACGAGGTGATTCCCCGCCTCGCGGACTAGCTGCCGAGACCGTCGGCCATCACGGCATCGGGATCCGCGGCGGCGCCGGAATGGCCGGCGGCGCCGGGATCGCCGGCGGCGCCGGAATAGCGGGCGGGGCGGGCATTGCCGGTGGCGACGGCATCATCGGCGGCGACGGCATCATCGGCGCACCTGGCACAGTCGCGGGCATCTGCGGTCCGGGCGATTCAGTGACCGTGGTGCCCACCGTCGGTTCGACTGACGTCGGAATGACTGTGGCCGTCGATGTTTCGGTGGTCGACGTCGTCGTGGTGACCGATGTCGTAGTTTTGTCGTTCGAGGCTTTGTCGCCACACGCGGTGAGGCCGAACACGGCCAGCACCAATGCGCCGGCGCACACCGTCAGCCAGCCTGGGAACAGGAGGTTCGGGTTGGTAGGCATGGCGCAACCACTTTCTTCCGACAGTGTCGTGGCAAGGAATACCGGCCTCGGCCCGGCTCAAACTCCGTGAACAGCCAGCACGTACTGATCCCAACCCGAGGGCCAAAATCAGGTGGAGGCGCTCGCATCGGACCGACCGCGAACCGCTAGCGACGACGCCGCGACGACGATTCCGAGAATCGCGACAGGAATCGACCAGGTGCGGCGGCCTGACAGCTCCGATTCACACAGTGCGACGTAATCGGTATGCGGGACAATTTCGTTGAGGATGGGTACGCCCGCGACGCTCGAAGCGTTCGCCGAGCGGGCCTCGTCCAGATCCTGGAACAGTCCGCTCCCGCAGCCGATTTCCTTGCCGTCATTGGTCGAAGCCGAAAGAGGTGCCAGGAGGCCTATCGCGCCGACGAGTAGCAGGATGACGCCGCCGAGCAAGATCATTCGCCGAACTGACATGGTGGCTCCTTTGCCGTGGTGCTGACTGTTATTGACGCCAAATGCCAGTTGGCTCAAGACTTCTTCGACGGGATGACGATCACGACTATCAGCGTCAGGATCGAGAAGAACAGCCCGAGGATGCCCCAGCCGATAGCGCTTCGGCCCTTCGTGCCGGCGATCACCGCGCAGATGATCGCAGCGATGACGCTGCCGATCGCGACGAAGATCCCCTTGATGCCCCGCAGGATGAATCCGGCTGCTTCGGGCTGACTTTGTAACGCGAATACCAGTTCGTGGACCATTTCGATTCCTCCCACTGGGTGACGCGCCGACGGCATCAGCTAACCCACCTATTCCCTGTCGTCGGTCATTCCAAACGTCGCCATCCCGCCGATGTCCCGGCGTTTGAAGAAACCGGAATAGATACGGGGTCAACAGCGTTGGCTACCCCCGTGTACGCATTTGGTGTCGGAAACGCGACGGTCACGCAGCTTACGGAGTTGGATGTCTGGCCCATCGCGCCTCCGCTCTGGTATCCCGCTATCAGCGACTCACAGCTGGGTGTCGCCAAGCTGTTCGCACCGTCGGCCATCACCGATGACGGCGACACGATGCTATTTGCGATTCATAACTACGTCATCGAGATCGACGGCAGTGTGATCGTCATCGACACTTGCTCCGGCAATCACAAGAACCGGCCGTACTTTGCGGACCTTCACATGCTCGACACCGATTATCTGAACCGACTTTCGCGGGCGGGGTTCGATCCCACCGACGTCGACATCGTCATCAATACCCACCTGCACCTGGACCACTGCGGATGGAACACCCGTCTGGTCGACGGCGTATGGGCGCCGACCTTCCCGAATGCCACCTACTTGTTTCACGGTGCTGAGCTCGAATACCTGCACGCACAATGGAAGTCAGCCCCTGCGGGGCAATGGCGGAACGACGCGGGCTGGGTTTACCAGGACAGCGTGTTACCCATACTGCAGAGCGGCGCACACCGCGATGTCAGCGCAGGCGACATCATTCATTCGAGCGGCGGCACACAGATCAGTGCGGTCGACGCGGCGGGACACACGCCCGGACATCTCGCTGTCGAGATCGCCAGTCCCGGAGGCGGTCTACTCATCGTCGGCGACGCCTTGCACCACCCCGTCCAGGCGCTCTATCCCGACCTCGTGTTCGTCGCCGACCACAACCCACAGCAGGCGATCGACACGCGCCGCGCCATCCTCGAGCGCAGCGCCGAC
>Ga0207658_10003330_pt1 | contig 11405 bp, 9 predicted proteins | sample KBSS33metaG_FD_184322 | JGI IMG/M metagenome (GOLD analysis project Ga0207658, IMG submission 184322) | Switchgrass rhizosphere microbial communities from Kellogg Biological Station, Michigan, USA - KBS S3-3 metaG (SPAdes) (version 2) | ecosystem: Host-associated > Plants > Roots > Rhizosphere >...
CTTCCGCATGACGAGGTGCGCGATATTCTGAAGCGCTACAACCGGCTCGAAGGCCCCGCGAAATGACCGACCTGCCGCGCGTCACATACTCGAACACCGGGGAGGATTTCTCCGGCGTTCACGCGCATCTCGACGCGATCATGCCCGACGCCGAGGTGCGGCTGCTGGGCCAGGCCCGCCCGGCGCTGGTGGGCGGCAAGGATCGGGCCGAGGGCGAGGTGCTGATCGCGCGCAGCCCGATCGACCGCGACATCGTCCTCGGTGAGTTTCCGCGGGCCGATCCCGCGCTGGTCGATGCGGCGGTGAAGGCCGCAAGCAGTGCGGCGCCTAACTGGGACGAGCTGGGCTGGCCGAAACGCGTCGAGATCCTGCGCGCCGGCGCGGACGTCATCGAACACCGCAAGTGGGACATTGCGATCGCCTGCCTGATCGAGGTCGGCAAGTCGCGGCTCGAGGCGGTCGGCGAGGTCGAAGAAGCGATCGACCTCGTCCGCCATTATTGCGACGAGATGGAGCGCACCGACGGCTATCGGCAGGAGATGCCGGGCGCGTCCGCCGCCGAGCAATGCAGCGTGGTGATGCGCCCTTATGGCGTGTTCGCGGTGATCGCGCCGTTCAACTTCCCGGTCGCGCTGTCGCTGGGGATGATATCGGCTGCGTTAGTCGCCGGGAACACCGTCGTGTTCAAGCCGAGCGACGCAGCGGGCTTGACCGGCCGGTTGGTGGTCGAAGCCTTGGTCGCTGGCGGGCTGCCGGACGGCGTGCTCAACCTCGTCCAGGGCGGCGAAGCGACGGGCAAGGCGTTGGTCGGCCATCCACTGGTCGCCGGTATTGCCTTCACCGGGTCGAACGCGGTCGGCATGACCATGCTGCGCCATGCCGCGGCGTCGACGGCAATGCGCCCGGTGCTGTGCGAAATGGGCGGCAAGAACCCGGTCTTCGTCACGACGAGCGCGGACCTGGGGGTCGCGGCATCAGGAGTCGCCCGTTCGGCGTTCGGCCTGTCGGGGCAGAAATGCAGTGCTGCCTCGAAAGCCTACGTAGCGCGCGCGGTGATGGACGATTTCCTGCAGGCGCTGAGGGAGACGACGAACAAACTGGTCGTCGGCGACCCGCGCAAGCAGAACGTGTTCATGGGTCCGGTGATCGATCAGGCCGCGGTCGGGCGATTTACCCAGGCTGCGAGCGACGCGGCGGGGTCGATCATCATCGGCGGCCAACGGCCATCCGGCGGCCTGTTCGACCGCGGGTCGTACGTCGAGCCGACCGTGGTCGTCGGACTGCCGGCCGATCACCGGCTCAACCGCGACGAACTGTTCCTGCCGTTCATCAGCGTCCTGCCGCTCGACGATCTCGACGCGGCGATTGCCGACGCCAACCGCAGCGAGTTCGGCCTGACCGCGGGCGTTTACACCCAGGACCAGGGCGAGCTCGACCGTTTCCTCAGCACCATCGAGGCCGGCGTGCTTTACGCCAACCGCGCGAGCGGGGCGACGACCGGCGCCTGGCCAGGCTTCCAGACCTTCTGCGGGTGGAAGGGCTCGGGCACGAGCGGGAAGGGTGGGCTTGGCAGCTGGTACGTTCCGCAATTCATGCGCGAACAGAGCCGCACCTTGTTCGGACGCCCATGAACAAGCTTTACGCCTCGCCCAAAGCCGCGCTCGACGGCCTGTTGCGCGATGGCATGACCATCATGTCGGGCGGCTTCGGCCTCTCGGGCAACCCCGAAAGCCTGATCCCGGAAATCATGGCCGCGGGGGTCAAGGACCTGACGGTCATTTCGAACAATGCCGGGGCCGACGGGTTCGGCCTGTGGCACCTCCTCAAATCGCGCCAGATCCGGAAGATGATCTCGTCCTATGTCGGTGAGAACAAATTGTTCGAGGAGCAATTTCTGTCGGGCGAACTCGAGCTCGAGTTCAATCCGCAGGGAACTTTGGCCGAACGCATTCGCGCAGGTGGTGCCGGCATTCCGGCGTTCTTCACTCGCACGGGGGTTGGCACGGTGGTCGCGGACGGCAAGCCGCTGGAGGAGTTCGACGGCGAGACTTATGTTCGCGAGCGGTGGCTTCGCGCCGACCTTGCGATCGTCAAGGCGTGGCGCGCGGATCCCGAGGGCAACCTCCAGTTCCGCAAGACCGCGCGCAACTTCAATCCGGTGATGGCGACAGCTGCGACGGTGACGGTGGTCGAGGTCGAAGAATTGGTGGATGTCGGGGCGATCGATCCCGACTGCGTTCACACACCGGGGATTTACGTCCAGCGCATCGTCCAAAGTACGATCAACGAGAAGCGCATCGAGTTTCGGACGGTACGCGAGCGGTGAGACCTATGCTCCTCCTTACGGCGCTCTTGTGGCTGGCCGCGCCGGCATTGGCGGAGCGCGAGCCGGTGCTCAAGCAAGTCGACCTGCCGCACTCTTATTATTGGCGCGAGCTCTACCTTCCGCAGCTGACGACGGGCCCGTCGGCCGCGAGCTTCACGCCCGACGGGAAGTCGCTGATCTACAGCATGAGCGGGTCGCTGTGGCGGCAGGCGATCGGATCGGATGAAGCGGTTGAATTGACCCATCCGCGCGCGGCCTATGATTACCAGCCGGATGTGGCGCGTGACGGGGCCAGCGTCGTGTTCAGCCGCTACGATGGTGGAGGAATCGAGCTGTGGCGGCTCGACCTCAAGAGCCGCCGTGAAACGGCACTGACCTCGGGCGGGGCGGTCAATGTCGAGCCGCGCCTGTCGCCCGACGGCAAGCGCATCGCCTGGGTGTCGACGCAGGGGACCGGTCACTTCAACCTGTTCATCGCCGACATTGGGTCAGGCGGTTTGAGCAACGCGCGTCCGCTGCTCGGCGAACGGCAGAGCAAGATCGCGCGCTATTATTATTCGACGTTCGATCACGCCATCAATCCATCCTGGTCGCCGGACGGCAAGCGCGTGTTCTACGTCACCAACAACGAAGTGGCGTGGGGCACCGGTGATATCTGGTCGGTCGCGGTCGATAATCCGGGCGACCGGCGCAAAGTGTCGAGCGAGGAGACCAGCTGGAGCGCGCGGCCCGAAGCCTCACCCGACGGCAAGCAATTGCTGTTCACGAGCTATCACGGGCGGCAATGGAAGCAGCTGTGGGTGACGACGCCGGACGCAAAGGCGCCGCTGCCGGTGACGTTCGGCGAGTATGACCGATGGAATGCGCGCTGGTCGCCGGACGGTGAGCGCATCGCGCTGATCAGCGACGAGCAAGGAAATACCAAGCTCGTCGTGCGCGATTTCGCCGGCGGCGCCGAAGTACCAGTCGTTGCGACGAAGCGGCGCTATCTGAGCCCTCAAGCCCGGCTGACAATCGATATCGGCACCCCGGCGCGCGTGACGGTTGTCGGCAGCGATGGCCGGGCCGTTGCCCCGGCGTCATCCTGGATGCATGCCGACGACGGGTTCGACCGCGCGCTGCAGTCTAGTGAAACCCATTATTTCCACTGTCCGTCGCGCTGCACCCTGGATGCGCCGGCGGGCGACGCGACGATCTGGGTCCAGCATGGTTTTGCTTACCTGCCGTGGCGGCAGACGGTGACGCTCGCCACAGGTGGCAACCAGACCGTCGATGTGAGGCTTCAACAGAACGATTTGCCCGCTTCATTCGGCACGTTCCGGAGCGCCGATCTTCACGTCCACATGAACTACGGCGGTCATTATCGGGCGACGCCCACAACAGTTGCGGCGCAGGCCCGCGCCGAGGACCTCAACGTCGTCTACAACCTCATCGTCAACAAGGAGGAGCGGGTCCCGGACATCAGTTACCCAGTCGGCGAAGACCCGGCGAGCGGCAACGGGGTGACCATCTTCCACAGCCAGGAATATCATACCAGCTACTGGGGGCACCTGGGCCTGCTCGGCCTGACCGATCACGTGCTGATCCCCGGCTTCTCGGCCTATCAGAACAGCCCGCTCGCAAGTCCCTATCCGGATAATGGCGCGGTCGCCGACCTGGCCCACGCGCAGGGCGCGCTGGTTGGTTACGTCCATCCGTTCGACACTGTGCCCGATCCTGCGAAGGACAAGACGCTCACCAACGAACTCCCGGCCGACGTCGCCAACGGCAAGGTCGATTATATCGAGATCGTCGGCTTCTCCGACCACAAGTCGACCGCCGCGGTGTGGTACAAATTGCTCAACCTCGGCTACCGGCTGCCGGCGGGCGCGGGCACCGACGCGATGACCAATTACGCGTCGCTGCGTGGGCCGGTCGGCATGAACCGGGTGTTCCTCGATACGCGCGGGAACGACAGCGCGGCCGGATATCTCGCGGCCCTCAAGGCCGGTCGAACGTTCGCCAGCAACGGCCCGCTGCTCGGGCTCGAAGTCGACGGCAGGCACCCTGGTGACACCGTGACGCGTAGCAGCCCGGGCGCGCTCCATTACCGCATTGCGTTCCGCTCACCCGTCGCGGTCGATCACCTCGAGCTGGTGCAGGACGGCAAGGTCGTCAAAGCGTTCGCGCTCGCCGGCGATCGCCGCAAGCTCGACGCAGCCGGTGAAATTCAGGCCGATTCTGCCGGCTGGGTCGTGCTGCGCGCGTGGAACGACCGGTCGGACCCGCAAGTGCTCGACCTTTATCCCTATGGGACGACCAGCCCGGTCTATCTGGATTTGCCGGGCGGGTTACGGCCCGACCCCGCGGACGCGGCTTATTTCGTTGCCTGGCTCGACCGGACGATCGCCGACGCGAGCGCCCGCAACGATTACCGCACCGCGCGCGAACGCGAGGCAATCTTCGCCTACCTGCGCAAGGCCCGCGACCATTTCCACGGGCTCGCCGGCCCGCACCGCTGATCGCGGAGATGTGCCCATTTCGGACGAATAGGAGACGCCCGGTTTACTGATGGGCGTCTAGGTCGCCGGCCTGCAACATGGCGGAGGGCAGGGACCTGGCGGGCCTGCGGACACGATGAACTCGACCAACTCAATCGATCACCGAATGGCACTGCTGCGCGCGCGCTTTTGCTCGACGCTGAACGATCGGATCAAGGCGCTGCTCGACGCCTTCGATCGCGGCGATCTGGCGGTCGCGCACGCGGTTGCGCACGCAATCGCGGGAAGCGCCGGGCTGTTCGGATTCGCGGCGCTTTCCGAGCAGGCACAGGTCGTGAGCGAACATTGTGCCAGCGGAAACAAAGCCGCAGCAATTTCGGCGGCGCGGGCGCTTGGTGCGTCTTCAGCTGGCGTCCTGTCGAAAGCGGCCTGATGGCCAGGATCCTTATTGCCGAGGACGATCCGCTCACGGCCGAGGGGATCAAGCTCCTGCTGTCCGCATCGCTACATCAGGTGGTGGCCGCCTTGTCCGACGGCCACGCCGTGCTCGAACAATTGCCGGCACTTCGGCCTGATCTCGTGGTGCTCGACTTCGATATGCCGCACCGCACCGGACTCGACGTATTGCGGACCTTGCGCGAGCGCGGGGACAAGCGCCCGGTCATTCTGTTGACCGGGAGCATGTCGGACAAGCGCATCCACGAAGCGCTGCAACTCGGTCTCAACGGATTGGTGGTCAAGGCGCTCGCGCCGCAGCATTTGTTGACCTGCGTCGACGCCGTGCTTTCCGGCCGTCGCTGGATCGATCACGAGGTGCTCCACCGCGTGATGGACATCAGTCTGTCCGGCGATGACGCCGATGACCCTCTCGCCCGGTTGAGCAAGCGTGAGCGCGCGATCGTCGCGCTGCTGTTGAAGGGCATGCGTAACAAGGAGATCGCGGGGGAACTCGGGATCGGCGAAGGAACGGTGAAGGTCCACCTTCACAACAGCTTCGAGAAGCTCGGCGTTACGAGCCGGACGGGGCTTGCGCTGCTTGCCGCGCGGTCGGCCTGATGCGACCTTCCTATATCCTTTGGCAGAGGCCCGTCTTTACCCAAAGCGCATCACGATTTCGATTTTCGGCCAATGGTTTAACCGACGGCCAACTGTCAATTTCTGCTCATCAGCAACGCATGGATGAGAAGGAATTGAACATGAACAAGACCCTTATTGCAGTAGCGCTTTCAGCCTCGTTTCTTTCGTCGACCCCGGCCCTGGCCGACCAGGTCACTGGCACCGTCAACGTTTCCGGCACGGTCGCCGGCCGCTGCTCGGTCATTGAATCGGGTGCCGAAAAGACGTCGTTCAGCGGCAACATCGACCTCGGCAAGCTTGACCAGTTCGACGGCACGATCCGTCCCGAGCTGACCAGCTCGAGCTCGACCAGCCCGGCCGATGCCAAGAAGGTTGTCGCCCGCGTCGTCTGCACCAGCGCCAATCCGACGATCGGCGTGAGCGCGACCAAGCTCGCCATCGCCAATGCGGCCGATCCGGCGACCGGTTATGCCAACGTCATCGATTATGTCGCTGCGCTGCGCGTCAAGACGGCGTCCAGCACGACCCCGCTGGTTGAGGTCAAGTACGACACGCTGAGCGACACGGCCGCGGTTACCGCCAAGCTCGGTTCGCGGATCGCCGGCGGCACGGACAACAACGTCGAAGTCAACGTTTCGAGCCTGCGCACCAAGGGCGGCGCTGGAAACGTCCTGACCGAAGGCAGCTACAGCAGCGTGGTCAGCCTTTCGATCGCGCCGACCATCTAACCCGACCCCATCGAACCGGGAGGCCTCGCGCCTCCCGGTTCATCTCTTTTGAGGATTGCCCCGTCACGTGAATCGCCTCCTCCTCTTGATGCTCTGTTTCGCGTGGTCGGGCATCGCCCGGTCCGAGACCGTGCAGACGGCTTATGCCGGAGGAACCCCGGTCACCTTGACGATCCCCGTTACTGCCTCGATCGGCGGCCGCTGCGGTTTTGCCGACGGTTCATTGCCTGCGGGCAGTTTCAACAAAGACAATTTCGATCTCCAGGGCTTCAGCGCCGAGTTCGACTTTTCGCTCAACTGCAGCGGTCCTTCGCGCGTGGCGATCAGCTCGAGCAACGGCGGATTGCTTGCCAGCGCACCCGCGCCGTCGGGTTACGCCAACAAAGCCGACTATCAGGTCACCCTGAATCTCGCCGCCAATGACGGGTCCAAGGCCCAGGCCAGCTGCGCCGCGTCCTCGCTCCAAAGCGGAGGGACATGTTCTTTCGCCGGCAAGGCCAGCGCGACACAAGGACTCCAGCTCAACACAGCCGCGGTCAACCAATCCGGGTCTTACCTGAAGATTGCCGCCCCGGCGCAGGCGCTGACCAACGCCGTGCTGGTCGAAGGCAGTTACGCCGACGTCCTTACCGTCACTGTTAGTCCGGCCATTTGACCGCGTTTCGCCCCTCCAATTCGAACGGGAGAGTCCTCGTGCTTCGCAAAACCCGGAAGTTTGTTTGCGTCATCCTCGCGGCCCTCGCGGTCCTCTCGCACGCGGTCGCGACGGCGATGACGGTCCAGCCGGTCGTCCTCAATCTGTCGCCTGGCGGACGCTCGATGAGCGAGATCGTTACCGTCACCAACAGCTTCACCTACCCGTTGGCGGTCGAGCTCACCGTCGAGGAATTGACCGTCGATACCAATGGCGTGACCCAGACCGGGCGCGATCCCGGCGACCTGGTCGTCTTCCCGCCGACCGCCATGATCCAGCCGGGCCAGACCCAGACCTTTCGCGTCCAATATGTCGGCGATCCCGCTCTCGCCCGCAGCAAGCATTACTATGTGACGGTCGCCCAGTTGCCGGTGAAAGCGGTAACCGGGGCGGCCGCGGTGCAGGTCCTGTACAACTTCCAGGTCCTGGTCAGTGTCGCGCCCGTCGGCGCCAAGCCCGATATCCAGGTCACCGCCGCGCAAATCGGGCATGCTGCTAACGGCAAGCCGGCTCCGGCGCTGACCTTTGCCAATCGGTCGAGCGCGCATGGCTATTTGTCGGACGGAAAAATCCGGATCGTCGAGAAGGATTCATCGGGCAAGGAAGTCCTGCGCCGCGAGCTGAGCGCACCCGAGGTCCAGCAAGCGATTGGCTTCGGCCTGGTCGGCGCGGGTCAGACGCGGCGGGTGGTATTCCCCCTCGAGCTTCCGGACCCAGCGGGAACGGTCGAAGCGCAGTTCACGCCGGATCATTGATGCGCGGCGCACGACCTTCCGTAGCGCTCGGCCTGGTCGCAGCGTTGCTCCTAACGACGGCGGCTGCGGCTCCGGCGCAAGGTCAATCGCGAGCTTCGGAAATCGTGCTGGTCGCAAGCGTGCCGGGTGGCCGCGCGAACCCCACGGCGCATCCGGTCACCTTGACCGTCCCGCTGCGCGATGCCGGGCGCTACCTCGGTGACCTGATCGTCACCATCGATCCCGACGATCACGTCCACGTCTCCGCCGCCGGACTCTTCGGATTGCTCGCGCAGGTGGTCGACGAAAAGAAGCTCGCGCAGGTTCGGGCCGCATTGCCGCCATCACAAGCGGGGCTCGAAGCGGCGGGGATCGCGCTGCGCTACAATGCCACGGAGCTCGCGCTCGATGTTGAGCTGTCGAGCTCGATCCGGGCAATCCGCGAGATTGGCGTCAGCAATCTCACCGGCGACCATTTCGGCGACGTGATCCGTCCCGCGCGGGTCAGCGCCTTCCTCAACCTCCGCGGCAATTTCGACTATGTTTACGGCGACGGGGGCTTTCGCTCGCCATTGTTCTATTTGGACGGCGCGGCCCGTGTCGGGCCGATCGTCGCCGAGGGCGAGGGATTGTGGTCGACCGGCGGCAGCGATGCCGGCTTCGTCCGCGCAGGATCGCGACTGGTGTATGACGACCGCGACCGGCTCGTGCGGTGGACCGCCGGCGACCTGCAACCGGTCGCGCGCGGGTTTCAATCGGTGCCCGAGCTTGTCGGCCTGTCGGTGTTTCGCTCGTACGGTGTGCTTGAGCCCGAGCGGATCGCACGGCCGCGCGGCGATCGCTCGTTCGTCCTCACCCGCCCAGCGGCGGTCGAAGTGCTGGTCAACGGACAGCTCGTGCGCCGGCTTCAGCTTGCGTCGGGCAATTACAACCTGCGCGATTTTCCGTTCACGCAAGGGTCGAACGACGTCCGCCTCAACATCCTTGATGATGCCGGCCGTTCGCAGGTGCTCAATTTCAACGTCTTTCTCGACCAGAATCAGCTGGGCCGCGGACTGACCGAATTCGGCCTTTACGCGGGCGCGATCGCGGCCACGGATTCGCGCGGGCTGCATTACGGCAACGACCTCGCGATGAGCGGTTTCGCTCGGCGCGGCGTCACCGACCAGTTAACGCTAGGCGCCAACCTCCAGGCCGACCGGGGTTCGCAAATGGGCGGGTTCGAGGCCGTCTGGTCGTCACCGATCGGCACCGTCGGCGGCACGCTCGCCGTCTCGAACGTGCGTAACCGCGGCGCCGGCAACGCGTTGCTGTTGACCTTCCAGCGTCTGATTAAACAGGACGGCGGGGCCGGCGATTCGCTCAACCTGTTCGTCGAACATCGCAGTGCGAACTTTGGCGCGCTGGGCACGACCGACCCGGTCAATCCGTTCAAGTGGGAAGCCGGTGGCGGCTACTCACGGGCGCTCGGCCACGACATCTACGCGAGCGTCGACGGGCGCTATTCACTCGGGCGAAACAACCAGCGCGACGTCTACAGCGTTCGCAGCACGCTTGGCTGGCGGCTCAACAGCGGCCTTACCATCGCGAGTGAAATCCGGTGGGAACGCGATAACGTCAACCGCGGCCTGTCCGGCCTGCTGACCGCGACCATGCGGCTCGGTCGCTATTCGACCGTGCGCGCCGATTACGACACCCGGTTCGATCAGACGCGCCTGTCTTACTCGACGTTCCGCGGTTACGGCGTCGGCTCGTACAACGTCACCGCGGACGTCAATCACAGCGACAGCGGATCGGGCGTCAACGTCAACGCCAACTACTTCGCTAACCGCACCGAGTTGGGGTTCAGCCATTTCGGATCTTTCTCCAATCTGTTCGGCAACTCCGTGTCGCAGCAGTCGACGGTGCGGGTCGCGACCGCGTTGGCGTTCGCGGATGGGGCGGTTTCGATTGGCCGTCCGATCTACGACAGTTTTTCGATTGTCAGCGGCCATGCGTCGCTCAAAGGCGCGTCGATCGAGGTCGAGCGGACGCCCTACGGCTTTGTTGCGGAAAGCGGTGCGCTCGGGACTGCGCTCCATCCCGGCCTGGCCTCCTATTTGAACCGGACGATCGCGCTCGAAGCGCCCGACGCGCCGGTTACCGCGGACCTCGGGCAGGGCACGTTCCGCGTCTTTCCGCCTTATCGCAGCGGTTACCATGTCAGGGTTGGGTCGGCGTTCAACGTCACGGCCATCGGTCGGCTCGTCGGCGCGGATGGCGAGCCGCTCGCGCTCGTCGGCGGAACCCTTCGCCAGGCCAGTGCCGCGGACACCCGCGAAGTGCCCATCTTCACCAATCGGCAGGGCCGCTTTGGCGCCGCCGGGCTCGCTCCCGGCACCTGGATCGCCAGCATGAACGACGACAGTAACTCGGTCTTCGAATTGACCATCACGCCGGGCGCCGAAGGGGTCGTCACCGTCGGCGAACTCCGGCCCACCACGGGAATCAAGCAGGGAAAGCCATGATCATGCACCGATGGATCGCGATTCTGTTCGCGACTTTATTCCTGTTCGTGGCGCAACCGGCATTTGCGGTGACGTCGTGCGGCGTGACGGGATCGGCCCAGGCCTCCTCGACCATCACCTATGACCCCTTCGGGCCCAACGGGTTGCAGCAGGTGACGATCCCGCTGGTCCTGACGCGCTTCGCAAACGGCAGCGCGAAAACGCAAACGGTCAATTTCGTGCTCACCAAGCCGGTCGGCAGTCCCGCTTATCAGGTTCTCTACAATGGGATCAGCGTACTCTACACCGAAGGCGCGACGGGCAGTCATCCGGCAATCGGTTCGCAGCTTTCCGGCGAGATCAATTACAATTTCGGCGGGGCCTCGGCGCCCGATCAGTCGACGGCATTCAATCTCGTCGTGACCGTGCCGGCCAATCTCGATCTGTCGTCGGGCCAACCGATCCGCTTCGACATCCTCTACGTATGCAACGGGACCGGTGGCATGCGCGATGTCACGATCCCCACCACACTCGCCAATGCGATCCAGATCAACGTCAACGTGCTCTCGGCGCTCCAGGCGAGCTATGTCGGGCCGGCACTCGATTTTGGTGAAATCGGCACCAAACTGGATTCACAAGTCGCGTCGGATCCCGGACCGCGGACGGGCTACATCCGAGTCGCGAGTTCCGGTCCCTATTCGGTCGATATGCGCTCGGAGAAGGGCTACAAATTGAGCTTCCCTGGCGGCAATCTCAGCCTCCTAGCGCAATCGGTTGCCTATCAAGCGCGTCTGTTGGGACAAACCCGCAGCCCAGCCGATGTCAGCACGACCCATCAGGTTTGTTCGCGGGCGGGATTGGCTGGCACCGCCGGTTCGCA
>Ga0207658_10003331_pt1 | contig 11404 bp, 12 predicted proteins | sample KBSS33metaG_FD_184322 | JGI IMG/M metagenome (GOLD analysis project Ga0207658, IMG submission 184322) | Switchgrass rhizosphere microbial communities from Kellogg Biological Station, Michigan, USA - KBS S3-3 metaG (SPAdes) (version 2) | ecosystem: Host-associated > Plants > Roots > Rhizosphere...
CAGCCACTCAGCTCGACGAGGGGTGGGTTAGCGTTGGGGGATGAGGAGCGGAGGAGTGGCGGTGGTGACGGGGGCGTCGACCGGGATCGGCAAGGCGACTGCTGAGCGGCTGGCGCGCGACCCGGGGACGGAGCTGGTGCTCCTCGCCCGCCGCGAGGAGCTGTTGCGCGAGCTTGCCGCGGCGCTGCCGTGCCCAGCCACCTACGTCGCCGCGGACCTCACTGCAGAAGAGGCGCCGGGGCGGGTCCGTGAGCACCTCGTGCAGCAACATGGCGGCCGCCTCGACCTGCTGGTCAACAACGCCGGCGCCGCCTGGCGCGGCTCCTTCGGTGAGAGCGGCTACGCCAACGTCCACCGCCACATGGAGCTCAACTTCGACGCCGTCGTGCGACTCACCGAGGCGCTGCTGCCGCTACTCCGCCACTCAGCCCCGAGCGCAATCGTCAACGTCGCAAGCACCGCCGGCCGCGTCGCCCGCGCCCGCACCGGCGCCTACTCGGCGAGCAAGTTTGCGCTGATTGGCTGGACCGAGGCGCTGGCGCTGGAGGAGGCGCCGCATGGCGTCCACGTCGGCATGGTCCTGCCCGGCTTCGTCCCCACCGAGGGCTTTCCGGCCACCGAGCTGCGCGAGAAAGCCCTCACCCGCCTGCTCCTCTCCAGCCCCGAGAAGGTCGCCGAGGCGATCCACCAGGTCGGTCCCGGCGGCCGCGCCGAGCGCTACGTGCCGCGCCCCTACGCGCTCGCCGGCATGCTCCGCATCCTCGCTCCCGGCCTCGTTCGCCGCGTCCTCGGCGGCGGCGCCGCCAAGTCGCTGACGACCAGCACCGCCGCCGACGACTGACGGCCCGCCGCGACTGGCTAGAGTCCGCGCCGATGACTGTCTCAACCAACCAGTTCAAGAACGGGTCCCACATCGAGATCGACGGCAAGGTCTGGAAGATCATCGAGTTCCAGCACGTCAAGCCGGGCAAGGGCGGCGCCTTCGTGAGGACGAAGCTGCGGCGGCTCGAGGACGGCGCCGTGATCGACAAAACCTTCAGGGCGGGAGAGAAGTTCCGCTCGGTTCGCACCGAATCGAAGAAGATGCAGTACCTCTACGACTCCGGCGAGGCGGCGGTCTTCATGGACAGCCGCGACTACGACCAGATCGAAATCCCCAGCGAGGTGCTCGGCGCGACGATGCAGTGGGTGCTGCCGAACAGCGAGGTCGAGGTGCTGTTCGTCGACGAACAGCCGAGCGACGTCCAGGTGCCGAGCGCGATCGAGATGAAGGTGGCGCAGACCGACCCGGGCCTCAAAGGCGACACCGCTTCGGGCGGCGGCAGCAAGCCGGCGACGCTCGAGTCAGGCGCAGTCGTCCAGGTGCCGCTGTTCATCGAGGAGGGGGAGACGATCCGGGTCGACACCCGCTCCGGCGAGTACATGTCGCGCGCCTAGGAGGGAGTAGGGCATCCGGGCTCGCCGCCAGGATTGCGGCGTGATCGCCTACGACCCGAGCGAGTGGCACGACTTATTCGTCGCCGCGGCCGGCGCCTCGGCGGCGCTGCTCGGCCTGCTCTTCGTCGCCGTCTCGATCAATCTCGAGCGGATCCTCAAGTTCGAGGGCCTGCCGGGCCGGGCGCTGGAAGCGCTGATGCAGCTGACCTGCGTGCTGCTCGTCTCGCTCGCCGGCCTCGTCCCCGGCCAGAGCCACGTCGCCCTCGGCCTCGAGCTGCTGCTGATCGTCGCGATCATCGCCGTGATCGTGGTGCGACAGCCGGTCGTGGTCACCGACGAGACGGGGCGCGAACCGCTGAGCTGGAAGGTGAGCCGCTGGTCCATTCGCCTCGCCGGTCTGGTCGCGATCGCCGTTGCCGGAGCCACCCTCCTGGCCGAATCCGGCGGTGGCCTCTACTGGGTGGCGGCCGGCATCGCCCTGGCGACGATCGCCGCGATCGCCGGCGCCTGGGTGCTGCTGGTCGAGATCCTGCGCTGAGTCCCTGCGCCCGCCGGCGTCCCGCCGCGCCCGGAGCCGGCCCGCTTGCGAGAATGCCCCCGATGCGCCGATCCGACCAACGCCGCGACGCCGTCTTCGCCTCCTACCAGCGCGACGTCACCGGCCGCCCGCTCGACGAGCTGATCGCCGACGCGCGGCCGCTGACCCGTGAGCTGGCCGAGGGCGTCGACGAGCACCGCGAAGAGCTCGACGACGAGATCGAAGCCCACGCCAAGGGCTGGTCGGTCGACCGGATCGCGCCGCTCGACCTCAACGTTATGCGCGTCGCCCTCTACGAGATCGAGTACGCCGGGACCCCGGTCGAGGTGGCGATCTCCGAGGCGGTCGAGCTGGCCAAGGAGTACTGCGGCGCCGACGCTCCCGGCTTCGTCAACGGCATCCTCGGCGCGATCGCCCGCGAGCGGGAGACGGCGTGACCGATCGGTTGCGCGAGATTGCCGCCCGGCTGCGCGAGATCTCGGCCGAGCTCGAGGGCTCCGAGGAGCTCGCCGACGCCCGCGCCGCCGAGCTCGCGGCGGAAGCGGCGGAGCTCGCCGGCGAGGCGGTCGAGGAGGCCAATCGCGAGGCGCGCGAAGCGGCGAGCTCCGGGTAGCGCCTTGTCCAGCTATCCGGACGACCTCCGGTCACTGGTCGAGGACGAGCTCGAGCGGCTGCGCTTCGCCGCCGCCCCCAACACCGCCGGCCTCGAGGACGCGATGCGCTACTCGCTGTTGGCCGGCGGCAAGCGCGTGCGGCCGGTCCTCGCCCTCGCCACCGCTCGCGCCCTCGGCGCCGAGCCCGAGCGCTTCCTGCCGGTCGCCTGCGCGATCGAGCTGATCCACACCTACTCGCTGATCCACGACGACCTGCCGGCGATGGACGACGACGCGCTGCGCCGCGGCAAGCCGACCGCACACGTCAAGTACGGCGAGGACGTGGCGATCCTCGCCGGCGACGGCCTCTTCGCCGAGGCGGTCCGGCTCTTCGCGACCCAGCCCGGGCCGCCGGAGCGGGTGCTGGCGGCGCTGGGAGAGCTGGCCGGCGCGACCGGGGTCGACGGCATGGTCGGCGGCCAGTACGTCGACGTGATCGGCTCCGAGCACGACGCCGAGGGCCTGCGGGCGCTGCACGCGCTGAAGACCGGCCGATTGATCGCCGCCAGCGTCAACGTCGTACCCATACTCGAGGGATCGCCCGAACCTGAGACAATCCCCTACCGGCGCTTCGCAGAGGAGCTCGGTGTCCTGTTCCAGATCGTCGACGACATTCTCGACGTCACCGAGAGCGACGAGCGGCTCGGCAAGCCACATGGAAGCGACGAGCGACACGGCAAACTCACCTACGTCAGCCTCTTCGGGCTCGACCGGGCACGCGAGTTGGCCGCCGAGTCGCACGAGAAGGCAACCGCGGCGCTGGCCGAGGCCAGAGGGGAGACCGGAGACCTGAGGCGCGTCGCCGACTACATCTTCACGAGGAACTCATGAGCGAAGAGCCCCCCAAGCAAGAGCGTGAGGACGAGGTAAATACGGAGTCACTCCTGAGCCGCATCGAAGGCCCACAGGACCTGCACGAGCTCGACGATGCCGAGCTGCAGCAGGTGGCCGACGAGATGCGGACCTACGTGATCGACACGATCGGCGAGATCGGCGGCCACTTCGGCGCCAACCTCGGCACCTGCGAGCTGGCCGTCGCGCTGCACAGCCTGATGGATTCGCCGCGCGACAAGGTCCTCTGGGACGTCGGCCACCAGGCCTACCCGCACAAGATCCTCACCGGCCGCCGCGAGCGGCTGTCGACGATCCGCCAGTACGGCGGCCTCGCCCCGTTCTGCTCGATCCCCGAGTCCGAGCACGACATCATGGGCGCCGGCCACGCCTCAACCTCGATCGGCTACGCGGTCGGGCTGAAGGAGGCGATGCGCAAGGGAATCGGCGAGGACGGCAAGGTCGCCGCCGTGATCGGCGACGGTGCACTGACCGGCGGCGTCGCCTACGAGGCGCTGCACGCCGCCGGCGGCCTGCAGACGCCGGTGGTGATCGTCCTCAACGACAACGGGATGTCGATCTCGCCCAACGTCGGCGCCCTCTCGCGCTACTTCAACCGGATCCGCCTCAACCCGCGCCTCTACCACGCCCGCGAGGGGGTCGAGGACCGGCTGACCAAACTGCCGCTGGGGATGGGCCGGCGGATCGAGCGGCTCGGTCCCGAGATCAAGGCGGCGATCAAGGCCTACTGGGCGCCCGGTCTCTTCTTCGAGGAGCTCGACCTCGCCTACATGGGCGTGATCGACGGCCACGACGTGCCCGCCCTGCGGCGGGCGCTGACCGAGGCCTTCGAGGCCGAACGCCCGGTCGTCGTCCACATCCACACGGTCAAGGGCAAGGGCTTCGCGCCGGCCGAAGAGGGGGGCCTCTCCTCGATGGAGGAGTGGCACGCGGCGAAGCCGCACTCGATCGTCGACGGCAAGCCGGCCGCCGCGCCGAAGCCGGTGCCGGTCACCGAAACAGACTCGCCGGAGGGGATCGAGCGGCTCGAGAAGCCGCAGCCGGCCGGCGCGCCGCCGCAGTACACGAAGGTCTTCGGCGAGGCGATGGTCGCCGAGGCCGAGCGCGACGAGCGGGTGATCGGGATCACCGCGGCGATGGCGGGGGGGACCGGCCTGCAGGCGCTCGCCGACGAGCGCCCGGAGCAGTACTACGACGTCGGGATCGCCGAGCAGAACGCGGTCCTGTTGGCCTGCGGGCTGGCGCTGCAGGGGTCGAAGCCGGTCTGCGCGATCTACTCGACCTTCCTCCAGCGCGCCTATGACCAGATCATCCACGACGTCTGCCTGCAGCAGCTCGACGTCACCTTCGCGATGGACCGCGCCGGTCTCGTCGGCGACGACGGCCCGACCCACCACGGCGCCTTCGACGTCTCCTACTTCCGGGCGGTGCCGAACGTGGTGGTGATGGCGCCGCGCGACGAGGCGATGCTGGTCCACATGCTCCACACCGCGATCGCCCACGACGGCCCGGCGGCGCTGCGCTATCCACGCGGCGCGGCCGAGGGGGTTGAGCTGCCGGCGGCGCCGGAGCTGATCCCGATCGGCGAGGGCGAGGTGCTGGCCGAGGGCAAGCGGGTGGCGCTGCTCGGCTACGGCTACGGGGTCCCGGTGGCGCTCGAGGCGGCGGCGATCCTCGCCGACCACGGCCTGCAGGCGACCGTCGCCGACGCCCGCTTCGCCAAGCCGCTCGACGGACCGCTGTGTCAGCGCCTGGCGCGCGAGCACGACCTGGTGGTGACGATCGAGGAGAACGTGCTCGCCGGCGGCTTCGGCTCGGCGGTGCTCGAGCACCTCGAGGACGCTTTCGCCGAGGGCCCGGCCGAGCGGGCGCGGATCCTGCGGGTCGGCCTCCCGGACCGCTTCGTCACCCACGGCAAGCCGGCTCTGCTGCGGGCCGAGGCAGGCCTTACGGGCGAGGCAGTCGCCGAGCGGGTGCTCGCCGCGCAGCCCTTCCAGCAGCCGGTTCTGGGCTGAGACCCAGTCTCTCAGCTCTAGTCGATTTTCGGGATTGCCTCAATTCGCGCAATCGGCTAGCCTGCCGCTGTCTCTCCGGTGAACAGGAGAAGCGAAGGGCCTTGGACCGCGCTTCTGGGGGAATCACCACAGGGAGGAGAGATGCGTATCTCGGTATGTGGGTCCGTATGGGGAACGGACCTCTCGCGGCCCCCCGCCTAGGCGGGGGGCCGCGAGGCGCGCCCGTAAACGGTTACTCGGCCGCAGCGAGGATCGCGTAGACCTTGCGACGGGTCTCGTCGAGCAGCTCGCGGACCTGTTTCTGCTGCTCCGCGTCGGCGTCGAAGACCTGGCGCACGGAGTGGAGGAGTTTGCGCAGCGAGTTCGCCAGGGCGCGGTGCTCGGGGGCCTCGCCCTCGAGGACCTTCTCCCACGGTGCCTCCTCGCCGGCCTTCTCCTGCCGCTCCTCGCGGCCGGCGTCGGTCAGCGCGAAGCGGCGTTTGCCCTCGGAGTCCTCGCCGCGGATCAATCCCTCGTCCTCGAGCATCTGCAGCGTCGGATAGATCGAGCCGGCGCTCGGGGTCCAGGCCCCCTGGGTCCGCTCCTCGAGCTCCTTGATCATCTCGTAGCCGTGCATCGGCCGCTCGTCGAGGAGGGCGAGGATCGCGGCTCGCACGTCGCCGCGGCGGGCCCGCGGCCCGCGCCCGCGGCCGAAGCCGCGCCCGCGGCCGAACTCGGCGCGGCGGCTGTAGTGGAGCTCGCGGCCGACCCGCGGGTCTCGGTGTTGGTGTCGATGGTGCATCTGAAGAACCTTTCTATCGCTAACTAACGCGATATATCGTAACACGTCGATTATGGATACTCACGAACCGGGTAGGCTGCGGCCATGAAGTTCCTCTTCGCCCCGATCGGGATCGGCGCCGGCCTCGTCGCCGGGATGCTCGGAAAAAAGGCCTTCGAAAAGCTCTGGGCGGTGATCGACGACCAGGACCCGCCGGAGCCCGATCAGCGCGGCGCGCCAACGGCCAAACTCGTCGCCGCGCTGGCGATCGAGGGGGCGATCTTCCGGCTGGCCAAAGGGCTGACCGACTACGGCGCCCGCCGCGCCTTCGCTGGCGCCACCGGCAGCTGGCCCGGCGAGGATCCTGCCAAGGAAGACTGACGGCGGCGGCGCAGTTCGAGATCGCCGAGCTGACCCTGGCCGAGGTCGACCGGGTCGAACCTCTCTGGAAGGCGATGGTCGCCCACCACCGCTCGGTCGTCGGTGAGGCCTGGCCGGTCCGCGACGAGCAGGGCGCCTGGGAGCTGCGCCGCGCCGAGTACGTCGACTGGCTCTCCTCGGGCGAGGGGGCGATGCTCGCCGCGCTCCCGGCCGGGGATCCGGACGGCGCCCCGCTCGGCTACGCGGTGCTGCTGGCGAACCCGGTCGGCGCGACCTGGGACCTGGGCGAGCGGGTGGGGGAGATCGAGTCGCTCTCGGTCGCCCCTGAGGCGCGCGGCCGGGGCGTCGGCACGGCGCTCCTCGATGCCGCCCGCGAGCGTTTCCGCCAGCAGGGGATCGAGTTCTGGAGCGTCGCCGTGGTCGAGGCCAACGCGGGCGCCGTCAAGCTCTACGAGCGGGCCGGCTTCGGTCCCTACTACCGCCACCTGCTGGGGCGGATCGGACGCTGAGCAGGGCGGCGCCCTACCGCAGGTCGTAGTGGTCGCGGGTATCGGTGTAGAGGGTCCGCAGCAACGCCTTGCTGACCGGCAGACCAGGGAGCGCCAGCGCCTTCGGCTCGAAGGCGATCGTCCAGGTGAAGCGGCAGGAGCCCTCGCCGGTCGGCTCGACCAGGTAGTCCTCGGCGAAGCGGCTGGCCAGCGGCGCCGTCGCCTCGACCACGTAGAAGGAGTGCTGGCGCCCCTCCTCCCAGCGGAAGTAGTACTCGCGGAGGCTGTTGGCGCCCCAGAGCGCCTTCACTTCGCGGGTCGTGCCGACCTCGAACGGGCGCGGCGAGGTCCACTTCACCTCCTGCAGGATCCGGCACCAGTAGAGGGGCCGCTCGCCGGTCAGCTCGCCCCAGACCTCGGCCGCCGGCCGCGCCACCTCGAAGCGGGCCCTCATCCGCACCGGGGCGCTCTCGAAGAAGCTCGCGTCGACTGGCTGGTTGGCAAACCAGGGGCGTTCCATGGCCGAGACCTTACGCTGGCAGGGATGGCTTCGCCTCCACGCACGCCCGAAGCGCTGCCGCGCGAACTCGGTGCCGCCGGCTTGGCGCGGCGGATCGGGTTGGGGTTGCTGCTGATCGCGATCGTCGCCCTGCTAATCGCGATCCTGCCCGGGATCGGCGAAGTCCGCGAACGCTTCGCCGACGCCCGCCCCGGCTGGCTGGTCGTGATGGTCGTGCTCGAGCTCTGCTCCTGCCTCTCCTACGTCGTCGCCTTCCGTGGCGTCTTCTGCCGCCGGCTCGAATGGCGCTTCAGCTACGAGGTCGGGATGGCCGAGCAGGGGACCAACGTACTGGTCCCGGCGGGCGGGGTGGGGGGCCTGGCGCTCGGCGCCTGGGTGCTGCGCCAGAGCGGGATGTCGAGCGAACGGATCGCCCGCCGCAGCGTCTCCTTCTTCGTCCTCACCAGCATCCCCAACTTCCTCTGCGCTTCGGTGCTCGGGATCCTGATCGGCAGTGGCGTCATCGCCACCGTCGGGCCGCGGGTGGTCGCCGCGATCTTCGGCGGCCTCGCGCTGGCGGTGATGATCCTGGTCGTGGCGCTGCCGCGGTCGTTGCGGCGAGTCGGCCCCGACCGCGAGGGGCCGCTGCGTGAGGACGGTCTCTGGACCCGCGTCCGCCGCCTCGCCCGGCGCGCTGCCGGCGCCGTCGCCGGCGGTGTCGGGGACGCCGGCATGCTGCTCCGCCAGCGCCCGCCCTACGCCCTCGGCGGCGCGATCGGCTACATGGGGTTTGACGTTCTGGCCCTCGCCGCCTCCTTCGAGGCGTTCGGCCTCGGCCCCTCGTTTGGCGCCTTCGTCTTCGCCTACGTGATCGGCCAGCTTGGCGGCCTGGTGCCGCTGCCGGGCGGGATCGGCGGCATCGAAGGCGGTCTGATCGGTGCCCTCGCCCTCTACGGCAGCCCGCTCGCCCAGGCGACCGCGGCGGTCCTCGCCTACCGTGTCGTCCAGCTCGGGCTGCCGGCGATCCTCGGCTCGGTCGCCTTCCTGCAGTTGCGCCACCGGCTCGGCCGCGAAGAAACGCCGGCGGCGCTCTGCGAGCCGATCCCCGAAGGGCTGCCGGTGTTCAGGGTGCCGGTCCGCTAGGTCCTCCGGCGCGGCGCGTCTGCGCCGAGACCCGGCTGCCGGCGCGCCGCAGCTCGCGCGCCGCTTCCTCTTCGAGCGCCACGGCCTTGGCTGCCGCGGTGGTCGCGACCACACCCTGCAGCGCCGCGATCGCCGCCTCGCGCTCGTCGCCGGCGAGCAGCGCCCGCCCGGCCAGCAGCCGCAGCTCCTGCTCCTCCTGGCGCAGCAGCGCCGCCGCAGCGGCGTCGGCGGCGGCCGTCGCGAGCCCGGCCGCCGGCTCGGCTTCGCCTTTCGCCAGCAGGATCTCGATTCGGCCGCGGGCGGCCCGCGCAGCGCACGCCGGCAGCCCGGCCCGCGACGCGCGGCCTTCGGTCCGTGCGACCCAGCGCTCGGCGACCTCGATCCTCCCGGCGGCGACCGCGGCCCGGACCAGCGGCGGCAGCAGGCCGCTGAACGGGGTCGGGTCGATCTCGGCGATCGAGGTGCCGCCGGCGCTGGCGACTTCGGTCAAGACCCGCTCGGGATCGCCGCCGAAGCGGACGATCGCGTTGAACTGCCGGCCCATGCGGGCGCCGAGGCCCCCCTCGCCGGCGGCATAGAGGCGGTCGCTTTCGGTGGCGGCGCGCGCGGCTTCGCCCGGTTCGCCGCGGGCGCTCAGCACCTGGCCGCGCTGCCAGAGCGCGAAGGCGAGCTGGTCGCGGATCCCCTCGAGCCGGGCCGTCTCCTCGGCCGCCTCGATAAGCGCCAGCGCTTCGTCGAGCTCGAGCAGGGCCAGCGCCGCACGCGAGGCGAGGACGTTGAAGTGCATCACCAGGTGCCCCTGGCGGGTCGAGCGCATCGCCTCGAGGCCGCGGTGCAAGATCGGGGCCGCCTCGGCGTAGCGCTCGACCTGGATGAGGTTGCCGCCGACGCTCCAGGCCGCGTCGGGGTAGGCGGCGAGCTCGGCGTCGTCGATCGTGCGGAAGCGCTCCACCGAGGCGTCCATCGCCTCGCGGCTGGGCAGCCCGGCGACCATCTGCACCAGCCCTTCCTGGGCGCTGAGGTGCGCCGCGACCGCCGGCTCGGGCTCGCCCTCGAGATCGGCGGCGCGCTCGACCCAGGTTGCGAGGCCCGCCATGTCGCCCTTGAAGAAGGCGACCGAGGCGTGGTAGAGGAACAGCTTCGGCAGCTCCTCGGGCGGCGCCTCGGCGAGCGCCTTGTCTATTTCGCGTTCGGCGTCGTCGAAGGCGCCGAGCAAGGAGGCGGCGAGCCCGGAGAGCTTGCGCAGTGCGATCCGCTCGGCGACCAGCTCGGCCGGCAGCAGCGCGATCGCCTCGCTCAGCTCCGCCCGGCTCTCCTCCAGCCGGCCGGTCGAGGCGAGCGCTCTCGCCATCGGCGCCAGCAGCCGCGCCCGTCGCTCCTCCTCGCCGTCGGGCAGCAGCTCGAGCGCCGCCCCGTACCTGCGTGCGGCGGTCGCCGGCGCCGTATCGGCGGCGCTGGCCGCAGCTTCGGCGAGCAGCTCGACCGCCGTCTCGTCGCCGGGCCGGGCGTAGCGCTCGACGTGGTAGGCGCGCCGGACCGGGTCCGCGCCCCTCGCGGCGAGCGCCGTCGCGGCCCGCTCGTGGGCGGCCCGCCGCCAGCCCGGCGGGGCGGCGTCGTAGACGGCGCGGCGGACCAGCGGGTGGCGGAAGCCGAAGCTGCGATCGCTGCCGACCGCGTCGACGAGGCCGGCGGTGGCGAGGACGTCGAGCTCGGCGAGCGCCTCGCCCGGGTCGGCGTCGGCGACGAGGGCGGCGAGCTCGGGGTCGAAGGGATCGCCGGCCACCGCCGCGCCCCGCAGCAGCGCCGCCGCCGGATCGGGGAGGTCGGCCACCTCCTGGCGGACCGCGGCGAGCACCGTGCTCGGCAACTCCGCGGCCGCCTCGGTGCCGAGCCGCCCGAGCTCGCGCAGGAACAGTGGGTTGCCGCCGGCCTCGCGCGCCATTCGCTCGCGCAGCGCGGGGTCGAGGCCGCTCGGCAGCAGCGCCAGCGCGTCCTCCTCGGCGAGCGGCGCCGGCCGCAGCTCGACCCAGCTCGGGGCCGAGCCGGCGGCGTCGATCAGCCGCGCCGCCGGCTCCACCGGCCGCAGCGCGAAGAGCAGCAGATACGGGGCACGCAGGCTGCGCCGCAGCAGGTGGAGGACCAGCTCGACCGAAGCCTCGTCCGCCCAGTCCAGGTCGTCGAGAACGAGCGCGAAGGGCCGCTCGCGGCCCAGCAGCTCGAGCAGCGACCGCAGCGCCCAGTGGTAGCGGTAGCGCTCGGCCGCCCCGGCCGTCGACGGCAGCGGCGTACCCCGCTCCGGCGCCGCCGATGGCAGCACCTCGCCGAGCTCGGGACCCGCCGCCGCGACCTGGCTGGGGTTCATCTCGGCGACCCGCTCGTCGAGAGCGTCGACGACGAGGCTGAAGGGGACGTCGTGCTCGTGATCAGCAGCCCGGCCGGCGAACACCTGCAGCCCGGCCGATTCGGCTGACGCCACGGCGGTTTCGAGTAGCGCGCTCTTGCCGATCCCCGCTTCGCCGAAGATCCCGACGGCCCGGCTCTCCCCGGCCGCCACCGCGGCGACCGCGTCCTCGATCACCTCCAGCTCCTGATCGCGTCCTGCCAGCTGCACGAACGCCCAGCCTAAGCCGATTCGGGG
>Ga0207658_10003333_pt1 | contig 11403 bp, 8 predicted proteins | sample KBSS33metaG_FD_184322 | JGI IMG/M metagenome (GOLD analysis project Ga0207658, IMG submission 184322) | Switchgrass rhizosphere microbial communities from Kellogg Biological Station, Michigan, USA - KBS S3-3 metaG (SPAdes) (version 2) | ecosystem: Host-associated > Plants > Roots > Rhizosphere >...
GTTGGCGAGGCCGTTGACCTTCTTGTGCATCGCGAGGTTGTACTCGGCGGACTGGAAATTGATCGGATCCGGTTCCAGCGCCAGCACCCGGCCCGTCCGCCCGACCTGCTTCGAAAATGCGATTGCGGTCAGCGCGGAATACGTCCCGAGATCGATGACATTCCCGCCCTCGGCCAGCTGAGCAAAATCGAGATATTGGAGCGTGGTCGAGAAGGGCTCGGTCGAGCTTGGACACATGACCGGAAAGTCTTCGAAGCCCGAAACATTGTGGAGACGCGGCGTCGAAAAATCCGTGAGTTTGTAAACGTCGCCGTTGTAACGGAACGCCACCGGCGCTGCAGATCCGGTGTAATAATCAAAGGATTCGATCATGTCCGGCAGGTGGACGGCGTTGCTGGCGCTGATCCGCAAAATCCTTTTCTTGCCGTCGTCGATCACCTCGAGGACGTCGCCGCATTTGCGCACGCGAAGACCGTCCCGCGCGTTGCCGTCGGCGCGATAGTAGAACAAGGTTGGCCGCACGTTCGAGATGAACTTGGCCAAGGCGTATTTTGCACGATTACTCACGATGATCCCCCGGCTCGACCGTCCCCCGGCCGATTGTCTCGACCAGCGGCTCGCTTTGATCGCCGTGTTCTTCAAGCACGGTCTTGAAGGTGACGTTGCTGTGCCAAAAATAGCTGCCGACGATGACGCACAAGGCGAACCCGAACTGTGCGTAGATCGGTGGTATTTTGCCGACTTCGACCAGCAGGGGCAGGGCCAGCCAGTTGGCGGCATAATTCAACAGATAATAAGACGAGAATTTCCAAAACTCGCGGACGATGTTGTTTCGGGTTCGGAAGACTCCGAACTTGTATGTCAGGAACGCAAAGATCAGGCAGAGCACCTGGACGATCGCGAGCGCGACAAGATAATGCTCGTGGAACCACGGACTAACCCAGAGCAGAATCGGATAGGCCGATAATCCAACCACGGTGTTGAGCCCGCCGGCCACGAGATAACGGACCGGTCGCTCGCCGGCCTTGCGCAGGCTGCGCACATCAATGTTGGTTTCAACGCTCACTGGACTTGCGCCCTCACTCTTCGATCAAATCTATCAGCATATTCTCGCGCAGGACCTCACGCGGCAGGAATGGTGAGAGATCTTCCAGCGCGGGCGATGTGATGCGCCCGTCCGGGTGCTGCTTCGCCCCAAGCTTCGGGGCAAACGGCACCTCCTCGTCGAGAATGATTTCGCACATCACCGGACCGGGCGCGGCGAGCGCGGCTGCGATCGTGCTTTCGAGCTGATCGTGGCGCTCGGCGCGGAAATGTTCGAACCCGAACGCTTTGGCGACCTGGCCGAAGTCCGGGAAGGTGACATTGCTCTTGGGCCCTCCGCCGACCTCAACCCCGTTGAAGAAGTTACGATGCGTCTGGAAGATCGAGACATAGCCGCTGTTGTTGAGGAGGAAGATCTTCACCGGAAGCCGGCTCCCGGCGATCGTCTGCATCTCCTGGATATTCATCATGATGCTGCCGTCACCGGCCAGAGCGATGACCCGCCGCTCGTTATTGGTGGCGGCGCAAACCCCTACGGCCGCCGGAAGGTCATAGCCCATGGTGGCGCTACCGCTGTTGCTCCAATGGCGCTGACCTTCTTTCAACTCACCCGCCTGGAACGCGACGACGCAGGCGGTCGCATTGGCGGAAATGATGATGTCGTCCTTGTCCAGCGCGTCGAAGATCGCCTTCATGGCAACATAGGGGTGGCACGGTTTGTGGTTCTGATACTCGTCCAGAACGACGGGGAATTTGCGGCGACGCTCCAACGCCCAGCCAAGCCATTCGCGATGGGCGTCGCTTGGGCCCGAATAGTCGGCTCGCAGCATCGCCGGGATGAAATCCTTCAGGTCGGCGACGATCCCCAAGCCGGGCTTTACGTTCGGTCGCTGTAGCTCAAGCGGATCGACGTCGACCCAAACCTTGAGTGCCGCCCGCGCGAAGGTCGCCCAATTGTAGCTGACCTGACGGATATTGAGCCGGCTTCCAAGCACCAGCAGGAAGTCTGCGCTCTGGGTTACCATGTTCCCACCGCGGTCGCCGATCGTGCCCGGTCGCCCCGCGTAGAGCGGATGGCCGTCCCAGACATTGTCGCGGCCATTGAAGCTGGTGACCACCGGGATGCCAAGCTTGTCGACGAGCTTGAGGAAGGCATCGTGCTGGCCGCTCAGGCGGATCCCGCTTCCCGCGAACACTACCGGTCGCTCCGCGGCTCGCAGCTTTTCAAGAACCTGGCGCGCCGCAACTTCGACGTCAGTCGCTTTCCACGGCTCGTCGAGTTCGGCCGGGTCGAAGCCGGCCAGCGTCTCCGGATCGATCATCGCTGCCTGAACGTCGAGTGGGATGTCGAGCCAGCAAGGGCCCGGGCGGCCGTTGGTCGCCAGGTAGATGGCCTTCTCCAGGTGATAGCGAATGGTTTGCGGATCGGTCACCATCGTCACATATTTTGTGATTGGGCGGACCAGTTGCTCAATATCCAGTTCCTGGTCGCCATATTGCCGGAGCGGCAGGCCGGTATGCCGGACCGTCGTCTCGATCTTTACCTGCCCGGAGATGACCAGCATGGCCATCGAATCAACGAAGGCGCCGTACACGCCGGTAATTGCGTTGGTCCCGCCCGGTCCCGATGTGACGTTCACCACAGCGAGCCGGTTGGTAAGACGGTAATAGGCTTCGGCGGCCATGGCCAACGCCTGCTCGTGGTGCATGAACGTGGTCTTGATCCGAGGGTCGGTGCCGATGGCGTGGTTGAGGTGCATCGCGCCGCCGCCAGTTAGCATAAACGCGTCAGTAATGCCTCGCTCGACCAGTTTGTCGGCGACCCATTTCGCAAGCTTGATTTTCGTCATTCTTTCCAACCGTTCCAAATCGCAGTTCGCCGGATTGCCTCGTCCAACCCGACGGAGGGCTCGACACCCAACTCATTGCGGATTTTGGCCGTGGACGGGACGTAGCGCCCCGGGTTCCAGGCGTTGTCGGGCTCCCCTAGCACTTCGAATCCGCCGTCGCCTAGAAGGGTCGCGACGCGATCGGCGAGACCGGCGATCGAAATCGCCTCTTCCGATCCGACATTGTAGACTGAGTTCGGCACGGCGCGAAGGAAAATCGCCCAAAGCCAGATAGTTAAATCGGCCGCGTACAGATAGGAACGGACCGCCGCCCCGCTGCTCCGAACGACCACTTTCCGGCCCGCCATGGCATCTCGGATGAAATTGCCGGCCGCAAAATGGATGTCGAGCGACAGCAGCGGACCGAGGAGCGCGAAGATCCGCGCCGTGACGATCTCGACGCCGAACTGGTTGGCGTAGATCGCACAGAGCATTTCGGCGGCGCGCTTTCCTTCTGCGTAAGCGTTGCGATAGGCCGTTATGTCAGGCGCGCCGGGATAATCCTCCGCGACCTTTTCGATCTCCCGCGGCTGCGCGCCATAGACCGCGCCCGATGAGAGAAAGAGGAATCGCTCACACTTCGCCGTCAGCGCGAAATCGAGCGCGAGGCGCGTGCCCGTGACGATTGTATCGAACATTCGTCGCGGATCATTCTCGTTGAGGTCTGCGCTCGCATCCGTCGCGGCGTGGATCACGTAATCATATCTATTGCCGTCCGGCCCGAGGCTGAGCACGTCACCGGTCACGAAGTCGAAAGCGGAATAGCCGGCGAGATGCGGAGCCGCGGCCGCGAACGCTGCTGGGTTCCTTGTCAGAATCGTGACCTTGACCCCCAGACCCAAGCGGCAGTCCGCATCGGCGAGCGCCTCCAGCATCCAGCGGCCTATGAAACCGGTCCCGCCGGTGATGAAGATCGTCTTGCCCCCGAGCTTCGGCCAATCGTCCGCGAGCGCGCAGAACATTGCGTCCAGATCGCCCTGGAATGACCTAGGTGTCATGCAGCGGCCGTTCCTAGGTGCGGAGCGGGTTCCAGCTCTCGCCACTTGCGCAGACCAAGGCCGATCATCGGCGGACCCGCTTTTACCGCGCGATGAATGTCAATCAGCGTATCGATCGCCAGCGACCACAGCATGAATACGAACAGCGCCGGCCGAGCCAGCGTGCCTACGGTCAACACATAATCAACGGTTACCATGCGCCCCGAGAGCCACGAGAGCCGCTCGACTTCGAGCACTGTCGCGACGGGGTAATCAAAAGGAATGCTGACCAGATAGCAGCAAACAATCGCTAACCCCGTACCGAAGTTCTTCCATCGTTCGAGAAAGACCACGAAGACGATTAGCGCGATGGCATAGCCGCCCGGATTGGTCACCAGGAACGACTGCATCAGGACAAAAAAGACGAGCCGGTTCAGGGTGACGGCGCGCGGGTAGAACCACGCGCCGAGGATGCACAACAAAGCGATGATACGCGACGCCAAGAGTTCGTAGGTAACAATGTCCTTGACCAGGTCGACGGTCCGTTGGTCGAGGAAATCGCGGATTGGATAATGCTGCACGTCAAACAGTAGGTAGGGCGCGTAAGTCGTTGAGTAGACGATCAGGTCCCAAATCGAGATGGCAAAGGTGCCGAACCAATTCTGGAGATTTTCAACAATCTCCAATGGCGTGCCGGAACCGACGATCATCAGCGAAACGAGATAGATGCCAAGCGTTGCGAAGCCGCACAGCTCGAGCAATCGCCAATCGCGTTTGATGCCCAGCATCAGCACCGGCAGCAGCAGATAGAGCTTCATGTTGGCGATGAATCCGGCGCCTGCGGCAATCGCGCCGCGCGAGCGGATTATCCCGCCGAAGATCAACACGAAGACGAGGTAAGCCAGCATGATCAGGTTGCCCCGCTCGAGCGCGAACAGGAGTGAACCGCCGGCCATTACGGCCAAGATCCGGAAGGGCGCGGAAGCACGATCGTTGCGCCACAGCGCGACCGCCGTGGCGACTGCGCAAGCGAGCCAGGTGAGAACCAGGAACGTGACCGACACCATGTCACAGTCGCGCGCGTCGAACGCGCTCGTCGCATAGCAGCGCGGGTCGGAGAACAGTTCGGTGATCACGAACGACAGTGGCGGATAGATCGTCCGCCAGACTGAATAGGCGCCTGCGTTGTGCGCCCAATAAGCCGAGTGAAACCAGTCCATGAACGTGTCGGACGTATCGAACACGAACGGCGCTGGTAGGTAACCTTTGACGATGAAGAAGCGGACCAGGAGCCCAAAGCCGGCGATAACTGCTGCGGCGCCTGCGAACTCCAGGGCGCGCTGTACCCTGGATTGAGGTCGAGATTTCACTGGCTCCCCTCAAGCCTAATCCGGTTGACCGCCCGATCCGACGGCAATTCACGGCCGGCGGGGAAGTTGAGCCTTTCTTCTTCAATCACTAGCGGGATATTGCGCATTCGCTCGGCCAGCAGCCGCACCTGATCGCCGATCAGACCGAGAAACAGCAGCATCACAGAAAACAGCGCAAACATGAAGGTCAGCGCGAGCATCAACGGCGAATAGCCGTACACCAGGAACCGAATCAGTGTTGCTGCGCCGAGCAGCAGTGCGAAGCCGCTGCAGAAAATCGCGACCACGAGCTGCAGCCTGAGCAAGGATTTCGCCGAGCCGCCAATCCCGGAAAGAGCAAAGTTGAGCAGGGTCCAGAAGTCATTGCTCGTCCGGCCCCCGGCCCGTTGCGGGCGGTCGTACGGGATGACCGCGAGACGATATCCGCTCTCCACGACCATGCCTCGAAGGAACGGTTCGGGTTCGTGCCAGGAGGCGAGCATGTCGACGACCTCACGGTCGTAAAGGCCGAAACCGGTGACGCCGGGGATCAGCGGATAATCCCCGAACTTGCGGAAGAAGGCGTAGCCGGCCTTCCGGACCGCGCCGAGTAACACGGTCGTTCTTTCCTTGCGGCGCTGGCCGACAACGACCTGCGCGCCCGCTCGCCACTGACGCACGAACTCACCGATGAGCGCGGGCGGATCCTGGAAGTCACAGCACAAGCCAATGACGGCTTGCCCCTCCGCCTGATAAATGGCGTACGTCGGGGAGCGCATCTGGCCATAATTGCGATTATTGAAGATCGCGCGAACCCGGGGGTCACGTCCACAGAGTTCTCGAAGAAGGTCCCGTGTGCGATCGGTCGAACAATTGTCGATGAAAATGATCTCATGCGACGACGCGTGCTTCTCCGCTTCGGCGGTCACCGCCTCGTACATTGCGACGACGTTCGCTTCCTCATTGTAGCAGGGGATTGCGAACGAGAGCTCGATCGGCGAACTCCCGGCGCGTGGTCGCTTAGACGTCCGTGGCATCAGGCAAACTCGACTCTTTCGTCGATCCTGGCGCGACGATTGAACAGGCCGGTCGCGGGCGCATACCATTCGGTGAACAAAGCGAGCAGCGCGACCGCCGCCAACAACGCGATCGCCCACACATTGTATTTGCGGTCGGGGTCGAGGTGTGCCGGATCGATCGTCTGGATGTACGATGCGCTTTCGGCGGCCAGCCGCTCGACTTCCACTTGCTCGGCGGAGCGCTGGTAAACGTCGTAGATGGACTGCTGGAATTTAAGATCTCGGAACAGGGATAGGTAACGCAACTGGAGGGTTGAAAGGCCCGCCGCATTCGGCCCGCCAAGCTCGCTTGCCGGCCGCGTTGATTGTGCAATTTGTGCACGCAGACCCGCAATATCGCTTTGCAGGGCAGCCAGCTGGGTGCTCTCAGGCCCGCGGAATTGGCTCTGAGTTTGAAGCTCAACCTGCTTTGCCTGCAATTGGGCCTCGAGTGTGGCGCGCTGGAGCAACTCCGAGCTTAGCTGTTGCTCCGGTTCGGCGAGATTGTTGGCTCGCCGGAACGCGTTGACGGCACCCTCGGCTTGGGCAACGCGCTGACCGGCATCCTGAAAACGCTCGCGGACGATCCGCGCCTTGTTGTCGACTAACTGCCGGCCAAATCGCGCGAGCTGGCGGCTGATGGCCTTGGTGTAAGCATCAGTCAGCGCGATCGCGTCATTTGGCTGATGGAGCTTGGTTTCTATTTCCATCGCGCCGCCGAGAAGGAGGTGGATGTCGACATGCTTGTCGAGATCGATCTTTGCCCTGCGGACGTCGGGATATCTCGCGTTCGGTCCGGCCAGCCCGAGTTGTTTGATGACGTCTTCGGTTACGCTGTCGCTGCGACCGATGATCAAATAGAGATCGCTGGACGTTCGCCCGCCGGCCAGCAGACTGCCGATACTTTGTGGGCCTCCACCGAGGGCTCCGAGTAACGCCGTCGTGCTTGCCGCGCTTGCGCTTGTGTCTTGCGGCACGATTTTCGCTCTCGCGACATAGGGCCGTGGGAAAAAGATCAGCACCGCCGCGATGATCGCCGCGATCGCATAGGCGATGCGGCGGTAGCGCGCGTTGCGGACCCAAACGATAAGATGGTCGGCCCTGGTCGTCATTTCAGCACGGCCGCGCCGGTGATTACCGCCGGGAACAGGATCGACGAAATATCCTTGATGCGCGTCCAGAACTCGCCGCGTGTGGCATTTACAGGGACGAAAATAAGGTCGCCTGGATAAGCCGGCTGGTTGAAGACGTTGCCTTGGCTGAACCCGTGTCCCTGACCCAGCAGCGTGCCGTTCGCCCGGACGACGAAGATCTGGGACTTGTCGGCAAACTTCTGCAGACCGCCGGACTTTCGCAGATAATCGCCGATCGTCTCGCCAGTGCGATACTGGAACGACGCCGGACTCGGCACTGCGCCGAATACGCCGACCGTAACCGGATATGGCGGGACGTAGATCGTGTCATTGTTCTCGACCGTCATGTCGATAGGCAGCGTCCGGTCCGATGGCTGCACATTGAGGACCAGTCGGCCGTCGGGCTTCCGATCCTTCAGCTGGCCAACCACCGACCGCACGGCCTCGAGGCGGGCATTATCGAGCGGCTTTCGGTCATCGATGGTCACCAGCGGCCCGGTCGTGAGCAGGAGTTCGAGATCGTGCATCGCCCGCTCATAGCTCTCACGCTGCGTCACCTTGACACTCTCGCGCGTGAATATTGTCCCGAAGGCGAAGGCCTGCGGAGTTAGTCCACCGGCCTGCTCGATCACCGCGCTGATCGGCGTTCCGGGTTGCACGTAATAGCGGCCCGGGTTCGCGACCTCTCCGTCGACGGTGACAATTGCCGGCTGACGGAATAAAGGTTGCGCTATGCCGATCGCGGATAGCACGCGGACGATTTCGCCGCGGCTCGCGACCTGTGTTTGAATCTGCTTCGCGGGTAACTCAACCCATCCGCCCGGATGGATCGGATCATAGACAAGCAGTCGCCGGTCGTCGGCGACCGTGTTCACTCCACCCGCATAAAGCAGCATGTCGTAGACGGTTTCGTTGGCGCGCGCTTCGTAAATGGCTTCGACATTGACGCTGCCGATGACGGCGACCTGCGCGCCCGCCGGGGCGATGAAGATCACATCGCCGTTCTGGAGGAGGACATCGGCGCTCCGGTCGCCCTTGAGGAGCAGGTCATAGAGATCGAAATCGGACACCAGCTGGCCGTTGCGACGGACTTGAATCGAACGGAAACTCCCACCGGCCGATGGCCCTCCGGCCGCCAGGACAGCGTTGATCAGGGTCGAGAGGCTGCTGATCGTGTATGACCCCGGGCGGGCGGCGAACCCCGTCACGTAGACGGTAATCCCGTGGAGCTGAGCGACCGATACCGCGACGCGGAAATTGCGATACTGGCCTGAGACCTTGCTCGCGATCACTTGCTGGACGTCGCCATAGCGGACGCCGGCAAGGTCTACCGCCCCAACGCGCGGGATGAAGGCGCGGCCGTCGGAGTCGATCTTGATCCGAAGATTGCTCGCCTGAACCGATCCGGTGAGTCCGACGAGCAACTCATCGCCGGGGTTGAGGCGGTAATCGGACGGCACCGTCGTCATTGGCGGTGCGGTGAAGTCACGTGCGTCCGGCACCAGCAGGTTGGCGCCAAAGCGACGTAGGGGCTTGTCAACGATCTTGGAGACAAAGGTCTCGAACTCGCTTGGTGGAGGTGGGTTACGAACCGGCCGGGTCAGATCGTGATCGGCCCGATTGGCAGGCCGCGCTTCGTCGGGCCGCGATGTGTCGCGTATCTCATCGGGGCGATAGGTCGTGCTCGTGTCAGGAACAGCAGCTTGGGTGTTTGCGACGTCCTGCGCCGTTCGGTCGCTAGTGGTCGTTCGCGGCGTCGTCGATTGCTGCGAGGTATTCGTGTCGGTGATCTGGTCCGGATCGACCGGAGACCCGCTTATCTGCGCCTCGGTGGGTGTCGCGATGAGGAGCGCCAGCGAGCCCAGAACCCGAACGGTGTTTATCGAAAAAACTCGATACGGAAAAAAATCGATCATTATTGCTTCCTGTACGCGAGCGGTCCCTGTTCAGGGCTGCTCAAATGCGGATCCCCTTGTGACGATCCGCTGTCCGCGGCGACTCAATCTGGAAAAAAAGGGCGGACGCGGCACGCGCGTCTTGCCCCAGCGTAAAAGTCACCCCGCGACATCGCTAATCCGGGCCCGGTATATTACCCTTTTCGCGTTCGGCCTGATGCACATCCACAGTTGACGGGTCAACCCTTCGAGCACGGGAAGCTGCAGGTATAAAACGAAGAATTGACCATGCCTGAATTTAGCGAATTGTCGCTTCCGGAAGAGTCGAATTTTCGCCAGTCGGAGCCCAGCCAGTCCACCGCGGCGTCACTCTGCGCAATGCCGGCCAGACCACGCTATAATGGGGTATCGAGCTCGCGCCGATAAAGCCGAGCGGGTTGACCGGAACGCCTCCCAGCCTGACCTCATAATGGAGGTGGCTTCCGGTAGACCGGCCGGTCGATCCCATCAGGCCGATAATCTCGCCCTGGGAGACTGCTGAGCCGGCGCCTACCAGGATTCGCGACAAATGGCCGTAACGCGTCCTGAGGCCGCCGGGATGATCGATCTGGACCAAATTGCCATATCCCTTTGCCCAGCCCGCGAAGCTCACGACGCCTGGGCCCGTGACAAAAACGCTGCTTCCGAGCCTTCCGGGAATATCGATTCCCTCATGCCGCCGCGTTCCGCCGCGGATCGGATCATTGCGCCACCCAAAGGCCGATGAGATGAGGAGCGGCCTTGCGGATCGCTGCGACGAAATACTCTCAATCACCTTTGGCTTTGCGTCGGGAGCATTCGCCCAGTCGGTTAGACGCTTACGCCATTCTTCGCTCTCTCCTCCCGGCAAATGGAGGACGGAGCGCTCGGCTGCTGTCTGCGCGATCGCCAGGCTGGGCGCACCCGCGCCAAGCACGAGCAAGCATAACACTCTGGTTTGCGGTCTTAGTCTGGGGCGATGGGACACGGAAAGGCCTATCTATCCAATAGCTTGAACAACGCAAGCCTTCACCGCGAGGAACCTCGAAGTGTTCCGTCGATTGTTGGTCGGGGGCGGGGGAACAGTGTGTCGGATGAGCCACCTTTCCCGACTTTTTGCCAATTTGGCCAAAATTCGCGCAACCATTTCGATGCAAAGGCATTCACCAATGGAACAACAAGCGGCGTTGGGAGGCTAGTTGGTAATTTTTAACTCTCAGCAACCACTATAACCATAAATGTGACAGACAATACCAACAGTACCGAAGGGGACAGTTATGAAGCGTATTCTTCTGGCGGCCGTGGCAGCCGCTGCCTTTGCATCACCTGCCGCAGCGGCCGGCGGTGCGCCCTACGTCGGAGTCGATGCAGGCGTTTTGATTCCCCGGGATCATGACCCGGGATCGGACGTCGATCGCCGTTTCCCCGGTGGTCCGTGGGAGGACTTTCTCGATATTGACCACAGATTGGGCTACGATGCGGACGTCGTGGCCGGATACGACTTCGGCCTGATCCGCCTGGAGGGCGAGGTCGCCTACAAGCGGGCAAAGCACAAACGCTACATCATCGATCCGAACGCTCCCGGTCCGTTTCCGGGTGGAGGCACTCAGGCCGTCGTGCCCGGTGCGGATCTCGATGCGCACGGTCGCAGCAGCGTACTGACCGGAATGGTCAACGCGCTCCTCGACCTCGACGTGGGTCCGGGGGCTAGCATTTACGCCGGCGGCGGTGTTGGTCTCGCGCGGGTCAGCATGACGATCGACCAGCTTGGCGATCAAGGACTGCACCTTAAGGATACGGACAATCTCGCGTGGCAGGTCATCGCGGGTATCCGGACCGCGGTCTCGTCGAACCTCGACGCGGGGCTGAAATATCGGTTCCTGTCGGCCGGAACGCTCAAGGGTGATTTCTTTGGCGTCGGGTACGAGGGGCGGTCATCGTTCCAGTCGCACAGCATCATGGCGAGCCTGATCTACAACTTCAGGTCCGCTGCGCCGCCGCCGCCGCCTCCGCCGCCGCCACCACCTCCACCCCCGCCTC
>Ga0207658_10003334_pt1 | contig 11401 bp, 4 predicted proteins | sample KBSS33metaG_FD_184322 | JGI IMG/M metagenome (GOLD analysis project Ga0207658, IMG submission 184322) | Switchgrass rhizosphere microbial communities from Kellogg Biological Station, Michigan, USA - KBS S3-3 metaG (SPAdes) (version 2) | ecosystem: Host-associated > Plants > Roots > Rhizosphere >...
GCCAACCTCGTACAAGAAGAGCTTTTGAGCGCTGCAGCCGCTGCTTGGGATGAAGCGGTTGAACTGGGCGAACTGTACGGCGTGCGCAACTCGCAGGCCTCTGTACTGGCCCCAACCGGCACCATCGGCTTTATGATGGGCTGCGACACTACCGGGATCGAACCAGACTTTTCCTTGGTGAAGTACAAGGACTTAGTTGGCGGCGGCAACATGGTTATCGTGAACCAAACCGTACCGCGCGCACTGAAGAACTTGGGCTACGCGCCGAAGGAAGTTGAGGAGATCGTAGTCTACATTCACGACAACGGTTCCGTGCAAGGCGCTCCATTCCTGAAGCCGCAGCACAAAGCTGTGTTCGCTTGCGCCGTTGGCCCTGACGCCATTCACTACCTGGGTCACGTAAAGATGATGGCTGCTGTACAGCCGTTCATCTCCGGCGCCATCAGCAAAACCGTAAATATGCCCGAAGATGTAACTGTAGAAGATGTAGAGCAGTTGCACATCGACGCCTGGCGCATGGGCCTGAAAGCTGTTGCCATTTACCGCGACAACTGTAAGGTTGCGCAGCCATTAAGCACCACCAAGAAGGAAGACGCACCAGCTGCCGCTCCCGCTGCTGTGGCCACGCCAACGCCAGCGGCAGTTGCCGACGCGGTGAGCGACCGTATTGTTGTGAAGGGTGCTGTGCGCCGCATGTTGCCACGCAAGCGCACGGCACAAACGTACAAATTCCGCATTGCCGACCTCAAGGGATTCTTCACTGTTGGTGAGTTCGAAGACGGCACGCCAGGCGAAGTATTCGTGAGCGTGTCCAAGCAGGGCAGTACCTTGCGCGGCCTGATGGACGCCTTCAGCATCTCGTTGAGCCACGGCCTGCAATACGGCGTACCACTGAAGAGCTTTGTAAAAGCCATGATGAGCACCAGCTACGCGCCAAGCGGTATCACCGACGACCCGGAGATCCGCACCGCCAGCAGCATCACCGACTACATCTCGCGCCGCTTAGCCTTGGACTACCTAAGCTTCGACGACCGCTTAGAGTTAGGCTTGGCCAGTATCGACGACATGCCGGAACTGCAAACCAGCTTGCTCACCGACGACCAAACGCCGGAAGGTCAGATTGTTGAGGCTGAACGTACCGCAGAAGCCAAGGCGAGCACTGTACGTGCCGCCGAAGCCACGAACGTAGTGGCGAGCGTGTCTCAACCCGCCCCGGCCGCCCAGGAGGGCCAGAAGGCTTCTCCAGCTGCCGCTACGGACCTGCCAAAGATTGGTTTGGATGTGGCCGCGCCACTGTGCTTCAACTGCGGCAACCAAACGCAACGGGCAGGCAGCTGCTACGTGTGCACTAGCTGCGGGTCCACATCGGGCTGTAGCTAACATTTGAGGGGCGCTTACCGATTCTTTTGACGGAGTGACCGCTCACGCCCACTATCACTGGAACTAGCCGGAAACGGCTAGTTCCTTTTTAATCCCCGGTTAATTGCTAGTTAAGAATGCCCTGTGATATGCTCGAATGGTGAAATTGCTAATCCTTTACAGACCAGAATCAGAACACGCCACAGCGGTAGAATCGTTCGTGCGCGACTATCAGGGCCGCTACGACTCTGGCCGTAAGCTGGAGCTTGTTAGCTTAAACACCCGCGACGGCGCGGCTACTGCCAGCTTGTATGACGTTATGGAGTATCCAGCTATCTTAGTACTCGCCAACGACGGCTCGGTACTCAATATTTGGCAGGGCGTACCTCTGCCGCTCATGGACGAAGTTGCCGGTTACGCGTACGAGCAACAATAAGCCGTTGTACGAAAAACCCGCCTTTGCTATAATTACAGGTGTTATGCGTGTCACTGAATGAGTGGCGAAGTGGCTATCACCCACAAGCAGCGGGAAGAAATCCGTTAGGAGAGTAGACCTCGCCGGTCCCAACCCGAAAGATTGGCAATTAAGTGCAAAAGAGACGTCTCTTTTTGAAGTTGGATGGTAACGCCCGGAAGGGTTCCAGCAGTAAGAGGAGACGTTTTTTATGTCCGAAGCACTAGCATACCAAATCGTTACACCTACAACGGCCCATATCCCGTCTATGCTGGAGTTTAATGCGGTTCAGTTCGCTGAGCAACTCCGTCAAACTAGGGCGGATACGACCCAAGTCGAATTATATATAGCCGAAATGCAGTCGGCTGTTGGTAAAGAGAGGGGCCGGGCTCTGGCTGAGCGCCATCTGCAGGATGACGGCTACTATCTGCGTATTGTGGAGCAAGATTCGGCAGTTAAGGGCCTGATGGTAGCAGTGCGTGCCGGAACGATGGTTGGCGGTGAGGAAACGCCGGTTAATGAAATTTGGGAAATTGCACTAGACAGTGGGCTTCGTGGTAGAGGCGTTGCGAGCGTTTTAGTCAACGATTTTTTCAACAGCCATGCCGACAAAAACCGTTATACAAAAGTGTCGGTTATGATGGCGAATGTCCGTGCCCGCGACTATTTCGAGCGGCGTTGGGATTTTTTTAACAGGAATTTCAGTGGCCAGATGACCATTGGCACCAGCTACGTCAGTATGGTGAATATGGCAAGAAGGCCAGATGACCCGTTAGTTTGATAAGGAGAAAGTGATGAAATTTAAAAAAGGCACGCGCCGCCGGGCGCTCGAGTACGAAAAAGACCTGGTGCAATATTGGAAAAAGCACCAAACATTTGAAAAATCCGTAGAACAACGGCCAAAAGACAACGCCTTCGTGTTTTACGACGGCCCGCCGTTTATTACCGGTGTGCCACACCACGGTACGCTGCTGAGCTCTATCGCCAAAGATGTAGTGCCGCGCTACTGGACCATGAAAGGTAGGCGAGTGGAACGCGTGTGGGGTTGGGACTGCCACGGCCTGCCTGCCGAAGTATTTACCGAGAAAAAACTGGGTATCCACGATAAGCGTGACATCGGCACTAAGGTAAGCCTAGAAGAATACATCACCACCTGCCGCGAAAACATGGTGATGACCGGTTCGTTGTGGGAGGACACCATCGACCGTATTGGCCGCTGGGTAGATTTCCGCGGCGCGTACCGCACCATGGACAAAGACTACATGGAGAGCGTGTGGTGGGCGTTCAAACAGCTCTACGAAAAAGGCAAGATTTACGAAGGCGAGAAGGTGCTGCTGTACTGTGTGCGGGACGCTACGCCAATTTCCAAGGCCGAAGTTGCCATGGACAATTCGTACCAAGATGTGACCGACCCATCTGTGTACGTAAAGTTCAAGCTGAAGGGCGAGGACGTTGCCGTTTTGGCATGGACGACCACGCCTTGGACGTTGCCAGCCAACACCGCCGTCGCCGTAAACGAAAACGAAGAATACAGCGAAGTTTTGGTAGATAACCAGCGGTTAATTATCGCCAGTGCACTGCTGGAAAAGGTGTTGACCGACGAAAAACATCACGCGTTGCTGTACGAAGTGGTGCGCACACTGCAAGGCTCAGAGCTAGTAGGCAAGGAATACGAGCCATTATTCGAGGACCGCGGCGCCAAAGCCCACAAGATCTGGCACGCCGACTATGTAAGCCTAGAAGAGGGAACCGGCATTGTGCACCTCGCGCCAGCTTACGGTGAAGAGGACTATCTGTTAAGCAAGCAAAAAGGCTTCCCACTGGTGAATAACATCGACGATAGTGGGTTTTACACCTCAGGCGAATGGAAGGGACAGTATGTTTGGGACGCCAATAAACCCATCGCCAAAGAGCTGCACGAACGTGGCGTTATCTGGAAAATCGAATACATCCGCCACAACTACCCGCACTGCCACCGCTGCGGCACCAAGCTGATGTACCGGGCCCACCCCAGCTGGTTCATGGACATCGAGGGCCAGCGCGAGCAAATGCTGGAAGAAAATGGCGGTGTGCACTGGTTCCCGGAGCACATCAAAAACGGCCGTTTTGCCAAAACTGTTGAAAGCGCTCCAGACTGGAACCTAAGCCGCGACCGCTTTTGGGCCACGGCCATGCCGGTATGGAAGGGCACCGACAAATCCGGCAAGGAGCACATTAAAGTCGTGGGCAGCTACGCCGAACTGAAAGACCTTTCCGGCGTAGAACTGGAAGATTACCACCGCCCGTGGATTGACGACATAACATTTACACTGGACGGCGTGGAATACAAACGCATTGATAAAGTGTTGGACTGTTGGTTTGAGAGCGGCTCCATGCCGTTCGCGCAGTTCCACTATCCGTTCGAAAATGTGGAGAAATTCGAGGCTAATTTCCCCGGCGACTTCATCGTGGAATATGTGGGGCAGGTACGCGCCTGGTTTTACTACCTACACGCAGTGAGCGTTGGCTTGTTTGGTAAAAAATCGTTCAAGAACGTGATTGTAACAGGGACGCTGGCAGGGAATGACGGGCGCAAAATGAGCAAGTCGCTCGGCAATTACACCGACCCGAACGAGCTGATGGACCAGTATTCGGCCGACAGTTTACGCTTTTTGCTGATGACCTCACCACTGCTAACGGCGAAGACTTTCTCGCTCACCGACAAAGACGTAGCCGACGTAGCCCGCAAACTGAGCATGGTGTGGAATATGTACGACTTTTTCACCCTATATGCCGATGTTGACCAGTGGGAATGGGACGGGAATTACGACGATCCGCTCGAAGAACTGAAGAACCCGCTGGACGTGTGGATTGTGTCGCGCGTACACCAGTTGGGCCAGGAAGTTGCCGCTTGCTTGGATAAATACGACGTGCCCGGCGCAACCAAGCCAATCTTGCCGTTTATTGAAGATGCCAGCAACTGGTATGTGCGCCGTTCACGCCGTCGTTTCTGGAAGAGCGAAGATGACACCGACAAGAACGAAGCGTACCGCACGCTGCATTACGTGTTGGTGCGTTTATGCCACATTATGGCGCCGTTTACGCCGTTCCTGGCCGAAGAACTGTACCAGAAATTAACCGGCGGTGAAAGCGTGCATTTGCGCGATTGGCCGGAACCGGGCCAGGTGAATGAATTGCTCGTTGGTGATATGGAACGGACACGCCGTTTTGTTAACGCTGGACTTGCCGCACGTGCTACTGCTGGCTATAAAATTCGCCAGCCATTGGGCGATGATGTGATCATCCAGACGGACGAGGTTTCAGAGCTCCCTGCGGAATTTGCGGAAATCATCAGGGAAGAATTGAATATAAAAGGTTTGACAATAGTTCACGTCGAAAACAACGGAACTACAGTTAAATTGCCTAAGAGCTTGACTCCTGAATTGAAGCGCGAAGGCATGATGCGTGAAGTGGTGCGCAATGTGCAAAGCGCCCGTAAGGCAGCTGGCTTGGAAGTGGACGACCGCATAACGCTCAGTTTGAGCACGACCGACGATGAGCTGCGCAAGGCGATTAGCGAGCACGAGGAAACCATCCAAGCCGAAACGCTTGCGAAAAAAATTGTATTCGATCAAACATTTGCGTTCGAAACGGCCTGTAATGTAGACGATGCGCCGCTTACGATCTCGCTGCAGAAGGCCACCTAACCCTTTACAGATGGGGCCAGATCTGATACTATCTGTTGGTAGCTAATTTCTCGAAGAAAGAGCAAAAGTATGAAAAAAGCAGTTATCGCAACCGGTGGCAAGCAATACCTCGTCTCAGAAGGTGAAACTTTGAGCGTTGAGTTGTTGCACAACGAAGCCAAAACCGCAGACTTTGATGCATTGCTGGTTATCGACGGCGACACCACAACCGTTGGCACTCCTACTGTTGCCAAGGCCAAGGTAACTGCCGAAATCGTCGCTGCCGACGTACAGGCCGACAAAGTAACCGCAATCCGCTACAAAGCTAAGAAGCGGGTACACAAAGTGCACGGCCACCGCCAGCACCAAACCACAATCAAAATTACGAAAATCGCTTAGTTTTTACACGAAGCCTGTGGATAATTCAGCAGCAAGAAATTTGCTGCTGAATTTTTTACATCAAAAAACTTATGCTTTTGCGAGCGTATCAACAGAGGAAGCATAAGCTCAACAGCGTAATTTTTACATGTGTTGTTATGATTACAATATGAACCTATAGACACTTAAAGCGGATTATTACGCAGTAACCGTAGCCATTTTCTCTGTTTTACCTCTTGTTGGGTCTTATCTGTTAACCCCATAATGATATGGTGCTCCAAAGTCTACCTAGGTAGACGGGAAACAAATAAACCAAATTCAATACAAAACCAATACAAAAAACGGATGCGATTCTACGCGCAAAAACTGAAGCTAGTTGCGGGCAAATCTTTGCTCCTGTTGTTGGTTGCGACCCCGATTTTGGTAACTGGCATTGCCGGTAAACTGTTTGTAAATAACCAGGCTTTGGCTGCCACCAGCAACACAATCAACTTCCAGGCTCGCCTGATGAACGCCGCTGGCGCAATTGCTCCAGATGGTGACTACAACGTTGAATTCAAGCTGTACAACACCAGTAGCACGGGCGGTACCGCGCAAGGTGTTTGTACAGGGAACTGTCAGTGGGTGGAAACTCGCACTGGAGGCAACAAAGTACACGTTGCCAACGGCTATCTTACCGTGCAGCTGGGTAGCGTTACTGGTTTTGGTACGAGTATTAACTGGGACCAGCAGCTGTGGATCACCATGAACATCGGTGGCACCGGTACGCCAACATGGGATGGCGAAATGACGCCTCGCCTGCAGTTAACCGCCGTACCATACGCCTTCCGTGCTGGCCAGTTGGCAAGCCTGGCTGGTAGCAACACGGCAGTTTTGCAATTTGCGGCCAGCTTTGGCCAGGCCACGACGATCACATTGCCCGACCCGGGCGCAAGCACCGCGACGGTTTGTTACCAAAACTCGTCGTCTTGTGGGTTCGTAAGCGGTACGAGTACAAACTTTATACAGAACGGTACCTCTGTTCAAACGGCTGCAAACTTCAATATCCGCTCGGCGGCGGCCGGGTCGGTCGTTGCGGTTATTCAGGGCACAACCGGCCAGTCCGCTGATTTACTCGATGTGCAAACCTGGAACGGGACCACTAACACTACGGTGTTTGGTGTGGGTGCTAACGGGCAAGTTACGCTGGGGGGTGGCTTAACGCCGGATATAACAACCGCTACGGCTGCTACGGCGAACGGCATTACGCTGCAGCCAGGGGTTTCTTCGGGCGCAAGCACTACTGGTGCGGGCACCACCATCAAGGCTGGCGACGTTTCGGGCACCACGAGCGTTACTGGCGGTACGCTGGCACTGCAAGGCGGTAGCGCCACTGGCGGTAGCGGTACGCGCAACGGCGGTTCGGTAACCATTGACGCCGGTACTGGCGCAACCACTGCCGGTAACATTACCATCGGTGGTACAGCAGCTGCTACGGTGAGCTTGGGCAGTACCACGCTGGCAACCGGCACGCAAACTATCAATGTTGGCGCTAACAATACCAGCGGTTCCACTACGAACGTAACTGTGGGTTCGGGCAGTTCGGCAACTGCTGGGTCAACTACGGTGCGTGCCCATGACGCCGTTACTATCACGGCTGGCGCAGCTTCAACATGGTCGACGACGAGCGGTTTGCTAACGCTGCAGGGTAACGGCGGTGTAACCATCAATACGCCGAACTCTACCAGCGCGGCAACCAATGGGATTACCATTAAGTCGGGCGACGCCAGCACTGGCGCCAACTTAAATGCTGGTACCATTCTTATCGACACCGGTACACAAACGGGCAGCGGCACGGCAGCGATTAACGTTGGCACTACCAACGGCCGGGCAATTGGGATTGGTAACACCGGTAGCAACGCCGTAGTGACTATCCAGGGCGGTGGCGGTGTTAATGTCGGCACTGGTGGCGTAACTGGAGGGGTGCAAATCGGTAACACAACCGGCGGTGTGGCACAAACGATCAGCATTGGCACGAACGCCACCACAAGCGCAACTAATACGGTGAACATTGGCACTACGAGCACCTCGGCCTCAGTTATCAATATAAACAGCGGTACCGGCAGCGGTAACTCTATAAACTTGAAGGGTAATAACGCTACCGGCGGTGTGTTTGTGCAGTCGCTTACTAACTCAACCAATGCATTTAAGGTGCAAGATGCTGGCACGAATGTGTACTTAGGTATAGACACGTCGGGCGCATCCATTTCTGTTGGGTACGCCAGCAGTACTACTACGCTGCTTGGCACGGTGAAGGTGTCTACGTTGGGGGCGGCCACGGCAAACTCGGCATCTGTTTGTCGCGATACTAGTACGAATGCGCTTACTTCCTGTGACACAAACACCACCGGCAAACCGTATGTACAGGGGGGCAACAGTTTTGGTGCTGCTGGCGACTTGGGTACAAACGACGCCAACGCGCTCAACATCCGCACCGGCGGCACTACACGCCTAACGGTGGGCGCCAGCGGCGGCGTGAGCCTGGCGTCGGGTAATGGCTTAACGGTTACTGCTGGTGCAACGAGTCTTACTGGCGCTACCAGTGGCGACGCCCTCACTGTAAGCAACAGCACATCAACGGGCAACATAGCCATATTCAATGACAATGCCACGGCTGTTGCTACGATTGCCGATGGCGGTGGGGTGCTGCTGCAAAACAGTGTTGATTCATCTACCGCATTCCAAGTTAAAACCTCTGCTAGTGGTACGAATGCAGCGTTACTGGGCGTAGACACATCGAGCAGCATTTTGAACGTTGGCGCCGTTGGCAGCACAGCGGTAGCTAGTACGGTGAATGTCGGCACCTCCACCGGCGCAACCCAAACCGTGAACATTGGTGGTACCAGCGGCTCAACTGCTAACGGCACTACGGTAGTTATTCAAGGCGGCAACACCTCAAGCGCAGTAAATCTGCAAGCGTTGGCCAGCGGCACCATTAACATTGGCACTAATAACGCGGCAAACACTGTGCAAATTGGCAGCACGTCGCTTTCAAGCGGTACGCAAGTTATTAACATCGGCAACAACAACACCTCTGGTGGTACCACGAACATAACTATTGGTACCGGCTCTAGTGCAACGGGTGGCACTACTACCGTGCAGGCTAAAACATCTCTTACGCTTACCACGAATGGCGTGGGTCGCGTATTCCTGGACAACACCGCTACGATGTATCTGGGCGGTAATGCTGCTACCGTAGCTTCGCCAAACGACTACACGATTCAGGGTGCGGGCACGAGCACGGCGGCGACTGCGGGTGCCGCGGTGAAGATTCAGGGCGGAACCGGCAACACCACTGGTGCAGGCGGTAAGGTGACCCTCCAAGGTGGTACCGCTGGTGGTAGTGGTGTGAAGGGCTTAATTGAACTAAACGGCGGCACGTACTTTACTACAGGTTCGTTCTCTAACGGCAGCAGCGCTACTATTACCCAAAGCTTGGTGGACTCTAACTCGGCAATTTTGGCGAGTGCCACCGCTGGCAGCTTAACGTTTACTGTGCCAACGCCTACCAACGGTGCCAGCCAAGCAGGCCGACTCTTATATATAATAAACAGCGGTTCCAACGCCTTTACGCTGAGCTTTGCATCAACCAGCTTCACATTGAACCCTGGCGCCACCGCTACTCTTGTATACACCGGCAGCGCCTGGACCGGTGCTGGTGCAGACGCCAGCTCATTGCAAAATGCCTACAACAACAGCACTGGCAGCACGACGCCCGAAGTTTTGCTGGACACGACTCGACGCGGGCTCGACGTACAAGACGCCAACACTACGCTAGGAAGCACCGAAGCATTGCTGGCGGTACGCGCATCGGCCACGGCAAGCACGTTGGGTAACGGCCTGTTTGTAGTGAACGCTGGCGGTAAAGTTGGCATAAACCTTGCGTCTAACTCCACTACGCCGACAATTAGCAACGACTTATCGTTTGGCCAGATTGCTGGCGCTACTACTGCGCGCACGATAGGTGTGGAAGCGCAAACCAGTAGCAACATTGGTGGTAACGGGTTGACTGCTACGGCTGGTACCGGCAACGGCACTGGCAACGGTGGTGTGCTGACGCTGCAGGGCGGTACGAGTGGCACGGGCGCGGCTGCTATCGGTGGACAGGTGACCATCCAGGGCGGTACGGCCAACGGCTCGGGTGCAAGCAACGGCGGCAAAGTAACGATCCAGGGCGGTACGGCCGCTGGCACTGGCGTAAAGGGCTTGATTGAATTGAACGGTGGCACCTTCTTCACGACTGCATCGTTCAGTAGCGGTAGCAGTGGTAACATCACCCAGAGTTTTATAGATTCCAACTCGGCAATCCTGGCAAGCGCAACCGCTGGCAGTCTCACGTTTACTGTGCCAACCCCCACTAACGGTGCCAGCCAAGCTGGCCGCGTGCTGTACATTACGAACAGCGGTGCAAACGCCTTTACACTGAGCTTTGCTTCTACAAGCTTTACGTTGAACGTGGGCAGTACCGCCACGTTGATGTACAACGGCTCTGCCTGGACAAGCGCCGGCGTCGACGCTAGCTCTTTGCAAAATGCCTATACCAACTCAACTGGTGGTACCACCGCGGAAATGATTTTAGACAACACCCGCAAGGCTGTAGACATTCAGGACGCCAACGGCGGTTACGTTGGCTCAAACGCTCAATTGTTGGCGGTGCGCACTGGCGCATCCAGCGGCCTAGGCAACCCACTCCTAACGGTTACCAACAGCGGTGGCAACAGCGGCACGGCATTGGTTGGCGTTGGCATAGAGACGGCAACCCGTACCCTCGATGTAGCAGTGAACACCTCCAGCATAAACACGCTGCCATTACTACTGGAACAGGCAGGCACTGGTGATGTTGGCCTCGAATTGAAGAACTCCAGCAAGAACTTCTACCTCGCCGTAGACGGAACTGACGGTGTATTTAAGATTGCGAGCGCCACCAGCGCCAACGGCACAACTAATTCCGGCGACACCTCTGGGCCGCCGACTGATGCAAACACCGACAGTAATGCAAGTGCTACAAGCGCCCAGCTGGTAACTGCCGGTGCGACAGGATCGGTAAGCTCGGTGTCATTCTACATAACGTCGGTGGCGGCTTCGCCGAACAACCACATCCAGGCAGCTATATACGCCAACTCAACCACCTGTAACGTTAACGGCGCTACTGTTACTACAACGCCATGTCCCGGTACATTACTGGGTAGTAGTGCGCAGGTGGTGGCTACCACCGGCTGGAATACTATATCAATAAGCGGCGTAAATGTTACTAGCGGCACGTCTTACTGGATTGCACTAGCCGAAGATGGTGTGTCTCCCTGGGCCCAGTTATTGCAGGCTGGTATCGGCACCGTTTCTTATGACGAGACTTCCTCCTACCCGGCGCCGAGTGCTTTCGGCCAGAACTACCACGACGTAAACACCCGTAACGCATTTTATATGACTATTGCCAACACAGGTGCTACCGACAACTTTGGCGGCACGCCCTTCTTCCAGTTGACGGACACGGGCGCATTTACGTTAC
>Ga0207658_10003339_pt1 | contig 11385 bp, 7 predicted proteins | sample KBSS33metaG_FD_184322 | JGI IMG/M metagenome (GOLD analysis project Ga0207658, IMG submission 184322) | Switchgrass rhizosphere microbial communities from Kellogg Biological Station, Michigan, USA - KBS S3-3 metaG (SPAdes) (version 2) | ecosystem: Host-associated > Plants > Roots > Rhizosphere >...
GCCATGGTTCGAAATGGTTGGCGCGGCGATCATCGATGCGGCAGAGCAAGTCGGGCTGCCCCCCGAACTGCATCTTTCCTTCGTGGAACGATACATCGATGGTGCGATGATGCCCAACGGCCTTTGCCAAGGGCTCCGCATCGATATCGATCGGGGATCGCTAAGCTTCCGCGCAGGCGTTCTGCCTGACGAAAAGGCGGATGTCGTTATCGAGGTTACCACCGCGACGGCACGGCAGTTGAACCTCCTGCACAGCGCCGACCCAGCTTACGCCCGCGCTGTCGCCCAAGCCACAAAGGAGGGCTCTCTTCGGAGTTGGGGCGATCTGGGAGCGCTTGGCCAAGTTTTCGCTTTGGCACACGACAGGGTTGTGGCGGGAAGCCGCTAAGCGCTTGTCGAGGCAATCCAGCGGCCGGCCGCAGACATCTGCTTGTGCCAGAGGCCAACGTTCGCGCCGGCTCGCCCATCGCGAATCAGAGGGCCCGCGTTGTCACACAGGACGCGGGCCTGCTTCAGCCAGATTTCCGGCCCTTGGCCGAGCAACAGGTGCTTCCCGGCGTCATGAAGGCGACATTGGGGGCAACGCCTTTTGCTAGGCTCCCGTTGCCCCCACCTGGCGTGAAAAGTGGTGAGAAATCTTGGGGCAAAGCGAGAGCATCCGGAAGACAGAATCGACCGAAAATCTAGCCAAATCAATGCGTTGAGACGTTTTGGGAAGAAGCCCCTGGTGCCGCTTACAGGACCAGTTTTCGTCCAATAACGCTATGATTTGGCTAAAATTTCAAAAGGACCATACGCCAATTCCCCACAAGGCGCAACTTTTGCCTTTCTAACAGGTCGATTTTGAAGCAAAATCACGCTTAACGCCCGTTATGCTGTCATCGATATTAGTTCCATCATAACTGGATCAACAGCGGCATAAATTGCGTCGTTGTTAGAATGCCAAACCTGCAGCAGCAACGTCAGCAAAGACCCTCCGTGCGTGTCCTTTCCTGGAAGCGCATACTCATTTTGCCGCTATTCCGGACACTCGGGTCCCTTGGTCAGGGGTAGCGGAACCGGTCTTTTATTCACGTCGGCCGCAGCGCAGCTTAAAGCCGAGGGTTGGGACATTTCTACCGTCCCTAAACGTCGCATAGACCGTCTGCTTTTGTCATGAGCTGACATCCACCGTTTGCCCGCCCCTCATCGCAGAGTGACAGATGATGGGCCGTCGGCGGCCCGCCAAATGTTCAGATTAATGTTACTTCGGTTTCTTTAGAGGGCCGATCGTGACCTGCTTCACCTTCTTACCGCTCTTTGTTTTTTCGGAGTAGAACAGGCTGAAGCGCTCGTTGACGAGGCTGGCGCAGATGCGGACCTTCTCTTCGATGCGCGCGTTCGACATCGAGTTCGGGCTTCCCTTAAACATGAGGTGGTAAAACGCCGTCCAGAAGACCGCAGCGTCGTCGAACCGGATGCTGCTGACCGGCGCAAGTACCGACCTGCACCCGCTGCGCTCTAGCAGCATCGTCGCGAGTTCGCTCCGCGCTGCGAGGCAGGACGATAGGAACAGTCGGCGCCCGGCGAGGTGCGGACCCAAGAGGTCGACGAGATCTTCGTTGAGGATATCTCCCACGGAAAGCCCGAGCCCGACCATCTTGTCGCTCTTGGTGACCAGGCCGTGGAACGAGAGGTGGAGGTAACGATGGTCAGAATCCCCGAACTCCCGCGCGACTGCCCTGAGTTCGTCCACCGTCCTGATATAGACGTAGGCAGTGGGCTTCCTCGAGAGTTGCAGCGTCCGGCTGATAATCTCGCCCTCACGGTGCGTCTGCTCCTCCAGGAAGTTTAGGCTCTCCACGATACAGACGGTCGGCTGCGTCACCTAAATCCTCATATACTGGTTGGACAAATCGGCTTAGCTACGGACATATAAGCGCGTAAGCTCATCCACGCTGATCCTGCGTGAAGTGGCCCTTACAGCCAGTCCCTTGGCAATCAACTGTTTGAGTGGCGTCAAGCAAGATTGGTCATGATCCAGTCGGAGACCTCATTTGTCAGGGCAGCATCTTCCACGGTCCCAGGAAAGACCGGCCCGCGCGGCTGGATCGCATAATAGGGCGTCATGGCTGTCGCGCCGGCAGCGAAGCCGGTCCGGCGCGCAATGACGTTTAGTGTCAGGCGATTGCCCTCCCAAAAATGCTGAAACGAATCGTTGCCGGGAGGCGCTCCTGGATAGATGCGCTGTTTCGCCCCCGTGAGGTGGGGCACTCGCCAATGGACGCCGAGAATTGTGAGATCATAGAGACGAGCTACGAAAGCGCGCATCTCGTCCGCGCTGCCTTTCCCGCCGACATCCTTGCACTCGATTGCAACAGCCGGACGTCCCGTCGGCGAGGTTTCGATGCTGGAAGAACGCAGCATAATGCCGACTTCATGAGGCACGATTGCGATATCGATCTCATGAGTTCCGCCGCTACGCCCGCGAAACTGGATACCATTCCAGATCTCCCAATATTGGGTAGAGCTCGCTTTGCGAAATCGGAAGCAACTGGCATTCCCGGCACCAGCACTCGCCGGGAATATGCCCGTCGGAACGCCTCCGCGCTGGATAAACTTCCGATCGGTATCTCCGGGAGCGATTGCGCTACCGTCGGATCGGAGCACCACCACATCGCAGCCACGTGTCCGCAGTTCGTCGGCGATCGCCGTCATGATGTAAAGCTCGTAAGCGCGACCGGCGCCATTGGCTTTTTGCAAGGCGGTGACGGTACCGACGATCGCATCCAGAGCACTCGCGACGGCCGGGATCACAGCAAGTCTCCATTGATCGGCGAGCCGCACCACGCTTCCAGCGCCACTCTGAGCGCGGAAATACCGTGGCGGGCCTGTTCAATTCGGGAACGGGTGATCCCCTCATCATCGGGAATATCAGACCTAGCCAGTCTGGTTTCGATCCGCGCTTCAACACTCTTGCGAGGCTCCGGTCCATTGATGATAGTGTCCAGACGGTCGGCGGCAAGGGACATGAGCGCGATGGTCTCTTCTAGCCGGCGGCTCACAAAAGCAGCGGCCCAATCTACATGGAGTTCAGCGGGGATGGGGCGGCTCGAACTTTGCTCGCTAGCAGCGTAGTCAACTCCCCACGAGTCCTGATACTGGCGCGATGTCTGAGCGCGGACGGCCCTCAGGATCCCCACCGGCTCTTCTGCGACATGGCCTTTGAGAAGGCCTTCGACAACCTCTTGCGCGAGCCAATCCACCCCTGCGGCACTCAACGTGTTCAGAAGGTCGAAAATCCGCTGATCGAGCATAGTAGAGAAACCCTATGGGATGCTTGAAGATACGGCCCGCGCTCATCGATGACCATCAAACCGTTGCCGAGCCATGATAGCGTTTACAGACTTTGGTCAAGTGTGGCCTGCGCGATCGCCCCGCAGAATAAATTCTACGATAGAATGCGCGACATCACCAATCACGTCGGCCACCTTCAATGATCCCGTTTGGACGCCGAACCGGACAGTCGTCTACCGGCCAAACCTTGCCTGTTTACCTACTTGGCTCAATAGCGGACGCAAATGTCGGTTTCGCGCCCGTAAGCGGTCAATCGCCCGCGAACTATAAACGGCGTTAGTTGGTCGCCACCTGCCATTGCTGGTGAGTGGGCGTTGCCGCCAGCATTGTCGCCGTTAGTGGCCCGAGAGCGAGTTATCGCAATCTTCCGTTAGTTCATGTAAAGCCCACCGCGGCAGTTTGGAGAGTAGAGACAGCCAAGTTCCCGGAAAACCGTCGGGGAGAGCCCTTCTTCGACAGTCAATCAAAGACGTGCAGTCGCGTGATCTCCTGCAAGTTGCCGACGCGAACGAGAACGTGGCTGTCAGTCGAGGTCGCATCGGGCTTAAGCGGCAGCACTATGCGTGCCTCGTTCTGACCGGCGTAATCTGGCGGTTTGATGAAAACAACCCGTTCCGGGAAGGCCCAGTCGGCAGCGGGAGTTTGGTCGAGGGGGCGATACTCGGTCGCCCCCATAAGGATTCGATCATAGTCTAGTCGTGATGATGCGCTTGCTCGAGCTTGGAGACGGCGGACGATAGCTTCTGGGTCTGCGATCTCGACACAAAATTGCCCAAAATCTTGAGCTCGCTCAGCCGAAATATCGTTGCTTGCGCAAAAGACGAACATGTTTTCTGCGGCTGTTGTGAATTTAGTAGCTGTCAGTTGTCGGTTATCCGCAACCATCGTAATTTCAATGCCACCAGCTGGCGCATAATGCAGCATACCATCTCTTGGATCGCCCCGGACGCCGCCATCTTCAATTCCGCGATAATACGCTAGGGATCCGAAACGCATCTCGCCTTTACGTATGAACGCACGGGCATGGCATTCGTTAGAAAAATATTTGAAGAGAGACATAAGGTTGCCATTTAAAAACTAGCTCATCATAGCGGAGCTTAGATTGCCGTGAATATTACCGTATCCCATCAAAAATATTTCCATAAAAATGTGTTGCCCCCGACGCCGATATTGCTCATCTGCGTCTGGGAAATGCGCTCAACTTGCCCGGTCCAACAACGTGCCCAGTTGGGGATCATAGGTGCATCGGATGATAGAACCGTCGCGGATGCGCTGCACCGCCTCGTCGATTACATGCAGCGGCACCAGGAACCATTCGCGTGGGCGCACGATGTTGCCAAAGCGGTCGGGAATGGCGAGGTCGAGCTGCGCTGGCAGGAACACCTTATGAATCAGGGATTCCAGCTTCTGGCAGTTCACACCATAGACCTTGTAGGTGGCAACCACGTCCACCCCGGCGAGGAGATAGGTGGCGCTTTTCGCGGCCCCGGCGATGCGGGTTTCCACGCTGCCGCCGGTCACCCCGATCTTATGCACCACGTCGCGATGATCGGCCACCAGGGGATGGTCTGACTGGCTGCGCAGCACGTAGATCGTGCCCACTTCTACCTCGCCGTCCTCCGCCTGATCGGCAAACAGCGGGCCGGCGACAGGCTCGGTGATGCGGCGCCCGGCTTCATCCTTGTACAGCGCGCGTTGCAGCGAACGGCGCAACAGGGCGCTTTCCGTGCCGTTGGAATAGATCACGCGCAGGCGGGCGTCGGTTTCGCCGTTAGGCGCCTTGATCGGCTCCCCCTCATCGGCGACGTAGGCAATCTGCCCACCCAGGATAAAGAACTCGCCCACGGCGATATCGGCCTTCTGAAAACCGGCATCCTTCACGAAACGCCGCGTGGTGCGTGCACCGCTGTCGAGATCGGCCTGCACGGCGGTGAACAGCGGCTTGAACTGCGCAAAGTCCAGGCACTTCTCGCGGTTGGCGATGTCCTCGGCCGCCTTTCGTTCTTCGGCCGAGCGCACATGGCGCAACCGGGTGATGCTGGCGTCGTCCTCCACGCCTTGCAGTTCGGCCAGCAGCGCATCGGGATCGAGATCTTCGGCCTCGTCGCCCGCCTCCATGGCCAGCAACCCGTGCTTGTCCAGCGGCTGCAACAGCGCGCGGCAATCCTCCTGCGCGCGCAGCCGGTCGAGGCGTACGGCATAGATTCGCTCGAAGATGTCCAGCCCTTCGCCATGGCGGGGCAGGCGGCGATGCTCTTCGAAAAAGCGCTCGATATCTCCGAACCCGGCGATGATGCGTTCCTCGCGCGCGGTGTAGCTGGCCTGCTTCTTTTCCGGCTGGGCAAAATCGGCCAGCTCGTTGCGCAGGTCGTCAAGATCGAGATCGAAATCAGGCATAGCGGCCTTCGTCCTTGAAGCGCACAAACGCAGCGGCGCCTTCGGCCAGGCGCTGTTCCCAGGCATCGGTGGCGGTCAGTGAGGGCAAGCGTCCGCGCTCCTTCTTGAACCGCACGGCGCGCGCGGCCAGGTCCTTGGCCTCGTCCGGCAGGATCTTGGTGCGCTTTGCAGTAATCGCGGCCTTCACCTGCCGCAGCACGGCTTCGTCCATGGCCTTGGCCAGCACGGCATAGGCCGATTGGAACGGATTGATGCTGTCGATCAGGTCGATGTCCAGATCGCGCACATCCATTGCAAAACGCCGCACCCCGTCGATCAGGGCGGTGTTGGCCGTCGGTTCACCGTCCCCACCCGGTGCCGCCGGGGGCAGACCTTTGACCAGCGCGCCGGCCTGCTGCGTCAGGGCCAATGCCGCCACGGCGTGCTGGCGCACGGCCTCCTGGTCCTCTGCCGAAAGCTCAGGAAAGCGATCGCGCACGATCTTGCCCATGCGCACCTGGGTCAAGTCCTGGGGCACTATCTCTTCATCGAACAGGCCGCGTTCCAGGGCTGTCTTGTCCTGCACGAAGGCGGCGATCACCTCGTTGAGGTCTTCCTGGCAGATTCGCGCCGCCTCGGGGCTTTTCGGCTGGACCAGGCCGTTGATCTCGAAATGGAACTGGCCGCGCTCCTTGTGGAAGCCCACATTGGTCTGCCCAGGTTGATAGCCGGCAGGGCCATAATCGAAATCGGGCAGCGGCCCGGTGTTCCTGGGGGTGAAGTTGAAGCGCGGTGCCAGCACCTGCTCCATCAGCAGGCTGGCCGCAATGGCTTTCAGCGTATCGTTGATGGCATCGGCCACGGCGGTTTCGCTGGCATCGGGTTCGGCGATCAGGTTGGTAAAGGTGGCCACTGCCTTGCCCGGCGCATCGCGCGTGGCCCGGCCAATGATCTGGATGATCTCGGTCAGGCTGGAGCGATAGCCCACGGTCAGTGCATGTTCGCACCAGATCCAGTCGAACCCTTCCTTGGCCATGCCCAGCGCAATGATGATGTCCACATGGTCGCGGTCGTTCTTGTGGGCGGGATCCTTCAACGCGGCCAGCACCCTGGCGCGGCGGGCCGGATCGCTGTCGTCCACCAGATCGGCAATCTTGACCGTACGCCCGTTGGGCAATGCAACCAGCTCGAACCCGGTCACGGGATCGGTCCCCTGCCACTTGCCCAGATAGTGCAGGATCTCGTTCACCTCGGCCACTTTGTCCTTGGTGCTTTCGCGCGCGTTGACCGAGGGGATGTGCACGATGGTCTTGCGCGCGGGATCGAGGCATTGCTCGATCGCGTCGAGATATCGCTCCCGATAAAAGAAATACCCGATGTTCAGCGCCTTTAGATGCTCATAGCCATTAAGCTGCTCGTAATAGGTATAGGTCACAGTCTCGAACCGCGCTTCGTCTTCCGGGCCGAGCACTGGCGCGGCATCGCCCCGGAAATAGCTGCCGGTCATCGCCACGATATGCACCTTGTCCCGCGCCACGAATGCGGCAAGCTGGCTGCCCAGGCGATTGTCCGGGCTGGCCGAAACGTGGTGGAACTCGTCCACCGCAATCAGCCGGTCATCGAACGCTTCCACCCCCAGCGCCTCCACGGCAAAGCGGAACGTGGCATGGGTGCACACCAGCACGCGATCCTCGCTGGCCAGGAACTGGCCTACGGCGCGCACCTTGGAGGAATCCACCCGCTCTTCATCGGCACCGGGCGCATTGCACAGGTTCCACTGCGGCTTCACCGTCCAGTCTGCCCAGAACCCGTGCCGGCTCAGCGGCTCATCGGCAAAGCTGCCACCGATGGACTTTTCCGGTACAACGATGATCGCCTGTTTCAGCCCCTGATTGTGCAGCTTGTCCAGCGCGATGAACATCAGCGCGCGGCTCTTGCCCGAGGCGGGCGGAGACTTGATCAGCAGATACTGCTCGCCCCGCTTGTTATAGGCGCGTTCCTGCATCACGCGCATGCCCATGGCATTGGCCTTGGACGAAACGCCCGTGCGGGCGGTCTGGAAGCTGACGGCTGGTATGGGGGTAGTGGTCATCTGGCTATTCACAAACCGTCTTAATGTTGATTACCTTGAACACCAAAGGTTCGGTATCGTCATAGTGTTCCATTATGTATTCTTCGCCCACCGAAAAGGGGCGTTGATATATGTTCATTGTTCCTAGACGATCTTTACGATCCTCGTAGGCGTCCCCACCATAATCGACTTGTCCATCTGGCTTAAAAATCAAGGGCCAACACCATTCTGTCGGATTTGGTATGCCCCGCCAACCAACATAGGGATACGCAGCAATTGGCACATCATCGGCGCCAAGAAGAGCCTGAATGATAAGTTGCTCTGGTTCATCTGCATTTTGAAGTTCGAGGTGGATGCGAGCAAATGGCAAAGAGCATTCCCTTCGGCGGTTTGGTGAGGTAGCGCTGGCGATCAACGTTGCGAGTTCATCGCAGCTTTGATTCCGTTCCGCCATGCTTGGGTGATCGCGGCGTCACTGGCGAGGAAAAACTCCCCGCCCAGCGACTCACCGTTCTCCAACAGGTAGGCCTTCATTGCGTCTTCGCCGGCCAGAGCGTGACGTGAGGTGGGAAACGCATCCATACCTTGGGCGTAAGTCGAACTTGACAGCCTCCATTTGAAGGCTCCGGCAGGCAAGGCGCGGTTGTGATCGTCACGCCGGGTGGTGGGGCTTTTCGAAAAGCCGACCTTGACGATCTTCTTGCTGTGCGCGGGCTTGCCGAGGAAGTGGTCGGTCGTTCCATCTAGGCAGAGCATGTACAAATGCTTTGGTCCTTCCGCTTCTCGCCTGACGCCGGGGGATTGTGAAACCGGGCCGGGCTTGCTGGGCGCCAAGGCATCTGCACCGCGCAGAATGACGCTGTCACCAGTACAGCCGGGATCCGACGCCTGCAGCGGCACCGAAATCAGATCGATGTCCAGAAGCTTATTTGCCTCTTCGGGCGCTAGCCAGGCGCCGAACCGGGCGATGGACCGGGCGCCATCTGAATTGTAGGTTTTCTGCGCGAAATCCGCCACACGCGGCGCGGTTTCCAGCGGGATTTTCCAGGCGGCGATGGCGCGGAAGGCGAATTTCCATGACTCGTCTTCGAGTTGGACCTCTTTCTTGCGCGCTCTTGCACTAGGGGTGAGGAAGCGTTCCGCCTCTCCGACATCGTGCGAAAGCTGGTAGAGCCCGATGACTTTGCCGCGCATCTCTTCGGGCACTTGCGGAACGATACTGGCATAGATGGCGCACAGGAAACCGGGCCTGCTCTCCGCCAGTATCGTGTCCACGCGGCCCCTGTCGGTCAATGTCAGGCACGGCCAGTTTTCGGGGTCGAAACCCCAATAGGCTTTCAGCAAGACCTGCGGCGCCTCCCCATGCATGGCGGCCAACGGGTTGAGTACGAAATTGCCGTCTCGCCCATCTTCGTGCGCCTTGGCAAAGGCCGCGATGCTGCCGTAGCGTTCCACGATGTGGCGCCCCTGCGCAGGCATCATGGCTGCACCGCGCTCTGGCCAGCCGTGCGCTTCGAAAAGTTCGCTCAACCGGCCATCGTAGTGCTGCTTGACTACGCTGGTGATCGTTTTGGCGTCCCAACCTGGGCTGCGCTGGCCTTCGCTCATGCCGCCTTACCTTTGCCTTTCTGCGCGACCATCGCGCTATACATCTCGAACAGCTTTTCCAGGCGTTCGGTGTCGTTGCGGAAGCGGCGACCGATGTAGATGCGTTCGAGCACTTCGTCGTTGCGGTCGTGGGCGGCGCGAAGGTCATCGGGCATGCCTTGCGGGTCATAGAGGTCTGCGATGGTGGCCGGGAAATGGGCCTCGCGGGCCAGCAGGATATCTTCGGCGCAGCGGGTGAGGTCGGCCTTGTTCTGCTCGGTCAGCGTGGGGATCGGGAACGCATTCCAACCCAATGTATTCGAGTATCGAAAATCGGTTTTGATCTTACCGCAGACAGTGGAAATCCAAGTAAGGTGGAGCCGTGATGCGATGATTGCCATATTCCAGATTGGTGCATCATAAACGGCAAGCGCAGCATCTGAAACGATCGCCTCCCTACTCAATAGCCCAAAAGGAAGAAACTCCCGTCGCTCGGATGTGTGCCGCGGAATTATGATCGTATATTTGTCTGCAACCGATTGAATTTGGATAAACTTGTGCGGTGTAGCGGCGTGAGGCCGCGTAGTTTGCGCTTTGGCGCTTGCGCGGAACCGTCGCACGCATTCAAGCCGTTCAGATATTTGAGGAATGGCAAAGGCATCTCGTACGTCTTTGTCTTCAATCCAAAGACAAAATCGTGCCTCCCCTCGAATAAAATCTCTTGATCCGACATAAGGGCGCACAAATTTTGTAGCACTCGCGGATTCATTGATAATTGCTTTTCGCTCTGCGGATTCGAAAATTAAGAATCCGCCATCAGATGGCATGTTACCCTTATACATTACCCCGAAACCACTTGGCGGCTTAGATCGTCCTTCCACGATTAAAGATGGTCCTGCAACGAGGTACGGGTTGATATTTTCGACCTCGCGTTTGACCAACGCTCCAGTCTCATCGACGGAAAACAGTACGGCAGTCCTTCCGCTTGCAGCGCTTAGTCCGATAATAACAACCGTCACGCCAGCATTGTGCGAGGCAAGGTTTGCCCATTTGAAAGACAAATGAGCAAATCGAATCTGTAGCCCCTTCGCAAGCAGCAGTGGCCACAGCAACGGAACCTGCTGCCCCTGACAGACAGAGTTTGTGCTGACAAAAGCGAAATCGCAAGCGCTACTTTCTGAGAAAAGAGCGGCCTTGTAAAACCACCCAGAAATGTAATCGAGATTTTTCCAAGACGAAGAGACTTTTTCAAATAACCCTTTAAGGTCAGATTTTTGTATTTCTGTTTGAAGGCTACTTCCGATGTATGGCGGGTTTCCGCAGATATAGGTCTCGCCGCCAGCATTTTCAAAATCGATCTCCGTCTGATCGAGCGGAGCGCTGAACAGATCGTCGCCCTGCACCTTCACGCCGGTACCGGTGGGCGGGCACAGGCTCAGCCAATCCAGCCGCAGGGCGTTGCCGCAGGTGATCCAGTTCTGGCTGTCGAGCGGCAGGAACTCGGCCAGCGCCTCCTTTTGCCCGCGATAGAGCACGTCGCACTGATATTCGGCGATGATCAGCGCCAGACGGGCGATCTCGGCGGGAAAGCTGCGCAGTTCGATGCCGCGAAAATTGGTGAGCGGAATGTCGCTGCGCCGCTCGGCCTCGCCGCGCCGCCGGTTAATCTCGGCCTCGATTTCGCGCATCTGCTTATAGGCGATCACCAGAAAATTGCCCGATCCGCAGGCCGGATCAAACACGCGGATTTTCGCCATGCGCGCCCGCAGGTTCAGCAGCTTGCGGGGGTTGTCCTCCGCCTCGGCCAGTTTGGCCCGCAGGTCATCGAGAAACAGCGGGTTCAGCACTTTGAGGATGTTGGGCACGCTGGTGTAATGCATGCCCAGCGCGCTGCGCTCGTCCTCCTCGGTGACGGCCTGGATCATCGAGCCGAAAATGTCGGGGTTGATCTTCTGCCAATCGAGGCTGCCGATGTGCAGCAGATATGAGCGGGCGATCTTGCTGAAACCGGGGCA
>Ga0207658_10003344_pt1 | contig 11375 bp, 9 predicted proteins | sample KBSS33metaG_FD_184322 | JGI IMG/M metagenome (GOLD analysis project Ga0207658, IMG submission 184322) | Switchgrass rhizosphere microbial communities from Kellogg Biological Station, Michigan, USA - KBS S3-3 metaG (SPAdes) (version 2) | ecosystem: Host-associated > Plants > Roots > Rhizosphere >...
CGATTCATGGATCCCCCGCCCGCACCGACCTTCTCGGCGCCTTCCAGCGAAAACCCGCCGGCAAACACAGCGAGCCTCCGCAAGACCGTGCGCTCTTGCGCGGTGAGCAGGTTGTAGCTCCAGTCAATGCACGCCCGCAGCGTCTGCTGGCGCGGCAGCGCCGTGCGGCTCCCGCCCGTCAAGACACGAAAGCGATCACCCAGTCGCTCGGCGATCTTGTCGACCGGCACGCTGCGCACCCTCGCCGCGGCCAGTTCGAGCGCCAACGGAATGCCGTCCAGTCGGTGACAGATGGCGGCCACGGCCGCCGCGTTCTGCTCCGTGACTTCGAATCCGGGCTTGCTTGCGACCGCGCGATCGCTGAACAGCCGCACCGAATCGTATTGCGTCAACGCCACAAGGGATGGGACCTTGTCCGAATCCGGAACCGGGAGCGGAGAGACTTGATAGGTCGCTTCGCCGGCCTCGCGCAGGGGCTCTCGGCTGGTCGCCAGGACCTTCGCGTGAGACCCGGACTGCAGCAAGGACGTCACCAACGCAGCGCAGTGATGCAGCACATGCTCGCAGTTATCGAGAAGGAGCAGCAGTTGCCGGTCTTTTACGTACTTCGCCAGTGCTTCCTGCACCGGATGGCCGGCCTCCTCCTTGACGCCCAGCGCCGACGCAACCGCCTGCGCGACCAGCTGGCCATCCGCCAGCGGCGCCAGCTCCACCAGCCATACGCCATCCGCAAAGTTGTCGATGAGGTCTGCGGCCACCTGCAGCGATAACCGCGTCTTGCCTAAGCCACCCGCGCCCAGCAGCGTCAGGAGCCGTGTCTTGCCGAGCAACGCTTTGGTCTCGGCCAATTGCCGCTCGCGACCGATGAACGAGGTGACTTGCTGAGGCAGGTTGTTGGGGGTTGCTTCCAGCGAGCGAAGCGCGGGAAAGCTCTGCCGCAGTCCGGGATGGATTACCTGGTAGACGCGCTGGGGATTCGCCAAATCGCGGAGTCGCACCGAGCCCAGGTCGAGCAAGGCCACCCCGTCCGGCATGCGATCGGCAACGAGATCGGCAACCGCCTGCGACAACAGCACTTGGCCGCCGTGGGCCGCGCCCATGATGCGCGCGGCGCGGTTGACCGCGCTACCGAAATAATCGTTGTCGCGACGCTCGACGGTGCCCGTATGCAGCCCGCAACGGACGCGAAACGGAATTCCATTGGTGGCCGTCGGATCGACGAGTGACAGTTGCAGCGCCAATGCGGCGCGGAGGGCATCCGACGGGTCGTCAAATGCGGCGTACATGCCATCGCCAATCATCTTGACCACCGTGCCGTGGCTTGCCTCGACCACAGCGCGGCAAAGCGCATCATGCCGCGCCAACGCCGGCTGCATTCTGCCCGGCTCCTGCTCCCACAGCCTGGTGCTGCCCTCGATATCGGTGAAGAGAAAGGTGATGCCGATGGGGCTGCCGGATTTCACTTGACGTTGCGTGCGCTGGCGTGACAGGCCGCCTTATGGTCCTGCAGGAGCCCGGATGGGTCAATTCAATCCGTCGTCCCACGCGTTCATGGTAAGCGCTGCCCCCATCTCGCCGGGCGTTAGAATCGGTTTTTTGGGCGATGGGCAAAAAAAGGAGCGACATCCATGGAACGGAGAAAGGCCAGCGATTTTCCGCCGCAGGTTCTGGAGCTCTTCGATGGCTATGTTCACGGCCGGATCAGCCGCCGCGACTTTCTGGACAATGCAGGCAAGTTCGCGGTCGGCGGCTTCACCGCAGCAGCAATGCTGGAGAGCTTGCGGCCCAACTATGCGCTCGCCCAGCAGGTGGCGAAGGATGACCGCCGCATCAAGACCGAGTACGTCTCCTACCCGTCGCCGCGCGGGTCGGGAACCGTGCGCGGCTATCTTGCGCGGCCCGCAGATGCCGCAGGCAAGCTGCCGGGCATCGTGGTCATCCACGAGAATCGCGGCCTCAATCCGCATATCGAGGACGTCGCTCGCCGCCTGGCGCTCGAGGGCTTCATGGCGTTCGCGCCGGATGCGCTGACGCCGCTGGGCGGCTACCCGGGCGACGATGAAAAGGCAGCCCAGTTATTCGGCCAGCTCGATTCCGCGAAGCGGACCGAGGACCTGGTTGCCGCTGCCGACTACCTGAAGGCGCGTCCGGACTGCACCGGGAAAATCGGCGTCGTGGGCTTTTGCTTCGGCGGCACCGTGGCCAACACGATTGCGGTGCGGATGCCGGATCTCGCGGCGGCGGTTCCCTTCTATGGCGGCCAGCCCAGCGCGGACGACGCGGCCAAGATCAAGGCACCGCTCCTCATTCACTACGCAGGCAATGACGACCGGGTCAACGCCGGGTGGCCGGCCTACGAGGCCGCGCTGAAGGCGAATGGCGTGAAGTACGAGATGTTCATGTATCCGGGAACGCAGCACGGTTTTCACAACGACACGACGCCGCGTTACGACGAAGCCGCGGCGAAGCTCGCGTGGTCGCGCACCGTGGCGTTTTTCAAGGCCAACCTCAAAGCCTGACGTTTTTTGTTGTGGAGCGATAACATTGGCGCCGCGCGCCGGCGATGGGGCGCGCGCCTCGCGTCGTCCGCCTCTTACGGCTGCCCGAAGAGAATCTGAAGTGAATCCCGAAACGCCGGCGCGTCCATGGGAACGTGGCCGAGCTGCGGGTAATACAAATCCAGCAATCGCAGTCCCACGTACTGCCGGCTTGCAAGCTGGTCGTATAACGCGCGGACGTAGACGGTGTTGGTGTCGCCGGCGCCTCCGCGCGCCAGAATCAGCGTGACCGGAAACGGCGATCGGCGGATCGCATCGAACATCCAGCCTTCCTCGAGATACACGATGTCCGCTTGCTGCCAGAAGGCGCCTTCCGATGACCAGTAGTGCGCGAAGCTCCACTTGGACGGGGTCTCGATATACAGCGCATGGAAGGGGAAATTTCCGCCGGTGGAAAGTCCGCTGAGAACGCGCCGTCGGGGGTCTGCACGATAGTTTGCTTCGATGTAGGGGATGAGGTCTTTGGTCAGGAAGGCGAGATAGTCGTAGGCGCCCGGCATGTTGAAATCGGTTTGGCGCCGGTTCATGTCGTGGATCGCCACCAGGATGGCCCTCGCTCCCGTCTGTTGCATGACGTCCAGCAGGCTTTGCAGCCGAATCTGCGCATCCAGCGCGTAGATGACGGGGAGCGGATCGGAGTTCGCGTCGTAGCCCTTGGGAACCAGGATCGAGACGTCGTAAAAGGTGCCTTGCCTCGATGCGACCAGCGAGACCATCGCCGATGCCCCATGGGGTGGGGGCGGCCCGCACGCGAAGATACCCGTGGCGTCATTGCCTTCCGCCGTCCAGCCTTGGGCCCGCATGGCGTCGAAAATCGCCCGCACCGCCGTATAGCGATGATTGGGGGCACCCGTTGCGCCATTGTTGTAAAGGCGATAGATCGACGTCGCACCGGCCGGGCACGCACCGGTCGCGGACGGCAGGCTCAAGTAGAACGCGATCGACTCGTAGGTCCAGGTCGTTCCCGCCTTGAGCAGCGTGCATTCGGAATCGTACGGCGTGTAGAAGTGCGAGCTCCTGGGCGCAAAGGCCGCGCTGAAAAAACGGCACACGGGCAGATCGCCACCCGACCCGTCGACGGCAACGGAAAACGCGTAACCCGTCCTGGCCCATCCCGGGATCGTCGCGGCATCGAGCGCCGCGGCTTCATCCGGCGACGCCGTGACGAAATAGTGTCCCAGCGCCGCGTTGAAGTATTCGACCGCGTTGCCGCTGGCCGCGAACGCGCCGCTCACGAAAAAAATGCACGCGCCAAGGACACCGAGCCCTGTTCGCAGCCAGCGCAGCATCGGCAGTCCCGGTTGTGGCGCGGGCATGTCGAGATCGATCACAGGCTCCCACGGCGGCATGACGCCCAAGATCGCCATGCCAGGCCGCATCTTGCACAAGTCATTGCGGTGGAACGCCGTGCCGCAACGACGAAACCTTGAGCGCAAGCAGCAAGTGCTCGAATTTTTCGCGAAGCGGTCCGGTCACGCCCGAGTCACGCGATTCCGGCGGTAGCCCCGCCTCGAGCAACTGGACGTCGATGACATCGAGCAGCACGCCCGCATAATCGAGCAATGCGGGCAGCGGCTCGCCGAACTCGCCGCGGGCGACCAGGCGTCGCGCGTCCGCCAGCGCGGCGATGAAGGCGCGAATCGTGCCGTCGAGCTCGTTCGAGCGGTCGGTGGTCATGAAGCGATGGGGATTGGACTGCGCCCGCGACTCGCCTGGCACCGTCGCGATTACTTGGTGGTGCTGGTCGGATCGCAGGGGTCCGTCCCCGTCACCTGACGATGGAGTTCGTGCGCGGCTTCCGTTCGTTCTTCGACATCGGCGATGACCTCGTCACGGATATCCATTACGTTCCCGCACTTGCAAGTCACGGTGCCGTGTGAGGCTTCCGCAGCCCGGTATCGGTGGATTTCCTTGCATCGGTCACAGCGGACCATGGCCCATCCCTCGCCCTGGCCATCTACATGAAGGCGTACTGTGGTCATAACGGCCCCTCCCGGGAAGTGAGGCTTTGACTGCGAGCAGCGCTCGCAGCGGAATTCATTCTACCAACATCGGAAATTCGCGCGTTCTCGCCGACGCTTCGCCGCTACTCATCACTCCCGCAACATGTTCAACTGCCACAGCTCCTTGTCGCTGATGCGCCGTATCGGCTTCAGCGCACGCAGCCCGGTCTGACCGATGCTCCTCTTGAGATAACGCAGTTCCTCGAACTTGGCTTGTGTCGCCTCGTCCATCGGAACGTCGAAACCGCTCTCGCGCATGAGCAGCATGCCTTTGGCGCGCAGCGCAAGCTCGGTATAGACGCGCAGGTAGCACAGCAGATCGGCGACGACCGGTCCGCGGAAGCGGCCCTTGAGCTTCGTGAGGTATCGGCCCACCGGTGAATCGGAGAGGCGGCCGGAATTGATGAGTTCGAGCATCTCCGCATCGGCGTCGAACCCTTGCCCGATCCAGTCGCCCAGCGCCGTCTCGCCGTACCGGAACACGGCATGGAGCAGCGGCGCGAGGAGCAGGATACTCACGACGGCCGAGACGCGCGGCCAATTCGACAGGTGGTTGTAGCCCATGTGCAGCACGACCGCCAGCGCGAACCCGGGCAGCATGTCGACCATGCCCGGACGGCGCGCACGCTCGCGCAGAACCAGCCCCGTGATGGCGAAGATCGCGGTGACGCCGCCGTGCATGAATGCCGTGCCGAAGCCGCGCACGATCCAGGTTGCGATACCGGCATCCGGGATCGCATGCAGGAAATACACGTTCTCGACGACCGCGAACCCGGTGCCGACGGCGAAGCCGCAGATCGCGGCGTCGACCGGGAAGCCGATGCGGTGCGTGCGAATCAGTGCGACGACCACCGCGGCTTTCAGAAGCTCCTCGATGACCGGAGCGACATAGCGCGAGAACGTCATGGTGTCGAAGCCGAGCATCGAAATCACGGCCGCGTTGATCTCGTAGCTGACGACGGCAATCACCGCGCCGCACGCCACGACGCCAAGCACCATGCGCAGCCGCACGAGCTTGTAACTGTCGAAGTAGAGGAGGACGGCGAGAAAGGTCACGACGGGCAACAGCCCGATCACGGAGGGAGTGACGGCGCCGAGTGTCATCGAGCCCGCCACCCTACATGATCTTGAGCGAGATCATCCACTCGCTGCCCTTGCGCCGCGAGCCTTCCAGCCCGACCGCGTAGCCGGCCGACAGCGTCATGTCGTAGCGGTGCAGCACGTTGAAGTACAGGTCGGCCTGGCCGCCCAGGCTTTCGAATTGCTTGCGCTGCGACGAGCTGTCGGGATCCGCCCAGAGTCCGGCAGCGAACAGCGACGGCCGCATCCAGCGAAGGTGGAAGCCCGGCACGCCGGCCGACTCGAAGACGTACGCGGGCAGGTTCCATTCGGCCATCCCGCGCACGAATCGGAGCGCGCTCACTTCGTCGATGCCGAAGCCGGGCAGCGAATCGTACTCGCGATAGCGCTTGACCGCCTTGTCGTCGACGTAGTTGTTGCCGAAGCTGCCGAAGTAGAAATTCGCGACGGTGCTGTTGCGGTCGCCGTTGGCCCAGCCTGCCGCGCCACGCAGCCACAGCGACGAATGCGGGAGCGGCAGCGGGAAGCCGTAGTTGATCTCCCCGCGCACCTGGGGCGTGATCTCGCCAGTTGCACGGTTGCCGGTGTAGACCAGCGCCCACGTCCATCCTTTCTCGTCGTCGACCGCGCCGAGGGAGCGCTGGACATCGGTGTACCGCGCGGCGACTTCGCCGGTCACGAGCCGCGTGAAGTTCGTGCTGACGTTCTGCGCGTTCGGCAGCGTGTCGATCTGGTCGTAGTAGGCGAGGTCGAAGGTGATGTCGAAGCGTCGCGGTGTGTCGTAGATGACGAGCCAGTCGTACCCCAGCTTTGCGGCGTATCCCTTGCGGCTGCGCTTCACGGGACCGAACAGATCGTAGAAATCGGACCGGTTCCACGACAGCGCCGCACGCCAGAACTCGTAGCGGCCGTTGACCTCGACGTGAGCGCGCTCGTTCGTGGGGAGGCTCGTGCTCGGCGTGTACGCAGCCGTGATCCCGAGGTACGCGAAGTTCAGCGGATCCTCGATGTTGACCTGGTAGCCGATGCCGGCCGTGTTCTTGTAGCCCTGGACGACCGGATACGCGTTGGCAAGCTCGAGGCTGCGCAATGGCACGTAAGGTTCCTTCTTCGTAACGAGCGCCTTGTCGTCGACCGTGCCAGGCCCGGCGACCTGCCAGGTTTTGACCTCGGGATACTTCTCCGCAACCTCCGCGCCGAGAAATGTGATCGCGCTCAAATCCTGGATCGGCTTGGGGTCGATGATGACGGGAACGAAGCCTTCGCCCGTGTATTCGAGTGCCACCAGTCGGCCGTCCGTGAGCGGCAGCGGACGGAAGAATCCGGTTTCGGCATTCGACACCGCCTCGACCTTGCCGCTGGCGACTTCATAGCGATAGATATTCGATACGCCGGTGTAGTAACTGCTGCCGTAGAGATAGTGCCCATCGGGCGAAAACACGAAGCTCTCCGGAACGGCTTGTCCGAACGCGAACTCCGACAGCGGCACGGTGTCGCCGGCTAGCATGCGATCGAGCTTCCATACACGCACGTACTGGTTGCCCCGGTCGTCCGTCATGGTCGCCGACAGCAGCGCTCCGTCGGGGGAGATATCGAGGTCGGAGAGGACGAATTCCCATGGAAACGTATGGATCTCTTTCCAGTCCGTATAGGGGTACGGGATTCGCACCAGCGTGGCGCGTCCGTACTGATGGCGCACGCCGATCAGCGAACGGTCGGTCGGGTTGAAGGCGAGCTCGCCGATGCTCGCGTTTTCGAGCAGCATCCGCGCCTTGCCCGTCCGCACGTCGACGGCCATGAGGTCGCGCAGCGCGTTGTTGTCGTTGGTGTAGAACGCGGTGCCGCTCGCAGGATCGAAGGCGAACGACGCGACCATGTAGTGCAGCGCGCCCTTGATGTCGGCCAGGCGCCGCACGCTGCCGTCCCGCGTGTCGAGAGCGCCGACGTGCTCGACGACGCCGGGATAGCGAAAGGCGCCGTAAAGGATGCCGGTCGCCTCGTCGTAGTGCATGCGGGAAACCGATCCGAGCGCGCTCGCGACAAGCTTGCGCCTTGGCGTGATCGGAAATTTGCGGACCTCCGCTAGATTGCGTCGCTGGAAGTCGTGCTCGAACGCGACCCAATGCTCCCACGCCTCCTCCAGCGGCAAGCCGAACACCAGTCGAAACTGGTCGGAGTAGTAGCGCGCGCTGCCTTCGTCGCGTCGCATCCATGCGATCAGCTTGTCGGGCCCGTACGTATAGGCGAGCCACGTGAAGAAACGCGTTCCGTAGAGGTACGCGTTGGCGCCGGTCTGGAAGTCGACCATCGTGCCGCGCGACACGAGCCCCAGCGGGCTGTAGAAGTGCGCGTCGTCGCGCACCATCGCGCGAAAGACCATCTCGTCGTAGCCTCCCTGTGCGCGGCCGAGGCCGCCCGCCATGAACGTCTCGAGGAATACGGCGCCGCCCTCCGCGTACCAGCGCGGTGCGGTGAATCGCGGCGTGGTGAGGTAGCTGTAGAGCAGGGTCTCGGGATTGCGCGATTGCGCGGAAACCTTGCCGAGAAACAACTGGCGCCAGAGCTGGTCGTCGGCCGACGAGATGTCGCTCTGCAATACGTGGACCAGCTCGTGGTTCATCGACGTGTACATGCGCTCGCCCGCCGGGCTCGTCTCGAACGCGCGGGACAGCGGAGCGACGTCCAGGATCAGCGTGCCGCGAGGGGCGGCGTAAGTGTGCGCATTGCCGTAGTCGGCGAAGTCCTGGAGGACGACCGTGGTGCGCTCGGACGGCATCCAGCCGAACATCCGCCGCTGCCACTCGCGTGCGTTGGTGAAAGTCCGAATCGCAAGCGGTGCGATGTCGGCGAGGTAGTTGTAGTAGTAAAGCCGCAGATCCGGGGTTTCGACGGCGGTGATGTTGACGGGACTTTCATCAGCGAAGGCGGCGTTGCAAAAAGTAAGCGCCAGCAACAGGCACAGGGTGCGGTCGCGCATGCGGTCTACGGAGGATTGGCGGCGGGCGTAGCTTACGGGAGCGGCGGGCAAAAACAAACCGCCGGTGGCGCCGGCGGTCGTTTCCTGCCTGGGGCCGGGCGGGTGGATACCCGGCTTGGGGGGCTTAACTGCTACTGGCTGACGCGGCCGTCCTTCATGTTGTCGCTGCGGCCATCTTTCATGGCGTCGCTGCGGCCATCCTTCATGGCGTCACTGCGGCCGTCCTTCATGGCGTCACTGCGGCCGTCCTTCATGGCGTCGCTGCGGCCGTCCTTCATGGCGTCGCTGCGGCCATCTTTCATGGCGTCGCTGCGGCCATCCTTCATGGCGTCGCTGCGGCCATCTTTCATGGCGTCGCTGCGGCCATCCTTCATGGCGTCGCTGCGGCCATCCTTCATGGCGTCGCTGCGGCCATCCTTCATGGCGTCGCTGCGGCCATCCTTCATGGCGTCGGCGCGGCCGTCCTTCATGGCATCGCTGCGGCCGTCCTTCATGGCGTCGGCGCGGCCGTCGCTACGGCCGTCATTGGCACGGGCGTCGTTGGCACGGCCATCATTGGCACGGGCGTCGTTGGCACGGCCATCGCTCAAGCTGTCCGCGCGGCCGTTGGCCTTGAGGCTGTCGCTCGCGCGGGCGTCGCTGCTGCGCGCGTCACCAGTATTGCCCTGGGTCCCCTGCGACGCGCGTTGCGCGGATTCGCTCTGGCCCGTGGCGCTCACGCCCGTCGTCGCCGGCTGGTCGGCGCGGAAACGCTGCGCAGGCACGATCGCTCCCGTCGTATTGGTGCCGCCCGGCGGGAAATCTATACCGGACGATGCCAACAGGATCACCGCCAGCGCGGCAACACCGGCGCCCACAAAAATCACTTTGCGCTTCATGAGTCTGCTCCCTGAGAAAGGCACTGATCGGGACTCCCGACGGGCCATGTCTGAAATCGGACTACCTGCTTGCGCCCTTGCGCCAATTACACGCGACGGCGCGGAAAGTTGGGACGATGGAAGATCGGCCATGACGGACGCGACCAGGCCTTCGGGCGGTAATGCCTGCGGCACGCCCTTGAGTTCGTCGAACAGGGCGCGCAGCGAGTCGAATTCGGCGCGCGCGTCGGCATCGGCGGCCAAGGTCCGCTCGAGGTTACGCGCCTCGGCCGGCGTCGCCTCACCGTCCAGGACGGCGTGCATCAGTTCTGTAAGTTCGTATGGTTTCATCGATTTAGTTGGTTCGCAGGTCCTGGAGCAACTCGCGCAATCGCCGCCTTGCCTCGTACAGCCGCGATTTCACCGTCTTCTCGTCCAGTTCCAGGATGCCCGCGATCTCCTCGTAGCTCAGTTCGGAAAAGTGCCTCAGCATCAATACCATCCGGTCGTTCGCCGACATGCTCATCAGGGCATGCCGGATGCGCCCCGACTTCTGCGCCTCCCCCAACTGCCACTCCGGGTTGACGCTGTCGCCTGCCGGAGGCTCGACGTCTTCATCCAACTCCTCCTCGCGTCCGTTTCGGCGCAGGAGGTTGAGCGACTCGTTGACTGCAATGCGGTAGATCCAGCTGAAGAACTTGTACCGGTGGTCGTAGTCCTCCAGCCGCACCGCCACCTTCAGAAAGACCTCCTGCGTAACGTCCCGCGCATCCTCGGTGTTGCGGACGATCCACAGTGCGGCGTTGTAAAGAGGCCGCTGGTACCGGACCACGAGCTCGCCAAACGCTTCCTGATCGCCTGCCCGGTAGCGCGCAAGCAGTGCGGCGTCGGTCTCGTTGCTCACAAATACACGCGGCGGCCGGAAAAGTTGGGCGGAATCAGCGAACGGGCTCGATCTCGAGGATCTGGTCGAACCCCGAGTACATGAAGATGTCCTGCAACTGGCGGTTGACGCCCGTCAGCCGCAGCTTGCCGTTGGCGGCGAGCAGGCGCTTCTGGGTCTTGAGGAGGACGCCGAGGCCCGCGCTCGAGATGTACTCGAGGCCGGTGCAATCAAGGTTGACGATGCCGTGGACGGCGTCGAGGGCAGCCTGGGCGCGCGGAGACTCCGCGGCATCCAGCCGGCCGGCGAGCGCGACGACGCCCGGCCCCTTGCCGTCAATCGTGAGCATCCGGGCCCTCCCGCGGTGTGGCGCCGCCCGAACCGGGACTTTCGGCGGCGTTCATGCGGAACCAGGTCTGGCTCCTTCGTTCGGCTTCGGAGTATCGGTAGTCGAGGGAATCGAGCATGCGTCGAATGAGGTGTAACCCGAGCCCGCCCGGCCGTCTCTGCTCGATCGGCAGATTGACATCGGCGTCAGGCACACGGGTGACGTCGAAGAAGTCGACATCATAATCCGTAAGCACCACCTCGACACCCCCGGCAACGGTGGCGATGTCGACGTCGACCTGCGGCGCGCCGCCGGGACTGTACTTCACCATGTTGGTGAACAATTCCTCGAGGGCCAGGTCGAGCGTGTTCAACAGGGCCCGGTTCACGCTGTGCCGGGCGAAAAACGCGCTGGTGAAGGCGACCAGCGCCGGCAGCGAGTCGAAGGTGCGCGCGAACGATTCGTGCGCGGCCGCCTCGCGCTTCACCAGCACGATCGTGATGTCGTCCTCCTGTGGCGCACCGTCCGCGAATTCGCCGACGGCCGTCAGCAGGCGAGACGCGAGGGCGGCCATCGGCAAGCCGCGGTGCTCGGCGATGACCTGCTCGACCCGCCGCTCGCCGAACTGCTCGTACGCGGCATTGCAGTATTCGAAGATGCCGTCGGAAAGGAGCGCCAGCACGTCGCCC
>Ga0207658_10003346_pt1 | contig 11370 bp, 12 predicted proteins | sample KBSS33metaG_FD_184322 | JGI IMG/M metagenome (GOLD analysis project Ga0207658, IMG submission 184322) | Switchgrass rhizosphere microbial communities from Kellogg Biological Station, Michigan, USA - KBS S3-3 metaG (SPAdes) (version 2) | ecosystem: Host-associated > Plants > Roots > Rhizosphere...
CAAGGATCGCAGGGGAGGAGAAGAGCGCGGCGAAGGGTTCCAGACCGATGGAGCCGGAGCCGAGTGCGGCGTGACGGTCCCGCTTGGAACCAAGCGGGTCACGGCTGTCATTGACGTGGATGAGACCGATACCGCCGCCGTTGCCTGCGATGCGTGCAGCCTCAGTGAGCGTGGCGGCCATAGCCTCGGTCTCGGCGATGTCGTGTCCGGCGGCGTAGAGGTGACAGGTGTCGAGGCAGACGCCGATGCGTTCATCGTTGCCTAGGAAGTCCAGGTAGGTCTCAAGGGAGGCAAGATCGGAGGCTAGCGCACCACCACCGCCAGCGGTCGGTTCGATCAGCAGCGGCGTGGAGATGCCGTCCAACAACGGCAGCATGTGTTCGCGCACGCGGGTCATCGCCGTCATCCAGTCGCCACCGACCAGGGCCGACCCGGCGTGCAGCACAACCCCGGAGGCGCCGATGGCATCGGAGCGCTGCAGGGTAAAACGCAGCGCATCTGCCGACTTTTCCAGCGTCTCTTCCGAAGGCGATCCGAAGTTGATCAGGTAAGGCGCATGCACATAGACAGGCAACGATGCGTCGGCACTGGCGTTGCGAAATGCGACATCGCCCACCGGGTCAGCTTTGGGATTACGCCAACCTCGCGGATTGCCGGCGAAGATCTGCACCACCTCGGCACCTACGGCCGTCGCGCCCGCGAAGGCGTTCTTAAGGCCGCCACTGACGCTGACGTGGGCGCCGATCGAGGACTGCTTGTTCATCGTCGATACCTCGGCAGGAATGGTCGACACATCAAAGTCAGATCAGGTTCAGGGTGACGGTTGCGCCTCGACGCACTTGACCGGCATCGTTCTTGTCTTTCTTGTCGACGTCAATGCTGGCGACCAATCCGTAACGGGTATAGAAAACCCACTTGGTCGTGACGACGAAACCTGCGGTGGTCAGCGCCTGCTTCGCCTGATCCACCGACATGTTCGCTACCGATGGCAGCGTGATGAACTGCGGCCCAAGCGATGTTGTCAGCGTGATCGTGGAGAATTTGACAAGCTGCGAACCGCCGGCGGGGTCTTGGGATATCACCGTGCCCGCAGGCACTGTGTCGCTGTTGACGTCGTTACTGGCGACCTTGAAGCCCGCGGATTTCAGTGCGGCCGTGGCATCGGTCTTCGGTTTGCCACTGACGTCGGGCACGACGAGGACTGGCGGTCCACTTGAAATGGCCAACGTTATAGCGGTATTTCGCTTAACGAGCGTTCCTGCGGCGGGCGTCGTTGAGATGACCTGTCCCTTGGGAACGGTGTCGTTGGCCTGCGTTGTGGAGGTGACCGTGAAGGCTTGCATTCCTTCGCGGGTGAGGACCTTAGCCAGTGATGCTTTCGCGTCGGCTTCGTTGTTGCTGTGCACGTCCGGCACGGTGAAACGTTCTTTGCCTAATGACACGGTGAGCGTCACTGGCTTGCTGGGGAGCAGATGTGTGCCGGCGTCGGGTGAGGTGGAGATGACATCGTTCTTGGCGACCGTCTCGTTGAACGCCTGCTTGGTATTGATCTGCTTGAAGCCGGCCTGACGTAGCGCAGCTGCAGCAGTATCCAACGGTGATCCGACGACATTGGGCACCGCGGCGTAGCGACCAGCGGTGAACCACCATGCGCCGTAACCGAGGCCAGAGGTGAGGGCAAAGACGACGGCGAAGACGAGAGCTAAACGCTTCCAACGCGGACGACGGTTGCCTGCCTTGGCCTGCTGGCGAGTGAGTCCGGCACCATCAGGCTGCGCAACTGGCGCCGGCATCGGGACACCTTTGCTCTTACTTTTGTTGCCGGATCCGGGCTTGGCGGGGACGACCGTTGTGTCGTGCACGCTAAGGCCGCCGGGCATCGGTGCGGTCTCGGAGCTGGCGTCGGCGAGCTGCGTCGTCGAGGGGACCAGCGCGGCGAGCGGGATCGTCGGAAGACGCAGGTCACGACGGATCTCCCGTAATTCATTGAGCATTTGCGAGGCATTGACCGGGCGAAAACTTGCATCGCTGTCGGTGGCTCGAATGAGGAGATCGTCGAGCGCCTCGGCGATGCCATTGATGCGTGACGAGGCGGCTGGAACGCGACTATGGACGTGCTGGTACGCCACCGCCATCGCTGAGTCGCCGACGTAGGGGACGCTGCCGGTGAGTAACTCGAAAAGCACGACGCCTGCGGCGTAGACATCTGATCGCTGATCGCATTGGCCGTGTGCGATCTGTTCTGGTGCGCAGTAGGCGACCGTTCCCATCATTAAGCCGGTACGCGTAGACGACGCATCAGTGTCTACGGCACGAGCGAGACCGAAGTCAGCGACCTTCACTGTTCCGTCGTCAGCAAGAAGGATGTTTTCCGGCTTGACGTCGCGATGGACCAGACCGGCCTTGTGCGCCGCGCCGAGTGCTTCGAGGACTGGTTCCATGATGGACAGGGCGGCGGCCGGTGAAAGAGGCCCGCTGCTGCGAATGAGGTCGCGCAAGGTCCGTCCACGTACGAGCTGCATGGCCAGAAAGACGTGCGTTCCGTCGGTGCCCTGGTCATAGACGGCGACGACGTTCGGGTGAGCTAGTCGTGCCGCGGCCCGCGCTTCGCGGGAGAAACGGTCGGCGAACGCCGGATCGGCGCTCAACGCTGGCGACATCACCTTTAGGGCGATGCGACGCTCCAGACGCTCGTCCATAGCCTCGTAGACCATGGACATTCCGCCGCGGGCGATGGGGGAGATGATGCGGTATCGCTCGTCGAGTAGACGCCCGACCAATGGGTCGTTATCGGCAAGGGCAGCCTGCCGTCCGTCGGTACGTGGCGACGACTCGGTTTGCTGCACCCGGCCAGTCTAGTTCGTCGAAGGGTGTGCCTAGGGCAAGCCATCGGCGCGGTGATGTGCCCCACTCTCTAACTATGCATACACGGGTACTTGTTATTGCCAGGTAGCTTGTCTAGTCTTGGTCCGTGATGCCGACACACGATCCTCAGTTACTTAAGGGTGTTTTGTCCCTGCTATTGCTCCAGCTGCTGGCCGAACGAGAGTCCTACGGCTATGAGGTCGTCAAGCGGTTAAACGAGATCGGTTTCACCGACGTGTTGGAAGGGACCGTCTACCCCGCGCTATCGCGCCTAGAACGTGAAGGACGTGTGGAGGCCCGCCTTGTCGCCTCGCGCAGCGGTCCTGCCCGCAAGTACTACCGGCCGACGCCCGCTGGTTACGAAGCGCTTGCTTCTGGTGCGGCGGTGTGGGCATCGCTGGCGGAGATGGTGAGCGCTCAGTTGTCCCGCCCCGTTCCGCCTCAACCCGACCCAGCTAGTTCTGGAGGAACTGCAGATGAGTAGCAATCTGACATGGATTGATCGTGTTCGCATTGAACGAGTTGTCTGGTTCTTGGATCAGCGACTGTACGAATTGCCTCGACGCTCCCGAATCGCGATTCGACGAGAAGTTCGCGGCAATTTGCAGGCGGCCGCGGCCGAACAGGGCGTGCGCAACGCCATTCGCAACATGGGTAGCGGTGCGCAGCTGGCCGCCGACTATCTCAGCGCGGAATTCGGTGAGGGACCGCGTCATTCGTGGCTTGCCGCGGCGCTGTTTCTACTGACCGTGCCATTGGTGGCCACCTCGTTGTTCACCGATGCCGCGCTTGCCTACTCCGACGGGCTGGTCGCCGCCAATTCGCACGTTAGCGGCACTTTCACCTGGCATGGCATTCGATACCTGCAGGAAGAAGTGACCTACACATTCGTCGATGGCAAGGGCGATCACGTTGGCGGTGCATGGACCCCGTTGCTCTGGATGTTGTGGGTTGTGGGGTTTGTGCTCGTCGGGCGGTTGTGGCGCGCGCTGCCTGCGTTGCGTCGTCGCCGGGCCGGGTCCGCAGTGAAAGCTGCGACGGGTCCGCAGTAAACCCCTATTTGTCTGACAGCGCCGTCTGGTAGTCATAACTATTGTCTGGTTTGCGCGCGAAATGAGGCCCTGATGGCAGCTGTTGCGGTCGGTCGATCGACTCTCCTATCGGAGATCGAGGAGTATGTAGGACGTCTGCTGACGGTGATCGACGATCTCGATGACGTGGATCGACCGATGCCAGGCTTCGACTGGACTATCGGAGAAACACTTAGGCATCTCATCGCCGTCTACACCGGCTTTGCCGCGTCCATCTATGGCGGCGGCGAGATGCTCGGTCAGTATGTGCCTGATATCAAGGATTTCCGACAACGGTTGGCCAACACCAATCTCAACACCATGGCGTTGGTTGCGCCTGCGCCCAAAGAGGAACTGGCACGGCAACTCTCCGAACGGTTTATGGCGTTGCGGCAAGCACTCGCCGAGGCCGATCCTGCCGCGATCTGTGCCACTCCGTGGTACGGCCCCGGACAGACCAGGACACCGGACATGCTGGCAGGTTTGGCCCTGGGCGAGGTGACGATCCATGGTCTCGACATTGCCCGGGCCAGCCACGTGAAATGGCCGATCTCACCCGAATGCGCACGGATGATCATCGGTTCTGTGTTCACAGCGATGCTTCCGTCGATGGTCTCCGCCGACATCGCCGAAGCGATGAGTTTTGACGTGCAGATACGTGGCGGTGGGCCTAGGTTTGTAGTGCGGCTGGCCAACGGTGTCGCCGCGGTAGCCCCGCATGACGGCGAGGAAAAGGCCGACTGTGTGATTTCGGGTGAGCCGGTGACGTTTCTGCTGCTTGGCTATGGCCGGGTTTCCCAGCAGCGTGCCATTCTCTCTGGTCGGGTGCTTGCGTGGGGGCGCAAGCCGTGGCAAGCGCTGAGCTTCAACAAGGCATTTCCGAGCCCCTAAGACACGGTACGTTGAGCCGGTGCCACCACCGCGCTCGTCCGCTGACGACTCTCACGCCGTTGTCTCCGGGCAGGCGGAACTGCTCGCCGATGCCGATCGCCCCGGTGGTTGGTTGCTGCTCGTAGATCGTGTTCGACAGTCCTACGTGGATTTGAACGACCCGACCTATTTGGATCTGGAGTATGTCCAACACTTCGCCTGCGCCGTCGACGCGCTGCCGGAGGGTCCACTTGCGGTCACGCATATCGGTGGTGGGGCGATGTGCTTCCCGCGCTACATTGCCGCGACCAGACCGGGTTCGCCCCAGATCGTGTTCGAGCCGGACGAGAAGCTGACCACTTTGGTGCGGCAGCGTCTGCCGTTGCCCAAGACCGCCCGTGTCCGGGTTCGGCCGCAGTTCGGTCGGCAGGGAATGGCTCAGCTGCGTGACGCCAGCGCGGACATTGTCGTACTCGACGCCTTCCTTGGGGCACGGGTGCCGATGGATCTCACCACTGCGGAGTTCTTTGCCGAGGCGGCTCGAACCCTTCGGCCCGAGGGCCTGTTGATAGCCAACATCGCTGACGGCGCTCCAATGCTCTATCTGCGGAGAGTTCTCGCCGCGGCGGCTCTGCAGTTCAGCGAGCTGTTGATCGTCGTAGACCCAGCGGTGCTCAAGGGACGGCGCTACGGCAACGTGGTCTTCTGCGCCTCCCGCGCGGCGTTACCTGCCCAGACCTTGAAGCGTTACGCCGCCGGTGCGATGTTCCCGCTGCGGGTAATGGACGGCGAAGAGATCAAGCGATTCGTCGCGGGGGCGTTGCCATTTCGCGATGACGACGCTGAACGCTCACCCGCGCCACCGGATGAGCTATGGCGTATGGAAGAGGATTGGTAGCCCTGCCGCACACATGGCAGGCTTAGGGGCATGTCCGACGCAGAATCCCCGGCACCTGATGTGCATGCCGCCGCCTTAGCATTCAACGCGGCCATAGAACTCACCAGCTTCCCCGAGGTCGCCGAACAACTGGGCATGGTGGTCACCAACGTCCATCAGTTGGTCCGCGACGGCCACCTGGTCGCTATCCGCGACGCCGAAGGCATACGCAGAATCCCCTCCTTGCTCATCCAGGACGGTGTAATCGTCAAAGGCGTGACCGGAGTGATCACCGTGTTGCGTGACGCCAAGTTCACCGATGAGGAGATCGTCGACTGGCTGCATCGTGCAGACGACTCCCTACCCGGTACGCCGATCCAGGCGTTGCGCGAGAACCGTGGCACCGAGGTAAAGCGGCGCGCACAAGTCGCCGGCTACTAAGACCACCCGTTTCGGAAGCGTTTTCCTAGGCGTTCCGCGCATGTCTCACTACCTCTACCTCGCGTTATTGGTGGCCTGTCTGCTCGGCACCGCGCCGCTGGAGATATGGCTCCGTACCGGGGTATATCGACGCTGGCGACGGTTGCTTGTCGCAGTCTTGCCTGTCGCGCTGATCTTCGGTGCGTGGGATGGCTACGCGGTGCTTCGGGGCGCATGGAGTTACAACACCCGTTATCTCCTCGGTCTCACAGTACCCGGTGGGCTTCCGCTAGAAGAGTGTCTATTTTTCCTGGTGATTCCGGTCTGCTCAATTCTCACCCTAGAGGCGGTGCGTCGCCGTCGTCCGCAGTGGATCATTGGCGATGAAGTGACGACATCGACATCGACATCGACATCGACATCGACATCGACGGCCGGGCTCGGGTTCGAGGCGGCGGGATGACCTATTCGGTGCTCGTCTTCATAGGACTTGCCGGCGCGTTGGCGCTGGATCTCGGAGTCTTCCAAACCAGGCTGGTTGGTCGTCGGGCATTTTGGGTTGCTTACGCGATCATGTTGTTCTTTCAGCTCGTCATGAACGGCATTCTGACCGGCTTGCCGGTGGTGACCTACCGCCGTGAGGAGATCTTTGGCCTCCGAATCGTCTACGCGCCGATCGAAGATCTGGGTTTCGGATTTGCCGTCATTCTCACGACGCTCACCTTGTGGGTTCGCGCCGGTCAACGTAGCCGGTTGCGGACGAACGGCGCGGCAGTGGCGCGGATCGCAACGCCGCGCGAGCAAGCGCCGGAGCGGCGAGGCGAAGCCGACGGGGCAAGCTGACGACGTGGCGCTTACCGAAGATGTCGTATTCAGCCGCCTCGATCTCATCCAGAATTCCCCCATAGAGCTTCGCTGCAATGCGCAGACAATCGCGTGACTCGGGCGCGACCAAGTCGATGCCTTCCCGGGCGTAGGTATAGCTCGTGCGCGCGTAGTCGATCTCTGCGGCGATCAGCTCCTTCACTGGATCGGTGACGATTCCCTGCGCTATGTGCTGCGGCGTCACCCCGAATTTCCTCAATGATTCTTGGGGAAGATAGATACGTCCACGCCGCAGATCCTCCTTGACGTCGCGCAGGAAATTTGTGAGCTGGAAGGCGACGCCGAGCTCCGCGGCGAAGGGGCGTATCTCCTCCCAGGTGAGCTTCGGGTCAGCCTTGCCGAGAATGGGCAGTACTTGCAGGGCAATCACGCTCGCTGAGCCCCACATGTAGCGACGAAGATCGTCGTGTGTCTCGTATCGCGTGACGGTGAGGTCGGCCTCCATCGCATCGAGAAAGTCGGTGAAATAGCTCAGCGGTAGTTCCCAGCGCCGTCGAGTCGCAATGACGGCGCGCATCAATGGCGAACTGCTCTGTTCCCAGGACAACTCATATTCGACCTGGGAGCGAAACTGCATGAAACGGTGAGCTCGCGTCCCTGGGTCGCCCTCGTCGACGATGTCGTCAGCGACGCGCGCGAAACCGTAGAGCGCATGTACGTAGGGGCGTTGGCGAGGTTGAAGCAACAAGGTGGCCATGTAGAAGCTGCGCCCGTGCTGCGCATTCGTCGCACGCGCGGCCGTGAATCCCGCACGCTCGCTGGGCGAGGTGATCGATGCGGCATCGAGTTCACGTTTCGACATTGCCTCATCGTCTCGTATCCGAGTCTGGCCGCTGCAAGGCCGGTCCGATCAGCAGGGATCGAATGTGCCGCTAGACCCGCAGGTGAAGGACGTAGGGCCCTGCCCGCCGCCAACGGGCTGGCTGAGGATTCAGGAATGGTCAATACACCATCTCAGCTAAGCCGGGTTGGGCACGAAATCCAGGTTCGTGGCCTCTCCAAGCGTTACGGGCGAACGATCGCCGTCGACAACCTGACTTTCACCGTCCGATCGGGGATAGTGACCGGATTCGTCGGCCCTAACGGTGCGGGTAAGACCACCACGATGCGTTTGATACTGGGTCTCGATTCGCCAACGGCGGGCGCTGTCACGGTCGGAGGGCGACGATATCGTGATTTCGGCGCACCACTGCGTGAAGTCGGCGCCATTATCGATGCCCAGGGAGTGCATCCGCGACGCAGCGCCTTTCACCATCTCCTGGCAGCGGCTCAGAGCAACGGCATACCCAAACGACGTGTCGACGAGGTCTTGGGACAAGTTGGTCTTGCTGGCGCCGCCGCTCGTCGTGTCGGTGACTTTTCCCTAGGCATGAAACAACGCCTCGCGATCGCGGGCGCCTTACTCGGCGATCCACCAGTGCTGATGTTCGACGAACCCATCAACGGGCTAGATCCAGAAGGAATTATCTGGGTGCGCGGCCTTATGCGTGAGCTGGCTGCGCAAGGGCGTACGGTCTTTGTCTCCAGCCACCTCATGAGTGAGATGTCGCAGACGGCGGACCATCTGATCGTCATCGGCAAGGGACGACTGCTCCGCGACGAAAGCGTGACGGAGTTTCTCGACGAAGGTGCGCAGCAGCGGACGCTCGTACGAGCGCATCCGCAGCAGAAGCTCATTCACGAGCTTGAAGCTGTCGGCGCAGTGATCGAAGCGGGTCCGGATTCGAGTATTCACGTCAGTGGAATCGCCTGTGCGGCGATAGGTGAACTCGCCGCTACAACTGGCGTGACATTGCATGAGCTGACACCGTTGCGCGTGTCTTTGGAGGACGCTTTCGTGGAGGCGACGCACGGCAGCCTCGAATACCAGACACCGAAGGACGCGGCATGACTACCGTGGATGTCGCGCTGCCGGCAACAGACCGCTACCGCGCGGCCACGGTACTGGACGTCATCCGGTCGGAATGGACGAAGCTACGCACGGTTCCCTCCACTTTATGGACTGTGCTCGTGGTAACCGGTCTCGGCGTCGGCTTCGGGGCACTCATCAGCCGCGTCAGTGCGCAGGCATACGCCAACAACACCGGGGATGTTCGCAGACAATGGGACCCGACCTCGATTAGTACCGCGGGCGGGTCACTTGCTCAGTTGGCTATCGGTGTTCTCGGTGCGCTTGTCATCACGTCCGAATACAGCACCGGTGAGATACGAGGAAGCTTGTGCGCGGTGCCGCGCCGAGGCCGGTTGCTTCTCGCCAAGATGACCGTGATCGCGGCGCTCGCTTTCGTGGTCGGCGAAGTAACAATGTTCGCCGCGTTTTTCAGTGGACAGGCGTTAATCGCGGGCTATGCACCGACCGCGAGCCTCGGTGACGCCGGGGTGCTACGAGCCCTGATCGGCGCTGGTCTCTACGTTGCGTTGATCGCCGCATTGGGCGTTGCCTTCGGTACGTTATTGCGCAGCACGGCCGCCGCGATCACGGTCCTCATTGCGATGATCTATGTGCTCCCAGGGCTCGCGGCGCTACTGCCGGCCTCCCTCTCGCAGAACATCGAAAAATTCTGGCCCACGCAGGCAGGGCAGCAAGTGACCGCCGTTATGCAGCCAGCGCACACACTCGGACCATGGCAGGGGCTGGCAGAAATGGCTGCGTTTGTCGCGGTCGCTATGGCCGTGGCGTTTGTGCGGCTGGTGCGAGACGACGCGTGAGTAGCCGCCGCGCCGCGAGACGGCCGGAGATCAACACCATTGGGACCCCGACCCCAGGACGAGTGCTCGCACCGCAGAAGACCACGTTGTCCAGCGAGGGGTGCGCAATCGCAGGCCGAAACGGCCCTGTCTGGCCTAGCGTGTGCGCCAACGCGAAGGGTGTGCCTGCTGGGCAGCCCATGCGCTGCCACTCCGCCGGGGTGACCAAGTGAGTCGCCTCCACGCCCTCAGCAAATCCGGTGAATCCGCGCGAGACGAGGGTCTGCACCATGTGATCGCGGTAGCGCGGTGCGAGATCAGTCCAGTCGATCGGCGGCCGATGGTGGAGATTGGGCGTAGGAAATAAGGCGAACTGGGTGTGGCCGCCCGGTGCAGCGAGCGTAGGGTCACTCAGCGACGGGGTACTCACCAAGATGGACGGGTCGCTCATCACCTCGCCGCGCTGCAGGATCTCCTCGAAAGTCTGGCGCCATGCGTGACCGAAGCTGATGGTGTGATGAGCGGTTCCGGGTGGGGGAGGCGTTGTCGTGCCGGTATGCAGCACGACGCAAGAGGGTGAATAGGTGCGTGCTGCGCGTCGTTTCGTCATCGATGTTCCGGCGAAAAGCGTGCGATAAGCAGTATCAGCATCGGTGTTGAGCACTACCGCTTCTGCCTCGATGCGTCCACCGTCGCTGGTCAGTACTGCTTGCGCACGCTCACCACGTACGTCCACGCTGCACACCTCGGTGTTGTAGAGAAACGAAACACCATGTTTTTGCGCCACATTCGCCAGCGATGTCGCGATCGCATGCATGCCACCCTGAGGTGCGAAGACGCCGTTAACGGTATCCATGTAGCTGATCACCGAATACACCGACAGTGCTTGTAGCGGGGAGACGCCAGCATAGAGAGCCTGAAAAGTGAAGAGGCGACGCAGCCGGTCGTCGTCCATGAACGATCCGACCTTGGGCGCAAGGCGGCGTAGGGCGCCCCGGCGGATCAGTCCGAACAGGCTGAGATTGAGTAGTTCACGAGGTGAAGCCAGCTCAGCATCGATGAAGTTCGGCATTTGGAGGCGGTACATCTGCTTGAGATAGGCAACAAAACGTAGATACCCGTCGGCGTCCTTCGCGCCGCAGAGCGAACGGATCTGCTCGGCCATCTGCGCTGGATCGGTCAGTACGTCCAGTACAGAGCCGTCGGCGAAGGTGGCACGGTAGGCCGGTTCCAGCCTCATCAGCGGCAGCCACTGCGCTCGCGACTCGCCTAGGGCAGCGAACGTTTCGTCAAGCAACTGCGGCATCGTCAGCACCGACGGACCGGTGTCGAAGGTGTAGCCGTTGTCGATGAGCGCACCTGCATGACCACCTGGCTGCGAGGCGCGTTCAACAACGGTGACCTCCCGCCCCGCTGCGGCGAGGTGGATTGCGGCGCTTAAGCCACCCAACCCTGCACCCACTACGACGACCCGATCTCTGGACACAACTACCAGCCTAGGCACCGGGCCTACCTTGCACCGGGGCCTACCTTGCGTAGTGCGCCTTTTGAGTTCGCGTCGGCATGAGTCTGATTGCGGTTAGGCTGTCTGGCGTGATTCATACGGTTCGCGAGGCGCTCGCTAGCGGTTCACCCACTGTCTCGTTCGAATTCCTGCCGCCCAAAGACGCCGAAGCAGAGGCGTTGCTGTGGAAG
>Ga0207658_10003355_pt1 | contig 11356 bp, 10 predicted proteins | sample KBSS33metaG_FD_184322 | JGI IMG/M metagenome (GOLD analysis project Ga0207658, IMG submission 184322) | Switchgrass rhizosphere microbial communities from Kellogg Biological Station, Michigan, USA - KBS S3-3 metaG (SPAdes) (version 2) | ecosystem: Host-associated > Plants > Roots > Rhizosphere...
CGCCACACTTGCAGCGCTGACCAGGCGCAGCGCGGTCCACCAAAAGGGGCGGATCAGCCCCTGCCACATGTCCTGGTCCTCACGGTATTGCGCAATGGCGACGCCATTGGCCCGAAAGGTGGTGCCGGTGAAGGAGAACACCCCAATGGGGTCGGACACGCGCGAGGGATCGCGCGCAATGCCAAAGAGGAGATAACAGGGGCCTCGCAATAATTGTACCTGGCCTCCTTACGCCGGCGTATCGACATCCCCGTCAAGCACGTGTCGAACCTTTGCGGCGAGACTCGACTGCGTGAACGGCTTGACGATCAGCTCAACGCCGGGATCGAGCCGACCGTGGTGCACGATGGCATTGCGTGCATAGCCGGTCGTAAACAGGACTTTCAGATCGGGCCAGCGCCGACGCGCCTCATCGGCGAGTTGACGTCCGTTGAGGCCATTGGGAAGTCCGACGTCGGTGAAGAGCAGACTGACGCCCCCCTGCTTTTCCAGCACCGCCAACGCGACGTGTCCGTCGGACGCTATCATCACCCGGTAGCCGAGTTCATGCAGGATGTCCGCCGTGAAGGTGCGCACGTCCTCATCGTCCTCAACGACCAGGATGGTTTCCCCGGAGGTTCTGGCCGCAATGGGCTCCGCTTCCGGCGCACGGTCGACGGCGGCGGTAGCGAGCCGCGGCAGATAAATCTTGACGGTCGTTCCTTCACCGGGCTCGCTGTAGAGCTTGACGTGGCCGCCCGACTGCTTGACGAACCCGAATACCTGCGAAAGTCCCAGCCCGGTGCCGCGCCCGGCCTCTTTGGTCGTGAAGAACGGATCGAAGGCTCGGGCAATGACCTCTGGGGTCATCCCGGTCCCGGTATCGCTCACGGCAATCGTCACGTACTGACCGGGTGTCACTTGCGGGTGAGCCGCCGCGTAGGACTCATCCAGAAGGGCGTTGGCGGTTTCAATCGTAAGTTTCCCGCTCTGCGGGATCGCATCGCGCGCATTGACGGCGAGATTGAGGAGGGCCGTCTCCAGCTGGCTGGTATCCGCCGCCACCGTCCAAAGGCCGCTGGCCAGAACCGTTTCCATGGCGATGTGCTCACCGAGCGCACCGCGCAGCAAGTCGGCCATCCCGGCGACCAGTTTGTTGAGGTCGATGGGTTTGGGGTCGAGGGGCTGTTGGCGCGAGAACGCCAGTAAGCGCTGTGTGACCGCCGCGGCGCGGTCCGTGTTCTGCGTGGCCATGTCGAGGTACTGGCGTACTGAAGGATCGATGGGCGGCAGCCGGCGCCGCACGATGGCGATGGCATTCTTGATGACGTGGAGGAGGTTGTTGAAGTCATGGGCAATGCCGCCGGTGAGCTGGCCGAGCGCCTCGATCTTCTGTGACTGCGCGAGCGCGGCCCGCGCCTCCTCCAGAGCCATTTCGGCTCTACGGGTCCGCGAGAAGGCCAGCACCAGGAGCACTACACCGAGCCCCATGGTGAGGAAAGCGAGTGCGGCGCTCAGGCGCGCGGTGGCAGTGCTGCTGCGCTCATCCTCCGCAGTCCGCGCGAGCCGCCCCGCGAGCAAGGACCGTTCCGTCGCAATAGCGGCTTCAATCAGCCCGTCGATGACGACCACGGCATCCGAATGTGCGTCCGTCCGCAGAAACTGCTGTACGGCGCTGAATCCGTCGTGCGTGCTCAACTGCAGCGTTCGCGCGAGCTCCCCCAGCTCAAGATCGAGCTGATGCTCGAGATTGGGCAGTCGACGCTGCTGCTCGGGATTGTCCCGGGTGAGCGATTTGAGCTTCGCAAGGAGCGTGGGCACATCGCGGGCGGCGCCCTCGTAGACCTCCAGATAACTGCGCTCGCCCGATAGGAGGTAACGGCGTTGGCCGCGTTCGGCATCCCGCACCGCGGTGGCCAGTGCTTGCGCCGCGCTGATTACTTCGAAGGTATGGACGAGGAGTTTGCGATCGTTTGCGACCTGCGGTGCGCGCGCACGAATCTGATAGGTCTGCAGTCCGAGCAACGCCAGTCCCGGCACGACAATCAGAACCAGTGCAACCGTCAAACCGCCCGGTAAATTACGGCGCGTCATACACTCATGGGCTGTCCCCAGCGGCCGACGTCGGGAAGGAGGTCGGCTTCTTGGTCCAGCCATGATCCGGCTACGGTGAAGCTACGTCAAGACGAATTGTCGGCCGTGCACTTGCGATGATTACGAGGTGGCCGTTGCCTTCGGGATGTTGCGCAGCGACTCGGTAACCTGTCCTGAGGGAGTGAACTGGTTATCAAAATCGCATATCCACTGGCTCACAGCTTTCGTTCCGAGACATAGCGCCGCTGAGCCAGCGCAGGTCCCCGTAGCATTTCCAGTTCGGTCAGGCGCCTATTGCACGCGGGTGCCGAATGAGCGGAGTAGGAGTCATCGGCACGTGTTGAATCGGTGTATTGCGCAAGCAAGGCTCGTCCTCAAGGCCATCACGAATTGGCACCGATCCGCAGTCCCGCCTCAGCTTCGCTGGCCTGTATGGCTGGAAGTGCCAGCTGGCCTATGGCGTCGGACACGACTTGGCATTGTCGCGCATCTTGGGTTTGCGTTTGTCGCAGTGGCCGCACTCGCCGTCGCGGCGAATTTGATCGCTGAGCATGGAACTCTCGTCATCGAGACGACTCAGGTCCAGCCTGTCGTGATCCGAACGGTGACTATCACAGAGACATCGGCGCCGATCGCGGTAGCGACTGCGCCTGCTCCACCCGTGACGCCTACGGCAGTTGATCCAAGGGCGATCACTGCAGCGATCGAAGGCTTGCGCCGCGCTGTTCTCGGCCGCATGGAAGAGGATAGTCCAGAGCGGGCTGCAGAGCTGCGTGCAGCGGTCGATGAACTCAAGAACGATACGACCGCCTACGTCGCTGCGGCGAACGAGCCTGCCAATCGCATTCACCTGCGTAACCTCACTGCGCAAGTCAGCGCCCAAGAGAGGCAAGCCGACAGGCTTGTGAATGTTGCAGAGTCCCGCGAGCGACTTTTGGCAGAGTACGCAGGCCACTTTGAGAAGCTTGATATTCGTCTGAAGACCTCACTTGATCGAGCCTGGAAAATCTTCGGCCGCGTCGTCGCCCGCCAGTCGCTGCTTGAGCTCAGTCGCCAGCTCGATAACATTCGCCGCGATCTCGGTAGTCTGACGGGTGTCAGTGCCGGGAGGGCTGATGTGGAGCTGCTTGGTGCGAGCGAAGCACGCTTTGGCGCTCTTTTGCATGCCAATGAGAGCGGTTTGACCCGTTCGCAAGGCGATGTATGGGTCAAGCAGACCGTCGCGGATTTCGCTGCCCTCGTGGCGAGCCGAGACCAACTGGCGCTCAAGGACGAGGAGCGTCTCCGGGAGTTGGAGAAATTTGAACGAGATCATGCACAGCTGCTGTCGATGGCACAGCTGAAGATCGTAAAGCGTCCCAAATTGACCGCGAAGCCTCCAGTACCCGCGCTGCCCCCACGGGTTCCCGCGCCGATCCACGCTCAACCGAGTGCGCTCGCTGTACCCGCGGCAGGCCCGCCAGTGGCCCAAACGATGCGGCACCGGACGGTGACCATGACCTCTTCGGTGCCGAAGCCGCAGGGCGGACAGCGCGGGCTGATGGCGTGGATCAGCGCGGCTGTTATGATACTGTTGCTCGCGGTATCCGTCGCAATGGTGGTCCGAATCGTCGGGCCCATTCGCAGACTCATGCTGGCGACCCGCAAGCTCGCGGACGGTGATACGGAAGTCAGCGTGCCGCGTGGGGGCATCCGGGAGCTCGATTCCCTCGCAGCGTCCTTTAACCAGATGGCCGAGCGGCTTGCGGCGGGACAGGCGATCAGGCAAACCTACCAGAGCGAGCTTGAGGCGAAAGTCGAGGAGCGGACTCGACAATTACAGCATCTCGCCGAGCGTGATCCTCTGACTGAACTGCCGAACCGCCGCCAATTGTTCGCCCAGCTGCACGCGGTACTGCGTTCAGCCCACGAGCAAGGCCACTTGGTGGGCGTGTTCCTCCTCGATTTGGATAATTTCAAGACCGTCAACGATAGCATGGGTCATGCCTTCGGCGACCGCGTGCTGCAAAGTATGGCGGTGCGACTGAAGGAACTCGTGGCGCCGTTTGGTTTTTCGGCTCGCTTGGGCGGCGACGAATTCACGGTGGTGTACGAGCGAGCCGGCAGCGTCGATGAGATCGAGCGTGCGGGTTGGGAATTGGTGCGAGCATTTCAACACCCTCTGCAGGTCGAGAGCCGCGATTTGGTGATGAGCTTGAGTGTAGGAGCCAGTGTTTATCCTGAGCATGCACAAGATGCCGAGGCGTTGCTGCGTGCCGCCGACGCCGCATTGTTCCGCGCCAAGGCGCTGGGACGCAGCCAGTTGAGCGTGTTCAGGCCGCAGCTTTTGGAGGAAGCCGCTTCCCGCTTCAGTACGGAGCAGGGTTTACGACGTGCGATCGAGCGAGGGGAGTTCGAGTTGGCATTCCAGCCGGAGGTCCACGTGGAAACGCTCGAGGTCCACCTCGTCGAATCGCTCTTGCGCTGGCGGTTACCCGATGGACGGCGGCGCTCCCCCGCTGAATTTCTGGCCATCGCGGAGGAGTCGGGCCTGATTATGGAGATCAGCGACTGGGTGCTCAACTCCGCCATTCAAGCCGCCGCGAAGTGGCATCATAAGGCGTGGCCCGAAGCGCGCGTCGCGATCAATGTGTCCGCCAGACAGCTCCTTGACCGTCGATTTGTCGATCGGGTACAGGAACTGCTCAACCAGCACAGCGTGCCCGCTCATTGCATTGAGATCGAGCTGACAGAGAACGTTGTGCAGACTGGGGCGGGGACGATCGATACCCTGCACAAGCTGCGCGATGCCGGCATCGGTATTGCACTCGATGATTTCGGCACCGGCTACTCCTCGCTGGCCTCCCTCGAGCAACTGCCATTAACGCGCGTGAAACTGGATCGTAGCCTCATTGCCTGCCTCGACTCAAACGTTCGCTCCTTGGCCATCACCCGTGGAATCATCGGCTTGTGTCAGAGCCTGGAGCTGCAGATGACGGCCGAAGGAGTGGAAAGACCTGAGCAATTGGCTCTCCTTGCCGGTCATTCCACAATGTATGTGCAGGGGTTTCTGCTGTCAGCTCCCGTAAGTTCCGCAGAGCTGTTGCCAGTCATCGCAAACATGCCCGCCTGCATGGAATCGCTCTTACTTGAGACTGCTGAAACGCCAACTGCCAGCAAGTTTCAATCAATTCAGCGCATGCTGCCGCTCGAACACCCTGAAGATGTCCGAGAGGCAAGGATCGCCACCCACAGAGCTCGAAAGGCGAGAGCCAGATGACAGCCTTGAGGCCGCCCCTGACCCCGACGGTGTAGAAAACCCTGGAACGTTCGGGCATACCGCTTGCTGCGCTGGGTTCAACCACGTACGCAGGAGTAAGCCGCATGAACAAAGATCAGGTAGCGGGGAACTGGAAACAGGTGAGAGGCAAGATCAAAGAGCAATGGGGCAAGCTGACCGACGACGAAATCGATCAGCTCGAAGGTCGCAGCGAGCAGCTGGCAGGCAAGTTGCAGGAGAAGTATGGCCTGCAACGCGAGGAAGCCGAAAAGCAGGCGAAGGAGTTCCGCGAGCGTCAGCACTGGCATTGAGCCGACACCGCCGCGGCGCTAATGGAAAGGCGCCGCGGTGCTTCCGCCTGACGATGCGGCTGGATGAAGTTTTGAGTCATTCGGCGGAATGATACGCAGCGCCCACTGCGTGATAATACCTATTCATGCCATGCAGGGTCGCTAAGGGCGGCGTTTCCTAAATCAGAAGGTTTGCGCGTTTTGGTGGTGGATGACAGCGCATACATAAGCGGGGCGTTGCGCGCCATTCTCGAGGAGGACGGCTACCGTGTCACTGTCGCAGAGGGCGGTCAGGCCGCGATTGATGCCCTTTTGGAAGCTGAACGCGCGGGCGATCGCTTCGCCGCTCAAGGAAATCGCGGCAAGCTTGCACGGCGCAGAGCCAGCGCCGCTCAAGCGGAAAACCGCTTCCCTCCGCTGGAGGAGGGAAGCGTCATCTCAGGCCGAAACTGAGCTTTTTTATTGTTGTGGAGACGTCGGATTCGTCGTGTCAGGAGGAGGCAGGGCCGTATCGGGAGGCAGCGTGCCGGTATCTGAGCGCGGCGTGGACATCAACGGGTCGGATTGCGTGCTCGAGGAGCTATCCGAACCGTAGCTGTTGAGCTTCTTGAAGTCATTGCGGGATAGATAGCCTTTCTGCTCCGTGTCGGCCTGCGAAAACACCGCCGCCACCGCCGGATCGGCCGCCGCCTCGCTCGCCGAGAGGCGACCGTCGCCGTTCGTGTCGAGTTGCTTGAAATGGCTGCTCGAGGTGTCGATCGAGGCTGCTTGCGTGCTGCTGCCACTCGTGGTGGCACTGCCCTGATCGGCGGCGACAGCCGCCGTGGCGAGCAAGGCTGCGGTGCCGATTCCGAGTAGTGATTTGATCATGATCGTCTCCTACAAGAATTAAGTTAGAGTCGCGACGGAGGCAGCAATCGCCGTGCCCTGTGCCTTTGAGCCGTCTGCCAACAATGGCGACGATAGACCGGGGTGATGTCGCCTCCGAGGCTCCGGCAGAACCCTCGGAGGCGAGCTTATGATCCATCCCAGTATTCTGGGTGGCCTTACCTCAACTCAGTCATCCTTTTTGATCACCAGATGATTTTCGACATCCTTGACGCCCTCGGTTGACCGAGCGATCTCGACCGCCTTGTCGATCGCTGCTTGTGTCCGCGCGCTACCCTTCAGCACGACGACCCCATTCTCGTCCGTATCGACACGGATGCGCCCAAGGCTGGTGAGGTGCTCCGTGGCAAGCTTGCTTTTGATTTTAGTGGTGATCGCGGAATCCCTGACGAATGCCCGCGGATGAGCGCGATCTGCATCGACATCGTCCGCCGCCAGGACGACGGAGCCGAGCAGACTGCCTGTGACGATAAACGCCGTGATTGCCATCTTTTTGATTTTCATGGGTTATGCCTTTCCTGGATGTCTCCAGTTGTTGAGTAAATCAAGTATCCGGTTGACTGCGCCGAGCGAGCTCACAACTCGCCGTCCAATGGCAGCAACGACAGCAGATGAACCTTGAACTTCTGCCAGTGACTGCGCGCCGGCTCGCTGGTGAGCTCGGTATCGAGGTCCCCTTCGCGTGTTCGCCATACGAGCCGCGCCGACCGCGTCGATGAGGCCGGCTGAAGCGCCACCGCATAGGCGCTCTCAGGTTGAGTCATGGATCTGAACCTTGCCGCGACCTGTTGCGAGAGCTCAGGACTGTCGATGATCAGGCCAATCTCGGTATTCAGATGATGAGATCGCCGGTCGAAGTTCATGGACCCGATATAGACGCGCGAGCGATCGAATACGAGCAGCTTGCCGTGCAGGGCGTAGGTACCATAGCTTGAGATCCGCGCGGACTGGCCGCTGCCGCGGACACTATCCAGTTGCGCCCTCACTTCGTAAAGCTCTATGCCGTGCAGCAGCAGTGGCTTGCGATAGTGCGCATAGCCGGAATGCGCGGACAGGTCTGGCGCGGATTCCAGTGAATTGGTGAGAATGGCGACCCTGGCACCCTGCGCCTGCCGTTCATCGAGCAGATTGAGTTCGCCCCGGCTGGGGATGAGATAGGGAGTGATCATTAGGAGCTCGGTCCGCGCCTGTCCGATTGCTTGCGCCACTGACTGGTACATGAGGCTGCCGGCTCGTTCACCCTCGAGCACTTTTTTCTTCTCCGGACTGTCACAGGCCACCAACGCTGCGGCCCAGACTAGGGAAGTTTTTCCGGAAACGAGGTCATCGAACGGTTGTCCGCGGGCGAGCTTCCCCTCGTAGTCGAATCCGGCTTTTCTGATCATCTCCTGGTGAGCGGCCGGCCGAGACTGCGCGATGGATCCAGGGCGCGCGAACGCCGCGGTGGGAATGGCGAGCGTGCTGTTCCAGAATTCGTCGAACGTGCCGGACAGCTGTGGCACCAGAGGCCCGGCCACGAACACGTCATCATCCGCAAACTGCGATTCCGGATCGATTTGGAAATATTGATCGCCGATATTGCGGCCGCCGACCAGCGCGACCGTGTTGTCCGCGACCAGCAGCTTGTTGTGCATCCGATAATCGAGTCGCGAATGGTGCAGAAGAAATTCCAGACGTCGCAGCATTTTACGATGTCCGCGGTAGGCCCACGGGTTGTAGACTCGGATCTCGATGTTTGAGTGCGCGTGTAGCGTGAAGACCTGCTCATCCCCGGCTTCCGTCTCCCCGTCGTCTACCAGTATCCGCACCTGTACGCCACGGTCGGCGGCTCTGACCAGCGCCTCGGTCAGCAGTCGGCCGGATTCGTCCCCGTGAAAGATGTAGTACTGCAGGTCGAGCGTACGTTCGGCGGCGTTGATAGCCTCCAGGCGCATCAAAAATCCATCCACGCCCACGGAGATCATGCGAAATCCCGACTGTCCGGCATGCTGCCGCGTGGCGCTCTCGATCCGCTGTCCGAGACGCGTTGCATCCGGTGCCAGCGTCATCACCGACCGTTGCTTGGGATAGTCGGAACCGGGAGGCAGGGTGGAGCATCCCATGAAATACAGGCTGACCGAAATCAGCAGGCCGATGCGGAGAATTTGTGGATGCAAGGAACGTCACCCCTTTGGACTGCCCTTCACCCCGAGCTCGTGCCCGAGGTGACGCTCGTGCTTAGCAACCGACGTGCCGCAAAGCAGCCTGGAACGAGGCTCGCCTCGCCCCGTTTAGGACTTTTGAGGGCGACGGAGAATGCATGAGAGGTGGAGTGGCTTTGCTGGCGATCCTGGTCTGTGCGAATCTCTGGGGCACTGCCGCAGCTGCACCGCCGCCTGCGGTGAAGGTCGAGATCGATTACCTGCTGCAATACGTGGAAGAATCGCGCTGCGAGTTTTATCGTAATGGCAGCTGGTATACCGCTTCGCGTGCGAGAGCACATCTGCAACTCAAATATGACCATCTGCTGGCGCGTGATCGTGTCGCGAGCGCGGAGGATTTCATCGATCGGGCGGCGACGCGAAGCAGCATGAGTGGTCAGCCCTATCGCGTTCGATGCGCCGATGGCATCGTGCACGATGCCGGCGACTGGTTTTCCGATGCGCTGGCGCGATATCGAGCGATCGAACGACAGGTGGGACATATTGTCCCATGAACGGTATATTTTACAATTCGAACACGGGTCCGGCGGAACAGAATTGTCCATGACACCATTCGCTCAGGATCCGCACCGCGCGATCGCTGCGCAAGCGATCTGAGTATCATCCCAGGGTAGCGGCAGGCAGCGGATCGTCTCGATCACAAACCCGGCCGCCTTGAGTGCGCGCCGCAGGGTGCTTTCATCCAGCAAATGAACAGGCATGGAATCTCGGGCATTTCTCGTATATTTCGACACATCGTCGATGTGGCCGGGCCAGTGCTCACCTTGAGCGCAGCGGCGGCGGAATTCGCTTTCGAATCCATCCCAAAATTCGCCTATCGGCGTGAGCGCGCTGACATACAGCCGCCCGTTGGGATAAAGCCAACGGAAAAATTTCCTGAGCACGCTTTCCACGCCCGCACCGTCGAACTCCTGCAACACCCGCGCGGCATGGATCGCACCGAAGTGGGCCGCTTTGAAATCGGTCCCGAGCAAACTTCCGGCCCAAACGCGCAAGCGAGGGTGCTGTTGCACAGGAACCCGTGCCAGAAGCCGGCGGGTCGCCGCTTCATCCGAGTCGAGCGCGCAGACATGCGCGCCTCGGGCCAGTGCGGCCGCGGTGACGAGCCCATCGCCGCAGCCAAAGTCCATCACGGGTGCCCTGGCCGAGCGACTGGCAATCACAAACTTCAGCGAAAGCTCATCCAAGGCACGGTTCATCGACGCTCGCGTCCAGGCACGGGCCGGCACCTCGGACGAATCCAGATGCGCAATGGGTAGCCGGGGCCGCAATTCGCGACGGGCCAGTATGGCGCTCATAGTTGACCACCTGCTCACATATGAGACGAATTGTCCCAAGAACAGTAGAAAGCACACATTGTGCCCAAGCTGGGCCGTGGGCAAATCTATAGGACGATTTATGGTTATAGCGGTTTAATCGATTCCTCGCTAACTAACCCGGCATGCCGCTTGCGGACCACGCCATATCTGGGTTCGTCGGGCGTTCAGTTATGGAGCTTCACGAAAACAAGTCACCGCACACTCAAGGCTTGCGAAAACCTGAGGTTCAGCCTCGGCGTATCCTGTTGGTAGACGATAGCGCGGACAACCGAGAGGTCTTGGCGCAGTTCCTCGAGCTGCAGGGTCACGCGGTGCTCACGGCGAACGACGGTCTTGCAGGTTTAAGCGCGGCGCGCGAGTTCCATCCCGAGATTGTGTTTGTCGACTTGACAATGCCGCGCATGGATGGCTTCGAGCTTTGCGAGCGCCTGCGGGCCAGCGCGCTGACGCAAAACGCCGCGGTATTTGCACTCTCGGCGAGCGCCTACCCGTCGGATCGCCGGTCCGTGGGATTCGATGCCTATTTACGCAAGCCCGTCGAATTCGAGGTCATCGAAGCGATCATCCGCTGCACGGCCCGTACACTACGGAACTAATACGCCCGCCTCGGTGAAGGCTTAACAAGAAATCCCTTGAGTCGCGGGCAGCCCGGTACGCCGGCCCGCATCTTGCATTAAGCGCTCCCAAGTGCATCACTCGTGATCATGAGCGCATCGACCGAACAAATCCTGGCCGCCACGCGGCAGTGGCTCAAACCCGTGGTTCACGTCCTGCTGCGCGGTGGCGTCACCTGGCGGGAGTTTTCCGGGCTTGCCAGGACGGTGTACGTGGAGGTCGCCTCAGCCCGGTTCGGCAAGCGCGGGCGGCCGACGAATGTCTCGCGCACCGCGATGCTGACCGGTTTGACACGGCGGGAGGTGCGCCGACAGCGTGAAAAACTCCTTGCAGCCCCCGAGCCGCTGACAGGCTATGTCACCAAAGGGTGTCTGGTGCTCGCAGCTTGGCATCTGAACCCGCAGTTCCTCGATCCGAGCGGCAAGCCCGCGCTGCTGCCGATCGCGGGGGAAGGCGCGAGCTTTGCGACCTTGGTGAGAACCTGTGGCGGCGACGTTCCCGCCTCGACGCTCTTGAAAGAATTGCGCAGCGCGGGCGCCGTACGTCAGTTGCCCAATGGACGCCTTGAGGTGCTGCTGCGCAGCTATATTCCCCATGCAATCGATGAGCAATTGATTCGGTTGTGGGGAACGGTGCTGACCGATATTGCCACCACCTACGTCCATAATCTGGCTCGTACCGCTAAAACCCCCACCCGATCGCTGACCGCCT
>Ga0207658_10003360_pt1 | contig 11344 bp, 9 predicted proteins | sample KBSS33metaG_FD_184322 | JGI IMG/M metagenome (GOLD analysis project Ga0207658, IMG submission 184322) | Switchgrass rhizosphere microbial communities from Kellogg Biological Station, Michigan, USA - KBS S3-3 metaG (SPAdes) (version 2) | ecosystem: Host-associated > Plants > Roots > Rhizosphere >...
ACCCAGCTTGATCACGATCTGCGTTTCGACAACGACGGCGTTCACGAGTATCTGCGGATGTTTCGTCGAGTCCTTGACCGGTATTCCGGCAAGATGGCCGTCGGCGAGGCATGGGTAGCTGACGACGACCGACTGGCTCACTACGTACGCCCGGACGAGCTGCACCTGGCCTTCAACTTTCGGCTGGTCGAAGCGGCCTGGTCGGCCGAGGCGTTCACCGCCGCGATCGACGGATCATTGACCGCAATGCGCGATGTCGGAGCCCCCTGTAGCTGGGTGCTGTCCAATCATGATGTCGTGCGGCACACGACGCGTTACGGAGGCGGTGAACTGGGCCGGGCCCGCGGGCGGGCGGCGGCTGTGGTTCAGCTGTCGCTGCCGGGCGCGGCCTATATCTACAACGGCGACGAGCTCGGTCTGGAGAATGTCGACCTACCGGACGAGGTGCTCCAGGATCCCACCTGGACGCGTAGCGGCCACACCGAGCGAGGACGCGACGGCGAGCGCGTACCCATGCCGTGGGAAGGTTCGGCACCACCATTCGGATTCGGGTCGTCATCCAAGTCATGGCTTCCGGTGCCAGCGGAATGGCGGGATCTGACGGTTGATGCCCAACTGGACGACCCGTCCTCCACGCTGTCGTTGTATCGGGAAATCCTGCAGCTGCGGCGTCGCCTTCCAGAGCTACGTGGAAGCGAGTTCTTCTGGCTCAAGGCGCCCGAAGGATGTCTGGCCTACCGGCGCGGGCCACGCTTGGTCGTAGCCCTGAACGCATCGGATGTGGCGGTGGCGATGCCGCCGGGTGAGGTGATCATCGCGTCGAGGCCGCTACCCAGCGGTGCCTTTGCGGCCTCCGCCTCGGACGGGACCGCGGCGGACGGGACCGCGGCGGACGGGACTGCTGAGGCTGCGGGAGCCGAAATGCTCCCTCCGAACACCGCGGTGTGGTTACGGGTCTAGCTGAGCAGCCGTAACGGCGAGATCGAGTCCTTACCGCGAGACTGGTAGATCGATCCGAGGGTCGCGGTCAGCCTGACCCAGGCCGGATGGACGTCGACGCGGGCGTCGGTGCCGCGCGGCAGGAACCCGAGTTTGGTGAGCAGGGAGGCGGCGGCCAGCCGGACTTCGATCGGACTGTCGGCGCCGCCGGAAGCGGTCGAGACCGTCATCACGGTGGCCTCCATGAGCGCTTGTTGCCGGCGCGGGTCGACCTCGGAGCGTGCGGTCAGCGCTCCCGCCCGCACGATTGAACGGATCTCGTCATCAGTGATGGTGTCGAGCTGCCGCCATCCGGTGGGGGGCGGCACTGGACTCAGCCACTCGGCATCGCGTCCGGCCGGTTCGAACGCCATGGAGTCCTGCCAGTTCAGGAAGTCGGCCACGCTCATGGTGCAGTCGACGGTGGCATTCCGATCGGCTGCCGAGAGGTCGTCTTTGAGGGCAATGGCCCGACCGGCCAGGACGTCATAAGGCAAGCGGACGTAGCACCGCGCGATTGCGGCGTCGCTGACGATTCGGATCAGTGAATTCGGATCGAGGTCGAGGCCACGAGCAGCCAGCGGTGCGAAATCGGATACCGCCTCGCGGGACGGCAGCATCATGAGATTGCCGATGGGTCAGGCCGGACCAGAGCCGCTTGCTCCTCGGGCGAGGCCTCATCCTCGTAGGTGGCGAGCAGGTCTCGTTCTTGTTGGCTCAGACGTCGGGGCCGATCACGAGTGAAGTCGAAGGTGACCAGTTTGGTCGCCGCCTGAGCGGCGAGCACGTCGCCGTCGTAGACGTCGTAGTTGAGCCGGAATCCCGCGGCCCGAATGCTGTCCACCCACAGTTCCAAGCGCAACGGTTCGGGGTGGTACACCACCGGACGCAGGTAGGTGATCTCGTGATGGGCCACCACCGTGCCGCCGGCGAAACTCGAGTCGTAGCGGTCGAAGAACATCGACACGCGGGCCTGCTCCAGGTAGGCGAGGTACGCGGTGTTGTTCACGTGCCCGTACGCGTCCATGTCCGACCAGCGCATGGCGCACCTTGTCACGAATCTGGCCACCGGTTACCCGTCCTAGTCGCGGTTGAGCTTGCGATAGGTCACCGCATGGGGACGCGCGGCCTCGGCCCCGAGCCGCTCGACCTTGTTCTTCTCATAGGCGTCGAAGTTGCCTTCGAACCAGAACCATTTGGCCGGTTCACTGTCGCTGCCTTCCCAGGCGAGAATGTGTGTCGCGACCCGGTCCAGGAACCACCGGTCGTGGCTGATCACCACGGCGCAGCCCGGGAATTCGAGCAAGGCATTTTCCAGAGACCCCAGAGTTTCGACGTCCAGGTCATTGGTCGGTTCGTCGAGCAGCAGAACGTTGCCTCCCTCTTTCAGGGTGAGAGCCAGGTTCAGCCGGTTTCGTTCGCCACCGGAGAGCACGCCGGCCGGCTTCTGCTGGTCAGGGCCCTTGAATCCGAAGGCGGATACGTAGGCTCGGCTCGGCATCTCGACCTGCCCCACCTTGATGTGATCAAGCCCGTCGGACACGACTTCCCATAGGGTCTTCTTGGGATCAATCCCACTTCGGTTCTGGTCCACATAGGAGATCCGGACCGTCTCACCGACCTTCACCGTGCCCGAGTCGGGATTCTCCAATCCCACGATCGTCTTGAACAGCGTGGTTTTACCGACACCGTTCGGACCGATGACACCGACGATTCCACCCCTCGGCAGCGTGAAGGAGAGGTCCTTGACCAGTACCCGGCCATCGAATCCCTTGTCGAGGTGTTCGACGTCGACCACGACTCCGCCGAGTCGGGGCCCAGGCGGAATCTGAATCTCCTCGAAGTCGAGCTTTCGAGTTTTCTCGGCCTCGGCCGCCATCTCTTCGTAGCGCTGCAGACGTGCCTTTGATTTGGCTTGTCGGCCCTTGGCGTTCTGCCGAACCCAGTCGAGCTCTTCGCGCAGTCGCTTCTGCAGTTTCTGATCCTTCTTGCCCTCGATCGAAAGACGATCGGCCTTCTTTTCCAGATAGGTCGAGTAGTTGCCCTCGTAGGGAATTGCGCGACCTCGGTCCAGTTCGAGGATCCATTCGGCAACGTTGTCCAGGAAGTACCGGTCGTGGGTCACAGCCAGAACTGTGCCGGCGTACTTGGCCAAATGCTGCTCGAGCCACTGCACACTTTCGGCATCGAGATGGTTGGTCGGTTCGTCGAGCAACAGCAAATCGGGTTGCTCGAGCAGCAGCTTGCACAATGCGACCCGACGCCGCTCACCACCGGACAGATGGGTGACCGGCTCGTCTCCGGGCGGGCACCGCAGAGCGTCCATGGCCTGCTCGATGCGCGAGTCGACCTCCCAGCCGTCGGCGTGCTCGATCTTTTCCATCAGCTCGCCCTGCTCGGGCAGCAGTTTGTCGAAATCGGCGTCAGGCTCGCCCATCGCGGCTGACACTGTCTCGAATTCGGCCAGCCAACCACGCAGCTCAGCCACGCCGTCCTCGACGTTCTCACGCACAGTCTTGGACTCGTCCAGAGGCGGTTCCTGCATCAGCATGCCGACGCTGTAACCGGGAGAAAGGATTGCATCGCCGTTGGAGGCAGTGTCCAGCCCCGCCATGATCTTCAAGACGCTGGACTTGCCGGCACCGTTGGGTCCGACGACGCCGATCTTCGCTCCGGGCAGAAACGCCAGGGTGACGTTGTCCAAGATGACCTTGTCACCGTGTGCTTTGCGCACACGGTTCATGGAGTAGATGTACTGGGCCACTGAGAGGTCCTTGCTGGTGTCAGGTGTTCGAGGTTCCTCTCAGTGTCCCAGCCGGGTCGCCTGCCCGTCAGCCCACCCTGGCCCCGGCGCTCACCCCGCCGCGGCCAGCACCCGGTCACGGGCCTGGCGATCATCACCAGGCCCGGGCCTGGAAGCACCGAACTCGCCCGCCGAGGCACCGTCGGTGGACTGCATCACGTACTCGTAGTCGACCAGGTCGGCATCGACGAGCGCCGGATGCCCCGAGTCATCGACTTCAACTTCTGCCGAGATAGCCCGGCGCCGACGCTGGAACTCGGCCGATCCACGGGAAAGATCATGACCGATGGTGTCGGCCTTGATATCATAGCTGACCCGGCTGACTTCGTCCTTGACGTACTGACGGGAAAACATCTTTCCGTGAACGATCACCGGATCGCCCTTCTTCAACGACGCGGCGACATTCTCGGCAAATTGCCGCCAACAGGTCACCCGGACGAAAAGCTGGTCACCGTCGTACCACTCATTGGTCTCTTCTTTCTTGCGACGTTCAGTGCTGGCCACTCGAAACGACAGTTGGGTGATCCCACCGGAAGTCCGGCGACAGACGACATCGTCCACGACGTTGCCGACGACGGTGATTGTTGAGGCTGGCATACGAATTTCTCCTTCTGCTCTGGGGCTTTCCCGAGGTGGGTGCCATCACTAGACCAAGAAGAAGGGAACGAAATCACGACGTCGATGAGATTGTGGATTGTCGTGTGGGCTGTGGACAAACGTTGGCCGTACCCGGGAATCCGACGCAATCTGTTTGGCATTCGATCACTTTCGACTTGTCGGATATAACAATTTCGAGCACGATGACGGGCGTGACCGAACCTCCGCAGGATCAGCCCAACAATCAGCCGCCGTCCTACGAACCGCCAGCGTTCGAGACGCCCTCCTACGAGCAGCCACCGGCCTATCAACCGCCACCCCCGACGGCACCGCCACCCGCACCTCAGTACTCGCCCTCGGGCTATGCGCTGCAGTCCGATCCCCAAGCCACGCCGCAGTACGGCACTCCCCCGCCGTTTCAGGCACCGGCCTACCAAGGGGCTTCGGCGTATCAGCCATCGCCGGCCAGCTATGGCCTGCCGCCGGGAACCTATCTGGACCCGGCTTCGGGCGTAGTACTGCCTAACGGTGTGACCCTGGCCTCCAAGGGCCGGCGGATCGGCGGCTTCGTCCTGGAGATCCTGTTGTTCATCGTGACCTTGGCCATCGGTTACCTGATCTGGATGCTGATCGCCTGGGCTCGGGGCCAGACCCCGGGCAAGCAGGTATTGCACATGCGCTGCTACCGGCCCGAATCACGCTCGGACGCCGGCTGGTGGTACATGTTCCTGCGCCAGTTCGTAGGCGCCGTCATTAATCAGATCACCTTCGGCGTTGTTTTCCTGGTGTCGGTGATCATGCTCATCGCACGAAAGGACAACCGTACGATTCCGGATCTCATCGCCGGAACAGTGGTGATCAAGGTCTGAGTCAGCTGACCGACCGCATGCCGGAGAACGCTCGCCGGTATGCGGTCGGAGCGACTCCGGTGTGGCGCTGAAAGTGGTGCCGAAGCAAAGCGGCCGTGCCAAATCCGGCTCGCTGCGCGACCACCTCGATCGGCTCATCGCCGGCTTCGAGCTGACGGCGCGCGAACAGCACCCGCTGCCGTAGCAGCCAGGCATGCGGAGTCGTACCCGTAGCCTCGTTGAACTTGCGGGCGAAGGTTCGCGGACTCATATTCACCCGGGCCGCCATGGAGGTGACGGTGTGCTCGCGCTGCAGCTCGGCGAGCAGGGCATCCATCAATTCGGCCAGTCCGTCCGAGCCGCTCGGCGGGACGGGAACCTCGATGTACTGTGCCTGCCCTCCCTCACGGTGCGGCGGCACAACCATCCGACGGGCTACGGCATTCGCCACTTCAGCCCCATGCTCGGTACGCATCAGATGTAGACACAGATCGAGCCCAGCCGCAGTGCCGGCTGAGGTGTAGACGCGCCCGTCGCAGACGTAGAGCACGTTCGGATCGACCCGGGCCTGCGGAAACGTTTCAGCCAGAGAAGCGGCATGCCGCCAGTGCGTCGTGCAGCGTCGTCCGTCCAACAGCCCGGCATAGCCGAGAGCGAACGACCCTGAGCACAAACCCATGACCGCCGCACCGTTGTCGTAGGCAACCTGAAGCGTTCGGATGACCTCGGGCGACACCCCGGCGTCGGCGCCGGCCGAGACGATCACCAGATCGGCATCCAGTGCCTCGGTGTAACGATGTTCGGCCGTGATGCTGAAGCCGTTGTAGGTCGGAACCGGTTCCGGATCCAGCGACGCCACATAGAAGTCGTAGACCGGCAGTCCCTGCTCAGAACGGTCGAGGCCGAACGCCTCGCAGGCGACTCCGAATTCGAAGGGATGCATCCCGGGATAAATGAGAGTGACGACTTTCTTCAAGGCCATGACGCCATAGTTACCCACCAGTGGCAGAAATTCAACGAACGGCGTCATTTCTGCCACTGGTGGCAGAAACTCTATTCCCGCAGACTTACTGCCATGACCATAATCCTGATCGTGTTTCTGATCGCGCTTGTCTACGGCGGCCTGACCGGTCGCGGGGTCACGGATTCTCGAGACCCCCGGTACTCACTCGGGCTTGTGATTCACCGCCGGCCATCGGCCCACCGTCCGAACACCGACGCGCCCACCCCGCCATCAGCTGAAGCGGCTGAGGGTCCCAGCGCCGATACCATTGCGCCGATGCCCTCGTAGCTCAGTGGATAGAGCAGTTGCCTTCTAAGCAATTGGTCGCAGGTTCGATCCCTGCCGAGGGCACACAACCCTTCGTCCCGGTTCGGGGTGTCGCGCAAGACGGTGCATCAGTGGCTGGCACGTTACGAGGCTGGCGGCTTGGAGCCTGGGGCGACCGGTCGCATCGTGGTTGTAGGTGTCCACGAACCCCTCGAGCGGCGCCTGTAGCTCCTCGATACTGCTCAGCTGGAGGGCCTGAGTCCGCAGCCACTTCATGAACTTCTGCTCGACGCGTTCGACTTTCCCGCCGTATCGGTGCACGCCAGTCAAACCTGTGTTAGATTGTTGTGAGGTTACTTCTTTGCTGACGGTCGGTGGACCGGACGGATCTGCGAGCTGAGCGCTCGGAGCCGACGCGAACGCCCCGCTCACCGAACAGGCAAACCCAGCGTGAGCTGGGGACGCAAAGCCACGGGACCCCTCATGGGTCAGCCGGGTTACCGCACTGGGAGAAGGCACCGTGAGCACGACCGAAACCCCTACCCGTTCTAAGCACACCTACCTCTGGATTGCGTTAGCCGCGCTGCTCGCGCTCGGCGGGACTTCCACCGCGGTGATCGCCGCGTCTACGGTGGGAGATACCGCCCATCAGCAGTCCCGCCGTGCTTTCACCACGTCCGCTGAAGAGATCACGTCCACGCTTCAATTGGCCATTCTGCACGAGGAAGATTTGGTCGTCAGTATTGCATCGTATTCTCTGAGCAATCCCGCCGCTTCCAACACGGATTTCCACGCGTGGACCCTCTCGATGCGGGCACTTGACCGTTACCCCGGGCTGCAAGCATTCGGCACCACGATTGTGCTTGAACCGTCGCAAATACCGGCTTTTGCCGCACGGATAGTGGCAGATCCCGAACATCTTCCGCTCGGGCCCGACGGGACCTTCCAGGTCGTGCCGCCAGGGGTTAGACAGTACTACTGTTTGCCTAACGTCGGCCAGGATCGAGGCGGCGCACTCGATATTCCGGCAGACTACGATTTTTGTGCCGGAGAGAACGGGGTCGCCCTCCTTGGGGCTCGGGATTCTGGACAGGGGATTTATAAACCGTTGAATACCGGAAACGGGAATTCTCTTGCTATAACTGCGCCCGTGTATCGCGGCGGGAATACACCGAAGACGGTGGAAGCGCGACGCGCGGCGTTTGCTGGCTGGGTCGGCACGGTATCGACCCCGACCGCATTGTTGGATCGGGCGGTGCAGAGTCATCCGGGCGCTGCGGTGTCGATGCGTTATCGGGCTGGTGTTTCGGACGTGACGTTCGACAGTAGTGCGGCACCGGCGAAGGATGGCGAATCGATGGTGATCGATTTGCGTAATGGTTGGTCGGTCACGACGTTTGGGACGGTCGCGGCGGGTGGGGTGTTTGCGTCGGGGGCGTCAATCGGCATTCTGGCGTCGGGTGTCGCACTAAGCCTGCTGCTAGCTGGGTTGGTGCTGGTGTTGGTGACCAGCCGGTCTCGGGCGTTGCGGTTGGTGCAAGAACGCACCGCGGAACTTCGTGGCGCGCAGGCGCAGCTGGTTGACACTGCTCGCCAAGCAGGCATGGCTGAGATCGCGACTAACGTGCTGCACAACGTCGGCAACGTCCTCAACAGTGTCAACATCTCGGCCAGCCTCGCCCGGCAGAAAGTACAGGCATCGAAGTCGGCCGGTCTGGTCAAGGTCGCCGCCCTCATCCAGGAGCACGCCGGAGACCTCGGCGATTTTCTGACCGCAGACGCTCGCGGCAAAGCTCTGCCGGGATACCTGGACAAGCTCGCTACGACGTTGGCCAGCGAACGCGACAGCATCGATCAGGAGCTGCAACGGCTGTCCAAAGGTGTCGACCACATCAAGGAGATCGTCGCCGCCCAACAATCCTTGGCCGGGGTCTCCGGTGTGATCGAGCCGGTTCATGTCAGTGGCCTGATCGAAGACGCGTTACGGATGGCGGGAATCCTCGACGACGACCACATCACGATCCTCCTCGACGTTCCCGAGGATCCGATGCTGTCGCTCGACAAGCATCGCGTCTTGCTGATCCTGCTCAACCTGATCAGCAACGCCACCCACGCCATGAAGACAAACGGCGCTCGGCCCCGCCAGCTCAGCGTGAGCTCACAGCTGAGTCCTGGACAGGACGTCACCATCACGGTGAGCGACAACGGCGAAGGTGTCCCACCGGAGAACCTGACCCAGATCTTCGTCCACGGATTCACCACCCATGCCGACGGACACGGCTTCGGTCTACACAGCTCAGCCATAGCGGCACGAGAGATGGGCGGCGCACTGAGCCTCGACACCAGCGACACTGGTACCGGAGCTACCTTCACCCTGCAAATCCCACTTGAGCGAGAGCTGGCCCCGGTATGACTCCGTCCACGAACCGCCGCGTCCTGATTATCGATGACACACCCTCCATCCATGATGACTTTCGCCGGGTGCTGGCAGGCGGCTGCGAAACCTCCGAGGTCGATGCCGCCGAGCAGGAACTTCTCGGACAGCCAACCCCACCGGTATACGGAGCCAGCTTCGAGATCGACTCCGCATACCAGGGCCGCGAAGGGCTGGACAAGGTCGCGGCATCGTTGGCGGTTGACCGCCCCTACGCGTTGGCGTTCGTCGATATGCGGATGCCCCCCGGCTGGGACGGCGTCGAGACCATTCGCGAAATCTGGAAGGCCGATCCCCGCCTGCAGATCGTGATCTGCACCGCGTACTCCGACTACACCTGGGACGAGGTCCTCGGCAAACTCGGCGTCGAGGACCGGCTGCTGGTCCTGAAGAAGCCCTTCGACAACATCGAAGTCGCCCAACTCGCCAGCGCCCTGACCACCAAGTGGGACATGACCCGGCGGGCGGAGCTGAAAGTCCACCGCCTCGAAGCCGCCGTCCTAGAACGCACCACCGCCCTGGAACTCGCCAACAAAGAACTCGAAGCGCTCGTCCACGAAGTCACCCAGCTCGCCACCCACGACGCGCTGACCGGGCTACCCAACCGGGTCCTGTTCGCCGACCGCGCCACCCAGGCACTGGCCGTAGCCCGCCGCGAGGGCAGCTGCCCAGCCGTGCTGATGCTCGATCTCGACCGTTTCAAAGAAGTCAACGACACGCTCGGCCACCACTGCGGAGATCTCCTACTCACCCAGGTCGCCCAACGTTTGTCCGCCCTCCTGCGCCCGAGCGACACCGCCGCCCGATTCGGAGGGGACGAGTTCGCGCTGCTGCTGCCCGACGGCGGCTCCGACGCCGCCGCCACCGTCGCCATCCGGATCGCGCACGAACTCGAGGCACAGTTCACCCTCGATGGCGCCGCCGTCAACGTCGAGGCCAGCGTCGGCATCGCCGCCGCCACGCCCGGCGCAGAACAGCCAACGCTGGAAGAACTGCTGCGCCAAGCCGACATCGCGATGTATAAGGCGAAGACCGACCGCTCCGGCTTCGCCCACTACGCCGCCTGCAACGACGACGGCACCCCCGACCAGCTCACCCTCATCGGCGAACTACGCCAGGCCCTGGACTGCGAAGAACTCCGCGTCTACTACCAACCCAAAGTCGCCCTCGACACCGACGAACTCATCGGCGTCGAAGCCCTCATCCGCTGGCAACACCCCACCCGCGGGCTCCTCCTACCCGGCGACTTCATCGTCCTAGCCGAAGAAAGCACCCTCATTAAACGACTCACCACCTTCGTCCTCGACACTGCATTACGCTGCTGCCGCACCTGGCTCGACCAAGGCCTGCGACTCCCCGTAGCAGTCAACGTCAGCGCCCGCAGCCTCTGTGACCCCGCGTTGCCCACCCTCATCGCCGAACGCCTCGCCTACGCCAACGTCCCCGCAGACCTACTCACCATCGAACTCACCGAAGGCGCCGTCATGGCCTACCCCGGCCTGGGACTGGGCATTCTGAAGAAGCTTCGCGCCATCGGCATCCACCTCTCCGTCGACGACTACGGCACCGGATACTCCTCCCTGGCCTACCTGAAAAACCTCCCCGTCACCGAACTGAAAATCGACCGCGAATTCATCAACGAACTCACCAACAGCCACGACAACGCCGCCATCGTCCAAAGCGCTACCGACCTCGGACACAACCTCGGCCTCACCGTCGTCGCCGAAGGAGTCGACGACCAAGCAACCCTCACCGCCCTAAAAGCCCTCGGAGTCGACGTCGCCCAAGGCTTCCACCTCGCCCACCCCATGCCCGAACATCTCCTCCAACAATGGATCACCGACCGGGCCAAGAACCCCGCCCTGCTCCACCCCACACCGGTAACAGGAACCTCCTGAACGATCCCGCCGAGCCTCCGCATCGAGGACTAGCGCAGGCCTCACTGACCGCAGAACACCTATCCTGACTGGTCAAGGTCTGCTGGCCAGTCGTGCGGCGTGAACATATAACTCTTCACCCGAGCCCGGCCGGGCGATGACTTGATGGGGACCCGCTGCCCAGGTAAATGGGCGAGGTCGGGCCAACGGCAGCGGCTTGGCGGTGCCGCGGAAGCAGTCAGGGACGGCAGGCGGGCGTGGGGCCGACAAACGTCGCGGACCGTAGGACGACGACCTGCTGGGCGGAATACACGACGCTGTCACCGTGGGCTTGGGCCTGGTTCATAACCTCCGCCGGTGCCGGGGTCCCCGAACCCGTCACCGTCCGGCTCAGATCCACGACCGTGAAGTCCGCGCTCCGACCCAAACGCCCCGGCAGGCTCACGCGGTCCTTGATGGCGAAATGCACCGCCATCCGATCATCAGCGATGACGCACACACCGGCGGGCACCTCGCGGACCGCCGCTTGCTGAGCCC
>Ga0207658_10003363_pt1 | contig 11334 bp, 11 predicted proteins | sample KBSS33metaG_FD_184322 | JGI IMG/M metagenome (GOLD analysis project Ga0207658, IMG submission 184322) | Switchgrass rhizosphere microbial communities from Kellogg Biological Station, Michigan, USA - KBS S3-3 metaG (SPAdes) (version 2) | ecosystem: Host-associated > Plants > Roots > Rhizosphere...
CCACTCATCCGCACGCAGGGGCTGGTGCAGCCAGATGGCATGGTTTAGGCTGGAAATGTAGAGCTTGCGCGAGCCGATGTCCCGCAGGTGCATCGACAGGCTGCTGAAGTTGAGCCACCAATCGGAGATATAGGCGAAAGCAGCGGCGTGGATGCGCGCTTCGTCCCTCAGGGGGCCGCGCACCTTCATCCAGAAGCGGAACCGCTCCGTTGCGGTCGCCGCGGACAGCTGCCGCGCGGCGTCGGGGATGCGGAATTCGACACTGGGTTTGTGGTCCTCCGAGTAGCCGCCAAGGCGCTGCAGGTCCAGGCGCAGAGCCAGATCCAGGCTGGCGAAGTCGGGCAGCTCCAGAGGATGCTCGCCGTGGGGCGCCGGGGTGTGATCGGCGTGCGCGGGCGCATCGAGCGGCAAGGCGCAGGTGACCTGCGCGTCGAGCACCATGCGTCCCCCCTGCACAGCGCGCACGTGGCGCGAAGAAAACCGCTTGCCGTCCTGCAAGGGCGTGACGGTGAAGTCCAGAGCCTGGTCAGGCATCGCCCCCTGCATGAAAAGGAACTGCATCATCGTCGGCGCGCGATCCAGCGGCACATCTGACAACGCAGCCATCATGGCCTGGCCCAACAGCTGGCCGCCGTAAGAACGGCCGTTGTTGTTTGCATCACCATAACGCGTGCGCCATTGCCCGGGCGCGATGGCGTCGAGGGTGAGTAAGACCTCGATGTCTTGCTCGTTCCATTTGGAAAGACTGGGCGCCGTCATTGCGCCTGCTCCGGCACGCGACGATGCCCGGTCGTGCGCGGCGCGACGCCGGGCTTGAGCCGCCAGTCCATCCCAAAATCGGCGAGGGTGTGCACCGGCATCGGTGACTCAACCTCGATCCCAGTCAGGCGCGCGGCGTACTCGTCGAGATACGCTAGTCGCTTTTCCGGGGTCGTGTAGTGGATCGACCACGCCACAAAGGGGGCCAACACGTCGAACCCCGCATACGCCAGCGTTCCGTGCTGCAGATGCCAGAGATTGATGTCCAGGTGCGCGAGCAAACCGTCATGCTGGACCATCTCGGGATAGCAGGCGGTGGTGATGCTCACCATCGCGCGGCGGCCCTTCATGCCGCCGGCATCGAAGCGGCGGCCGCTGCCGTACACCAGGCCGTTGACGAACACGCGGTCGATCCAGCCTTTCATGATCGCGGGCATCGAGAACCACCAGAGCGGGAACTGCAGGATCAGCATGTCGCAGGCCTGCAGCTTGTCGATCTCGCCCTGGATGTCGGCGCTGAACGCTTGATGCGCGCTCGCGTGTTTTTGCTCACGGTCGTACTGGAGTGCATCGGGAAAACGGCGCTGCGTGAAGTCGTGCGCGCTCGCCACCGGGTTGAACCCCATCGCGTAGAGATCAGAGACTTCGACCTGATGGCCGGCGTCCCTCAGGGCACCCACGCCACGATCCAGGAGGGACCGTCCGAAGGATGTCGGTTCGGGATGCGCAAAGATAATCAGCACTTTCATGGGCGGCGTCCAGCGAGGCTTAGAATTCTCAATCATAAACCGACACGTCGGATTATTTACAATCATGAGATGTCCATGATCCTTGCCCGTGCACGATCCTTCCTATTTGTCCCGGCCGACCGTCTGGACAGGTTACCCAAGGCACTGGCCAGCCCGGCCCATGTGATCGTCGCCGACCTGGAAGACGGGGTCGGCCCCTCCAGCAAGGCAGCGGCGCGCGGCGCGCTGCAGGAGGCCCATGCCCGACTGGGCCCCGCCGACCGCTCCCGTATCGCGGTGCGAATCAACGCCGTGGGCACACAATGGCACGATGCGGATGTGGCGCTGCTGCACTCGCTCGCCCGCACCGGGCTGGCGGCAGCGATGGTGCCAAAGGCTGCGTCGGTGTCGCGGCTGCGCGACCTGTGGGACGCCGTGGCAGTGCCCTTGCTGCCTATTATCGAGTCGGCGGAGGGCCTGGCTACGCTGGAGTTGATCGCCCGCACACTTGGTGTGTGCCGCCTTGCGTTCGGGCACCTGGATTTCCAAGCTGATCTCTCCATGCATTGCGACCCGGACGAGCGCGAGCTCGATTCAGTTCGGCTGGCCATCGTGCTGGCCTCGCGCCGTGCCGGTATCGCCACGCCCTTGGATGGCGTCACGACTGAGCTGCAGGATGAGTTGCGCCTGGCCGCCGACACGCAGCGCAGCAGGCGCTTCGGCTTCGGCGGGAAGCTGTGCATCCACCCCAGGCAAGTTGCGGCAGTGAACGCGACGCTGGCACCAAGCGCGGCGGAGCGTGGATGGGCACTACGTGTTCTCGCAGCCAGCCTCGAGGCGGGAACAGACCCAGGCGCTTTTGCCTTCGAAGGCACCATGGCCGACGCTCCGGTGCTTCAACGTGCTCGCCAGATACTGGAAGAAGGTTAACTGGCAACCCTCGCCCAGGAGTCAACGACAGAGCGAGTCGAACCGGCGCGGAGCAGCGTACGCGTCCTGCTGGACCGTGCGGAAGTACGCCGCAGTCGCCATGTTGTTGCTCAATGTACCAGCGTCCTGCGGTAGGACATGTGCCGAACCTAGCTTGCCACGTTATGGCCATCGGCGCCGACCGTGCCATCCTGGTCGAGACCACCGAAGAACTGCACCCGCTGTCGGTCGCCAAGCTCTTGAAGGCCTAGGTCGACAAGGAGCAGCCTGGCCTGGTGATCCTGGGCAAGCAGGCTAGCGACGACGACAGCAACCAGACCGGCCAGATGCTGGCCGCGCTGTGCGACCTGTCGCAAGCCACGTTCGCATCGAAGGTCGGGATCGCCGACGGCAAGGCTCGCGTCACGCGTCAAGTGGATGGCGGCCTGGAGACCATCTCTTTCAGCATGCCCGCGATCATCACGACCGATCTGCGCCTGAACGAGTCGGGTTACGTGACGCTGCCCATGTCCCGTCCCGAGCAGATCAGCGCGATGGGATGACGACGCGGTTGTCGTGGTCGGTGCCCATGTCGTGAAAGGCGTGGCCCAGCTGTTCGCAGGAAGTGCCGCTCATGCACTCGTCTCGCCCCTTGTTTGGTCATCAGGATTGAACGTCAGCATCGCGTTCCGACCGCACGTCAGCGATGAAGTCTAGAGATCGTTGCTTGCAATGTGAAGTCGATAAAACTTCAACGGTCATTCAACATTTCGTCCTGAAATCGGCTGAACAATGGACAGGATTCGCCCGCTCTTGGCGTTCGTGCAGGTCGTCCGGTTTGGTAGCCTAAGTGCCGCGGCACAGGCGTCTTGTGGGCGACTGTTGAGCGGTTTTCCGCGGGCCTAAGGCAGTCGCTGGTATCTCGCGACTCGGTTTATGCACCCCAGGTGCATATGCGCGGCGTCTCGAGCGAAGCAATCTCCGCGCGGGCGAAGAACAACCGGGTCGGTATGCCGAGGCTTTGCGGTTCATCATCACTTCCCCACCGGCTGCCGACCGGGCTTTGCCAGTGGCCCAAGCGAGTCGAGGTCACTGGAATCGAAGCTATCGTGATCGTAGACGCCGAGGCGGATCGCGCTGTCCCGGAAGCTCTTCAGCGGTTGTCCCATGCCGCGCGGCCCGCCTGTCAGGCCGCTGCCTTGACGACCGCGTGCGGTCGTCGATGAAGGAACGCACTCGCCTCTGCATGCGTTTCAAAAATATGCGCTGCCGCATGGCGCAAGGGCAGCGAGGTCCCCAGCTTCATCCGCATGAAGGCACTGGTCGTGTACCGGGTCGCCGTGGTGTAGTACTTCGCCTGAAGCTCGGCGACCATGTCGAAGTAGACGTCGGTCAGTGCCTCGTCGAGCTGGAAGCCGTCGTAGTTGACGATCAATGCAAGCTTGCGTCCGACCTTGCCGCAAAGCGCATCGAAGACCCGGCGCACGCTGTCGATGTCGTCGGGGCTGCGAATCGTCAAGCCTTCGAAGTTGGCGAACAGGATGTTCCGTTCGACGTCGTAGATCAGGCGATCGGTCAGCTGCAGGTCGAGCAACGCCGCCGCCAGACCCATGGGCCTGGCCTGATAGATCCGCGCATCCATCACCGCGACCTCACGGATGACCGGACGAAACCCCATGTGCGCCAGGATGTCGCGCTCGACGTCGATGCCCGGCGCCACCTCAGTGAGCTGCAAGCCGTCGGCGGTCAGCCTGAACACGCAGCGTTCCGTCACGTACAGGACGGACTGGCCCTTGGCCGCCGCCAACGGCCCACTGAAAGTCACCTGTTCCACAGCGTTGACGAACTTGCGTGTCTGCCCTTCCGTCACGATGCGTAGCTTGCCGTCCTCGATGGCGACCTTCAGCCCTCCGGCCATGAAGGTTCCGGCGAACACCAACTTCCGCGCGTTCTGGCTGATGTTGATGAAGCCACCGGCGCCGGCCAGACGAGGGCCGAAACGGCTGACGTTCACATTGCCATCGCGATCGACTTCTGCCATGCCCAGGCACGCCAGATCGAGGCCACCACCATCGTAGAAGTCGAACTGCTGGTTCTGGTGGAGGAGAGCCTGTGTGTTGACGGCTGCGCCGAAGTTCAGCCCGCCCTGCGGCATGCCGCCGATCACGCCGGGTTCGGCGGTCAGCGTCAGGTGGTCCAGTACGCGCTCTTCGGCGGCGACCGCGCCCAGCACCTCCGGAACGCCGATGCCGAGATTGATGACGCCGCCGAGCGGCAATTCGAACGCACACCGGCGAGCGATCATCTTTCGCTCATCGAGAATGTGCGCCGGAATCTTGTCGACGGGCACTCGAATTTCTGCGGAGAATGCGGCGTTGTAGCTCGTGCCGTAGGTCTGCACATGAGCGCTCGGCGGTGCGAGCACCACGCAGTCCACCAACACACCAGGGACGACCACGCTGCGCGGATCGAGCGATCCGCTGGCAGCGATGCGTTCGACCTGGGCGATCACCAGACCGTTGGCATTTCGCGCGGCCATCGCGGCGGCTTGAGCGTCGAGCAGCAACGCTTCGCGTTCCATCGTGATGTTGCCCGCCGGATCGGCTGTCGTGCCCCGGATCAAGGCGACGTTGATCGGGAAGGCCTTGTAGAAGAGCCACTCCTCGCCATCGATTTCCATCACGCGCACCAGATCCTCGGTGGTGCGCGCGTTGATCTTGCCGCCGCCATTGCGCGGATCGACGAAGGTGCCGAGCCCCACCTTGGTCAGCGAGCCGGCGCGGTGCGCAGCAGTGTCCCGGTAGAGATGGGAAATGATGCCCAGCGGCAGGTTATAGGCCTGGATCAGGCTTTCCGTGGCGAGCCTGGCCAGCTTCGGCACCAGGGCCCAGTGGCCACCCACGGCGCGCTTGATCAGCCCTTCGTGCGCCAGCCGGTTGAGACCGCGTTCCTTGCCATCCCCAGGCGCGGCAGCGAAGACGAGGGTCAGGTCGCGCGGCCCTTGTGTCTCGAGATAGCGTCGCTCGAGCGCCGCAATCAATTCCTCCGGGGTTCCGATGCCGACGAATCCGGAGCAACTCACCGAATCACCATTGTGTATCAGCGCAACCGCTTCATCGGCGGTGACGATCTTGTCCTTCATCATGGCGCACTCGCTTCATGTTGGCGGCCGACGCGCAGGCGTGTCGAGGCAGCCGCCCGGCCGCGTGCTTTGGGCCGGTCGGGGAAGAGGAAGTTCTGAACAGCTCCGACTTGTTCCGCATCGAGCAACGCCGGCGCGTGCCCGCAGCCGGCGATTTCGATCGCGCTGACCTTGCCCGCCTTGGCGGCCAGGCCACGGCGAAGCATCAGGTCCACCGTGTCCGACGAGAGCAGGTCCGAGTCTTCTCCGCGAAGGATGAGGACCGGGCACTCGATCTTGTCCCACAAGGTCCACAGGACGATGTCGAGCCAGATCGGTATCGCGAAACGCGCGCCGATGGCGGGGTCGAAGTGGAAGCGAAAACCGTCCGATGGGTCCGGCACGGCGCTGTGCAGCGACAGCTCGCGCCATTGCGCATCGCTCAGGTCGCCGAATGGCGCCAACGCGTCGCGCAGATGCACTTCGAGCGCGTCGATCGACTCGAACTTCCAGGAGCGCGTGAGGTAGCCGCCGATGCGCCGCAGTGCAGATGCCGACACCCTGGCCCCGAAGTCGTTCAGGACGAGCCGACGGATCGGCGTTGACTGCTCGGCGGCGAGCATCATGCCAATGTGACCGCCCAGCGAGGTGCCGATCCAGTCGACTTGCTCGACATCGAGTCGCGCGATGAGCGCGCCCATCGCGCTGGTGTAGGCTCGGTCGGTGTAGTGCGTTGCCGAGGCCAGCCATTCGCTGCGCCCGCGGCCGGGAAGGTCGGGCGCGATGACTCGAGCGTCCTGTTCGACCAGCGCCCGTGCCAGCACGTCGAAGTCACGGCCGGTGCGTGACACGCCGTGAACGCAGACGATCGTGCGCGCGGCATGGCGAGATCCCCATTCCGCGTAGCCCAGTCTGCGGAAGCCTCCATGTCCGAGTACCGAGAGTTCCTTGAGCTGGGGCTGCATGCCTGTACTCTGAAGTTCCGTCAGTCGCGCTTGCGAAGCCAGTCGTGAATGCCCTTGCCGAGGATGCCCTGTGACTTGCCGCTGACGAAGACGCCGACGTGACCGCCGTCGAGTCCGATCTCGGTGTAGTCCTTGGTGCCAACGGCAGCGCGCAAGGCCTGCGTCGTCTTCGGCGGGATGATGTGGTCGTCCTTGGCGAACACGTTCAGCACCGGCACTTTGATGTCTGCCAGATTCACCGTTCTTCCCGCGAGCCGGAACTGGCCGCGGATCAGCTCATTGTTCTTGTACAGATTGACGAGCAGTTGCTTCGCGGCCTCGCCGGGGTGGTGCGGACGGTCCGCGATCCACTTTTCCATGCGCAGGAAGTTGAGAAGTTTCTTCTCATCGTCGAAGGTGTCGAGCAGGCCGACGTTGTACTTGGACAGCGTTGCCCCCGGCGTCATCTGCGCGAACACGTAGCTCATCAGCTCGCCGGGCAGATTGCCGTTGGCCTCGATCAGCCGGTCGATGTCGTCGGCGCCCAGCCCCCGGGTCCAAAGATTGAGCAAGCCGTGATTCGCCCGCCCTTCGGCCTGGTCCTGATGGAAGTCGACCGGCGTGATCGTCAGGATGAGGTTCTTGACGCGATCGGGATACAGCGCTGCGTAGCACAACGAAAAGACGCCGCCTTCGCAGATGCCCAGCAGGTTGATCGCGCTCAGCCGGTGTTCGCTGCATATGAATTCGACGCATTCGTTGAGATACCCATCGACGTAGTCTTCAAACGCGAGCCACCGATCGCTGCGCGTCGGGTTGCCCCAGTCCACCGCGTACACGTCGACCCCCAGCGCAAGCAGGTTGCGCAACATGGAGCGGTCTTCCTGCAGATCGGTCATCGTGTAGCGGCCGATCTGCCCGTAGGCGACGAGGACGGGAACCTTCAGCGAAGCCTTGGCAGTGGCCTTGTAGCGATACAAGGTGACCTTGTCCTGCCGAAACACCACTTCCTTGTCGGCGGTGGCGATCTGAACGTCCTCATCCTTCAGGCGCTGCAGCATCTGCTGCCCGCGCGCCATCTTCAGGCTGAAGTCGCTGAACTCTGCGAGGGCCTGTGCGGCGGCGGTCTTCTTGGCTGTTGGCATGGCAATTTCTCAGCTGCGGACGGAGGCGTGCGACTTCTTCGCGGCGAGACGCTTGCGGGGTTGCGAAGCGGTCGGGTGGCTGGCGGCCGGCGGCCTCGGCCCGTTCGCCCGCTCCAGCGCCCGGAGCTGGCGCCGCAGCTCCGCCACCGTGCGCTGCATCTCGTCCATCTCGGTGCGCGTGGGGACATGGAACGCGTCGCACCACGCCTCGGCGATCTTTCGCTCCTGCAAGCGGTGGTCCGACGCCGAGCGCAGCATCTTTCGTTGCGCCTCGACAAACGCCTCAGTCCGCTGCGCCTCGATCAAGGTGTCGTTGACGACGGCAAGCCATCGGTCCGCCATGTCGCGCCACGTGGCCGGCGCTTGATCTTTCGTGGCGGCAATGCTCGACGAGAAGCGTGCGAAGGCGGTGTTCCAGGCCTGGAGCAGGATGGCTTGGAAGCTGGCAACGTCCTTGTCTCGCTGCGAGGCGAGCTGCCTGAGTGCCAGCAGCTTGCGGTCCAGGTCGAACAACATCGCGTACTTCGGGCCTTCGAGTACTTGCCGAAGGCCCGCATCGAACGCGCCGGCGCCGGTTCCACTCCAGCGATCCGGAGCGAAAAGCGTGCGCAGCGCTTCGGGCGTGATGGGGGCGGCTTTCGGACCTTGCTTCACGAGTTCGGTCCACTTCTCGATGGACTCTTGCCAGGTGCCCCGAAGCTCGGCAAATTGCTCCTGCAAGGCGCCTGGCGCGCCAGTCGCCGAGGCCACGCCAGGCGGCAGGATCGGAAACATGGCCTGCATGAGTGCCTGCTGACTCGTTGCCCACGAGTCGGCCCAGGTGTTGGGCGCTTCGCTCATTCGAACACCACCACTTGTCGAATCGCCTTGCCTTCGTGGAGCAGGTCAAAGCCAAGATTGATGTCGTCGAGCCTCAGGCGACCGGTCAAGAGCTTGTCCACGGGAAGGCGCCCCTGCGAGTACAGGTCGATGTACCTCGGGATGTCGCGCGACGGCACGCAGGTGCCGATGTAGCTGCCCTTGAGGGTGCGTTCTTCCGCCACCAGGCTCACGGCCGGCAGTGGCAGCACGGCAGTCGATGGCGGCAGCCCGGCAGTGACTGTGCAGCCACCGCGACGCGTGATGCGGTACGCCAGCTCGAGCGCGCGAATCGAGCCGGCAAACTCGAAGGCGAACTCGACGCCACCGGAACTCAGCGACCGGATCTGCTCGGGCGCATCGGGCTGGCCCGCGTTGACGACGTGCGTGGCGCCCAGCGCGATCGCTTGCTGCAGCTTGTCGTCCGAAAGGTCCACGGCAATGATCTGTCGCGCTCCGGCCGCCTTGGCGCCGATCAACGCCGCCAACCCCACCCCGCCCAAGCCGATGACGGCGACCGAGGCACCGACGCTGACTTTCGCGGTGTTGACCACGGCGCCGACGCCGGTCAGGACCGCGCAGCCGAACAGCGCCGCTTCGTCGAGCGGAACCGTCGGGTCGATCTTGACGACCGAGTGGCGCGACACCGTCGCGTACTCCGCGAAGACCGAGCAGCCGAGGTGATGGTTCAGCGGCTCGGCCCCGCGTGCCAGACGCCGTGCGCCCGACAGCAGGGTGCCGGCGCCGTTGGCGGCGGCACCCGGTTCGCACAAGGCGGGGCGGCCTTCGGCACACGGTGCGCAGTGGCCGCAACTCGGGACGAAGACCACCACGACATGATCGCCGACCTTCAGATCCGTCACGCCAACGCCCAGCTCTTCGACGATGCCCGCGGCTTCGTGGCCGAGCGCCATCGGCATGGGCCGTGGGCGGTCGCCGTTGATGACCGACAGATCGGAGTGGCACAGGCCGGCGGCCGCTATTTTGATCAGCACCTCGCCGTGCCCGGGCGGCGCCAGATCGACGGTCGTGATGGTCAAGGGCTTGGAGACCGCATAAGGCGGTGTCGCGCCCATCTTGTCCAGCACTGCAGCTCGCATCTTCATCGGGAGATTCCTCGTTCGGTGGGGTGTGGTCAGTGCATGCTCAGGACAAGCCGCCCTGACAGAGATACTTGACGTCCATGTAGTCGTCGAGACCACGGCGCGAACCTTCACGCCCATAGCCCGATTCCTTGATGCCGCCGAACGGAGCGGTCTCGGACGCGACCAGCCCTTCGTTGATGCCGACGATCCCGCACTCGAGCGCGCCGCCAACACGCCAGATGCGCTGAATGTCGCGCGAATAGAAGTACGCGGCGAGTCCGTACGGGGTGCCGTTGGCCGCGGCCAGCACGTCGTCCTCGGTCTCGAACCGAAACACCGCGGCAACCGGACCAAAGGTCTCTTCCTTCGCAAGCTGCATCGCAGCGGTCGCACCCGTCAAGACGGCGGGTGCGATGTAGTTGGGGCCGTCGTTGCCCCGCACCCGTGTGCCGCCGACAACGAGCCTGGCACCGTGCTCCAGCGCGTCGGCAATGTGGCTTTCGATCTTGCGGACGGCCTGCGGGTTGATCATCGGCCCGATCTGCGAGCCCGCGTCCGATGCCGGGCCGACTCGAAGCGCCGCGACGCGCGCCACGAGCTTGTCGACGAACGCGTCGTGCACGGCGGTTTGCACGTAGACGCGGTTGGGCGAGACGCAGGTCTGCCCGCCATTGCGGAACTTGGCCGCCATCAGGCCGTCGACCGCGGCGTCGACGTCGGCATCGTCGAACACGATGAACGGTGCATTGCCGCCAAGCTCGAGAGACAGTCGCTTCAGGGTCGGCGAAGACTCGCGAGCCAGGTGCTTGCCGACGGGTGTCGATCCGGTGAAGGTGATCTTGCGCACGCGGGCGTCGGCAAGCCACACGTCGACCACTTCGGCAGCCCTGCTGCGCGACGCGGTGACCACGTTCAGCACGCCAGCGGGTACGCCGGCCTCGTCGGCCAGCAGTGCCAGCGCCAACGACGTCAGGGGGGTGTCCTCGGCAGGCTTGGCAACGACGGTGCAGCCCGCCGCCAGTGCGGGAGCGATCTTGCGCGCGATCATGGCCGCCGGGAAGTTCCAGGGGGTGATCGCGGCCACCACGCCCACGCCTTCCTTGATCACGAGCATCTTGCGGCCGCGCACCGACTCCGGAATCACGTCGCCGTAGCTGCGCGTCGCCTCCTCGGCGAACCACTCGACGTAGGAGGCGGCATAGAGGACCTCGCCGCGCGCTTCGGCGAGCGGCTTCCCCTGTTCGCGCGAAATGAGGCGCGCGAGGTCCTCCTGGTGCTGCAGGATGAGCGCGTGCCAACGTTTGAGGACCTGGGCGCGCGCACCCGCCGGAGCCGCTCGCCACGAAGGCAACGCCGCATGGGCCGCGTCCACCGCCGCCTTGGCGTCGCCGCCATCGCTGTCGACGACCTCTGCGATGGCGCTGTCGTTCGAAGGATCCCGAACACCGAAGCTGCGGCCGATGGAGGCGATCCAGCGGCCTCCGATGAAGTTCTGGGTGCGGATCAGGTCAGCGCGGGAAAGACTCAGCGGCATGCGGTTCTCGCAGGTGTCTGGAAGGCGTTGCTGGGTCAAAGCGGGGACTTCATCTCCTTGAGCTTGCCGGTGAGCAACATGTTCTCGGCGTAGTCGACCGGGCAATCGATGATGACCACCGTGTCGTCTGCCAGCGCCTTCTTCAGCGTGGGCAGCAGGTCCTCCGCTCGCTCGACGCGATAGCCCTTGGCGCCGAAGCTTTCCGCGTACTTGACGAAGTCGGGGTTCTTGAAATCGATGTGGCTGGGACG
>Ga0207658_10003366_pt1 | contig 11316 bp, 8 predicted proteins | sample KBSS33metaG_FD_184322 | JGI IMG/M metagenome (GOLD analysis project Ga0207658, IMG submission 184322) | Switchgrass rhizosphere microbial communities from Kellogg Biological Station, Michigan, USA - KBS S3-3 metaG (SPAdes) (version 2) | ecosystem: Host-associated > Plants > Roots > Rhizosphere >...
AAGACTATATCCGGTGGCAGATCAAATGAGCGGTGCTCGAGATCGAGCCGCACGCCCTTTCGCCAGTCCACCTCGGTCTCTTCGTGGGCCTGAGACAAGATCCGTGTGGCGAATACGCGATCGTCTATGACCAAGACACGGACGTCCGATCGCTTCACGACCTCGCGCTGGAGTATCATCGGGGCGCGCCGGACCGCTTCTGCGTCACCAGCCTCTAGCGCCGCGACGCGGCTCGTGAACACGACGCTGCCGACCTCGCCGTTGTCGATCAGGGCGTGACGCAGAGGCTTCGCCACCATCGGTCCATCGGCGAGGAATGATCGCGCCGCGCCGAACGCGTTGGTTACGAGCGTGCCGGGGACGTGCAACCCTACGCGCCGCGCCGCAGCCAGTTGCCTCGGTTTGTCCTCGGCCCGCAGGATGGAGAATGGCGAGTTCAGCCACCGACCGTCGAGCGCGTTCCACAGGCTGCGCAGGATCGCGGACCATTCGGCAACGACATAGGCCGCGACAGGCTCGTCTCCTTCGGCCTCGAAACTGCCGGGCCGACGGTAGTACGCGCCGGTGACGTTGGAGAGCGAAAGATCCCCGCAAGGACCGGAGAGTCTCAGATTCTCGGGATCGCCGTCCGCCATCAACACCTCGTGCCTAGGCAGATCCTCCGTATTGAGCCTGACGAACGGTAGCCCGCGCCGACGCAACTCTAGGATGACGAAGTCGGTCGTGACGTCCCGCTTGTTGGTGACGACGAGAATCAAGCCGGACGCCCCGCTCACCAATAGGGGTTCGAAGCCACGTCGTCCCGCTCCTGCTGGACGTCGGTCTTCGTGGTGATCTCCGGCAGGCATAGCGAGGCGTCCTCGTCGTCGGCCTCCTGGCGGACCTTCGTAAACGTGCCGGTCTCCATCGCGCCGAACCGCATAGGGTCGTCGTCGTCGGCTTCCACCTGCTGCATTGTCTTGGTCTGCGTCGCGACCAGCGATCCGGCAGCCACCTCGATGATGGGCCGCTCGCCCTCGTTACCGTCGACCACCCACACGCTCAGCTCCGGCGAATAGCGCCCCGGCATACCAGCCTCGGCGGACCGCGGCGTCGCGAAGCGGAGCAGGAATGGATCGACGGCCGCGGTGGAAGAGTGGACGGTCATACGTTGCAGTTCCAAATCGAAGATCTTTGCTAGGACCATATAGGGAACGCGGAAACAGCGAAAGTCCCGACGTTTTGTTTAGGAGCCACCGACATGCGCCGTAATTATGCGGATTACAGCCCGCCGCTTCCAGGCTGGCGCGGCCGATAAATTTTTTGGCGCGAGATGGCGAGCAGGGCCGCAATCAATATTTCGCCCCATCCAAAAGCCTGTTCTGTCAGATTTTCACCGGCCAGCCTGAAATCCTGTTTTTCGCGCCAGCTGTTGCCCCTACCATGACAGGCAATCTGGGGGGCCCAATGCTACGAATTCTGATCGATACATGCGTTTGGCTCGACATTGCCAAGGATTATCGCCACTTCAAAACACTAGACGTGCTCATCGACCTGATCCGCGATGGCGAGGCCGAACTTGTCGTGCCGCAGCAGACGTTGGACGAGTTCGAGCGGAACAAAAGGCGCATCGTCAAGGAAACCAGCCAGGGCATAAGCGCGGTCTTCAAACGGGTCAGTGATGCCATTCGCCAACACGGTGGGGAGGAAGGCCGTGATGCCTTGCTCAAGCAGTTGGGTGACATGGATTACCGGATCGGCAAACAGGGTGAATATGCTAATTCTAACATTGATCGCATTGAGAAGCTGCTCACCCACGGCGTGATCATTCAAACTTCGGACGACATTAAAATCAGAGCCGCGCAACGAGCCATCGATAAGCTCTGCCCGTTTCACAAAAACAAGAACAGCATGGCGGATGCCGTTTTGGTGGAAGTCTATCGCGACATGCTGGCTGGCAGGGGCGACAAAGAACACCTCGCCTTCGTGACTCACAATAAGCACGACTTCTCGGACATGAATGCGGATGAGCGAGCGCCGCATCCCGATATCGCCCAGCTATTCGCGGCAGAAGGATCCACATATGCCCTCGCTCTCGGCGAGGTTCTAAATGCCTATGCTCCTGACTGGATGGAAGAATTGAAGTGGGAGTTTGAATATGAGGAAAAGCCACGCAGCTTGACCGAGATACTGGAGGCAGAACACCTGCTATTCCGTCAGGTCTGGTACAACCGCCATCTTAATCTAATATATCGCGTCGAGAACGGTGAGATCGAGGTCGTGGACGAGCTGGGCAAGACCGAGCAGGGCTATTACCGTCAGGACCAGATCACGCGCAGCACTTTGGACGCCGCGCTGGTTGCTGGCGAGCGCGCTAGGAAAGAGGTTGGCGAGGAAAACCTCGGGCCTTGGGACGATTTCGAGTGGGGAATGCTCAACGGCAAGCTGAGCGCATTGCGCTGGGTAACTGGTAGCGAATGGGACTTCCTAGATACGTAGAAGCGTGTCAGACCAGTTGCACAATCGTTTCTAGCGCCACCATCCTGGTCAATTTTGCGCGTCAACGAGCAGGGCGCTCAGGTTTCGCCATGGATGACGGTAATTTCGTGTAACCGGTTACGGCGATCGCCATTGGCACACCGGAAGCTACAGGACAGCGGCTGGATGGATTATGATGAATGGCAAGATCGTATCAACCAAATCGATGAGCTGGTTCGCGATGCCAGCTGATCCACAAGACCCGATGCAGCACATCGGCCTCTACTCCGCGTTCATGGAGGAAATTAAGCTCCGGACTGGGGCAATCGACCGCTATATGGCCCGGTTCAAAACGGATGCTGGGGCAGTTGACGGGTTCACGGATGCTGAAAGCTGCATCCTGCAAGTACGCTACATCTGCGAGTTGATCGCCCTGTCGAGTGCTGCTGTTCACAATCTCATCGGGATCACGTCGCGCATTCGCGACAGCTACCAGCCCGGCATGATCTTCAAGCTCCTCGAGGGAAGCAACAAGAACTCGTTCCCGCGTGCCGTCACCTATGGCGCTGGCCCCGCCTCATACGAATTCAATAAGGGCGAAATGGACCTCGCCGAATTGAAGAAGGTCTATAACGACTGCGGTGAGCTTCTACATCGCGGAGCGCTCAAACATGCGCTTGCGAGCAATCAGCGCGAGTATGCGCCCGAAGAGATTCTGGGGTGGGTCAATCGGATCAAGGCGCTGCTCAACCTGCATGTCGTGCTCATGCTTGACGCAGGGATCGTCATCCTAGTCACGCTGTCGAACGAGAATGGCGAGGTTCAAGTCGCGCTCGCGCAGTCAGATGGACCGGCCATTCTCGTTGAGGACGACGGGGCGTCTGCGTAACAGGGCATCGCCATCTGCCGGCGAACGTCCGCTCCCGTGTAGATCTGCCGTACCGGGCGCGCCGCGAGTATGGCCGCTTTGTCCCACAATTCGGCATTCGCGGCAACAATCGACCAAGTGCATGCCATCCAACAACAAGCGCATTAATTCCCCTCACGCTGAACCGGTCGTTGTAGTATACCTGACGAACCGGGCGGAAAGCGACGACCCAACTGCCGCGCTGGAGGTACCACGGTCGCTAGCTGCCGAACATTCAACAAGTGGAACACAGTAAGCTTTGACGCCAATCGAAATCGCCGTGACTGTTAGTCGGGAGTCAGAAGGTCATCGCCAGCAAGGTGTCGTGCCAGCCTGTCGCTGAACGGATCATCTTCCACTTTCGGCGGGAGGATTGCGCGGAACTCGGAACTGACCGAGCCGGGCTCGAAGCCAGCAGATGTATCTGCGGAGAGTTGCCAGGCTTCCTGGATCAATGCGGCTTCATCGATCGAACAGGTGAAACCGAATGAGCCCTGGACGAAGCTGTCGGCCATGGATGGTCTCCTTGGGATACTTGCGCGGTCCATTCGCCACGCCATCCATGCGCCTCCTCCTCCCCTCCCTTTGACTTGCGCGCCGAATAGCGGCACGATTTCGTTTACCGTTGCGCAAGCACGCATGGGTCAAGACCAGTCTCTCCAGCCAGAAGAAGGAACCCGCATGGCCGAGGCCGAACAATCGGACGTGATGTCTCTGACCGTGGCGCTGCTCAGCGCCTATTTTGCGAACAACACGGTGCCGAGCAGCGAATTGCCTGCCCTCGTCGAAGGAACCCGCAAAGCTTTGTTGGGCGACACAGCAGCGATCGCTCCGGCACCCGAAGAGACAGTCCCGGTACCGGTGTCAGTGGAACCCGCGGTAGCGACGCCAGCGCCAGCGCCAGCGCCCGAGTTCAGGCCGGCGGTGTCGATCGAGGCAAGTCTTGCGTCACCAGATCAGATACTCAGCATGATCGATGGCAAACCGTACAAGGCCCTGAAACGCCATCTCTCGACCCATGGCCTGACGCCGGCGGACTATCGCGCGCGCTATGATCTTCCTGCAGACTATCCCATGGTCGCGCCTGACTATTCGGCCGCGCGCCGGGAAGTCGCCCTGAAACTTGGGCTGGGCGGCAAACGGAAGGCCGTCGCCGCCGATCCGGTTGCCGCTGAAGCGAGCAGTGCGGCAGCCGCACCGGACGCGGCGCCGGCTGAAGTGATGGCGGAAACGCCCGCCCCAGCACGTAAATCGCGGGTGAAGGCCCCTGCCAAGGCAACCAAGGCGAAGCCCAAGGCCGCGGTTGGCAAAGGCAAGCCCAGCGCTGCCGAGGCCGTTGATGCACCGACGGTTGAGCCAGCCCCCGCGCCTGAACCGGTTGCCAGCGACGTTGCGCAGAAAAGGCCCGCAACTGGTCGGAAGCCGAACGCGAGGGCCGCGGCAGCAAAGGTTGCGCCCAAAACGTCGAAGACCAAGGCGGCGACCGGCAAGGCAAAACAGTCTGCGGTCGTGGAGGCTGTGAAGCCTAAGCGCAGCCGCGCCCCGAAAGCAGACACGCCGGCGACGGCACCGGTCGAAGCCACCCCTGCAGAACCGGCCCCGGCAGAATGATCTTATGGTCCGGGCGCAGTCGCGTGCCCGGACCGTCACTGCTCATGAGGCCTGATCAAGTCCGCGTCATGCCTAGAATTGCCTCGACGATTTCATGCGATCGGTCGGCGGGGATGAAGAGCCGGGTCTTGTAGGCGATGACTTCGCTGAACACGCCGCGCGCCTTCAGTCGCTCACGGTCTTCGGAACGGTAATTGCGGATTTCAAGCCTGCGGGTCCCGTTGACCAGCGCCATGGCGAGGATCGCGCCGCCAAGCCTTGGGATCGCAATACCCGCGCCTTTTTGAGCTGCGACACACAGCTCGGCGGCGGTCAACTCGACCGATCCGTCGAGTCCGAACGCCGCTTCCAGTTCGGTCATTGCAGCCGGTGGAATCAACCGGCCGAGGATCGACATGCCCTCTCCATCGTCGATCCTCCACACCCGAACATCGTCCTGAGGCAGCCTGTGCCAGACCGGCAGCAGAAGACCGGTCGCGACGCTCACCGTCTCGACGTCGACCTTGGTTTCAGCCTCGGTCGCCTCGGCTTCCCAGAGAGATTGAAATTGCTCGCGGTCGATCCGCTCCCAATGGCTGTTCCACAGCGCCATCTCATGCATGCGGGTTGCGCCTGTCGGGCGCACGAGCTGGCACATCGGGATGATGCGGCCCTCCTCGTCAGTGATCGACCAGGATGGCACCTGCAGGGCGACGCGTTTCGAGCGCCGGTTGCGCAGGAAGGTGATCTCGGCCGTTCCCTCCCAAATCTGCATCAGCCGCTTCCAGAGCATGACCGATGGCCGCAGATGAAGTTCGAGGCGCAATAGCCTCGTCTCGGCGCCGGTCACCGGATCGATCCGCAAGGTCTGCTCGGATTTTACATTGATGCGCTCGGCCCGGATCGTCTCGACGCCGACGTCGAGCGTGCCGGCCTCCCGCGCCGCATCGACGCGTGCCTGGATCAACCCCATATATTCATCGAAGATCGCGTTTTGCGTTGCGATTCTGAGCGCGAGGATTCGGTTCAGCCAGCGCTGGATGGGCGGCAGCTTTTCGAGCAGCGCGCCATTTTCATCGACGAGCTTGAGGCCGGTCATGCCCTGGAAGCCGTCGAGTGTGACGCTGGAGAGCTTGCCTGCCTGGAGCAGGTGGTACCATTGTGTCAGCGCCTCCCGAGAGTAATCGCTCTCCAGATTGTCGGCGGGATCAAAGAGATTCTGGCCGCCGGTCTGACGTTGCCCGCGGGTCAGCGCGCCGAGACTGTCGAGGCGGCGCGCGATCGTCGAGATGAACCGCCGCTCGCCCTTGCAGTCGGTGGTCACCGGGCGGAACACCGGCGGCACGCTCTGGTTGGTCCGATGCGTGCGCCCGAGCCCTTGGATCGCCACATCGGCGCGCCAGCCCGGCTCCAGCAGGAAATGGACCCGGCGCTTGTCGGCGGTTCGGCAGCCAAGGTCGGCATGATAGGAGCGTCCCGTGCCGCCGGCGTCCGAAAACACGAGGATCGGCTTTCGCCCGTCCATGAAGGCCTGGGTCTCGGCAATGTTGGCCCGCGCGCCGCGACGTTCGAGCTTCTGGCAGCCGTCGCTGCCGATCACGATACGGCGCGACCGACCGGTGACCTCGGCGACCTTCGCTGTTCCAAAATGCGCGAGCAGCGCATCGAGTGCGGCGGGTACCGGAGGCATCGCGCACAGCTCCTCGATCAACGCATCACGGGTCGCGATGGCCTCGGCGCACTCGACCATATTGCCGGCCTCGTCACGCATGGGCTCGGATCGAAGCGATCCGTCGCTCGCCGCGAACACACGCATCTGCTGGGTCGGGAAAGCGTTCTCGAGATAGTCGATGAGGGTTGCTCTCGGAGACAACTCCAAATCGAGATGCGCGCGTTCCTCTGCGGAAAGCTCGGCAAGCCGCCGATCGAGGATGGCCTCCGCCGTGCTGACCAGCTGGACGACGGCGACATTGCCGGCCGCGACTTCCGTTTCGATCGCCTCGAAAACGGTCGGCATCTTCATCGAGATCAGAAGCGCCGACCAGAAGCGCTGTTTCGAGCTTTCAAACCGGCTGAGCGCCGACCCCTTGGCCATGGCGTTGAGGGTTCGCCCGGAGGCCCCGTCGACGATATTGGCCGCCTCGAGCGCGGCGGTCAGGTTGCGATGCACGACCGCCCACGCGTCTGCATAGGCGTCGTAAATCTCGATCTGGGCAGGCGTAAGACGATGCTCGAGCGGGTCATATTCGACGCCGGCGAAGCTCAGGGCTCTCGCCGAGTAGAGGCCCATCGCCTTGGTGTCGCGCGCCACGATCTCCATCGCGGCAATCCCGCCTTCTTCCATCGCGGAAAGGAAGGCGTCGCGATCCTGGAAGGCCGTCCCGGGCCCCCACAGGCCAAGGCGCGCGGTGTAGCTCAGATTTTCAGGCTTGGTCGCGCCGGTGGCCGAGACATAGATGATGCGGGCCCGCGGCAACGCGATCTGCAGACGGACGCCCGCCAGGCCCTGTTCCGATCCCTTGGCCGCACCGAACTCGGTCTCGGTGCCAGCGGCGTTGCCGAGCGCATGCGATTCATCGAGCAGGATCACGCCCTCGAAATCGGCACCGGCCCAGTCGAGTAGTTGCTGGAGCCGCGAGGCACGGTCATGGCGCTGGGAGCGCAACGTGGCGTAGGTCAGGAACAGGATGCCGCTGTCCATCGCCACCTGTTGCCCAAGCGCAAAGGCGTCGAGCGGCTGGATGTCGATCGGCACACCGCCCAAGGCGCTCCAGTCCCGACGTGCGTCCTCGATCAAGGCCGAGCTACGGGATATCCAGATGGCTCGGCGGCGACCACGATTCCACTGGTCGAGAATGATGCCGGCGCCTTCGCGACCCTTGCCCACGCCCGTGCCGTCGGCGATGAAGAAGCCGGTCCGATAGACCGCCCCCTCTGGATCCTCATGGAGCTGATCGCCGGCCTTGTTGGGCGCGAAGGTGCCCGGAAGATCGCGCTCGCAGGCTTCACCGGCGTGGATGATCGTTTCCAGCTGGGCGTCGGACAGCGCCGCGAGCGCATGAGCCTGCAGCATCGGACGATAGCTTGGCGCGGGCGGGAGTACCGAAGCCATGGCGACGGATTCCACAAGCTGGTCGGGATGCGGTATCGCGCCCTCGATCTCGATCCTGGCCGGACGCCAGGGCGCATAATGGCCGACCGGATCGCCCGGCGGCAGCGGCGTGTCGCGGATCGCATAGGTCAGCGGCCTGGCGCTGCTATCTGCCGCGATCCTGTCGGGTTTGACAAGCACGCGCCTCTGCAACCCGCAGAATATCGCCGATGGCGTTGGCAGAGACGGTTTGCGCGCCCTGAGCGGAACGACAGCGGGTGCGGGTGGCTCAGGGTCGGGGAACGCAAGGCGTGGCGGAATGCCGCGCACCAATGCGGCCGCCTCTTCGATCGGCTGTGCGGTGTGGCGCTCGGTGGCACCAGCCCATCCCTTGTCGAAGACAACCAGACGGACTGCGATGCTGGTGCCATGCTTGGCATAGGGACTGCCGAGGATGGTGATCTCGACGCGCGGCATCACGGTCTCGCAGACCATCGTGTAGCCGCTGGCAGCCGTGCCATCGGCCGCGAAGCTCGGCGGCATGATCGCGACGCAGCGTCCGCCGGGCGCGAGGCGCAGAAGCGCGGAGCGCAAATGCCGCGCGCCAGCGAAGCGATCCTTGCCCCGCCCGTCGCTCCGGCTGAAGGGCGGGTTCATCAGCACCACCGTGGGCGCCATGGATCCGGGGAGGAGATCGTGGATGAACTCCGCGTCGTGCGTCGTGACGGCCTGGCCAAGAAGCTGGCCCAGCAATGCCGCGCGCCCGGGATCGCGCTCGTTGACCGTCAGGCTGGCGCCGAGACGATGCGCGTGGATGGCCAACATGCCGGTGCCGGCGGAGGGTTCCAGGACATGATCATCTTTGCCGATCCGGGCCGCCTGCGCGGCGAGCCAGGCGAGCGACATCGGCGTGCTGAACTGCTGCATCTCGACCTGATGCTCGCTGCGATAGGTCTGGGTCGGGAGCGCGCGCTCGAACTGACGAAGCGCCGAGAATGCATCATCACCGGCGATGTCGAGTCGGGCCGGGCCCGGGGACGATTTCAGCATCAGGACCTGGGTGGCTTCGAGCGCGTCATAGGCATCGCGCATCGACCAGGCACCGGTCGCGTCGGACGTCGAGAAGGCCTCTTCCATGAGACGTTTGAGGTCCTGGCGTCGGACCGACTGGCCGCGGCCGAGCAGTTCGGCGAGGCGCACCGCAACCGAGTGGAGATGGGCGGTCTTGTGGTTTTCCGGCGCGTCGGGATGAGCGAGCGCGAGCAGAGGAACAGACATGGCGGAACTCCGATCTGGATCAGGACCATCGCGGCCCGCCAATTTCCTCCCCCTTCCCTCCCATGGGGCGGACGAATTCAGGAAAAAATCTTGCAAAATGCGGTTTGCAAGATTATAGCGCCGACATGGAAACGATGGTGAACCCTCTGGTCGGGCTCCGGCTCGCGACGCTTCGCGAGCATCGGAATCTCACGCAGAGTGACGTTGCGCGCGTTCTGGGCCTCAAAAGCCACCAGATCGTCTCAAACATTGAGAACGGTACGCGGCCGATGAAAGGCGCGGAAATGATGGCGCTGGTCGATCATTACGGTATCGCGCCTGAATATCTGACCGACCCTTTTCGGCTCGTGGGCGAGGGCAAGTTTTGCTGGCGACAGTCGCAATGCTCCAGGAAGGCGCTGGAAGCCTATCAGGAGCAGGCAGGAACATGGCTTGCCAGCTATCGCGCGCTCAGCCGCCCCCAGGACCGTCCGGGTCCCCGCGAACGATGGAGCCTGCGGCTCTCAGAACGATCGAGTTTCGAACTGGCAATGGCGGAAGCTGAGCGGCTCACGGTCGATTATAATATGGGTGAAGTCCCTGCCGCCCGGCTTCCCGAAGTCATGGAGCAGGACTTCGGCATTCTCGTCCTTATGGTCGATGCCGAAGAGGGGATTTCAGGCGCTGCCTGTCGTCTTCCTGAATTTGACGCTGTGCTCGTCAACCGCCATGAGAATCCGGGTCGCCGAAATTTCGATCTCGCGCACGAGTTCTTCCACCTTTTGACGTGGGACTCGATGCCGCCCGACGAGATCGAGGACGTGAGAGAGAATGGCGGCAGCCGCGTCGAACAGCTCGCCAATGCCTTTGCGTCTGCGCTGCTCATGCCGCAGCGGGTGCTGGCGCGGTTCGGCGAGTGGCGGCGGCTCGGCAATGCCGAGCGGGCCCACCGTATGCGCGAGGTTGCCGATTTCTTCAGGGTATCGGTCAGCGCTCTGCATTGGCGCCTGGTCGGCCTCAAGCTTCTGAACAAAGCGAGCCAGATGCTCGAGGTGAAGGCGCCCTCGGACGACTATCTTCAGGATACGCCGGCGCCGTTCTCGAAAGCGTTCATGAGTGTCATGGCGAGCGCGATCGAAAGAGGCGACATATCGGTCGGTCGATTTGCGAAGCTCATTGCCATTCCCCGGGACGCGTTGCGCGCGCTTTTCGCGGCGCACGACATCGCACCGCCGGTTACCGTCTGACATAGAAGCTGTGTGTGGCTGTCCCGTCCGATCCTGTCCTTCTCGACAATTGCGCGATTTCCGCGTGCGTCGCTGCTGGCGCATGGGACGCGCTGGCGGCCCGCTATACGCTTGAGACGGTCGCAGAGGTCGAAAGCGAGGCAACTACCGGTTATCAGCAACGAGAGATTATTCCGCCTGGCCAGTTCCGCAAGCAGGTCACGGTGCATTTGGTCGACGCCGTACAAAGGCTCGATGCCCAGGCCAGTCATGCCGGCCTCGCCATGCTCGATGATGGCGAGCGCGATTTGTGGGTGCACGCTCTTGCGCGCGAAGGCGGCTGGATTCTGTGCGGGCCCGACATCGCCAGCATCAAGTTTGGCGTTCTCAATGGCTACAAGGACCGCCTGATCTCGCTTGAGGCGTTGTTGAGCGCCATCGGCCATAAGCCCAGGCGCAAGCTTCAGGAGCACCAGACAGCAAAGTGGCTGAGCAACCAGATTGCTCAGATCCAACTGGATGAGCAGTTCAGGAAGCTGAAATAGCTCCAACGGCGACGCAAAGGTTCGTGCGTTCGACGCCGTTTCAGCCGTCCTGCAAAAAAGGGGCCGCAGCACACCGCCACGGCCCCAGAGATGGACGATGTCGGTAATCAGGCGGCCTGAGGCAGTTCGTCCTCATCGCCCGGCGCGACCAGATCGTTCGCGGGCTCTGCTTCGATCTGGACGTCAGGCTGGGTGAACCGCATGACGTCCGGCACCCAGGCGAGAGCAGCCTCCCGGACGTCA
>Ga0207658_10003375_pt1 | contig 11305 bp, 10 predicted proteins | sample KBSS33metaG_FD_184322 | JGI IMG/M metagenome (GOLD analysis project Ga0207658, IMG submission 184322) | Switchgrass rhizosphere microbial communities from Kellogg Biological Station, Michigan, USA - KBS S3-3 metaG (SPAdes) (version 2) | ecosystem: Host-associated > Plants > Roots > Rhizosphere...
TCCTGGAGCTGGTCGCGAAAGCCATAAGCTCCGCTCGCCTGGTAGAAGGCCGACCGCGCCCAGATTCGGCATGCGAGCGCCTGGTACAACAGCCATCCGTTCAGCATGACGTCCATCGACCGGTCCGGCGTCTTCACCTGCAAGGTGTCCAGCACCCCCTCCCAGTGCCCCCGCACCTCGGCAAGCGCGGTCTCCAGGTCGGTGCTGCGGTAACGGCCCACCATAGCGCGCGCCGTCTCCTCATCGGCCGCCTCGCCAAGCAGGAAAACGATCTCGCAAGTCCCGTCGACCGGCAGGTCGACCGTGGTCTGCAGGGCCGCGCACGGATCGAGGCCCGCGCCCACCAGCCCCGACAGCGGGGTACGACGAACGAGGGCCGCCGGCGCGGAAAGCCCGCCATTGCGGCCGATGAACTCCCGCCGGTCCCCCGTCCAGGCAGTTTGCCGTCCACCCAGGTCGGCGAAGGCGATGGGCGCGCCAAAGGCCGGATTCCAGGCGTTGCGCGCAAAGAGGGCGCCCGTGGCGGAGTCGATGCTCGTGATCGTGAACGGCGCTGCGGCGGCGCGGGACGCACCCAGCACCCATTCGGCATAAGCCGTCACCGAGAGTCGCCGCGCCCGGCCGGAGGTGTTGCGGATGCGCAAGCGCGACACCTTGACCGGGTCCGCGAGCGGAACGAACTGCAGGTGCTCCAGATCGACGCCGTGAGCGCCGTACTCGAAGCGGCTGTATCCGCGGCCATGGCGCGCCAAATAGGGGTGGGTCTCCTCGCGGATTGGTGAGGCGGTCGGGCACCAGATCTCGCCCGTCTCCTCGTCGCGCAGAAAAAGCGCCTCGCCAGTAGGATCCGCCACCGGGTCGTTGGACCACGGCGTCAGCTGGTGCTCGCGGCTGTTCTTCGCCCAGGTGTAGCCTGCCCCATCAGCAGACACCTGAAAGCCGAACCCGGGATTGGCGATAACATTGATCCATGGCGCGGGGGTCACCTGCCCTGGTTCCAGGATGACGACGTACTCGCGCCCGCTGTCGGCGAACCCGCCAAGGCCGTTGAAGAATTCAAGCTGCGGGGGCGATCGTGACGAGGCTTCGCCCACGGACAGCCGCCGTCTCGGGGCCGCAGGCGGCGCCTCGCCAGTTGTGGCGATCCTGTCAAGTTGTTCGGCCAATGCGCCGTCCTGACCCGACAGCACGACGCGCGCCACGGACACCAGAAGGTCCCGGCATTCGGCTGTGATCAGGTCGGCCCGCAGGACGAAGGCGCCGGCGGCGGAGAATTGCTCGCCATGCGCCTGCCCGCCACGCACCAAGCCTTCCAGCGCTACCTGCAGATCCTGCACATATGAGGCGCCGCGCTCGTTCAGAAGGACAAGATCGAAACTAAGTCCCTTGGTTCGCCAGTATTCGCCAGCCTTAATGAGCTGACGCGCGAGCGGGAGCTCCTGCATGTCGGCGATGCGCAGCAGGACGATGGGCAGGTCGCCCGAAATCCCAACCCTCCACAGTCCGGGCTGGCCGCCAGCGCCCTTGGCGACGATGGCGGACGGTGGCCGCAGCGCCGGGTCAGCATAGATCACGTGGCCAGCAAGCCGCTGGAACAGAGCCGCCTCGCTTCGGCCTACCCCAAGGTGATGAAGCTGCACCAGCGCCTGGGTCCAGGCGGAATTCGCCGCGCGGTCAAAAGCTGACGGGTCGTGATGCTTGTCTATCAAGTCGAGAAGCGCTGCCCGAGACGGTGCTACAAGGGTCCAGAACGAAATCCGCGCGGTGCTCCCGGGGGGGATTCGAATACGCCGTCTGAGGACAAACGCCGGATCGAGGACCGTTCCCGTCGCCCCACCAAGCGCCACGTCGTCGACGATGCGCAGAGGCGAACGTGCATCCCGCCCACGTCCAAGAACCTGCCCGCGGTCCGTGCCGAACTCGGCGTGGCCGATCGCCTCGCCTTCAAGCACCGCCAGGTGGGCAGCCCATATCTCGGGCTCATGAGGCGCCCGACGCCGCCGGGTCGCGAGTAAGGCTCCGACCGCCGGTAGATATTCAGTCTCAACGAAGAGCTTTGAGAACGCCGGGTGAGCAACGTCAGCGGCCTGCGGCGCCAAGGCGAGTTCGGCGTAGGAAGTGACATCGATCTCGCGGGAGGCGAGGCTATTGTTGGTCACGGAAACGCGCCGGACCTCCGCGTCGTCCTCGGCCGAAACCAGCACTTCCATGAGCGTGGCGAAGGCGCCGTCGCGCCGTGCAATCTCGCAGCGGTCCTCGTTGAAGGTCACCTGATAGGCGTCGGACTCAGCGGTGGTCGGCTGATAGCCTGCCGACCACAACGCGTCGGAGCCGACGTCACGCAGGAATATGTGCGAACCCATGGCATCGCAGGTGGCGTCTTCTCGCCAGCGGGTGACGCTCAGATCGCGCCATCGGCTGTACCCCGACCCCGCCGCCGTCAGCAGGACCGAATATCGGCCGTTCGAGAGTAGATGGGCGACCGGCGTGGGCGTGTGGGGACTTGAAATCCGGCGCGCGCCCGGCGCCTCGGCCTCGCGTGCGCCGGCGGCCGACGCTCTTCGCACGACCCACGGCTGGTGAATGACCACTTCGCGCGGCATCCGCTCCTGCAGCAGCAGTTCCGTGGCCTGCACCATGGGTTCGGCATGGAACCGGGCCTGCATCCCGCCACCCGAAAGGGCGTTGGCGATCGCCACGATCGTCATGCCCTGATGGTGGGCCATGAACGCGCGGACTACCGCATGGTGCTGACCCGCCGGGACGCGCGAGGGTGTGTAGTCGATGGCTTCGTAGAAGCCGTAGCGTCCGCGGGCCCCAACGAGCTCCAGCTGCTCCAGGTTGCGAGCGGCGGCCAGGGGATCGACCATGGCGGCAAGGGCGGTCGCATACGGCGCTACGACGACGTTGTCGGCGAGCCCGCGCTTGAGGCCCAAGCTGGGCACGCCGAAACTCAGGTACTGATAGGTGAGCTCGAGATCGCGGGCGTTGTAGGCCGACTCCGACATCCCCCAGGGCACCTTGAGACTCATGGCGTAGTCCACGTGCCGCCGCACCACCAGTCGATCGGTTTGGTCCAGCAGGCTGCCGGGCGGCGCCCGAAGCACTAGCAGCGGCATCAGATATTCGAACATCGAACCGGACCAAGAGATCAGGGCGGCTCCATGCGCGACGGGCGTCACGGCATGGCCGAGCCTGAACCAGTGCCGCGCGGGCACATCCCCCTTGGCGATCGCGATGAAGCTCGCGAGCCGCGCCTCCGAACCAAGGAGGTCGTAGCAGGTCGGATCGAGTTCGCCTTCAGCGCTGCGGTAGCCAATCGACAGCAGCATGCGGTCGGGATCAAGGAGGAACGCGAAATCCATCTCAAGCGCCATGCGGCGAGCGGTCTCCGCGATTGCGGGGAGGCGTTCAGCGGGCTCGGCCTCGAAGTCACGCTGCCGGCTCGCAATGGTGCGGCCGACCGCCTGCGCCCAGAAGAGCAGGTCTTCGCCACCCGATCCGTCCTGCTCAATCGCGAAGGCCTGTGCGGCGTCCGCAACCACTTCGGCCTGGGCCGCGAGCGTCGTCCAAGCTTCGCCTGACACAGAGGCGGCGGCCTGCGCACCTTGCAGCGCCTGGCTCATTCGGCCGAACTCGCCTTCCAGCCGCCGCCACGTGACTGTCGGGCTGGCGCCGCCCGCGCGCAGCCTCTCGAGCTCCTCAACCGCGATGGCCATAGCGTCGGCAGCGCCCTCAACCTTGGCGCCGTCTACCGACGTCGCGGTCCATTCCTGCGCCGCATTCGCGAGCGCGATCAGATGGCCGGCGAGATTCCCGCTATCGACGGACGAAATATAGAGGGGATCCAGGGGACGCAGATCACCGGTATCGTACCAGTTGTAGAAGTGCCCGCGGAAGCGGGCCATCCGGCCCATCGTAGCGAGCGTGGCGTCCAGCCGCTCGATCGCGTCCAGCGTTCCCAGCCAGCCGCAGTCCCGAGCCGCCGCGACAGAAAGCAGATAAAGGCCGAGGTTGGTCGGCGACGTGCGATGCGCGACCGCGTCGGGCGATTCCTGGAAGTTGTCGGGCGGCAACATGTTGTCTGCCGCCGTCACGAATGTTTCGAAGAACCGCCAGGTCCGCCGCGCGGTCAGCCGCAGCCGCCGCCTGTCGGTCTCGCTCGCTGGAGCGCGGCCCGCAGGCGGCGGCGGTCGGCTGGACCATAGGGCGAGCGCGGGCGATGCGATCCATCCCACTGCGAACGGCGCGGCGAGCACCCAGGCGCTGGAGCGCGTGAGCCACATCATGGCCAGCGTCGCCAGGCCGATGCCAGCCGCGGACGCCATGCGCCGGTAGAAGCTCGCCAGATCGAGCCGCTGACCCATCGCCGCCTGCGCCGCGGGCACCCATTCGAGCAGGTGGCGACGGGAAACCACAAGCCGCCACAGCGTACGGACAATAGCGTCGCCCATCAGGCATGCCTGGTGCGCCAGCAGCGCGATCACCAGCGCCGCCTGAGCAAGCGCAAGCCGAAGGTCAGCCGTAAGCGTGTGAAGCCGTGCGCGGAGCGGGACCCCAGGCCGACGCCGACTCAACGACGCGACCACCGGGATTAGCGGAGGCAGGACCAAGGTGGTCAGGATGAAGACAGTCCACAGCGCCGCCGCCGGGAGCGACAGGAGCCAGCCTGCCCACAGGCTGGCCAGCACGGCGCCCGGCGACAGCGTTCGGCGCAGGTTGTCGACCATCTTCCAACGGCCGATAGCGGGAAGGGGCGTTGATGCGCCGCCGGGGGACGCAGCCAGGCCGAGGATCCAGGGCAGCAGCTGCCAGTCCCCTCGCGCCCAACGATGGTGCCGCATCGATGAGAGATCATAGCGATCGGGAAAGTCCTCCACGACCTCGACGTCCGAGGCCAGGCCCGCCCGGGCGAACACGCCTTCGAAAAGGTCATGGCTGAGCAGCGTCGATTCGGGCACGCGTCCGCGGAGCGCCGCTTCGAAGGTATCGACATCGTAGATGCCTTTGCCCGCGAAGGACCCCTCGCCAAACAGGTCTTGGTAAACATCAGACACGGCTGCGGCATAGGGGTCGATGCCGCCGATGCTGGAAAACACCCGCCGAAACAGCGAGCCCTCTCCGCCGAAAGGCAGCGCTGGGGTGATGCGAGGCTGCAGGATGGCGTAGCCCTCAGTAACCCAGCCGATCGCCGGATCAAGGTGCGGCCGATTGAGCGGATGGGCCATTTTCCCGATCAGCCGGCGCACGGTGTCGCGGGGAAGCCTGGTGTCGGCGTCCAGCGTGACGACGTACCGGACCCCGCTGGGGACGACCTGGTCGGCGACCGGCACGAAGGTCGTATCGTCTGCGCCGCGGAGCAGGCGGTTAAGCTCATGGAGCTTGCCGCGCTTGCGCTCCCATCCCATCCAGCATCGCTCAGCCTCGCTCCAGCGACGGCGTCTGTGGAAAAGGAGGAAGCGACCTCCTCCGGGCGCGACGCCGTACTTTTGGTTCAGGCGCGCAATCCCTGCAGCGACCGCGCTGAGGAGCGGCTCGTCGGATTTGGTCTGCTCGCTGTCGGCGTCACGCCAGTCGGAGAGCAAGGCGAAGTGCAGATGCCCTTCCGGGCTGGAGAGGTAGTGGACTTCCAGTCTTTCGATCTGTTCCTCGACCTCCGCAATCGTCGTGAGCAGAACCGGGACGGCCACGACGGTCCGCAGCCCCTGCGGTACGCCACCCTTCAACTCCAGCGCTGGCAACGGAACAGCGCCGAAGCCCCGCGTGACGCCGCGGTTCACAAGGGCAACTGCCGCGTCGAGCGCGGGGAAGGCTCCAAGGACGCCGAGCAAGCCTAGCCAGGGTTCGGCGACCCCCAACGCGAATAGTCCGGCCAGCGGCAGCGCAAGCAGCAGCGCCGCAGCAACCACGCCTGCGCCGACATATGCGCCGATGCCGAGCGCGCGGATCGTGCGGCCGGGCCAGGTGCACGGGACCGGTCGGAACCCGATCGACGCCTCGAATTCGGACTTCCCGGCCGCCACCAGGTAGTAACCTGGATCGCAACGCCGGCTCTCTGCGGAAACATCGTCGACGTCGCGGGTGGCGCGCATGACGAGCTGAGCAATTTCGAGTTCGGTGCGCCGCGCCCCCCGCGCCAGCTCTTCGATGGCGGTGCGGTAAAGGTTGCGGGTGGGAAAATCCATCTCCGCAAAGGGACTGCCGGCCTTCAGCACGTCGTCCACGAGGCTGACCTGCTCGACCAGCTCGCTCCAATCGACGTCGGAGATCAGACGCATGCTCGCCACGATGTTGCGGACGGTGCCCCCGGCCGCCACCTGGCGCTGCTGTTCGTCGCGCACCACCTGGTCGGCGACGGTGCCCTGTCGCGAGAGGCGCTCGTCCAGCCACGCCAGCGCCGGCGCCCCGACCGCGTCGTTGTCGCGTAGCCGCTGGTGAACCTGCACGACGAAGGCATCGGCCAGAGGTCCGCGTTCATGCTGACGCAGCACCTCCGCGGGAGACTCCGCGCGTCGGCCGGCGGCGCCAAGCATGCGGTCGCAGGCCTCGTCCGCCCTGGCGCGAGCGGTTCGGCTGATCACGATGCGCTCGGCGATCCGCCGCAGATTCTCGACGAGCACGATGCGAAGGGTGATGGCTACGGCCCAGAGTTCGCCGATCGTCAGCGGCTGCACGTCCTGGTAGGCGCGCAGGAAGCGGCACAACAGCTCCGGATCGAACCGGCTGTCGGTATGCGCCACAAAAGCCCAAGCGATCCCGAAGACACGGGGATAGCCCGCAAGGTCGCCCACGGTGATCTTTGGAAGCTGATGGTAATAGCTCGCCGGCAGGTCGAGCCGGATTTCCCGGATCTGCTTTTCCGTGAGGTGGAAGTTATCGATCAGCCACTCGGCGGCGGGCGTAATGCTCGCGCCCTCGTCAAGCGCCTGGACGGTGTCACGATAGGCCTTGAGCAGTACTGCCTGATTGTCGGCCAGGCGCCCGGCCAACGGCCGACCGCGCCCCAAACGCCCCGTCCCTTGAGCCTCCGCCAGGGTGCGCGCATGGCCCTCCAGACGTTCCGCGCTGAAGAGCTCACTGCGTACGGGCGCCGTGTCCGCCACCGTGGAGCACGCCCCACGACCTCGATGCGCCCGTCCATTCAGGAACGGGGTCTTCCTGCGACCGGCTAACACCTGCGCATCGCTTTTCTTTCGATTTACGAGATTGTCCGCCGAAACTCGGGCTAGTTTCGCGCCGCGTGCGCGCTGACTGGGAGCGTGATCGCCGCGTTCGGCCGCAAAAAGGCCTCGGCACCCACACCCATGACACTCTCGCTAGCTCCCGGCCAGCCGTAACTGCAGCTTTACGGCAGGGGCCTTGGTTATCTTGTCGCGAACCCCCACCTATGAAGAGCGCCGTCGGGCGTGTGCCGCCACCGAAGCGGTCGATCCTGCCCGCCGCGATGCTTTCCGAGACCAGTATGGCCACGCTCTTTGTAGCGTCAGCGTTCAGCGTCCTGAGCGTCCTTGCCTTACCCCTTCTCTTTGATCTTGCTGGCTGGAGGCGGAAGACATGAACCTGCCAACGCCGGACGAGCGCCTGACCCGGGAAAATGCGTACCTCAGGCAGCGAAACGCCCAGCTTCAGGATGACATCACCGCAGTCACCGCGGAGGCGGAACGCTTGCGACAGGTGGTGGAACGCCTTCATGGCCGCTCGGCCGCACATCCGCCAAACCCTTTGGGCGGGGGCCAATGACCGCGATGCTGATGAGGCAGTTCAGAGCCGCCGAGTATCGCGACAGGGCTGTTGACGCTTCAGCCCTGGCTGAAGCCAGCACCCTGCAGCACGTTCGCGAGAAGTATGAAGTCGCCGCCGCGAGATGGAGGCAGCTCTCGGCGTTGAACGAACGCACCGACCCGAGCTCTTCCGCTCGGCCGCCGGCGTTTGTCAAGCAGCCGCACCCCGAGGCTTCTGCCCAGATCCGTGAGGACGCTACATGCATCGCCTAGGTCTTCCCGCTGGGTCCACGATCCGCCTCACAGCGTCGGCACGCCCCGACATTGGGGTCCATCGATGGGGCGTTCGGGTTTTTGCGGCCGAGGGCCTGGCGGCCAGCGCGACGCCGAGGCTGACCTACGGGTCTCAGATCGGCGGGGGTGATTGCGAACAGCGTATCGATATTCCCGCCCAGGACACAGACTGCCGGCTGGAAGCGTGGTCACGCCATTCGATCGCCGACGGCTGGGCGGATGATCGATGTTCGGTTGAGGACGATACGCCCAGCCGGCTGATGATCGGCTTCTCAGATCCTTCCCGGCCTAAGGCTCGTAAGGACGATGTGCTGCTCAGCTTCACCTTCGAAGGCCTCGAAGAGCATCCGTGACGGGAAGGAGATTGTGATGGCTAAGGGCCAGAAGAAATCGAACCGGGAAACACGCAAGCCGAAGCAGGCGAAGCCTAAGGTCGAAGCCGCGCCGCGATCCTTCCTCGGGACGTCCGAGCGAGGCGTCGGAAAGCCGCCCGCGGGAGCGAAGCGATCCGGCGGATGAGCCTGTCCTCATGGTTCCGAAGTACCTTGATCAGCGAGGCCGACGTCAGGGCGGAAATCTGGCGCCTGGGAACGCGCCATCTGGGGTGGCCGCTGGAAGGGGCGCTCGACGAACTGAAGGCGCCGGATCTTCCGGTGCGTCAGGCCTTGCTTCTCCGGGCCTGCGTCCGGAAGCTCCAATGCCACTGGACCGGACGCCGCTGAAACCCGCAGGCCCTTCAACGCGGGCCGCTGGAGACGCAGTCACCTACGCAGAGTTGCTGGCTGCTTATGAGGCGAATCGCCGGGCCGCCGACGACAATCTGCTGCGGAAAATGGTCGGCGTCTTACAACCGCACCCCCCGCGTTGACTCGGTGTGTGTCCGCTCCTGATCGGAGTTGTGGCGTGCTCCCAGCTATTCCGCGCCTCACATCGACCAGGGTTGCAGTCCGGCGATTCCGCTTCGGCACAATGAACGTCCGATACAAGGCGGCCCTGAAGGAGCTCAACATCGCCGACCGACAGGAGGTCGGCCGTTGGGCCAACAACCGGTCGAGAACTCCCACCAGCCGTTCCGACGACGAGAGCGGGCGATGCTGCGGTTTCGGCGAATGAAGACGCTGCAGCAGTTCGCCTCGGTCCACGCCAGCTTCCACAACCACTTCAATCAGGAGCGCCACCTCGTCAGCCGCGACATCTACAAGGAACGACGCTCAGCCGCCCTGGCTGAGTGGCGGCAGGTCGTCGGCTAGAGGCAGCTTGGGTTTGGGCCGCTTGCGCCAAAGTGGAGACAAGTTGCCTTTGGACTGACAGCACCGCCACACAGTCCTACAACCCCGCTCCCCGCCCCGCGCCGGTGAGCTAAGTCCCGGCGACAACGGGCTTTTTCCGATCAATCCCCCAGACGAGCCCCCATTTTCGCGCCTTGAGACGCCCCACGGCGAGCTATTTCGGGCCTCCTGTCTCGGCGCAGACCGTGGTCAGTTGAGTTCCCTGGTATCAGGGAATAATCAGGCATCTGGAGACGGAGAACGCCGCACCGGCCGCGGCATGTAGCGGTTAAGTCTAGACTTTCCCGAATTTCGCACTTGGTCCGTTTCCCGCCGGAACAGGGATTTCCCGGCAGCGATCAGGGAAATCGGAATGGCGGAACAGGGATCATTTCGCGCTGGCTAAGCGGTCGCGATTTTGGTTAGCCACGTCGTCTGATCAGCCCACGCCAGCGGCGGCGGATCGTTGATGAGATCCTCCAGCTTCAATCCGCGCGGCTGGCGTCCGCTCAGGAAATCACGCTGCAGCTCTGGAGAGAGGAAGGCTAGCATGACGAGCTTCCGCTCGTAGGGGTTCGCCGGTGACTTCACCCTCTAGCACGAGCTCGTGCGTGAGGTCGAAGTCTGGCACTTCCGCCTTGATGGCGGCTTTAATTTGAGCCCCGTTCAGGGTCTCCTGATGAACCTCCACCTTGTGTTCGAGGTAGAAGAAGAACGTGCTCGCGGCCATCGGCCCCCATCCCTTTCATGAAGCCCCGCGACCCTTCATGTCGCGCTTTGCCGAACCGCCTTTACCTGGGTGAGATTTCCCACAAGGGACAAATTTATCCCGGGCGCCATGAGCCCATCATCGACCGCCAGATCTTCGAGTGCGCGCAGTGGCTCCTTGCGGCCAACAGGGCGGGCGAGGCGCGACGGCCGGTGAAAGTCGCGGCCGCCGTGCTCACAGGCCTCATCTATGACGCTGATGGGCGGGCCTTCAGTCCAAGCGCGTCATACGGGAAGAGCGGCCGCCTCTACCGCTACTACATCGCCTCCGACCTGCAGACCGGCCATCGACGGCGAAGTGACGATGACCGCATTCGTCGAGTGAATGGCGAGGTCCTCGAGGTCTTTGCGCAGGGCGCAATCTGCAGGATTGCCGAGCGCCCAGATATCTCCATGAGAGACCTAGCGACTTACATCCGTCGGCTCGAGCTTCGGCCCTCATCCACAGAGCTCTTGATCGATGCGCGCGCCCTCTTTGGAGCTCGCTCTGTCGACCTCTCAGTTCGGGAAGCTCGGGCGCGCTTGGCTGAAGCTGAGGAGCTGGATTGGGACGACCCTCAGCGTTCGATCCTGCGCCTCAAGATCCCGGTGCGCTTTCAGATGCGTGGTGGTCGGACTTGGATCGAGGGCGGTCGATATCCCGGACACGTCCGACGGATCAACCGAGGCCTGGTGCAGGCGTTGAAGTCTGCACATGTCGAATTGCATGAACTGGCTGCGTCGCCTCTGACTCCGGTGGCCGACGCTTCTGCGGCGCGCGCTCCGAACGACCAGCATCGTCGCCAGGTCAGCCGCCTCGCCTTCCTGGCGCCCGACCTTCAACAGATGATCCTCGAAGGCCGCCAGCCTGGGGCCTTGAAACTCCGGACCCTGCTGAAGGCCGAGCCGCCGCTCCTGTGGGCCGATCAGCGCCGCTGGTTCGCGAACTTCTCCTAGCTTCGCCACAAGGATGCATCCCTGTTATTTCCCCTGTTCTCAGGGGAAAGCGTAGCCATTTTCCGACCCGGAGACTGAGCCCCTTTTCGGGGTCCGATTGCTCCCCTTTGGCGAGGCAGCAGAGGCCTTTGGGAACGGAAGTGACGGCGATTAGTCGCGACAAGTCAGGAGGTTCCGAGCGTCGAAGCCCGCTAGAGACTAGTCTTGGGGACTGATTGGCGGTGCTGTCAGTCTAGCGGCAAGATGTCTCCAGTGAGGCCCAGGGGGTTGGGCTGAGGGGGGCGAACCGTGCGACCGATCTCATTCAAGCGTCACCGG
>Ga0207658_10003376_pt1 | contig 11305 bp, 8 predicted proteins | sample KBSS33metaG_FD_184322 | JGI IMG/M metagenome (GOLD analysis project Ga0207658, IMG submission 184322) | Switchgrass rhizosphere microbial communities from Kellogg Biological Station, Michigan, USA - KBS S3-3 metaG (SPAdes) (version 2) | ecosystem: Host-associated > Plants > Roots > Rhizosphere >...
TGTTTGGACGGATCGAGGGCATCCGCTTCACCGACGGCCAGCCGCGCGACAAGGTCGTGCTCACGGCCGATGGCGATTTCGGCAGGTTCGGCGTGACCGGGCGAACGACCCGCTATGGCAAGGTGATCTCGCCCGGCGCCGCGGCTCCCATCTCAGATCCGACCAGCCTGACAGCCGCTGGGCCGGACGATATCCTCCTCAGTGCGAAATGGATCACGGATCTGGAGCTGAGGTATAAGCCGTTCGGCAAAGTCGAACTGGCGATCGGCGCCGACAATGTGTTCGACGTTTATCCGGATCGCTCCCCGTTCGGGCCACGGCCAGCCTCGGTCGGCGGTGTCTACCCCGCCAACCAGATCTATATCCCGTTCTCGATTTTCTCGCCGTTCGGCTTCAACGGCCGGTACCTGTACGGTCGCGCGTCAGTGAATTTCTAGTTCGACGCGCCGCCAGCGCCTGGCAGGTCTAGTTCCGGTGGACCGGGCGGAGGTGGTAGCGGCCGTCCTCGAGCCCCTCGAACATGTCGGCGATGGCCGGATGGTCGACCGGCTCGTCGGTGTCGTCGCGGACCAGATTCTGCTGGCTGACGTAAGCGATGTACGCGCTCTCCGAATTCTCGGCGAGCAGGTGGTAGAACGGCTGGTCCTTGGACGGGCGCAGGCTCTCGGGGATCGATTCGTACCATTCCTCGCTGTTGGCGAAGACCGGGTCGACGTCGAAGATCACGCCGCGGAAATCGAACATCTTGTGGCGCACGACATCGCCGATGGCGAAATGGGCGAGCGGCATGTCGAGTTTGGCGATCACCGGGGGTGAACGTTCGAGCGGGGTCATGGGGTCCTATCTAAGGCTTGTTCGACCCTAGGCAAGGTGTGGACCCGCTGCTAGAGCGCCGACCCGACCGGACCGCCGGAGCTCATCCGGCGCGCACCTCATTAGCGGAGAGGTGGCTGAGTGGTCGAAAGCACCGCACTCGAAATGCGGCGTACGGGCAACCGTACCGTGGGTTCGAATCCCACCCTCTCCGCCATTCCCCGATGTGATTAATTTCGCCTTTGCTTGCCCCCGTAACGATCCGTGTCCACAAGGGCGTGGGGGGCATCGGGCATGGGTGAGGTTTTCCTTTCCTACAAAGCGGAGGATCGCGCGCGGCTGAAGCCGCTGGTCGCGGCGCTTGAGGCCGACGGCTGCACCGTGTGGTGGGACGCGCATATCGGCGGCGGGACCGACTGGCGCGAAGAAATTCAGATTCACCTCGACCGGGCGCATTGCGTCATCGTCGCATGGAGCGAACGGTCGGTTGGACCGGACGGAAGCTTCGTCAGAGACGAGGCCGGACGCGCCCGCGACCATCATACGTACCTTCCGGTGTGCATCGATGCGGTGAAGCCACCGCTCGGCTTTGGCGAAGTGCAGGCGATCTCGCTCACCGGCTGGAAGGGCAACCGCAAGGACCCGCGCTACCAGGCATTGCTGACGGCGGTTCGCGCCCGGCTGGCCGGCGAGGCGCCGCCGCCGATCCCGACCAATCTGGCCGAGCCGCGCATCTCGCGCCGCACGGCAATCGCCGCCGGCGGCGCGGGCCTGGTCGCCGTGGCCGGTGGCGGCTGGGTGGTTTTCGGCGGAGGCAAGGCCAAGGCCCCGAAGCGGATCGCGGTGATGCCGTTCGCCAATCTGTCGGGCGATCCGGCGCAGGCTTATTTCTCCGACGGCATCGCGGAGGAACTGCGCGGCGCGCTGTCGCGGATTGGGCTGGAGGTGATCGGCCGCACCTCGTCCGACGCGGTGAAGGATTTGGACACCAAGGCCGCGGCGGCCAAGCTCGGGGTGGCCAACATATTGACCGGCAGCGTTCGCCGCTCGCCCCAGACGATCCGCATCGGTGCGCAGCTGGTCGGCGGCGATGACGGGGTCGAGCATTGGGCGCAGACCTACGACCGGGCGCCGGGCGACACGATCAAGATCCAGAGCGACATCGCCGCCAGTGTCGCCGAGGCGCTGAGCATCGCGCTCGGCATGGCGGCGCGGGCGGCGCTGACGCTGGGCGGGACGAACGACAGCGTGGCGCAGGATTTGTTCCTGAAGGCCGACGCGCTGCGCCGGAAGAGTGATAGCGAGGAAACCTTGAAAACTCGCATCGGTCTTCTCGACGCGGCGATCACTCGCGATCCCGATTATGCCGACGCCTATGTCGAGAAATCGGGAGCACTGGAATCGCTTGCACTAAATTTTCCGACGAGCATGACGGAATTGGCGATGAGGCTGGCCCAGGCCCAACAGGACGCCCGCAAGGCGATCGCCATCACGCCGCACCTTGGCGCCGGTTACGCCGCACTCGCCTCAATCGCTTCTGACCGCCTCGAGTTCGGCGAGACCTTGGCGATGAGCAGGCGGGCTCTGGCGGAATCGCCTAATTCTCCAAAGGTGCTGAAATCGACCGCCGGCAACCTTGTCTATATTGGAGATGCCGATGAGGTGCTTGCCCGCGTGACTCACGGGCTTTCGCTCGATCCGCTCGATCCGACTTTCCACGTCTTGCGCGCCCAGGCCTATTATTATTCGCGCCGCTACAATCAGGCGATTGATGATGCCGGGAAGGCTCACGCGCTGGCGCCCGAGCGCCGGGTGCCGCATTCGATCATCGGCAATAGCCTTCTGGAGCTGGGCAAATTCGCCGAGGCGAACGCCGAGTACCAAAAAATCCCGGCGGATGATCTTTACCGGATGACCGGCGAAGCCATACTCGCCGCCCGGACCAGGGACGGGGCTGGCGCCGCCACACGTATCGCCCGCTTGCAACAATTGGCCGGCGACGCTGCCAGCTATCAATATGGGCAGATCCATGCGCAACTGGGCGAAGTCGACTTGGCGTTCGCGGCGCTCGACAAGGCATTGGAGGTCAAGGACCCGGGCCTGATCTACCTGAAGAAGGATCCGGTAATGGACCCGATCCGCCCCGACCCGCGCTTCGCCGCGCTCTTGAAGCGCCTCAAATTTCCCTGAGCCGGCGGTCGCGATGACGGTCGTTAGTATCCGCTTTGCACCCATTGCGGACAAGCGCATCGAAGGTAAGTTGTAGAGCATGAACGGCGAGTGGCCTTTCGAACTGCTTTACGACTTTGTGGAGAAGCGCTGGGGCACGCTCGCTGCCTGGCTTGTCACTCTTGCTCTCGTTGGAGCTGTGGCGACGGTAGCTATCTGGTTCGTGTTCCGGCTGGCATGAGTGGCCGCTTGCCACCCAATACAGACGCTAGGGGAAAGTTCGCACGACCTCTATCGATCCAACGATCGCCGCATTGAAAGCGTCCAACTCGTCAGCCGGTATCCAATACTCGCGATGCGCAATGCCGCCCGCGTCTTGCACGTCGTACGCTGACAGGAAGTCGCTGCGCACTTCAAACCGTGTCACATATCCCGAACCGCTCGCCGGAACATTCCAGTCGCGCGCGATCTTCACCGCATATTCCTCGGTGGTCACAGGATAGAAGATCGGCTGCTCAGGGAGGCGCGGCGGAAACCGCTTCATTCCGGTCGCCTCGATCAATCGAAGTTCCTCCGGTCCCACCGGTCGCCAAAGAGTGATAGTCTCGGGTTGCATGCCAAAAGCCTAGTTTCCGAAATGGCAGCTTTCCACCCCAACCCGACATCACTGGCTTCCGGCGCAGGGGCTAGCGATCGAGCCTGATGGTCGCGCCTTTGGGGACGTCGCGGATGACGCGGGCCTTCCCGGGCTGGCCGTGGACGGTGATCGCGATTTCTTTCCACCACGGCTGGAAGCGGCCTTCGCGGGGGGCGAAGGTGATGGCCACGCCGCCGTCCGCGGCGACGCTGCAGCGGATCGCCTGGCGCAGGTAGTCGCCTTTCTCGAACCCCATCGAATGGCCGTCGTCGAGGTAGATGGTGCCGGTGCAATCGTCGCCCGGGTAGACGTCGAGCGAGAGCGGGCCGACCGGTTTTTCCGATGTGCTTTGGACGAGCGGCTGGCGGGGCAGGATGGTGCCCGCGCGGACGAAGACCGGGAGGCGTTCGAGGCTCGGCGTCTCCTTGATATGGCTGGCGCCGTCGCCGCCGTTCGTGCCCGCCGCCGCGCCGGTCATCTGGGCGCCGGTCCAATAGTCGTACCACCCGCCCGGGGGCAGGCAGACGTCATAGGGTTGCGGCGATTCCATCTTGGGCGGCGGCGCGACCAGCAATGCGCTGCCGAGCGTGAAGGTCATCGACTGGTCGCAGCCGGCGCGCGCCACGCCAGGATAGTCGTAGAACACCGGCCGCATCAGCGGGTCGCCGGTGCGCGCGTTGAGGTCGGCCAGCGCGTAAAGATAGGGCATCAGGCGATAGCGCTCCTCGACGAAGCGGCGGCGGATCGCGAGCTGCGCGGGGCCGTCGATCCACGGCTCGGCGCGCGGCGTGTCCTTGGCCGAATGGTCGCGGAAGATCGGGGTGAAAGCGCCAATCTCGAACCAGCGGGTCATCAGTTCGGGGCTGGGGCCGCCGGTGAAGCCGCCGATGTCGGCGCCGCTGTAGGCGAAGCCGGACAGGCCGAGGTTGATCAGCTGGTGGACCATCAGTTCGAGATGATCCCAGGTCGACGAATTATCGCCGGTCCAGGTCACGGCGTAGCGCTGGCCACCGGCATAGCTGGCGCGGGTCATGACGAACGCGCGTTCGTTCGGGCGCAGGGCCCTCACCCCGTCGTAGGTCGCCCGCGTATTCTGCATCCCATAGACGTTGTGAATCTCGGCGTGGCTGGCGTTGCGCGGGGCGAAATCGTCGCTGTCGACGCGATGGACCGTGTCGATCGGCATGGTCTGGAGATCGTTGAACACCGACGGTTCGTTCATGTCGTTCCAGAAGCCGGCGATCCCGTCATCGACGAACTGCTTGTAATTGGTGCCCCACCAGTCGCGGGCCTTGGCGGCGGTGAAGTCGGGGAACACCGATTGGCCCGGCCAGACCTTGCCAGCGAAGATCGAGCCGTCGGGATTGTGGACGAAATGATTGCCGGCGGCGCCGGTGTCGTAGGGCGCGTAACCCTGGTTGGCGGCTTCGGCGACGTGGAGATCGGTGATCGTCACCAGCTTGATGCCCAAAGCGGCCATCTCGCCGGCGAGACCTTTGAGGTCGGGGAACACTGTCTTGTCGACGGTGAAGGGCCGGTTGCGGTCCTGGAAGTCGATATCCATCCAGATGACGTCGGTCGGGATGCGGTCGCTGCGCAGCCTGGCGGCGATCTGGCGCACTTCGTCGGCCGACATGTAGCTGTAGCGCGACTGCTGAAACCCAAGCCCCCAGAGCGGCGGCAGCGGCGACTTGCCGGTGAGGTCGGCGTAGCGGCGCACAACCTCGCGCAGGGTCGGGCCGGCGATGACGTAATAATCGATCGGACCGTCGGGCGCGCCCATCGCCAGCGTGTTGGCGGTGGCGTGGCCGAAATCGAACGAGGTCCGCCACGTATTATCGAGCAGGATGCCGTAGCTTCCGCCGGCGCCGCCGACCGAGATGAAGAAGGGGATCGATTTGTAGATCGGGTCGGTCGAGCTGTCGAAGCCATAGGCGTCGGTGTTCCAGTCGACATAGCTCTTGCCGCGGCGGTCGAGCGTGCCGCCGGTCTTGTCGCCGAGGCCGTAGACATGCTCGCCCGGCGGGAGCGCCTTGCGCAGGGTGAAGCCGTGGCCGTCGAGCGTGAGGGGCTGGGCGGAATCGGCGGCGATGACCTTGCCCGCGCTGTCGGTAATGGTCAGCGCGAGGCTGGCCGGATCGACCGCGACCCGGATGGCCGAGGTGGCGAAACCGTTGGCCAGCGGCGTCACCGCGGCGCGGTGCGCGCGTATATCCGGGAGCACGGCCCAACTCGCGTCCTCGGGCATGACCCCGTCCCGGGCGATGCGGACGCGGATGATCTGGTCGGTCAAAGCGGTGACGCGCACCAGCACGCGGCCGTCGCGCGCTTCGACGCCGTCCGGGCGTTGATCGACGCTTGCCGCCAGAGCTGGCGTTGCCACTGACGCCAGCAAAACCATCGCGAACGCCAAGCTTCTCGGCATGCTCATACTCATCGTCCCCATGCCTCGATCAAGATTTCAGAACTGCCGCCCGGAGGCGCTGCTTCAGCGCCGTCCGTTGCGCCGGGGTCATCGCCCCCAGAATTCCCCGCGCGCTCGCTGGAATGTGCGCCGCACCCTCGTCGCCGAAGACGTGCGCTTCGAACATCGCCTGCCAGTAAGCGCGGTCCCGCGCGGGCAGCGCCTTCAATGCGAGCAAGGCGGTCAGGAACGCGTCATGGGGGTCGCCGAGGCCGGCCGGACTCCCGCCCCACCAGTAATTGACCATGGCGTTGCAGGGATCGCGCGAGGTGACGTGGTGCCACCAATAGCGCGGCATCAGTAGAGCATCACCGGGGGCGAGATGGGCGACCCGCGCCGCGCGGAGCGCCTCGCGGAAACGGGGGAAGGCGGTGAAGTCGGGGGCTTCGGGATCGACCAGCGACAGCGGCGGGGGATTGTCGAGCGGGCCGATGTAGAGATTGGCGACCTGTTCGGGCGGGAACAGCACAAAGCGCCTGTGGCCGGCGATCACGCAGGCGAGATTGTGGTCGCGGTCGTTGTGGATCTGGGTTTTGACCGGGCCGCCGAGCCATAGCTTGGGCCGCGCCGCGCCCGGCACCAGCGGCATCGGATTGTCGCGCACGAACGCCGGCATGTGGGTGTCGAGCGAGAGCATCTGGATCGCGAGGTAACCGGCGCCCGGATTGGCGCGGGCGTAAGCGATCCGCTCGAGCGTCTCGCCGAGCGGGCGGGCGCGCTTGGTGAAGGTGAATTCGCGCGGGTCGGCGGCATAGCCGAAGCGGCCGCCGCTCGACGGCGGCGCCTCCATTACCGGGACCGGCGCGCCACCGTCCCGCTCCTTCAGATAGGCGTTGAGCGACCCCGGCGACTGCGCCGCGGCGGCGAGCGCCGGCCAATGGTCGATCGCGCCCTTGAGCAGGACCGGTTCGGCGCGGGCGAGGAGCGCGTCGAGGTCATGGCTGCTGGTTGCCCGCGCGGTAGCAACCCGGGGGAGCGCATCCAGCGCCTCTTCCGCCGGGAGCGACAAAGCCGCGCTCATCGCGCGGCACCGATGTCGGCGAGATAGGCATCGTGGGTCGGCTGCTCGCGCACCTTGCTGCCGACGAAGCCGAGAATCTTTCGAAATCCGTCCTTCATCCGCTCGGGCGGGGTGGTGTCGATCGCCGGCGGCCAGCTGTCGGGCATCAATCCGAGCCCGACGAACAGGGCGCGCCACTGATCGGTCGTGAACGTCTCGTCCTCCATCGGCGCGACGGTGCCGCGGGCGCGGAACGTCTCGATCTTGTGGAGCAGGCTATCGGGCGCCGCCGCGGAAAGCCCGCTGAGGAGATATACCGCCGACTGGAAATCGCGCAGCCGCTCGAACGAGGAGCGGGTGATGCGGTTATATTCCGCGCGCTCGGTGTCGGCCCCGGCGGTGGTCGGGAACAGCGAGAGCAAATGGACGATGCCGAGCTGGATGCCGTGCAGGTCGAGGTCGAACAGGGGGTCGAAGGCGCAGGCCGCGGCGCCGATCGCGACGCAATTGCCGCTCCACGCCTGGTCGCGGATGGAGGGTTCGACCGGCGTGATGGCGACGTCGGTGAGCGCCGTGCCTGACTCGGTAATTGCGGCGGCCACCGCTGCTTGGTCGTCTTCCTGATTGCCGTTGTAAGCGCGGACGACGGGCGTCGCAGCCTGGCCGGCATAAAGCGCCGTCCAGCTGGCGGGCGACAAGCGCAACTCGGCGTAACCGGGGACCGACGCGAACTTTTTGCCGCGGCCGGTGAGGCGGCGGTCGAAGGGGAAGAAGGCGCGCCAATCTTCGCGACCGACGTTGAGCGCATGCCCAATCAGGAGCGCATCCGGCCCGCTCGCATCGATGAACACGTCGCCGGTGACTCCGGAGCGTCCGTCGGGGCTGACCGCGCGGATATGGCCGCTCTCGCTATCCCGTTCGACGGCGACGTCGACCGCTTGGTGGATGGCGACCCCCAGCCGGCTGGCGTGGCTTTTGAGCAGCGCGGCGTAGGGGATCGCCGGCAAATGGTAGGCGTAATCGGTGCGGCCGAACGACTCGGTGTCTTCGTCCGGGAGCAGAATCCGGCCGTGCCGCGCGGCCATGGCCGTGGGCGAGAAATCCTCAAGCTGGGCGGTCAGGCCGAAGCGCCGCGCCTTGAGCCAGAAGCCGAAGAAATCGCTGCCGTCGATCGGCGCGCCATAAGCGCCGTGGGCGAGGAAGAATGGCGTCCCCGTCGCCGGGACGATGTTGGTGCCGAGCGAGAAACTGCCGCTCGTGGCGCGGAGCAAGGTGGCTTCGTCGATGCCGAGCCGGGCGTGGAGCGATTCGATCGCCGGCAGCGTCGCATGGACCGAAGCGGGACTGAGCCGGCTCGGCAATTCGATGGCCGCGACGGCCACGCCCGCCGGGCCCAGCGCCGAACGAAGCGCGGTTGCGGTCAACCACAAATCGGCATCGCGCCCGACCACGACGACATGGCGCGGTGAGCCGCTCACGCCGCAACGCTTTCGGCCGCGGCGCAATAGCCAGCGATGAAATCTTGCTGCGACGGCATGACCGCGACCGCGGCGTCGACGCGGCGCTGAAAATCCGCGCATTGGGTCGCGACCTGATCGAGGTCGAAGGTGTCGGCGAGCGGATCGTAGCCCTGCGGCGACAGCCCCTGGCCGAACAGGACCGACAGCCAGCTGTCGCGCGAGAACAGACCGAACTGATATTCGGGCGCGGTCGCGCGGGCTTCGAACAGCGCCATTTTATGCGCCAGGCTGTCCGGCAGCGGCATCGCGCGGAGATAGTCCCACAGCGGCTCGCCCGCGCGCTGGTTGGCGATATAATGGAGGATCAGGAAGTCGCGGATCCGCTCGTAATGCATGGTCGTCAGGCGGTTGAACTCGTCGGCCAGGCGCGGATCGATGGTGCGGTCGTCGGGCGAAGGCATCAGGTCGATTAGGTCGATGACCGCGGCCTGGATGAGGAAGATGCTGGTCGATTCGAGCGGTTCGAGGAAGCCGCTGGCGAGCCCGACGGCGACGCAATTCCCGGCCCAGGCCGCGGTCCGCCGGCCGGGGGTGAAGCGGAGCAGCCGCGGCTCGGCTTGCGGGGCGCCGTCGAGGTTGGCGAGCAGGGTCTTGCTCGCCTCGTCCTGCGAAATGAAGTCGCTCGAAAAGATGTAGCCGTTGCCGATGCGATGCTGGAGCGGAATGCGCCACTGCCATCCGGCCGGGCGCGCGGTCGCCCGGGTGTAGGGGGTGAGCCCGTCGCCGCCATGATCGCACGGCACCGCCAACGCGCGGTCGCACGGCAGCCAGTGGCGCCAATCCTCCCAGCCGACGCCGAGCGCCTCGCCGAGGAGCAGCGAGCGAAAGCCCGAGCAATCGACGAAGAAGTCGCCGGCGATCCGCTCGCCCGACTGCATCGTCAAAGCGAGGATCGCGCCGGATTCGGGATCGCGCTCGGCCGCCGCCATGCGGCCTTCGACCCGGGCAACGCCGCGCGCCATCGACCAGTCGCGCAGGAACGGCGCGTAGAGGCCGGAATCGAAATGGTAAGCGTAGGAGTAGGTCGAGCGGATCGAGTTGGGATCTTCGTCGGGCAAAGCGAAAGCATTGGCGCGCGCCGCCGCCACGGCCAGCGAACAGGCCTGGAACGGCGCCGGGTCGCGGCCGGATTGCATCAGCCGCAGCCAATGATGCTGGAACTGCACGCCGCCCCACGGCTCGCCAAACGCGCCGAACGGGTGGATGTAGCGATCGCCCGGGCGGGTCCAGTCGCAGAATTCGATGCCCAGTTTGAAGGTCGCGCGGGTGGCGCGCATGAACTCGGCTTCGTCGAGCCCGAGCATGTCGTTGAACTGCTTGATGTGCGGCAGCGTGGCTTCGCCGACGCCGACAATCCCGATCTCGTCGGATTCAATCAGGACGATGCCGTAGCGATCGCGCGGCAGCCGATGGGCGAGGGCCGCGGCGGTCATCCAGCCGGCGGTCCCACCGCCGAGGATCACCACCCGGAACTTGCTGTCTGGTTCCGCCATACGCCCGCTCAACTCCCCTTAAAAAATGCTGCACCGCCCACGGCGAGGCGGTGCAGCAAGGGGAGCCTTAGCATCAGAACTTGAAGCGCGCGCCAAATTGGACGCTGCGATCGACCTTGCTCCATCCCGAATCCATGAACACCGCTTTGGCCCCCGGACTCTGCGGCGAGTCGCCGAAGATCTCCTGCTCGTAGACCGTCTTCGTACCGAGAATGTTGGTCCCTTCGATCGACAGTTCGAGATATTTGGTGAGCGAATAGCGGATCGACCCGTCCATGTAGCCGGCCGCCTTCTGGAACACCGGAAGGCCGATGCAGCAATCGAGGTTGGCGGTCAGGTAGCGCGAGCGCCAATTGTAGGCGAGGCGGACGGCGACGGGACCTTTTTCGTAGAGCCCTACCGCGTTGACGGTGTGCTTCGAAATGCCTGCCAGCTTGTGCGAATCGAGCACATTGCCGGTGCCGCCCAGCGCCGGCTGGCCGATCCCGACCGCCCCGACATCGCCGCCTGAAGTGGCGTTGATGACGTTCGAATTGTTGATGCCGGACTGGTGGACGTAGGTGTAGTTGAGCTGCGCCCCGAGCCCGCTCAGCAATCCCGGCAGGAAGGTGAAGAAGGTCTGATAATTGGCCTCGAAACCGTACAGCTTGCCGGTGCCTGAGGCATTGATCGGCCCGTTGACCTGCACATCCTGGCTCGAGCCGTTGTTGGTGAAGCTGCGCAGGAACTGGCCGTAGCCGATCAGGTCGGTGAGCCGCTTGTAGAAGGCATCGATTGTGAACGACGAGCTGTGCCCCATGTAGCGTTCGAAGCTGAGATCGAACTGGTCGGATTTGATCGGCCGCAGGCCGGCGTTGCCGGCATTGGCCTGGAAGATGAAGTTATAACCGACGACGTTGGCCGGGATGTGCGCCGCGGTCGGCGAATTATAGACCACGTACGGCGAGTCCGGGCCGGTATTGATGACCGGCGCATTGATTTGCACGAAGTTGCGCAACAGCCCGATGTCGGGTCGTGACATCCCCTTCGAATAAGCGAAGCGAACGAAGTTCTTGCCGTCCAGGTCGAAGCGGACGTTGAAGGTCGGCAGCCAGTCGGTGAAGGTGTTGCGGTAATTGTTCTGAATGCCGCCGCCGCTCGCGAAAGCGAGGATGTCAGGGGTCAGGAAACAGCGCGGCTGGACGACCTGGTTGGGGCCCAGCGGCGTGG
>Ga0207658_10003383_pt1 | contig 11288 bp, 8 predicted proteins | sample KBSS33metaG_FD_184322 | JGI IMG/M metagenome (GOLD analysis project Ga0207658, IMG submission 184322) | Switchgrass rhizosphere microbial communities from Kellogg Biological Station, Michigan, USA - KBS S3-3 metaG (SPAdes) (version 2) | ecosystem: Host-associated > Plants > Roots > Rhizosphere >...
ACGTGCTCGAGCTCGACGAGCCGCTGGCGCCGCCGGCCGACCTTGGCCCGCCACTGCTCAATGAGAATGCCGCCGGCCAGAGCCGCGAGGCGCTGGCCCAGCTTTCGACCATCGCCGCGACCGTCCCCGCCTCGCCGCAGGTCAATCCGCTCGAGGACATGGTGCGCGAGATGCTCAAGCCGATCCTCAAGCAGTGGCTCGACGATCATTTGCCGCAAATGGTCGATGACCATGTGAAGCGCGAGATCATCCGGATCACCGGGCGACCGCTCTAAGCCTTGCGCCTTGGCGCGGCTTTGCTACGCCTGCGTCATGACCAAACCAGCGCTCCTGCTCGCCGCGGCCGCCGCCGCGCTTTCCGCCACCCCGCTCGCCGCCCGGCCGATGACCGCGACCGACATGCACATGATGCATCGCCTCGGCGCGCCCGAGGTCTCGGCCGACGGCAAATATGCGGTGTTCACCGTCTCCTCCACCGACCTCGACAAGAACAAGCGGGTCAACACGCTGTCCCTGCTCGACCTGACCCGGCCTGGTGCGGTTCCGCAGCCGATCGTCGGCGCCGAAAAAGGCCACGACGGGGTGTTCGGGGCGGATGGTGCCGTGTGGTTCCTGATGGCGGCGAACGACCAGGACCAGTTGTTCCGCATGGCCATCGGTGGGGCACCGGTGCAGGTGAGCAGCTTCAAGGGCGACATAAGCGGGTTCAAGACTTCCCCGGATGGGAGCCACGCTGTCGTCTGGGCCGACCGCGACCTCCGCTGCGCCGACCTCAATTGCGCCGGTTTGCCGCCCAAGCCCGCGACCGGCAGCGCGCGGGTCTACGACCAATTGTTCGTGCGCCACTGGGATACGTGGGCGACTCCGGGCGTGCGCTCGCGCTTGTTCGGCTTCGCAATCGACGGCGGCAGGCTCGCCGGCGCGGGCGTTCCGCTAACCGGCAACCTCGTCGGCGACACGCCGTCCAAGCCGTTCGGCGGGGGCGAGGAACTGAATTTCTCGCCCGACGGCAAGACGCTCTATTTCACCCTGCGCGAGGCCGGCCGGACCGAGGAAATCTCGACCAACCTCGATATCTTCGCGACCCCCAGCGACGGCGCCAGCCCGCCGGTCAATTTGACCGACGCCAATGACGGGATGGACAACCTGCCCACCGTATCGCCCGACGGCCGGACGCTGGCTTACTTCGCCATGGCGCGGCCGACCTATGAAGCCGACCGCCAGGTGCTGATGCTGCGCGACCTCGCCACCGGCACAACCCGTCCGCTCACCCAGGCCTGGGACCGCTCGGTCGGATCGATCGAATGGGCCAAGGACGGCAAAAGCCTGCTGGTCACCGCCGAGGACACGCTCGAGCAGCCGGTGTTCCGGATCGATGCGAAGACCGGCGCGGTCACGCGGCTGACCCGCGACGGGCATTATGGGAACGTCCATGCGCTCAGGGACGGGTCGGTGATCGCGACCATGAACAGCATCATGGCGCCCGACGATCTCTATCGCCTCGACCGCAAGGGCAAGGTGGCCCAGCTCACGAACGTCAACCGCGACCTGCTCGCGCAAATGGACCCGGTGCTGTTCGACAAGTTCAGCTTCACCGGCGCCAACAACGACACGGTGTGGGGCTGGACGCTGCGCCCGACCCGCGTGACGACCAAGCTGCCAATCGCCTTCCTCGTCCACGGCGGGCCGCAGGGCAGCTTCTCCAACAGCTGGTCGTATCGCTGGAACCCGCGCGTCTTCACCTCGCCCGGCTATGCCGCGGTCACCGTCGATTTCCATGGGTCGACCGGCTACGGCCAGGCGTTCACCGACGCGATCCACCAGAATTGGGGCGGCTGGCCGCTCGAAGATCTGCAGAAGGGCCTCGCTTACGCGGTCGGCCACGATCCGCAGCTCGACGGCGACCGCGTCTGCGCGCTCGGCGGATCGTACGGCGGCTATATGATGAACTGGATTGAAGGCCGCTGGCCCGACCGGTTCAAGTGCATCGTCCAGCATGACGGCGTGTTCGACGCCCGCGCCATGGCTTACGAGACCGAGGAACTCTGGTTCGACGAATGGGAGCATGGCGCGCATCCGTATTACGAAGCGCCGGCCGAGTTCGAGAAATGGAACCCGGTCAATTACGTCCAGAACTGGAAGACGCCGCAGCTCGTGATCACATCCGAGAACGACTTCCGCATTCCCTACACGCAGGGCATCGCGGCGTTCACCGCGCTCCAGCGCCGCAACGTGCCCTCGCGGCTGTTGGTCTATCCGGATGAAAACCACTGGGTGCTCAAGCCGAAGAACTCGATCCAGTGGTATGACGAGGTGTTCGGCTGGATGAACCGGTGGATGGGCAACGGCTCATCCGGCGGCGAGCGCGGGCGGTAAGCCGAACGCAAAAGGGCGCCGGGCTCCCGCCCGGGTCGCTCTATGATCCACCGCACCGCATTTTTCACTTTCTTAACCATGTTGGCCCGATCCTGCCGAGGAAGAGGTTTGGGCGATGGCAGCGTGGCAGTTGAAGGATGGTCGAGGAAGCGCGCTGTCGGTGCGGCAGCATGCGCTGCGCCTGATCGCCTTTGGGGGCACATCGGGAATCGGCCTGGCGATCGACGTCCTGCTGTTCGTCCAGCTCCTGCGGCTTGATTTGTCACCCGCGGCGGCGAGCCGTTGCTCGAGCGCGGCGGCGGTGACCTTCGTCTATTTCGCGTCGGTGCGGCGCATCTTCGTTTACAAAGGACGCTTCGTGATTGGCCTTTTCGCCCTTTACTTTGCCTATCAAACGGTCGGCGTGCTGCTCGCCGCAGCGGGAGTCGGGGCGCTTGCCGCAACCGGCCTCGCGCCGCTGGTTGCCAAGCTAATCATCCTGCCGCTGACCTTTCCGGCCAATTATCTCGCCTTCTCGTTCATTACCGCCCGCCGGGAAGGCCGCCAGGCATGAAAGTGTTCATTACCGGCGGCGCCGGCTTCGTTGGATCGCAACTTGGCAAACATCTCCATCGACGTGGGGACGAGGTCGTGCTGCTCGACAATATGCGGTTCGGGCACCTCGACAATCTGCTGCTCGACGGCGAGCCTTTCGGCCGCTTTCACTGCGCCGACGTACGCGACAAGGCACTCGCCGGACTTCTCGAGGGTGCTGATGTCGTTTTTCACCTGGCGGGGATCGCGGCGCTTCCGGTCTGCCAGCAGGACCCTGGTGAAGCCTATGATGTGAACGCCGGCGGGGTCGCCAACGTCCTCGAAGCGAGCCGCCGGGCGGGCGTCAGGCGGGTAATCTTCTCCTCAACGTCGGCAGTGTACGAGCAGACCAAGGCCAAGAGGTTCGCCGAGAGCGATTTGATCGCCCCCGATCTGGTCTATGCCTGTACCAAGGCCGCGGGCGAGCAGGCGTGTGATGGATTCGCGGCCAATTATGGCATGGACATCGCGATCTGCCGCTTCTTCAACGTCTACGGCCCGCACCAGGACGTGACCCGGACCAGTCCGCCTTTCACCAGTTACGTTGCGCGCGAGCTAGTGATGGGCCGGGCGCCGGTGTTGTACAACGACAGCGACGTACGCCGCGACTATGTGCACAGCGACGATGTTGTCGATCTGCTGACCCGAATGATGCTTGCCGACGGTCGGTTCGCGGCTGAACGGTTCAACGTCTGCTCGGGCACCGGGCATAGTGTGCCCGAGCTGTTTCGCCTGTTCAGGGAAGCCAGCGGCAAAGCCATCGATCCCGAATATCGTTCGCCGCAGCAATATTGGGATGCTTACCCGGTGTTGTTCGAACCGCCCTACCCGTTGTCGCGCGAGCGGATCAGTGAAGAAGTCTTCAAGACCGCCATCGGCGATCCCGAGAAAACCGCCGCGACATTCGGATGGCGCGCCGGCACCGAAGTCGCGGCGGGCATCGCATCGGTCTACGCGGACGCCGAACGCAGGCTGAAACACCCTGAGGCATGAACAGCGCCGGACACGACGACCGCATCCTGCTGTTCATCCCGTGCTACAATTGCGCGCCGCAGATCGGTCGGGTGCTCAGTCAGGTCAACGGTCCCGTGGCCAGCCGCATCGCCGAGGTCCTGGTGCTCGACAATGGCAGTAGCGATGGAACTGTGGATGCGGCGATCGCCGCAGCACCGCAGGTCGCGGCGCCGCAGCTGACGATCGCGCGCAATCACAAGAATTATAATCTCGGCGGTTCGCACAAGGCTGCCTATCGCTATGCCTCGCACAACGGTTTCACCCATGTCGTGACGCTTCACGGTGACGATCAGGGCGATCTCCGCGACCTGTTGCCGACGCTCGACGCCGGCAACCATCGCCGGTTCGACGCGTGCATGGGCGCGAGGTTCGCCAAGGGGTCCCGACTAACCAATTACTCGCTAGTCCGAATCCTCGGCAATCGGGTCTTCAACCTGTTATTCTCCGCGGCTTCGCGACGCTGGGTCACCGACATGGGCTCGGGGCTCAATCTGCTGAGCGAACGCGCCTTCGCCGATCTGGCCGCGATCGAGCGGCTGCCCGACGACCTGTATTTCAACCCCTACCTTTTGCTCAGCCTGTTTGACCGCCAGCTCGCGGTTTCTTTCTTTCCGATTTCGTGGCGCGAGGAAGATCAGGTGTCGAATGTGCGCATGACCTCGCAGGCGTTCCACACGCTTGGGGCGGCGATGCGCTTCGCATTCTCACGGGCCGCCTTCCGCACCGGCGATTTTCGTTCGGCTGGCGATCACGATTACGCTTTTACCGCTGTGGCTGCGTTTACCGCCGGCGAGCGGGTCGGCTGAGCGCTCATTTTTACCATTCGCTAAGGATAATCGTTCATTAAAACCGGGTGTTATCATCCGTTTCTTCCAGCCATTATGCCGCATTGTCTCTGGTCATGCCGATGGCTGGCCGGGGAACGCGCTTCGCGAACTCGGAAGCGCTGCCCAAACCGCTCATCCAGCTCGACGGAAAGCCCTTCTTTTGGTGGGCGGTCGAAAGCGTGCGGCGGCTCGGTCCAGTCGACGAGATGGTGTTCGTCGTGCTGGACGAACATGTCCGGCAGTTCGCCATCGACCAACGCATCCGCGAATATTATCCGAGCGCGCGGATCGAACGGCTGGCACAGGTCACCGCTGGCGCCGCCGATACCGCAGCGGCCGGCATTGCCTCGCTGCGCAGTGTTGGCCCCGTCGCGATTTGCGATAGCGACCTCGCCTTTGATCTCGGCGAGGGTGACGTGCGGCTCGCCCTGGCGGACCGCGACGGTTTGCTGCTGTGCTTTGAATCGCACGACCCGGCCTATTCGTTCGCTTGTGTCGATGCCGCTGGCGAGGTCCGCGCGACGGTCGAGAAGCGCGCGGTCAGCGACTGCGCCATTGCCGGCTGCTATCTGTTTGCTTCGCCGCAAACCTATCTCGATGCGCAAGCCACGTATCGGCTTGGGTGTGCCTATGACGAAGCGTTTATCAGCGGCGTCTACAACACGCTGATCGGAACCGGCGGGCGGGTTGGACGCCTGATGCTGCGTCGTCACCTGTCGTTTGGAACGCCGGCCGAATTCGCCAGCGTAACCGCCGATCCCACCCGGCTCGACCTGTGGGCGGCGTGATGACCGGTGCTTCGCTCGGCTGGCTCGCAAGCGCCGTCCTCCTGCTGCTCGCAGCGCACATGGTGCGCGCGGTTCGCTGGGGTTTCCTGTTCCCGAAAACCAAGGCGCAGGGAGACCGTGTCGGACTGCTGGCCGGACTGGGGATCGGCTATGCGATCAACGCGCTGGTGCCGATGCGCGTTGGCGAACTGGTCCGTGCGGTCGTCGCCAGCAAGCTGCGCCGCGGCCGCATTACCGAAGTTCTGGCGACGATCGTTGTTGAACGTGTCGCCGACCTGTTGGTGCTGTCATTGATCTTTGCAGCGATGTGGCAGAGCGCACCGGTCCCCGAGCGTTCGCTGCGCACGGCGGGACTGTTTGGCGCCGCCGGACTGACCGTCGCCGGTGCCGTGCTCGCCGTGCGCTGGTCGCGCGAGTTGCGGATCCTGCTGTGGCGCGTGGCGGGGATATTCAATTCGCGAATCCGCATTGGCATTGCGGACGTCAGCTGGTCCGCCGGCGAAATCCTGGCTGGCGAGAGCCTGGCCGGATGGCGCTTCACCGTGACCACAATCGCGATGTGGACCCTTTACGCCGCTGCTTACGGGACATTTGCCCAGGCATCAGGCGCTTCGTTCAGTGCGGTATTCGACGCCATGCTTCAGCATCCGCTGAGCTCACTAACCCTCGGTCTGTTTGACGTCGCGGGCCGCGCCGGCGGCGCCAGCATGTACATTTTCACGATCAGCCCGGTCGTGCTGATCCTGTTGCTGGACCGGCTGTCGCGCGTTCGCGGAATCTCCCGCGCGGTTCGCCCGCTGCTCGACCTGGGCAAGAGCGGTCGCTCCTCACATGTGGCGCGAAGTGACCGCTTTCGCGGCGAGGAGGGTTATGTCGATTTTCTCGATGCACTGTTCAGCAACTCGCGCCGCGCGGTCAGCGGCTTCGGGATGCGCGCGGTCGACGACTGTGTTGTCCATCGCTTCTTCCGAGGCGGTTCGGAAGCGCTGACGGCACTCGTCGAAACCGAATCCGGACTGCTCATTCGCAAGTTCGCGCTCGGCGGCGCTGCGTCGAAACTGAGCATCCAGGCCGAATGGCTGCGGCGTCACGCGAGCGACGACTTTCCGTTGACCCAGGTGATCGGCGAACGACAGAGCAGTGAGGCGTTCCAATACGACATGCCGCTCGTTGCCGGCGCCATCGGCTTCAGCGACGCCATCCATGCCGATCCAGCCGAGATCAACCGGGGGCGCCTGATGCATGTTCTCGACCGCGTCGACGCACTCCATGGCGGGTCGGCATTGGGCCGCGCGCCGGCCGCTGCGGTCGACCGCTACATCGAGGAAAAGATCGTTGCCAACGCCGAGAAGATAGCCGCTTTCGCGTACTGCGAGTTCGGTGGCGGCGATTACGCGATTAACGGCGCCGCCTTCACCCTCGACGAATGGCGAGTGCTGTCAGATCGCCAATGGCTGGATGCGCAGATGCAGCGACGGGACGCGGCTACGATTCACGGGGATCTCACGATCGAAAACATCGTCGTTTCACCGAGCCATCCTCACGGTCTCTACATCATCGATCCCAACCCCGAGAATCGGTTCGACAGCCCGCTGATCGACTGGGCGAAAATGATGCAGTCGCTTCACCTTGGCTACGAAGGTCTCAACCGCACCGCAGCCTGCTCGGTTGAGGCAGGCGGGCTTCGCCTGCCACTGGCCCGCTCGGAGGCTTATGCCTCGCTGCACACCACGCTCGAAAACGAAATCGCGGCGCGCTTTGATGAAAATGCGGTGCGCGAGGTCTATTTTCACGAGCTGGTCAATTATCTCCGCCTGACGCCCTACAAGATCGGCCAATCGGTAGAGCGCGGGCTCGCCTTTTTCGCTTGATCCAGCTTGCTCCTGCGTAAATATCGTGAGCGTTTCGCGTGACGTTTCCCAAGGCGCTACTGGTCGATCTTGACGGAACCCTGATCGACACGCGCGAGGCAAATTACCTCGCATATGCGGCGGCCTTGGGCAGCGTGGGCGTGAAGCTCGACCGGGCGCGCTGGCGGACAACGTGCGAGGGAAGCAACTGGCGACAGTTCCTTCCGCAAATGGTCAGTCACCTGCCCGGCGTAGACCCAGCAACCTTGTCGGCGAAAAAGGCCGCATTCTATCCGGCGATGTTGTCGAACAGCCGAGTCAACAAGGGGTTAGTCCGTCGCCTGCGCGCGGCGCGCGGCCGAGCCAAAATCGCGCTGGTCACGACTGCGTCGCGCGTCAACGCCGATGCCGCGCTGCGCCATTATGGGCTGACCGATCTGTTCGATGTCATTGTAACAGGCTGCGACGTCGAGCGTCACAAGCCCTCGCCGGACGCCTTTCATCTTGCTGCCAACCTCCTCGACGTCGCGCCCGGGGATTGCCTGGTTTTCGAGGATTCGGAGATCGGTCGGTCTGCTGCCGCGGCGTTCGGTGCGCGGTGCATCGCGATCTCGCTTCAACGCTCTCCCCGGTCGACCGAATGCTGATCGAGACGGGCGCGGATTGGATGAAAGCGTTCCGCGGCCACGGCGCTGTGGCGGCGGCGAGCGCGACCAAGCCACGCCGTCATCGGCTCGTGGAACGGCTGGCCATTGTGGTGGCGCTCCTTTTGTCGGCATGGCTCCTGTGGCCAGCACTCACTCCTGCGCATGTCGAGGGGTATTCAGCGTCGCTGGCAGCGCTTGGCTTGCATTGGACGCAAGGAACGATGGCGTCGTTCGACCAGCTCGAGCCGCTCAACACCGAATATTTCGGTCTAACCAAGCTTGGCATGGTGCTGAGCATCGGCGGGGTCGCCGCTGTCCTGCACGTCTCGGCCGATCTCGCCTTCCGGCTGCTCATGTGGAGCGGGCTCATCATGCTGCTGAGCAGCAGCGCCTGGCTCATACGGCGATGGAGCGGGGCGGGCTGGACTGTGGCGCTCGCGCCGCTGCTGATCCTTCCCGGCGTGGTCGAGAGCAGTTACACCTTCTGCGACAACGTCCTGGCCGCTGGCCTGGCGAGTTGCGCGCTTTGCCTGCTCTATGGTCGCAGCCTGATCAGTCTTGCCGTCGCCGGCTCGTTATTTGCCTTTGCCGTGCTAACTCGCACCGACACCGTGCTGATTGCGGTCGCGATCCCGGTCATTCTTGTCGAGCGGTTCGGCATTTCGCGCCGCGCGCTCATCGCTTGCACCGTATGTGCCGTGCCGGGAGCAGTCGTGCTGTTCGGGACGCTCGCGGCGTTCGCTGCGTCGCCCCTCGACCTGATCCGTATTGGAGCGGCGGCGGTCGCTGCCTGGGCCCGGCCAGCTAACAGCCAATATCCGATTACGATCACGCTCTATTTCCTCGGCCTCGCGGGGTTCATCCTGGTCAGCGTCGGCACCTATGTGCTGGTTCGCCGGAAGGAACTGCTCCCGGCCATTCGCCTGCTCGCGGCGCCCGCCGTCCTAATCTTCATCATGCGCAACAATCTGTGGGAGACTCGCCAGTTGCTTGCACTCACACCGTTTGTCGGAGCGCTGGCGGCGATTGCGCTACGCGCGATCTTCGAAAGCGTTGATACAACCGAGCAGCGGCTGTTTCGCGCCCTCACCGTCGGGCTGATCGCAGTGACGTTGGTGGGCCCAGCGACGGGTGCCGGCTTCGCTGACGGCCCTCGCGTTTTCACTGGACGGGTTTGGGAAATTCCGGTCATCCGCCAGTGGCAGGACGGTGCTCGGCGCGACGTCGCCGGGCTCGACGGGCTGGTCGCACGCTCGAGGCGAGCTCCACTCACGATCCTGATTGCCGACGGCCTGAACGAAGATCGCTACCTGCATCTCTCGCTGCTCGATCGCGGTTTTCGGATAAATGCGCCAACCACGCTTCCCCTGGCCTGCCGAGCTGCCGCGGAACATTATCAACGCGGCGCCGCGCATTTTGTAATCGTTCGAAATTACCAGAGCTTCGTCCCCTATGCCCGAGCGCTGACTGCCGAGCGGTTCGAGCGCCGCTCTCTGCCTTGCATCCGGTCTCTCGGTCCTGCGCGGTTATTGCTGGCCTCGACCAGCGTGCACCTCGCTCACTTGCTCCCCCTCGAGTCGGCTCGTCCTGTGCTTCGCGCTCCCGCTGATTATCCGCGCCTCGATCGGCGGATCTACGCCTGGTCCAACGGACCGGTCGCGGTGGTCGCGCTGGATCGGTCGGGCCAGGACCGCCTGCTCGCCGCTTATCGGCGCGAGGTCGCCGCAGACATTGCAGCGGCGGGTCAGGAAAAAGTCGGACCGAAGCCAACAATTGCGGATGGCATCGCCGCCACTCGAGCACGAATCCGCTTTCCGGGTTAGGCCTCGCGCGCTTCACGTTCGCCGGGTCGTTCGGTGAGACCAACCGGGCGTTGAGCCAATGTCTGCTTTCGACCCAAGGTGAACATTCGCGGCCCAAGAACAGCAAAAGGGCGCCGGGCCGAGCCGGCGCCCTCCTCCCCCTCCCCCGAGCGGTCAATCGGTCAGTCGCGCATCTCCGGCAGGTAGCTGTCGTCCACGGCGTCGCTGAACTTGGTCGTGCGGCCGTCGAAGCGGACCCGGACGATGCCGGTCGAGCCGTGGCGCTGCTTGGCGACGATGATTTCGGCCTTGCCCTTTACCGACTGATATTTGCTGTCCCACTCCTCGTATTTCTGGCGCTGCTGCGGGTTCTTCTCAGCCTCCTCGGGCGTCGGCATTTCGACCTCGACGCCCTTCACGTAATAATCCTCGCGGTAGATGAAGAGGACGATGTCGGCGTCCTGCTCGATCGATCCTGATTCCCTGAGGTCCGACAATTGCGGACGCTTGTCCTCGCGCTGCTCGACCGCGCGGCTCAATTGCGACAGGCCGAGCACCGGCACGTCGAGTTCCTTGGCCAGCGTCTTCAAACCGCGGCTGATCTCGGAGATTTCCTGGACGCGGTTTTCGTGACCGTTGCGTCCGGTGCCTTGGAGCAGCTGGAGATAGTCGACGATGACCATCCCGATACCCTTCTGGCGCTTGAGGCGGCGGGCGCGGGTGCGGAGCGCGGCGATGGTCAGGCCGGGCGTGTCGTCGATGTAGAGCGGCAGGCTCTGCAACTCGGCTGCGGCGCGGGCGAGATCGCGGAATTCGTGCTGCGTGATGCGGCCGGTGCGAAGGTTCTCCGACGTGATCCCGGACTGCTCGGCGAGGATACGCGTGGCGAGCTGGTCGGCCGACATTTCGAGGCTGAACATGACCACCGGCGCGCCGGCCGATTTCGACGCTTCGATGCCCTCTTCCGTATCGCGCAGGAAGCGCCGCGCCGAGGCCACCGCCATGTTGGTGCCGAGCGCGCTCTTGCCCATGCCGGGGCGGCCGGCGACGATCACCAGGTCGGATTTGTGCAAGCCGCCGATCTTGGTGTTGAGGCTGTCGAGCCCGGTCGTGAAGCCCGACAAATGGCCGCCGCTGTTGAGCGCGCGTTCGGCCATTTCGATCGCGAGCTTGGACGCCTCGGCGAACGACTTGGCCTTGCCCTCGGCCCCGCCTTCTTCCGCGACCTTGTAGAGATCGGTCTCGGCTTTCTCGATCTGGTCGAGCGGGGCGATCTCCTCGCTGGTGTCGAGCGCGCCCTCGACGAGGTTCCTCCCCACCCCAATGAGGGCGCGCAGCAAAGCGAGGTCGTAAATCTGCTGGGCAAAATCGCGGGCCCCGATGACCGCCGCCCCCGAGCCGCTGAGTTGCG